>Ga0265316_10000185_pt1 | contig 71392 bp, 53 predicted proteins | sample 4522metaG_FD_202092 | JGI IMG/M metagenome (GOLD analysis project Ga0265316, IMG submission 202092) | Rhizosphere microbial communities from Carex aquatilis grown in University of Washington, Seatle, WA, United States - 4-5-22 metaG | ecosystem: Host-associated > Plants > Roots > Rhizosphere >... | reverse complement strand
GCAACGCCGGCATGCAGCGAGGAGTCGATGGCCGAGTTCCAGGCGTGGTCCAGGCGAACCGCCAACCAGTAGTTGCGCAGCTCGTATCGGCTGCGGCCGGTGAACACCGACTCTGGTTGTAACTCGCCGTAGGCATCGCTCTGTTGCAACCCGCCTTCGGCAGAGAGCGTGCCCAGCGAGGCGGCCGTGAAGGAGTACTTGGCGAAGACCCCGATGGGACGCGCAAGATCGTCGCGGCTCTTGCGGCCAAACAGCACCGAGTAGCGGGGCAGCGACGGGTCTTGGCTGAAGGTCGGCCGGATGGAGAGCCCGGATCGATCAATTCGGTCCGCGCTCACCGCGACCAGGGCGCTATGACGCTGATTGGAGTAGCTGATCATGCCGGAAAGGCCGCCGCCCAGCGCTTCCTGCTGAACTACGCCGCGCAGAGATGCACTGGCCGAGATCCCGCGCGGGGCGTCGCGCGTGATAACGTTGACAGTTGCCAGAAACGCATTCGCGCCGTACAGCGCAGACAGCGGTCCTTTCGCCACCTCGATGTGATCGACTGCCTCCATGGGAATGTACTCGGGGCCGATGGACGCCGACAGGTTCGGGCGGAAGGTCACCTCGGTCCCGTCGATCATGATTTTGAGAATGCGCGTTCCCGCGTAGTAGCCGCCCGTTACCCCGCGCACACCGATCGATGGCTGGACCAGGTCGTCAATGACGTATAGGCCGAGGACGTTGGTCAACACCTCGGAAAGCGAGCGCCATCCGTGCAAAGCAATCTCATCGGAGCTGATCGACTGCACGTTGGCCGGAGCCATCGTGCTGCTCTCCTTAACGCCGGCACTGGCGGTCACCACCACGACGTTGAACAGGTCTTCTAGGCTCAGATTCTCGAGATCCTCCGGCGGCGGGGTTGCGCTTGGCGGGCCTTCCTGAGCAAAGGCGGACATGGGAACAAAGCAGCCGATCAAAACCGTCGCGATCCACCGTGTCCTGTGGTTACTCATGCTCTACTCTCGCTAACGTCTCCCGCAGAATGGCAGAGGCCCGGCCGTTGCAAAATGCCGCCCGCTATTGCACAGCCAGGCAACTCGGGCTGCTGACACAATCGAACTTCTGAACATCGACGAAGGCACCGCCCTGCCCCTGGTATAGGCTGAGGTTCTGGAAGATGTTTCCGCTGGAATCGAAATCGACCGGTCCGGAGGCACCGTCGTAATTGATGGCGCTGCCCGCCGAGATCAGAGCAATCGCCTTCTTAAATTCCTCGGTACCAGCGCTCACGATGGTTCCGCTCGGGTCATTGATCTGGCTAAGCGCCTGTTGGACCTGCGTACCGGCTACGGTGCTCGGGTCGCTCAAGCCCACGGAGGCCTTGAACGCCGCCAACGCGAGCGCGACGGTGGCGTCATACATTGAAGAGTCGAGCAGCGAGGGTTCCATGCCCGATGCGGCCTTCAGGTCAGTCGAAAATTGCTCTCCCGAGGCATTATCCTCGAAGAGCACGGGAGAGACGCCCTCCTGCCCGTTGATCTCCGCGCCCAAAGTCTCGGAAACCTGGTTCGCGCGGAAGGCATGGGCGTGGAAGAAGGTGATGGTGTTGTTGGCCCGAGCCAAGGCCTGCGACAGCGCGATATTGTAGCCCGGGTTGAGATTCTCCATTAGGGCATCAGGGACAACGTCGGTCGCTTGGCCGGTTCCCACGCATGCGGTTGAGGTATTGGGGTCCTGCTGGCATTCGGTCTTGTTGTCGATTAGCAGCGCGGCCTGCGAATCCCAGAAGGCGGTGTCGTTGAGATCGTGGTTGGAGGTTGAGATGGTAATCTTCTCGACCAAGACGTTGGGATTCACAGCTGCGAACTTGTTGAGGATGCTCTGAACGTAGGGATGTCCCGAGCTGTCGTCGAGCACGATCACGGACACCTTGAACACCCCGTCGCCGCTGACGTCACCGCTGCTTCCGCGACCTGTCACTACCGACGTGAGCACCGTCAACTGCTGGGTGGCACGGGTGCAGGTTCGCCAATTCCAGTGAGACGCGTCCTGGTAGGCTGCCTGCGTGACCGGGTCGCTGCTGGTGGCCGCCGGATTGTTGATGCTGGCGCTGGTGCAGGTGACGCACATGAGCGGGACATTGATATCGTTGGTTGCGTCGGCGTCGTAGGCCAACTTCGACAGGGCGACGTCGTCGTTGGAGTTGTCAGTAATGATTGCCTTGGCGCCTTTGTTGACGACCAGATCCGTGGCACTGCTGACGGTGGTTGCGGGATTGGCCGCCGAGTCGCTTACCAAGAACTGGAAACGGGTGTTGCTGTTGGCACTTTGCAGCGCGCCGTTGAGCTGATCAACGGCAAGGCTGCCAGCCGTGGTCCAGGTAGTCCATGCCATGCTGGAGCTTTGGTCGATGACTGCTCCCAAAACGATGGTCTTGGCAGGTGGCGGATTGTTCCCACCACAAGCCCACGAAGCAGCCAGGCCAACTACGATTGCGGAAAGGGTCATGCGGTGCATTTGATTCCTTCTTTCTTCTCCAACCTGAGACTCGCGAGTCGACGGTTCGTCTGTCAGCCTGGGCGCAACGAGCCGGTGGAACGCGGGGCTCGACGCGCGCATGGCCCAGGTATCGGCGGATATCCGGTGCAACATTAGCGTCGGAAGCGCCAGATATCGGCCGGTGAAGTATCTGAGCTTCGCCGCTCGTCGTGCTACTTGTGCACGGATCCGGCAGACACGGCGGATCTCAGGATGATGGACGCGCGCCCGAATAGGTCACATTCCCAAGATGACCACGCCGCGATCAGGCACCGAGTGGCCCCGCTCGTCATGGTCCATCCCGGGATCGCCATCACCTGGCCACTGCGGGTCAGGGAGGGGAAGCTCGAGCCGTGAACGATCACCGCGTCGCCGCTCGTCGTCGCGACGAAGGATTTCGTTGATGATCCATGGCTCCAGCATCAGAACGCCTCTAGTTGAATACCGACGTTGCTTCCCGTCGCCCGGTGCGAAGATCGACCCGCAGTTGCATCAGTGCCTCCAAGAGAGCGCCGCCTACGCGAAAACTTTCGGCACCCGGGCGCCAAAGCTTAAGCACCAGGACGCGCGAAGATGCGCAGAAAATGCGTTACTCTTCCGGCAAGAGCAGCATCTGACGAGGTAGGCCCGACCACCACAGCACCTGCACCCCCATGAAGAAGGTGTAGGCGTGGATGTTGCCGTCGGGCATGACCCGAAAATCGACGGTCGGGGTGACGGCCCAGCCCCCGGTGAGGCGCTTGCGCCAGGGGAAGTAGTCGTAGCTGACGCCGCCCAGGAAGTAGGAGCCCCCGCCACCACGCAAGGGTTTGTCCAGGGTGTTCTGGTCGGTCACCATCACGAAGCCGACTCCCAGCCCGGTGTGAACAGACAAGGCACCCCAGATGGTGCCGCTCCCCTCAAGTGTCAACCCACCGGTGCTGCCCTGGTCGCTGCCTTTCTTGATGCCGCCGTACTCTACCAACAGGCCAAGGCCGAGCCGCTCGGTCAGAAGCTGGCCCACGCGAAAACTGAAGCCGCTTCCTGTGTAGTAGCCGCGGTTCTTGCCTTCCTCGTTGAGGTGCGAAGCCACGTTGCTCACACCCACCCCGATCCAGTACCCCTGGCGCGCACGCGGCGTCTCGAGGGTCTGGGCACGCGCCGGACGCGTCACGCCGGCCGCCAGGAGGACCAGCACAGCCAGACCGAGAGTCAGTTGGCGACGCATTAGAATTCCCCCCGCAGACCGATGATGGGATAGATGGGAAGCCCCTGGCGCACCTGACTCTTGGTGAAGTCGTAGTTGTACTGAATGGCCTCGGGGTTAGCCCGATTGAGCACGTTCTGCAAGTCGAGGTACGCGTTCAGCATCCAGCGATTGAAAATCCAGCGCTTGTCCACGCGCAGATCGAGTTGCGCGAAGGGTGGCAAGCGATCACTGTACTTGGCGCCGTACAGGGCACTGTAGCGATCGATCGAGGCATTGTAGACCGAACCGGTGACCGGCGTGGTGGGATCGCCGCTCACCAGGCGGAAGCGCGAGCCAATCTGCCAGTTGCGCGGCAACTGGTAGGTGCCGAATAGGGTCAGGATGTGCGTCTGATCGTACTCGAACGGACGGTACGTCGTGCTGCCCGAGTCGCGCCTAGTGGCACGTGACAGAGTGTAGGCGAGCCAGCCGGTGAACTTCTTGGTCATCTCGTGGCGCGCCACTACTTCCATGCCGTACACCCGCCCGGCGCCGTTGTTGTCCAAGCGCAGGGGCGTCCCGTCGGGCCTGAGAGCCGTGGTGGAGCTGACCCAATTGCTCAGGTCCTTGTAGAAACCGGTCACGTCCAAGTTGATGTGCTCGCGCGGCTTCCACTCGACACCGGCCGAGTAGTGAATGGCCCGCTCGGCCTTCAAATCGGGATTGCCGAAATTCTTGTCGGTCTGTCCATTCTGGACATCCGGTTCCTGATAGAAGAGGCCCACGCCCGCCTTGAGAGCCACCGGCTTGGTGAGCTGGTAGCGAACCGTGAGGCGCGGCGCAAAGGTGGCCTGATGGATGTCTGAGTAGTAGTCGAAACGCAGGCCGGGCAAGACGAGCAACCCTTTCAAAGGCCGCCATTCCAACTCGACAAAAGCGCCCGGCAAGAAAATGTTCAACCCCGACACCGTCGTCTGGTGGGTATCGGTGAGACTGGGCGTTTCCGCATTCTGACCCTCCGACGGTGGAAGGGGTGAGAACACGTCGATGCTGAAGCGGTAGTAGACCAAATCGAGGCCCGCGGACAGCGCCAATTTCTTCGACCAGTCGTACCGGATGGTGTCGCGAAGGTGGGTCGTGTCCACGGTGAAGTGCGAGTAGAACTGGAAGAATTGAAGATTTCCGTTGTCGCGGCCCTGCGACAGGCGAACCATGTTCTCGAACTTGTCACCGGGAACGAAGCGATAGGTGGCCAGAGCGCGATAGAAACTGGTGGAATCGGATATTTGGTTGCCGGCCAGCTCGGTGCCCGCGCGGGCCACGTTGCGAAAGACAATGTGAAACGTGTCATCCGAACCGAAAACGAACAGGCGCAGGTCATGCGCCGGCGCGGGACGGTAGTTGGCCAGCAACTGGTAGTCGTAGTAGCGTGGCAACGTGACATCCGTGATCGGGGCGTTTTTCGGAATGGCTGCGTTGAAAAGCCAGTCGATGTAGCTGCGACGGATTGAAGCCGCCACCGCGGCCTTTTCACCGATGGGTGCCTCCAGATACAGGCCGGAGTCGAGCAAATTCACGTCAAAGTAGCCGCCCGCCTTCTTGGGCTTGAGCTTCTTCACTGACACGTCGACGATTCCACCGGTGGCTCGGCCGTAGTAGGGCGAAAAGTTGCCCGGATAGAACTCCAAGCTGTCGATCATACCCACGGGCAGCACGCTGCGAATACCGCCAAAGTGGTAGATGATTGGCACGGTCACGCCGTCCACGAAGATCTGCGTGTCCGTCGGCGCTGAGCCGCGCACGATGATCGCTCCCGAGCCGGCCTCGGCGCGCGCCACGCCCGCAAAGTTTTGAATGACGGCCAGCGGGTCGCCCATGGCGCCCGGCATCTTGTCGATGACCACGTTCTCAATCACCGTGCGACTTACTTCTTTGCGCTCGCGCTGCGCAGTGACCACCTTGTCGAAGGGATTGTATGAACCCTTCTCGACGTAGTAGGTGGCATGCGTCGCCTCGCCCGCATGGATCTCCTCGGTGGTGCGGAAAGGATAGTACGAGGGAGGCTCGACGAAGATCTTCCAGGTGCCGGGCTGAAGATCGAAAAAGTGGAAGTGCCCCTTGGCGTCGGTGATGTTCTCGAAGCCGACGGGCGCCTCGCCGCCGCTGCGATAGACAGTGACCAAGATCCCCGACATGGGCATGCGCGTTCCCCGCTCCAGCAGGACGCCCGTAAAGTTCTCCACCGGAAGCGGCTTGGGCGCCTCCACTGGCGCAGGCGCGGCCACCGGCGCCGGCGCAGGCGGCTTGGGCGGCACGAACTTGAACTTGTACACGATCTGGACCGGCACCGGCTTTCCCGCCACCTCGGCTGGCTCGAAACCGAGGCTGTACGCTGCGGTGATCGCGGCATCTTCGAAGCCGAGGCCGGTTGGCGTCTTGGGCTCGATCACGCTCGCGCCGGTGACCTCGCCCTTCTCGTCGAGATCCACCAGCAGCGCAACCTCGACCTCACCGCTCTTGCCGATGGCATCGGACGGATAGGTGACTTTGGCCGGCCTGGTCAGCTTGGGCGCCTTGCTCAACTCGCTGGCGTCGATGGTTGGTCCCTTGTCAGTGGCGCTGATGCCAGCTTCGCCGGCCCGTCCCGCGGCTTCCTTATCTTCTTTGCTGCCAGATTCCTCGGCAGCGCCGGCCGCACCTGCCATGGCCAGAGACAGCACGGCTGCCAGTATGCCGAAACGCCGGGCGGTCACGGTGTCGACTCCAGCACGGCGTCCGCACTGCCCGCTTCTTCAGAATCCAGGTTCTCCGCATCAGGAGCCACATCGTCCGCTTCCGCAGCATCGGCGACACCCGCGTCAGACAGCGAGTCCACCACGTGGGCCTTTCCGCTGGTCCAGGCCACCCCTCCGCGGTTGTCGCGAACCACCACGAACAGGCTTGCGTAGTCGATGGGGCAGCCTTCAGTCTTCGGGATGTTCCAAGTGTTTTCCAAAGCTACGTCGAACTGTGAATTCGGATTGTTCGGATCGCCCAGATAGCCGGTGCGGTCGCCGCCCAGTCCGTTGGCGCCGAAATCACCGCACTCCGCGTACCAGGACATGGTGAGCTGCTCGTAGGGCGCGATGTTGGGGCCCAGAGGGGGATATTTGGGATCAGGCGGGGGATATTTCGAGGGAGGCAAAACGTCGTTTGGATCAGGCAGCTGTTCCGCCGACGGGCTATCCATAACCAAGAAGACCGGCACCCCGAAATTACGAGGAACCTCTTGCGTGCCCATCTGATCCAGTTGGTGGTCAAAGACCTTGATGCCGTTCACCAGCGGGTTCAAATTCGCTGCGACGGCGTCGTTGATGGGCAGGTACACGAAGAACACCGCGGCCAGATCCTTGGGCTCCCCCGCGACCGTGGTATGCACGACCAGGTTGATCGTGATGGGGAAGCCCGCGATCGTGCAGGCGAAGTTCGCGCCCGGCGACCCGGATGTCGCGGCTAGCCCGTACACGCAAAGATTTGCGAGAACGGGTGCAGGGAAGGGATTGGTGAACTTGGCGGTCTCGCCGTCGGGCAACGTGAGCAACGGGGCGCCGGTAACACCGAGGCTGGCAAACAGCTGATTTGCGGCATCTTGGCTTATGGGACAGGTGAAGCCGTCGGCTGAACTGGTGGCCAAGGGACACCACGACCAGCTATAGCCAGTCACGCTGACGCCTGCATCCGCGCCGTCGGCTACCGGCGGCTGGTACACCAGCGCGCTCAAGGTGGTGGACGCGCCCAGCGCGGGCTGCGCCGGATCGGCCTTGATGGCTAGGATGCGCGGCTTGTTGAGCAAGGTGGGCGTGTTGAAATCGCTACTACTGCAAGCGAGAAGGGCCAGCGCGGCGCCGGCCATCAAGGTGGATGTAGTTCTTCTCATCAGTCAACCAGTCGGAATGAGACGTTGTATTTCAGTGTGGTGGCTGTGGGGACGCCATTGCGGGTGGCGGGCTCGAATTCGTCGGCCATGGCCGCTTTCTTCGCGGCTTCATTGAACTCCGGATAGGGCGATTCCTTCAGGATCTTGACCGAGGTGACCTTCCCATTTTCGTCGATCCACACGATAACCGGCACGTCGCCCTCAATGCCCTGGGTCTTCAGGGTTGGCGGAAACTCGGGTTTCACTTCCTTCTTTCGCTTGGCCTGCGCAAACACGACCCCGGCCACGGGAATGCGCGTGGCCACCGCGTTGGCCACTGGCTTCACGGTGGTGGGGCCCTTGTTGACGGTTTCCTTGGGCACTTCCTTGGGCGGTGCCGCGGTCTTGGCTGTCTCGCCCATGCGCGTGTTGCCCACGCCAAAGGCCAGCCCCGCGCCTTCGCCCTCGCCCACCGTCGATTCGAAACTGAGACCCACCACCCGTGCGGGCTGCGCCTTGGGCGGCTCCTTGGGTTGTGTCTCTACTTTCGGTTGCGGCGCCTGGCGCAGCGGAATCGCACGCTCGGGCTTCACTTCGGGCTCCGGTTCCTTGGGCGGCGGAGGCGTCTCCTTGGGCTTGGCCTCGCGCTCGCGCACCTCGATGGCCACTTGCTGACGCGCGGCCGTCTTCTGGTGGCTCAGGTGGCTGATGCCGAAGGCGGTGATTACAAAGGCCACGTGCAAGCCCACTGACACCAACAGAACCAGAATGCCGACGGCGGCGCGCAGCCAGGACGGCATCCGGTGCAGCCCCCGGTGGGCGCGAAATTCCGACGACAGCGGAACACGCACGTGCGCCATGGCGCGCACCTGCGCGAGCTGGCGCCGATGATTCCTCTTCTCGACAAAGGGATTGCCATGGAGGCGCGGCGCGCGCCGGGGCGTCGCCGGTGCAGCCGGCTGCGGGCGTGAGGATGGGCGCCCTTTCATGGCGTTTCGCTTTCTAGTTGCCCTCGGGCACCGGTGCGCGCTCTACGTCGAGCGCAAACGCCGTGACCCCGTTGCGTTTGACCAGATCGATCAGATCCATCACGCGGCCGTAGGGCACGCCCTTGTCGCCTGCAATCACGGCCTGCAGCTTCGGGTTGGTGTCGTGCTCGCGCTTCACGTGGCGAGCCACCTCGTCGAGGTTGCTCTCTTTGCCGTTGAGCAAGAGTTTGCCGTCCTTGGTGCACACCAGGTTGACCGTCGATTCCACATGCGCGCCTGCGGTGGCGGCCTTGGGCAGGTTCACCACCATGCTGGCGCGCACGATGGCGGCCGAGGTCAGCATGAAGATGATGAGCAGCACCAGCACGATATCCACGAAAGGAATGATGTTGATGCTGGCGAGCGGTCCTTCGTCCTCGCCGTTGCCATTGCTCAGCGAACCAGCCATGGCGGCTCCCTACTCGCTCTTCTCGCCGCCGGCAGCCTTCAGCTCGGCCAGCAGGATACGTGATAGCGACTCGGTGTTGGTCACCGCGTCCTTCACCATGCCCTTGAACACGTTGTAGGCCACCACCGCCGGAATCGCAACCAGCAGGCCGATGGCCGTGGCCACCAGCGCCTCGGCGATCCCGGCCATCACGCCGGTGCTGGCGCTGGCCATGTCCTTGGACAGATCCTTGAAGGCGCGCACGATGCCGAGAACCGTGCCGAACAGGCCGATGTAGGGCGAGTTGGAAGCCAAGGTGGCCAGGATGGACAGGCGGCGCTCGTAGAAGCTCTTCTCGCGCGCCATGGCCCCGGTCAAGAGATCCTCGACGGATTCCGGCCCCTTGGCGTAGCCACGCAGGCCGGCCAGCACCACGTTGGTTTCCAGACTGTCGGTCTTGGCCAGCAGCTTGGCCGCAGCCTCGAAATCGCCCTTGTCCAGGCACTTGACGAATTCCTCGCGCAAAGACTCGAACGCGACTTTGTGCCGTCGGTAGAAGATCCAGCGTTCCACCATGACCGCCACGGAAAGCAGCGAAAGGCCGAGCAGGAGCCACAGCACCCACTCGGAGCGGAAAACCGGCAAAGACAGGAGTTTCTGGACTAGGCCTTCGGGAGAGGGGGTCATGACGACCTCATATAACACCGCATGGGGTGTTTTCTGTCACCCAGCACACCATGACGCAAGAGTGATCAAGCCCACAACTGCCTCGGCTGCGCCACGATGCCCTGTTGACGGCGCCCCACAGCGCACGTAGCGTTCGACGGCTATGTGCTTGTCATCACACGTGCTGGTCGTCAAACGGAGCTTGCCGAGGCATCTGTCGAGGCGCCGAGTCCTTCTCGCGACTTTTCTTATCTCGGCGAGCGCGCTGGCAGCCGCGGCACGCGCGGAAACCCCGGCGCGCCCGGAGCCGCAAAGCCTGATCGTAGGGGCGTTGCCCAGTCGCAGCTATGGCGTGAAGAATCCGAACCGGCTGACTGACGGCCTGTACAGCAACGAAGGCGACGAATGGCTCACGGATGTCACCTCGCGCTTTCTGTCGGCGCGATCCTTCGTGGAATACGATCTGGGCAGCGCGCGCACGATTCGCTGTGCCCTGACCCAGGCCGACAACAACGACGTGTACATTCTCTCGGGTTCGCAGGATGGCGAGACCTGGCAGGCCCTGTGGCGCGTGGGGGCCGAGCCGAACCCTGGCATGCGGCTGCGCAACCAGAAGCTGGAGGCAAACGCGCGCTATGTGCGGCTTTCCGCCACCGGCGGCGATGCCCTGTATAGCGTGGGCGAGATCGCGCTGTACAGCGAGTGCCCATCCATCTGGCCGCCCGAACTGGTGCGAACCCGCGGCGTCGCGGTGGCTGACACGGTGGTCACCAAGGTAGTGATCTTCGGGATCTTTGCCGTGTTTTTCCTCTTGGTCCACCGTCGCAAAGCCGCCCGCATTCACTACGTACTGATCCTTCCGGCGCTCGCGGCGGGCTGGATGCTGGCGGTCGAGCTGGCGCGCCTGTCTCCCTTTATCGATCAAGAGCCGGCGCTGCGTGCGCTGCTGGCGGTGCTGGTTGGGTTGCTGGTGGTCAAGGAGGCCTTCTTCAAGGAGGACTCCGCTCCCCACCCGAAAGTGGTGCTGGGCACCCTGGCGTTCTGTGCGGTCGCGGCCTTTGCCACCTACTGCCACTTCGGGACGCTGCAGTTCTTCGACGACGCCAAGGGCCGCCACACCTTGGTGAACACCGGGGCCATGCGCGATGACTTCCCCACGGCGAAGTACTTCCGCGAACTGCGCTTTGACGGGCTGAATGTCGCGGCCCTGGCCGCCTATACCGACAACAACCCTAGTTTTTCCCCTGGCCGGCTGGCCAGCGTGCGCGTGCGCGACTTGCGCGACAACCAGATGCGCCTCGGCAGCGAGCTGGCGGACGAGATGCTCAAGGTGCGCGAGCGCTTTTCCCCCGAGCGCTGGCAAGAATTCAAGCGCGACATGAAGTACTTCTCCGACACCATGGGCGAGGCGGACTTCCTCGCCAGCCTGCAGGATCACGGCAGCGACGCCACGCTCGCGTGGCTCGTGCCCGCCCATCTGCTCTTGGGCCACCTGAACGCCAGCGAAGCAAACCTGACGGTCACTGCGATCATCGATCCGCTGCTGATCCTGCTGCTCTTCTTCGTCATCGCGCGCACCTTCGGATTGCGCGTGATGCTGTACCTGGCGGTGCTGTGGGGAACGAGCGACTTCTACATTTTCGGTACGAATCTGCTGGGCGCGACGTTGCGCCAGGATTGGCTGGTGGCTCTAGGAATCGGCGTTTGCGCGCTGAAAGCAGGGCGCCCGGTTTGGGGCGGCGTTCTGCTGGGGTACGCAGCGCTGGTGCGCGTGTTCCCCAGCGAGGCAGCGCTGTTTCTGGCTGTGCCTATCGTGTGGTTTGCCGTCGAGCAATGGCGCGAGCATCGGCGCGTGCCCCGGCTCGCCGAGATTCGTGCTGCTCAGCGCCCGGCTGCGCGCGCGCTGGGCGGCGCCTGCGTGAGCGTGGTGGCCGCGCTGGTACTCATTTTGGCCGTGTTTGGCGCGAAAGACACCTGGGGCGCCTGGCAACAGAAGACCGAGATCCACGAGAGCGGCCCCAGTGTGAACAACGTGGGCATGCGCAACGTCGTGTCCTTCAGTGGCGAGTATTCAGTCGCGGGTCTCAATCACCGGAACACCACCGACCTCTGGCCCGAATGGGAACGCCTGCAGCGTGCGACCTTCTCGGCCCGCCAGCCGCTGTATTATCTGGCCCTCCTGCTCGCGGTGGTGCTGGCCCTGATCGCGTGCCGCGGCCGCAGGCTGGAGCAGGTCTGCCTGATCGGCCTGCTGCTGGTGCCGTTCTATTCATATCTACCGAATTACTACTGCCATTTTGTGTTTCTCTTGCCGCTCATCGTGGCGGTGGCCGGAGCAGACGCCGAACGCGACCGCAATTTCGCGGCTACCGTTGTGGTGCTCGCGCTCTTGGCTGTCTGCCAGGCCTTCACCACGGCTGAACAGTGGAATGACTTGCGCTACACCGACCAGAGCGTCCTGCTGCTCATCGCGTTTGGCATGCTCCTCATCCACCTCGCGCGCCAGTCCTGGCGTGCGGCGCCTCTGTGGAAGAAAGCGCAGGAGAGCGAAGCAGACGAGTCAGCCGGCCCGTCTCAATAAATCATCACGCAGCGACATACTCGTTCAATGCTTCCGCAAGGGCAGTGCCAGCATCTTGCGAAACTCCGGCCGAGTGACGCTCAAGACTGTTGTTGATCGAGGCGAGCAGCCGTAAATCGACTGCGAAAGTGCCTGCGCGAAGCCGCGCCCATCATGTCTTCACCCGCTGTCACCCTTCCCGCGTCGCCGAAGCAACTTCGCTCGCGGCCGACAAGCCAGAAGCCACGGCAGGGAGAATGCCTTTTTCGCTGTAGATCGGCCGGACCAGCGCCCGCAGTTGCGGCAACTGCAGCGCAAACAAGCCCGCACCGACCAGACACACGAAGCCGCCGAGGGTGATCGTGGCCGGTGCGCCTATGCGGGTCGACAGCGTGCCTGCCAACAAGCTGCCAAAAGGCGCGACACCCGCGAAGGCCATCGCATACAAGCTCATGAGTCGGCCGCGCTTATCCTCTTCGGCGATAGTCTGGAGAATGGTATTGGAAGACGCCATACTCACCATCATCCCGAATCCAGCAATGGCGATTAGAGGCAAGGAAAAGAGCATGTGGCGGGAAAACGAAAAGCCTATCAATCCCACACCGAAACAGGCAGCAGCAAGTGGAATTCTTTTCCCCAATCCCACAACCGAGTTGCGCGCCGCCAAGTAGATCGTCCCGACCAGTGCGCCAACGCCAGTAGCGGCCATCAAGATTCCCAGTGTCTGCGCCCCGCCGTGAAGCACATCTTTAGCAAAAACAGGCATCAGCACCGTGTAAGGCATGCCCACCAAGCTGACAACCGCCAATAGCAACAGAATATTGCGTATGGGCAAGAACCCAAAGGCGTAGCGCACGCCTATCTGTAGGTCTTTCAGAATATCCTTTTCAGAGACCCGCGTCTGTGGAGGAGCGAGGCGCATTGAGAGCAGAGCGACAATGGCCGCAATGTAGCTGAGGCCATTGAGGAGGAAGCACGCACCTTCCCCAACTATTGAGATGAGGATACCCGCGATGGTTGGGCCAATCAGGCGCGAGGCATTGAAGAGTGACGAGTTCAGGGCAATGGCATTGGGCAGATCCTCTTTCCGGCCTACCATTTCCAGGGTGAAAGCCTGGCGGGTGGGCATATCAAAGGAGTTGATTGCGCCCGAAAAAACCGCCAGGACCATAAGGTGCCAGACCTGGACAAACCCGGTTAGCGTCAGGCAGGCCAGCGTCAAGGCCTGAAGCATGGCGAGGCTTTGTGTCACCACCAACACGGGCCGGCGGGGCCAACGGTCGGAGAGCACGCCGGCAAGAGGTGTCAGCAGAAGCAAGGGAAGCTGGCCGGCGAAGCCCACCATGCCCAATAGGAAGGGCGAGTGGGTCATGCGGTAAACCAGCCAGCCCAGTGCGATGGTTTGCATCCAGGTTCCGATGAGGGACACGCCTTGGCCAAAGAAGAACAACCGATAGTTGCGGTTGTTGAGGGCGCGGAAGACCTGCCTCAGACCCGTGGTCCTAGGGAGAGATGTTGGTGACGACACTGGGCTCACAGGTTCCGGGGCGAAGGCATCGTGACAAGGAAGATGTAGGGCATGGCTGGCAAGAATAGCATTCGTCGCCGGCCGGCTGGGTTTCGCGCAGCCACAAGGCACGCGGTCAGGGCGAACGCAGCATACGTAGTCGCACAATCGCTTGCACCCAGCCTTGCCAGGCCCGATCCTGGGGTCATGCAGATTCCCATCGTTCGGCTGGCGCTTGGCGATGCCGAGGTCGAGGCTGCCAGCCGGGTCATTCGTTCGGGCTGGGTCGCGCAAGGCCCGGAGGTGGCGGCCTTTGAGCGCGAGTTTGCGGCTGCCACGCGCGCCAGTCACGCGGTGGCCGTGTCCAACTGCACCGTGGCGCTGGAGCTAGCTCTGCGCGTGGCGGGCGTGCGGCCAGGCGACGACGTGGCCACGGTCAGCCACAGCTTCATTGCCACAGCCAACGCGGTCGTGGCGGTCGGGGCGCGACCCATCTTCGTCGATGTCCAGCCCCACACCTACAACATGGACCCGGATGCGCTCGCCCGCGCCATCACTTCGCACACGCGTGCCATCCTGTGCGTGCATCAGATCGGCTTTTCCTGCGATCTGCCCGCAATCTTGGCCATTGCGCGATCGCGCGGGCTGCCCGTCATCGAAGACGCCGCCTGCGCCATCGGCAGCGAAATTTGCATCGACGGCAACTGGCAGCGCATCGGACGACCTCACGGTCTGCTGGCCTGCTTCTCGTTTCACCCGCGCAAATTGATCACGACGGGTGATGGCGGAATGCTCACCACCTCCGACCCGTCGCTGGCCGAGCGTCTACGTCTGTTGCGCCAGCACGCCAATGTCGCCATCATGGGACCCTCAGAGGGTCCCAGCACCTGCGCGATGGGAAGCCGCGAGCAAAGCCCGCCGCTTCCCACGCGACTACCCAGCACAGATCGCCATGCGAGCCATGCCGTGACGCTGGAGAGCTTCTCCGAGCCGGCCTTCAACTTTCGCATGACCGATCTGCAGGCTGCGGTGGGCCGGCCGCAGTTGGCGCGGCTGTCAGCAATCATTGCCGAGCGCCGCGCGCTCGCGGCTCGCTATACCGAAGCGCTGGCCGAGCACCCATTGCTGGCTCCGCCCACCGAGCCCGCTTGGATGCGAAGCAACTGGCAAAGCTATCCGGTCACTTTGCGAACCGGCGGACACATGTCGCAAATCGAGATCATGCAGTTCCTGCTCGACCGCGGCGTGGCCAGCCGGCGCGGCATCGGCAACTCCCACGCCGAGCCGGCCTACGCCAAATGCGCCTGGTCCTGCGGGCCCGAACCCTGCGATCCCGCAGCCCATGCGGTTGGCCGCTGCTTGCGTCTGCCCGTCTCGGAACGCGCCCGCGACCACACCATTCTCTTGCCTTTGTTCCACGGCATGTCGCCCGCGGAGCAGGACTACGTCATCGCCACCCTGCGCGCCCTGCCGGCGTGAATAGGCTTCCGGAATTTCACCACAGAGAGCACAGCGGCCACAGAGGCCGGAAAGAAAGGGGCTCAGATCCGGATCCTCTAGTCGCAGGTGCCGGAGCAGGGAACAAAGCGGCCATCAGTTGCGGTCACGGTCGCGGAGCCGCTGGTGAGAGACCCCGACTTGGCCGTCACGGTGATGGTGCCGGGGCCAGTCGCCTGTACCAAGGCGAAGGACAGACCAAGAAAGGCATTGCGGGTGTCGCCGCGGAAGGTTTCCTCGATTCTGTTGCCGCTGTCCACCGCCACAATCTTGCCCGGGCCCGTGATGGTATACGTGACGGGCGCGGAGGAGCTGGTGACGACATTCCCAGCAGCATCGGCAATCGTAGCTTTGATGTACGAGATGTCGTTCAGATCCGTCAACAGCGTGGCGTGATCGGCCGTCAGAACGACCTTGCTGGCCGTCGTTCCAGTGGCAGGAGGAGTGGTCGCGGGCACTCCCCATGTCTTCTGCCAGTCGTAGCCGATTTGCCTCACAGTCCCCATCTCGTCCATCAGCCCGCGCGCGGTGGCGGGGCCGTAGCCCTGCGTGCCGGGCCATTCGTCGGGTGCCTCGCCCAGATAGTCCGAGCCCAGCCACATGAACTCGCCGGTTAGGCCAGGATTGGCCATGATCGTGGCCCAAGTGGTGGTTTCGGTGCCCATTTCAGTGAGCAAGCCGGACTTGGTGGGCGAGTTGGCCATGGCCGTGATGACATCGTTGGTGCGGTAGTTGGCGCCGAAGACGTCGAGGAGTTTCACTGTGGAGCCAGTAATGTCGTCATTGGTCGGCTGAAAAAGCGCTTGCGTGACCGCACGATTCGGGTCCAGCGCCTTGGTGATGGAAATCATCTTGGTCAAGATGGGTGTTCTGGTATTGAAGTCGTCGCGGATCTCGTTGCCTGTGCTGTAAAGGGCGATGCTGGGATGATTGCGATCCCGCGCGACAATGCTGGTCACAACGACCTGATACCAGGTCGCGCCGGTGGCGGTTCCTGGCACCGCGGGCTGTCCCGTCGGAGCCGTCGCGGTCTGGCTGAAGTACGTGGCAAAGTCGCCAGTGTCTGTGTACTTGTGAGCCACCCAAGTGTCGAAGAACTCGTCCATGACGAGAAGACCCATTCGGTCCGTCAGGTCTAGGAAATCCGGGTTGGGCGGATCATGGGATGTGCGAATGGCGTTGACCCCCAGGGCCTTGAGCTGCGCCAGGCGTCGCTGGATGGCCCGCTGCGGGGCGGCCATCCCAAGTCCGTGGTAGTCTTGGTGGAGCGCGGCGCCCTGGAACTTGACGCTCTTTCCATTGACGGTCAGGCCTGCATTGAACTTGATCTCCCGTATCCCGAACGGGGTCACGTCGTCGTCGACCGTGGCGCCGCCGACCAGGACGTTGGTCACAAGCTGATACATGTTGGGCGTCTTGAGATCCCATAGCTGCGGGTTCGAAACCGGGACATCGAAGGCAAAGTTGGCCGAGGCCCCCGCAGCGATCGTCTGCGCTGCCGCCGAAACCGGTGCCAGCGCCTTGCCGCTGGGGTCGCTGACGATCCCTTGCAGGCTCACGCTGGCCGAGGCGCTCCCGCTATTGACCACCGTGGTTGTCACCTTTACCGTCGCCGCCGTGGTCGTTGGGGCCGGCGTGTTGACGTAGGTAGCCCACTGATCGATGTGCACGGGATTGGTCGCAATCAGACGAACATGGCGATAGATGCCGGCACCTGCGTAAAAGCGCGAGGAGGGCTGCCGGCTGGTGTCGGTCTTGACCGCAATCACGTTGTCCGTCGTGCCGAACTTGACATTAGATGTGATGTCGTAGCGGAAGCTGGTGTACCCGCACGGCTGGTTCCCGATCTGGGTGCTGTTGACGTAAACGGTACTGTTGGCCATGACGCCGTCAAACTCGATGAAGACCCTGCTGCCGGAAAGACTCTGGTCAAGCGTGAAATGCTTTCGGTACCAGCCGATGCCTGACGGCAGATAGGCGCCTCTGCCGGTACTCGGCGCGTTCTGGGAGAAGGGGTCGGCCGGAGGATTCGGGCCCTCGATGGCCCAGTCGTGCGGAACGCTCAGGTGCCGCCAAGCCGTGTCCGCAAAAGCTGCCGCGTCCGCACCGGCGGCGTCGCCGTAGTTGAAAAGCCAGCCGTCATTGAAGGTCTGGATCGTGCGAACCCGGTTGGTAGCAATGGTCCCGCCGCTGCCGGTCGCTCCGCCCACCCCTGTCGTTCCCCCGGTCACTCCGCCTGAGCTGGTTGTGCCACCAGCGGTTCCGCCCACTACTGTCGTTCCCCCGGTCGCTTTGCCTGAGCTGATCGTGCCGCCGGGAGCTCCCCCTACTGCTGTCGTGCCACCGCCCGATGTCCCGATTGTGCCACCCACGCCGCTGCTGCCGCCGCTGATGCCACCCTCTCCCGTGCTGCCCCCAGTGCTGCCGACCTGGCCACCAGAAACCTGTCCGATCGAGCCCGCCACGCTGGCGCCACCAGAGTCCCCTTGCCCGCCGCCACCAGAATTGTTGGCACCTGCTGCCCCCGTAAGCCCGCCAGCTCCCCCGTTGCCTCCGCTCGCCGTGCCGGCGGAGAGAGTGGACGCGTTCTGGCTTCCACCACTTCCCTGCTGTGACTTGTTCCCCGAGGAGCTACACCCGATAGCGGCACCCGCTGAAAGAAAGAGGACGCCAAGCAGAACGCAGCATTGAGGCTGCGACGTCTTTCTCAAACGAAATAGGTACATCGTGGCTCCTTCGTTGGTACTCGACCGAGGTGGCTTGCCTGCACCATATTACAACACCAGTCGTCGCCTGCGTGGGTTGATGTTGCCCAAACCGAGTTTTAGTGCCATGGAAGGGAACATGAGAAAGCTAGCCACATTCGTCCTATTTGGTCTTTGCACGGTTGCTATGGGCTGCGGCAGCAGCAATAGCCAGAATAGCCCCAGCGCAGGCGGCAACGGCGGAACCACGACTGGCAAGGGCGGCGGCACGACAGCCGCAGGCGGCAGCACTGGCAATGGCGGCACGACAGCCGCAGGCGGCAGCACTGGCAATGGCGGCACGACAGCCGCGGGCGGCGCCGGCGGTGGTACCGGCACCAGCGCATGCACCCTGCCGAGCTGTCTCAAGAATCTCGACGCCAGCTGCGCTCCGACGGGAGATTGCACGGAGCAGGAAGATCTTGTTACCGGCGACAAGAACTTCTGCTACGCGAACGGGGTGAAGCAGCTCACGGTTCTCAACAGTGGGGACTCCTCGACAGCCTTGACCCTGACGAAATCCGGCTCAACTTGCCTTACCACCGCGTACAACGGGAACGACTTCTTCAACAGTGCGGGTGATCTCATTGTCAAGGACGCTTCTGGCACAACCATCGCGACCTTGGACATGGATGCTGACACGAGCACCTTCTACATCGTCACCTGTCCGGGCGCCGATCCTGTGACGCTGGATGAGTCATGCAACAACAGTTGGCCGCTGACCGGATTGACGGATCGTAACGGCAACTGCACGGCCGGAACCTGCACGCCCTGAGAAAGGCTTCGTCGTGCTCAAGAAACCGACCCGCTAGCCCTCGGTCCGCAGCCGTCGTACACTGCGCTCCTCATGCTCGACATCCGACTCATCAGAGAGAAGCCCGACGAGGTGCGCGCGGGGTTTGCCAAACTGGGTTCAGCCGTGGACCTGGACGCGGTGCTGGCGCTCGACCAAACCGTGCGCAAGCTGAAAAACGATTCGCAAACCATCCAAGCCGACCAGAACCGTCTGTCGCGCGAGATTGCCAAGGCCCCGACGCCGGAAGCCCGCGAAGAAGCCAAAGCCAAGGGCGCCGCGCTCAAGCAGAAGATCGAATCGCTCGCCGCCGAGCTGGCCCAGCAGGAGCTGGCCCTGGACGAAAAGCTGCTTGAGCTGCCCAACCTGCCCCACCCTTCGGTTCCCGTGGGCAAGGACGACAGCGAAAACCGCGTGATTCGCGAAGAAGGCGTCAAGCGCAGTTTCGCGTTCACGCCGCAGCCGCACTGGGATTCGGGCCCGCGCTGGGGCATCCTGGACTTCGACCGCGGCGTGAAGATTTCCGGTTCGCGCTTCTACATTCTCAAAGATTGGGGCGCGCGGCTGCAGCGGGCGCTGATCAGCTTCATGCTGGACATGCACACCAGCCGCCACGGCTACACGGAAATCCTGCCGCCTTACATGGTGAGGCGCGAGGCACTGGTCGGCACCGGCAACCTGCCCAAATTCGGCGACAACCTGTACCACGACGCCATCGAGGACTTCTGGTTCATTCCCACCGCCGAGGTGCCGGTGACCAATCTGTATCGCGACGAGATCCTCGACGGCGACAAGCTGCCCATCAAGCACGTGGCCTACACCGCCTGCTTCCGGCGCGAGCAGATGGCCGCTGGCCGCGACACCCGCGGCATCAAGCGCGGCCATCAGTTCGACAAGGTCGAACTGGTCAAGTTCGTGCGCCCGGAAAATTCTCTAGATGAACTCAAGGGCCTGCTCTCCGACGCCGAAGACGTTCTCAAAGCGCTGGAGCTGCCCTACCGGGTGGTGGAAATGTGTACCGGCGATCTGTCGTTCTCGGCCATGGTCAAGTTCGACCTGGAACTGTGGGCACCGGGCTGCGGCGAGTGGCTGGAGGTCAGCTCCTGCTCATGCTTCGGCGACTTCCAGGCCCGCCGGGCCAAGATCCGCTTCCGCGACGGCCAGGAAAAGACCCGCTTCGTGCACACCTTGAACGGATCCGGCCTGGCCCTGCCCCGCACCCTGGTTGGTGTCCTGGAAACCTACCAACGCGCGGACGGAAGGCTGGACGTACCGACGGTTCTTCGACCATACTTCGCAGGACGCGACGTTTTGGGGTAGACGGACTTGGAAGGCAAACCCCTTGCTCTTGCGGTGATCCTGGCTGCCGCCATCGCCATTGGCATTGGTGTGTACGTGCTACATTCCGCCAGCGCACCACCGGCGGCACCCGAGCGCCCGCGGCCGCCACCGCCTGCCGCGATGATGGTCAACTCCGACCTACGCTTCTCGCCTGTCTACTACCGAACCCAACTCGAGCAGGATGCCAAGGCCTACGGAATCCAGGCTCCCTCCTGGGATGAGATCACGCAGCCCAACCCGTATTTCGACGAGTTGAAGGGGAAACAGCGCCTGCGCATCAAAGCGCCCATCGAAACCCGCCACCTGCGCGTGTCGCTGGAAATCAGCAAGGCGGTTTCCGTGATCGAAAGCCAGACCATCGCCGCTGACCATCTGGTTCTGCGCATCGAGAACCGAACGCCGCTCTACCTCGCATACCGGATCCAAACCAGCGTGACGGACAAACATCGCTGCTCGAACAAAGGCGAGCTCCCGCACAACGCCATGGCTATCGGGCCGAACCAGACCATCCTGCGAACCGAATGTCTCTATCGAAAGGACGAGGCCGTCGATGTGAGCCGCATCGAAGTGATGGAGATGCCGGCGCTGTCTGCCTACTACGTGTCACGTCTTCCGCCCAACGCTACTCTCTACGACCCACGCACCTTCTCCGGACATGTGGGATTTCACGGCCGCGACGTCTGCCAGCAGACCTTTTCGTGGCACGAAATCAAGGATGGCATCGACCAGAAGCAGTTCGACTGGCGCGATATCATCGACTACTACGCGCGCCACAACTGCAACGAGTACTCATTTTTCAAGACCTATCGCTACCGCAGCGACAGCAACGCCCCCTTGCCTGCGCGCCCTCTCGACTAGAGGCGAGCTTTTGGTTACAGTATACCCCTCGTGACCATGACCAAGGCCGACCTGATCGCCGTTATCGCCGACAAGCTCAAGTTCCCTTGGGCGCGCGCGGAGCTGCTGGTCGATCAAATCTTCTCGTCCATGTCGGACGCCCTGATGCGCGGCGAGGGCATCGAAATTCGCGGCTTCGGCAGCTTCACCGTGCGCCAGTACCGTGCCTACGACGGTCGTAACCCGCGCACCGGCGCCACCGTCCACGTCAAGCCCAAGCGCCTGGCCTTCTTCAAGGTGGGCAAGGAGCTGCGCGAACGCGTGAACGATGGACGCGGTTCGAACGCGGCCAAGACGACGTCCGAACCGGCGAAGATAGCGTAGTGCCGGGGCGACCGCCGGTCGGGGCCGGGACCGGCTGCCGGTTCCAAATCCGGACGCCGACTCCGGCCTCCAGCCCCGGATCCGACCACCGGCTACGGTTGCCTATCCCAACCTGACCACCAGCCCGCGGTCAGCGTCGACCAGAACTAGATCGCCGTCGCGGAAGACCCGGCACGCCCCCGCTGCGCCCACCACCGCGGGCAGGCGCCGTTCGCGCGCCTGGGCGGCCACATGGTCGAGCGGCCCGCCGGTTTCGGTCACCAGCGCGGCCGCGACCAGCAAGGGCAGTTCGCTGGGCAGCAGCGTCGCGGCCAAGAGGATCTGCCCCGGCGCAGGACGCGGACTCGCAGGCCGGTGCAGGAGCACGCGCCCCAGCGCCCGCCCGCCCGTGCCCACGCCCTTGACTGACACCATGTCGGGCGCTTCCTGTGCCGGGGGCGGCTCCCGACAAGCGGCTTCCCAGCCCGCGCGGCCGGCTGCTGCCTGGGCCTGCAGATTGGTGGGCGCCGACGTGCTTGCGGCCAGAGATCGCGCGAGAGGCAGGGGCAAGAAGAACACCGCGCTGGCGTCCGAAAGCGCACCTATCCGATTCAACTTCCTGCCAAGAGAAAGCAAAGCGCGACGAAGTGCAGCCTGCACGCGGGCGTAGAGCCAGTCGTCGTCCTCAGCCAACCCCGCCGCTTGTCGGGCGAGCTGCAAAAGCCGACGCCATTCCTCGCGCTGCTCTGGCACGAGCTGTTTCTCGACGTGCTCACCTGTCTGCTCGTGCGTTTCGGCCGGTGGCACGTTGAAGCCGGAGGTTTCAGCGTTGTTCAAGATCTCGGGGGCCTCACGGCAGGTGGGGACTGCCACGTCCCACACCGGTGTCTCGTCGCCAAAGAGAGCGAGGTAGCGATCACGTGCCCGCGCGCGCGCTTCCGCGTCCCCGGCTACCCGCAACGCTGCGGCTCGCCGACGGCGCTCGCTGGCCATGGATGCCACTCCGCCCAGAAGCTGTCGAAGGGCTGGCACGGCCGACGGGGCCTCTCGTCGCAGATACTCCCCCAGGTTTGCGCGCGCCAGGCGCAGCGCAGGCTGGATGATCCCGAAGATCGGCTCCTCAATTGCCAGAAGAAGATCGAGGGCTCCTTCCAGCGCCGGCTCGTCGCCCAGCGCGGCCAGGCGCGATTCGACCTCGGCGCGCAGGGCCGCAAAGCGCGCGGGAGCCTCCTCGACCGAAACGGGAACCGGTCCGGGCCGCGCATCACGCGCATAGAACAAATACTGTCCCAGCACGCGCTGGCGGATTCCGATGCGGCAGCGTTGGTCGACCAGGGCAATCAAGCCGGCATGCACAGGCGAAAGTGGCAAGGGATTGTGCGCCTGGTCCCATTTCCAGGAATCCCGCGATTCGCCAAGTTCCAGGTCATCCCAACCGCGCCACTGGGCAGGCGCAGGTGGAGGCGCAAAGGGTCGTAGCTGCAGGAACACCACGATCTCGCCCTGCGCGACCCATTCCACCTCGACGGCACCGTAGCGTTGCACAAGTGAGCGCATGGCCCCGCGCAGCTGAGTCGCTGCTACGCCTGACAAGGTTCCGGCCCGCACCTGGATGATCGGGGCATCGGGGCACTCCGCCACGCAAGCCGCGCCTCCTTCCGCCTCGCCGCGCACGAAGGGATGAAGCAAGACCGCCAGAGGCGCCGCCGCCGAGCGCAGTCCATGGGCCAGGGCATAAGCCACCGCGCCCGCAGACAGAGCCGAAGCGAGTACCTGGCGGATGGCAGTCTCGACCTCGTCGGACCGCACCGCCACCCGCGATTCATAGACCCCCGCGCCCAGGCTGCCGGCGATGTCTTCGCTGGCGAACGACGACCGCACCGACCAGAGACCGCCCGGCGCAAGTCGCCCGGCCAGCTCCTGGGAAAAACCCAGTGGAAAAGGTGCCACCATCAGGTCGGCCCGCGCGCGATCCAACTTCGCCAGCGCTTCGTCGTCGATCCTCTCGGGCAACGACAGCGAGGGACCGATCGCGCGAAACAACTCATCCGTGATCGCGAATCCCGTCGGCGTGCGCAGCCCCGCAGCAGCCAGCCGCGCCAGCGAGCGGGCCTTGCCGCCCAGCCGCGCGTCGGTGCCGTGCAGGTCCGCGAAGAAGCTCATCGCGCGAACTCTAGCGCGGGAGACAGAGTCAGCCCAGCAGCGTGCGCATGGGAATGGCCCACAGCCGGTCTTCCAGCGACGCTGCGATGGTGCCATTGTAAGCGAGCACCGCGGCCCGACAACGTGGAGTCGCGCGCTGAAACGCCCGCAAGCCGGCGAGATCGCGTTCGTCGAAGCGGCTCGCGGCCTTCACCTCGATAGCCAAGCTGTCGCGGCCCGCCTCGACGACGAAGTCCACTTCGTGCCGCCCCTGCACGTTCCAGTAGGCCAGCTGCGCGCTCGGCCAGTGCGACTCGACGATCGAAGTCAGGTTCTGCGCCACGTAGGTCTCATACAGCGCCCCCCGCAGCGGCTCGTCTGACTGCGGACCGATATCGGAAGCCGCGCATAAATGCGCGGCCAGCCCGGAATCAGCCACATAAAGTTTGGCGCTCTTGACCACGCGACTGGCCCGGTTGCGCAAGTAGGGCGGCAACCGGCGCAGCAGGAAAGAGGCCTCCAGCACCGAGAGATAGCGGCCGGCGGTGAGCACCGTCATCTTGGCGTCGCGAGCGAGTTCGCTGAGATTGAGAATCTGTCCGGTGCGCAACGCCGCAAGATGCAGGAAGTTGCGAAAAGGAATCAGATCTCCCACCTGTGCCAACTCGCGCACGTCGCGTTCGAGATAGGTCTGCTCGTAGGCCTTGAACCACGCGGCCGCGTCCTTGACCTGCCCGAGGCAGACCGTGGGCATGCCACCGGTCATGATTTCCATAGGCGATACCGACTTCACCGGCGCGTAGGACGGGGCCTTGCCATCGAACAGATCCAGAAGCAACGGTCTCTGTTTGATCGTCCCAGCTATCTCGCGCGGACTGAAGGCATGCAAGTGCAGATACATGGCCCGCCCAGCCAGCGACTCAGACACGCCCTTGAGCAGGCCGAACTGCGCCGAACCCGAAAGCAAGAAACGCCCCGGCTTGCGGTGCCGGTCCACCTCGGCCTTGATGGCCAGCAACAGGTCGGGACAGCGCTGGGCCTCGTCGATGGTCAACGGTTCGTCGCCCCGCACCAGCGCCTCGGGATCGCGCCGAGCCGCTTCCAGGTAGGCGAATTCATCCAGAGTCACATAACGTCGATGGGCCAGGGCCGGATCCCGGCGCAGCAGGGTGGTCTTGCCCGTCTGCCGTGGCCCGGTGATGACGACCACCGGGAAATCCTCCACGGCCCGCAGCAACGGGCCGCCGATTTCTCTGCCCAGGTACGTCCGGTCCATCCGGCGAGTCTAATTGCCTCTTCACTGGATGTCAATTCGCCCTCGCATTGGATGTCTTTTTGACATTTCGAGAACCGCCCCGAGTGCCTCTATGTCTTTGCGCTGCTCTCCCACGACGAAGTCCGGCGCCTTCTGCGCAGCGGCCGGATTGCGTAGGTTCGTATTCCCCACCGGCCGCAGCAGTCCTCGGCGCTTCCGGCCTTCTGAGGACGCCGGGCATCCCAACCCTTCCCTCTCCGATCCGTCTCTGTGCCCTCTGTGCTCCCTGTGGTGAAAGAGCTAGCTTCCTTCTTCATCACCGCGCGCCGAGCCCGGTCGCGGCCAACTCGATCACCGGCCCCGGCACCAGGCCGAGCGCCAGCACCAACACCACCATCGCGATCAGCACAGCCGCCATGCCTGCCGACGGGAACGGCTGCCACGGTCGCACCGGATCGCGGAAGTACATGGCGACCACGATTCGCAGATAGTAGTAGACGCTCACCAGGCTGTTGAGCACGGCCGCCACGACCAGCCATGCCAGTTCCGGACTCTGCATGGCCGCGCGGAACACGAAGAACTTGCCGAAGAAGCCGCCGGTGGGCGGCACTCCCGCCAGCGACAGCAAGAGCACGGTCATGGCCAGGGCCACGGCCGGCCGCGTGCGCGCCATTCCGGCCCAGTCGCGCACGAGCAGGCGCTCGTCGTCGCATCGGCCCACCCAGGCCACCACGGCAAAGATGCCCAGGGTGGTGAACGCGTAAGCAGCCAGATACAGCAACACCGCAGGCTGCGCGCCGTCCACCCTCTGGCCCAACGCAACCAGGCCTATCATTAGATAGCCGGCATGGGCGATGGACGAGTACGCCAGCATGCGCTTGACGTTTTCTTGGCGAAGGGCGGCCAGGTTTCCCCAGGTCATGGTGACAAACGCCACGCCGCCCAGCACACGCACCCAGCCTGCGTGTCCCAGCGCCAGCCTCGGGTCAGCGAAGGCCGCTCCCAGCAGGCGCACAAGTCCACCCACTGCCGCCACCTTGATCCCAGCCGCCATGAGTCCAGTCACGGGCGTGGGCGCGGCCTCATAGGCATCGGGCGCCCACATGTGAAAGGGCACGGCCGCGATCTTGAACAACATGCCGACGAGCAGGAAATACACACCGACAATGAAGAGCGGGTTGCCGGCGGCCAGGCCCGCGCGCGCGGCGATCCCAGCGTACGACATCTCGCCGCCCGTGATGCCGTAGACGAGTGCCGTGCCATAGACCAGGAACCCGGCGGCAAACGCGCCCAGCAGCAAATACTTGAGCGCGCCCTCGGCCCCGGCAGATTGGCGACGCCAACTCGCCACCAGCAGATAGGCGGCCAGCGACATGGTTTCGATGCCGATGAGCAGCGACAGAAGGTGCGTGGCATGCACCACGGTCATCATGCCTGCGGTGGCGAAGAGCACGAGGGCGTGGGGCTCGCCGTGCTCGAAGTCGTGTTCGCGCATGAAAGGCGCAGCAACCAGCAAGGTCGCGAGCGCCGTTGCGATCAGCACGGCGTCGAGGAAAAGCGACATTCGATCCACGACCATCATGCCGGCCCAGATCGGCTCGCCCGATTCAGCCCCAGTCCATTGGCCCACCACTGCGGCCAGCGCCGCCAGGCAGCCCAGCTGCGCGAGCCTGAGCGCAGGCTCGCGGCCCTTGGTCATCGTGTCCAGCAAAAGCGCCAGACATCCGGCTCCCGAAATCAAGAGCAACGGGGCCAAGGCCGTGATCTGAGCAGAATCAACGGTCATCGGAAACGCCTCGCTGACTCGGGCTGTGCCATGGCCGGCCGCTGACCCGGAATCACTCGCCGGGCTGGCCCATCGGGATTGGCGCGCGCCTCGGCCAAACGATCGCGAAAGCCGGCTGTCAACGTCTGCACCGAGGCAGTGGTGCGTTCGATGATGGGCTGCGGAGCCAGACCCATGACCAGCGCCGCCAGCACCAGGACACCGAAGACCATGCGCTCGCGCAAACCCAGATCGCGCACCCGCGGGTCACGGTTCTCGGGCTTGTCGAGCGGCCCGAACATCACCCGCTGGAACATGGTCAACAGATACACAGCGGCCAAGATGACCGCCGTTGCGGCCAAGCCAGCCAGCAGCGCCGGATGACCGAACATGGGCGCCGCCAGGCCCGAGGCATGCCAGTCCTTGCCCGCAGTGAACGTGCCGGCGAGCACCAGAAACTCGCCGACGAAGCCGCACAAGCCTGGCAGTCCGGCGGAGGCCAACACCATGACCAAGAAACAGGCGCCGAAAATCGGCATCTTCTTCCACAGTCCGCCGAAATCAGCCAAGTTCCGCGTGTGGCGGCGGTCGTAGAGGATCCCCACGGCGAGGAACAAGCCACCCGTCGAGATTCCATGCGCCAGCATCTGAAAAATGCCGCCCTGGATCCCCTTGTCGGAAAGCACCAAGATCCCGAGCACGACGAAGCCCAGGTGCGACACCGACGAATAGGCGACCAGCTTCTTCACGTCGTCCTGCACCCAGGCCATTAGCGCGCCAAAGACGATTCCGGCCACTGCCAGCCAAGCAATGATCGGCGCTGTCTGCTGCGCCGCCAGCGGAAAGAACGGCAGCGCGAAACGCAAGAACCCGTAAGCGCCGAACTTCAGCAACACCGCTGCCAAAATTACCGAGCCTCCGGTGGGCGCTTCCACGTGGGCGTCGGGCAGCCAGGTGTGCAGCGGAAAGAGCGGCACCTTGATCATGAAGGCGAGCGTGAAAGCCAGGAAGCACAGCAGTTCCGCCCGACGGGGCAGCGCGATGGTGGCCCAGGTCGCGTAATCGAAAGTCCACTGACCAGTGACCGCATGTACCTGGGCGTACATATAGAGGATAGCTGCCAGCATGAGCAGCGATCCGACCAGGGTGAAGATGACGAACTTGATGGCCGCGTACAGGCGGCGCTCGCCGCCCCAGATGCCGATGATGAAGTACATCGGGATCAGCATCAGTTCCCAGAACACATAGAAAGCGAACAGATCGATGGCCAGGAAGGTGCCCAGCATGCCGGTTTCCAGCACCAGCATGGCCACGACGAACTCTCGCGTGCGCGTCTTGTGCAAGCCCATGGCCTGCGGCGACAGCAACGTCAGGAAAACCATCAACGTGGTGAGCAGCACCAGCCACAGCGAGATTCCGTCCACACCCAGATGGAAGTGGATTCCCAGCGAGGACACCCAGGGGCGATCCACCACCATCTGAAAAGCGCCGTCGCTCTTGTCGAAGGCACGCAGCACGAGCAGCGATTGCCCCAGACTGACCAAGGCCGCAACAATGCCGATGGGTCGACTGGTGCGTTCGCCCCGCGGCGCCAGCAGCACAAGAATGGCGCCGGCCAGGGGAATCAGCACAGTCAACGTGAGATCAGTCATGGGCTACCGGATGTCGATGGTCCGCTCAAGCGTGCGAGAGGTGTTCCACTGCGGATCCGTCACGCGGATGCGCAGCCGGTAGTGCCCGGGGCGGGCGTAGGACCAGGTCGCGTTGGCAATCGGGCCAGAACGATCCTCGCGTCCGTCGCCATCGAAATCGAAGCCATAGTCGAGCTTTCCCGCGGCAGCCTCGCCATCACTCAACTCGACCGCGGCGCTGCGGCCGTCGACGCGAATCTTCACATCAGAGGGCGCGGCGGGACGGGCCATCACATAGACCAACGCAGCCAGCCCGATAGCGAAGATGGCCAGGTAGCGCTGCACGTCGCCTGACTGCACGAGTCGCAGGAGGCGCCCCACGGTGTCGACCAGAACGGCCCAACCTCCCACCAGCAACTTGTCGACGAGGATGCGATCGATGGCCAAGAAGAACACCCGTGACAGGCCACGCAGGGGTTGCACCACGAGCCAGTCGTAGATCGCGTCGACAAAGAATTTTCCGCGCACAGCAGCCACCAAGCGTGGCAGAGCCGCGACGAACCGACGCGCCGGCTCGCGCACGCCACCGCCGAAGAACATCTTGGCCAGTCCGATGCCGGCGAAAGCGATGGCGGTCGACACCAGCATTACCCGCCATTCCAGGCCGCTCGACACTTCCAGGCTGCGGCCCACCGCCGGCGCCAGCCAATGGCCGATAATCTCGCCGTGCGGGAAGCCCGACGGCAGTCCCACGACCCCGGCCACAAGAGCGCCCAGGCCCAGCACCACGAACGGCGCGACCATCTCGATGGGCGATTCGTGCAGGTGCTCGCGCGTGTGCGGGTCGGCCCGGCATTCGCCGGTGAAAACCAGATAGTAGAGTCGTGACATGTAGAAGGAAGTGCCCAATGCGGCCGCCAGCAAAGCCATGCCCACCGTCGGGCCGACCCAGGCGAGACGCGGACCGAACACCTCGCTGGCAAAGGCGCCCGCGACGATGGCGTCCTTGGAAAAGAAGCCGGAGAAAAGCGGAACCCCGCAGATGGCCAGCCAGCACACTCGGAACACCCAACTTGTCCAGGGCAACTTCTTGCCCAGACCGCCCATGCGCGTGATGTCGCCCGAGCCAGCCATCGCGTGCATGACCGAGCCTGCGCAAAGAAAAAGGCCGGCCTTGAAGAAGGCGTGGGTGAATAGGTGAAAAATGCCTCCCGCAAAGTTGCCGGTGCCCACACCCACAAACATGAACCCAAGCTGACTGATGGTGGAGTAGGCCAGCACTTTCTTGAAGTCACTCTGCCCAAGAGCAACAACCGCAGCGAAGACAGCCGTCAGAGCGCCCACGCCCGCCACGATGGCCAGCGCCGCCGGGGCCAGAAGATAGAGAGCGCCCAGGCGCGCCACCATGTACACGCCGGCGGTGACCATGGTGGCCGCGTGAATCAGCGCCGAGACCGGAGTGGGGCCGGCCATGGCGTCAGGCAGCCAGACGTAGAGTGGAATCTGCGCTGACTTGCCGGCCGCGCCGAGGAACAGGAAGAGCGCCGCCCAGAAAGCCACCGGCTGGCCTGCCCACAGCGTCGCCGTCAGCGTCGGGCTGCCCGCGCGGGCGGTGTCCACCAGTGCAGGAATGTCGAGCGTGCCGGTGGCGCGGAAAAGCAAGAACATGCCGATGAGGAAACCCAGGTCGCCCACACGGTTGGTGATGAAGGCCTTCTTGCCTGCGCTGGCGTTGGCGGTTTCGCCATACCAGAAACCGATGAGCAGGTAGCTGCACAGGCCCACGCCCTCCCAACCGATGAACACCACCGGCAAGCTGTCGCCCAAAACCAGGAGCAGCATGGCACCGCAGAAGAGATTGAGGTACGCGAAGAAGCGCGCGTAATCCTCGTCGTGCGCCATGTAGCCCGTCGAGTAGATGTGAATGAGCGTGCCCACGAAGGTGACCACCAGGCACATCAGGCCTGACAGCGCGTCCATGCGCAGCGCCAGGTCCACGCGCAGATCGCCGCTGGCGAACCAGGTTCCCACCACATCAGTCAACCCGCCCGACTTGACCAGCGCCGGCAAGGCAAAGAAGAACGCGTCGGCCGCGGCCACCAGCGCTGCTCCCACAGCCATGCAGGCGATATGGTGGACCACTCTGCGGCTGTGGTGCCTGCCCGCCAGGATCAGGTAGGCGGCGCTCAGCAAGGGCAAGAGGGGAATGATGCGCAGTTGGGAAAGCATCGCCGCCCTACCCTTTCAAGGAATTCACGTCGTCCAGGCTGACCGTGCGGCGCGTGCGGAACACGCTGACCACGATCGCCAGGCCCACTGCGGCTTCGGCCGCAGCCACTGCCATCACGAAAAAGGCGAAGACATGTCCCCGCTGATCGCCGAGCGCCCGCGAGAAGGCCAGCAGCGCCAACGTCCCGGCCGCCAGTTGCAATTCCACGCTCATCAGCACGATGAGGGCGTTGCGACGCAAAAGCACGCCAGCCGTGCCCACGAAGAACAGGGCCAGCGAGACCAGGATGTATGCGTAGGTTGGCATCAAGAAGCCCGCGATGAACGATCTTCACCAAAATGACGGGTCAGCATCACCCCGCCGATCACAGCCACCAGGAGCAACAAAGAAATCGCTTCAAAGGGAAAGAGAAAATCCGAGAACAGCAAGGCCCCCACCGAGGACACGGTTCCGAAATCCTTCACCGGCGGCGTCGCCGAGGCGGCGAGCAGGGGCATGGCGCGCTCGCGACCCACCAGCCAGGCGGCCCGGTAGAACACATAGCCAGCCGCCAGCACCCCGGCGGCGCGCGTGACCAGCCCCTGTCGGGCGATGGGCGTGGCTTCGTCGCGGTTCACCATCATGACCACGAACACGAAGAGCACCATGATGGCGCCGGCGTAGACCAGAATCTGCAACACGGCGAGAAAGTGCGCCGACAAGGTGGCGAAGAGACCGGCCAGCGCCGCGAAGCCGAGCACCAGCGACATCACGGCGCTCACGGGATTGCGCCGGGTGATGGTCATGAGCCCGCCAAGAAGAACGCCGGCGCTCAAAATGGCAAACACGATGGTGTCGACCGCGCTCGCGCTATTGGCAGCCAGGTTCATGATGCCTTGGCCTTGAGCAGCCGCGCCTCGAAATCGGCGCGGAACTTGGTGAGGAACCCCAGCATGGGCCAGGCCGCAGCCTCGCCCAGGGCACAGATGGAATTGCCGGCAATTCCATTGGCCAGGTCGGCCAGCAGTTCGATATCCCCCGGCCGACCTTCGCCCTCAGCCAGGCGAGTGCAAATGCGCGCCAGCCAACCCGTGCCCTCGCGGCAGGGCGTGCACTGTCCGCACGACTCGTGGGCATAGAAGCGCATGATGCGGGCACACAGTCCTACCACGTCGGTTTTCTCGTCGAACACCACCACGCCACCCGAGCCAGCCATGGTCTTCAGCCGGCGACCGCTTCCCATCTCGAAGGGAACGCCGGGGCTCAGTTCCACATCTTTGATGCGCGGATCGGTGGTCAGGGCGTCGAACTCGATGGGCACGTCGATCTCGCTGGCATCGAGCGGCGGCATGGAGCTTCCCCCCGGAATCACCCCGCGCAGGGCTCGTCCCTGGGAAATACCACCGCACACGTCGTAGATCAGCTCTCGAAACGAGATGCCCATGGGCAACTCATACACCCCGGCCCGCTTCACGTGCCCCGACACGCACAGCAGGCGGGTACCGCCCGACTTCCCCATGCCCGCCTTGGCGAACCAGTCGCCGCCGCGGGTGACGATGTCGGGAACGTTCATCAAGGTCTCCACGTTGTTGATCACGGTCGGCTGGCCGAAAAGACCCTTGCTGGCAGGGAAAGGAGGCTTGTTGCGCGGCCACCCTCGCTTGCCCTCGATGGATTCCAGCATGGCGGTTTCTTCGCCGCAGATGTAGGCACCGGCGCCCAGGTGCACGGTGATGTCCAGCTTGAAAGAGCCGCTCACACTTTCCCGCTCTTGTCCCAGCCAACCCGCCGCGTACGCCTCGTCGATTGCCTCCTGGAGGATGTCTGCCTCGCGCCGCAGCTCGCCCCGGATGTAGATGAAGGCGTGGGTGCACCCAAGCGCAAACGCCGAGGTGGCCACGCCCTCGACGAGCAAATGGGGGTCGCCGCCCAGCAACACGCGATCTTTGAAAGTCCCTGGTTCTGACTCGTCGCCGTTGCACACGAGATACACGCGCTCGGCGTTCTTGGGCAGGAAGCCCCACTTGACCCCAGCCGGGAATCCCGCGCCGCCGCGGCCGCGCAGATTGGACTTCTTGACCTCTTCCACCACCTTTTCCCGCCCCATGCCCAGGGCTTTCTCGAACGCCTGCCACCCGCCGTGCGCCCGATACACGTCGAGTTTCTGGATGTCCGGGACGCCGAAATTCTTGGTGACGATCTTGAGCCCAGGCGTTTCGCGGTAGCCGCTGCCTGTCGATGCGCAGGCCGGCAGCGTGGGCACGCCCGGCGCAGGCGCACGTGACGACGACGGCTGCAGCGGCTCGCTTTCGCTCGCCTGTCGCCGCAACTCATCGATGACCCTATCGACCTTATCGTGTGTCAGGTTCACATAATGGTGCGGGCCGCAAGTCATGGTGGGCGCGTGCGCGCAACCGCCCAGCCCATCCTCTTCACCGAGACTGAAAAGTCCGTCGGGCGTGGTCTGACCCGGCTGGATGCCGAGGCGCTTCTCCAGGTGGCGCAAGACATCGTGACCGCCGCGCAGGGTGCAGCCGAGATTGGTGCACACGTGCAATGGGTAGCGAGCCGGCGGCTGGCGCAGAAACAAAGTGTAGAACGTGGCCACGCCAAAGACGTGCGAGAGCGGGAGGTCCAGGGTTCGTGAGACCAGTTCTAGCGCCTCCTGCGACAAGTAGCCGAATTCGTCCTGGGCCACATACAGAACGCCCAGCAAGGTGGCTTGCCGGGTGGGATAGCGCGCGCACAATCGCTCAATCTGCTGTTGCGCCTTTTCGGAAAACTCAAGTGGCATCGGATCGCCTGGCTCGCCTGTCCGCTTCCGCGCAACTCTCCGTTGTCAAACGGCCCCCGTCAAGACGCTGTTGCTCGTCACGTGACGGAGGCAGGGCGCCGCTGCGCAACGCAGGGTTGGCACGCGAAACCCTGTTGCTTTCTCAGCGCTGAATGTGCTCTCGTGAGCCCTGTTCTAGGCTGGGGTCCTGTAGCTTCAGCCACAGATCTCTTCCGCCGATATTTTCGCAAAGGCATGGCAAAGCGGTTCCTTCTCGTTGACGCCGATCCTGTCGGTCAGGCCGCCCTCCAGCGCGTTGCCGCGTCGCTGGAGGGTGAGGACGTTGTGGCCGCCACCGCCGAATCTGCGCGCGCCAGGCTGCGCGCAGAGCCTTTCGATCTCTGCATCCTGGACATGAACCTCCCTGACGGTGGAGCGCAGGTGATAGGCACCGCGCAGGCGTGCCAACCGTGGACGCCGGTTGTAGCCCTGGCCGGCCAGGGCACGGTTGCTGAAGTGGTCACGGCTTTCCGTGCGGGCGCTGCCGAGTTTCTGCCCCGTCCATTCCACCATGACTTGGCCGTGGCGATCGTTCGGCGCGTGCTGCAGGAACAAGCCGGCGGCACACTGGGCGAGCAAACCAGCGGGGCCTGCATCATTGGTGACCACCCGGCCATGCGGGTGGTGCTCGAACGCATTGGTCAGGCTGCCGATTCCGGCGCCAGTGTGCTGGTCCGTGGCGACGAAGGTACCGGCAAGGAAGTCATTGCTCGTCTTATCCATGCCTGTGGAGCGCGGCGGGCAGGCCCCTTTGTCACGGTCCGACCGGGATCCAGCCCGAGCCCGGCGACGGAACCCGGGGCGATCGGCTCCACCGACGCGCAACCTGCGGGCAATGTCCTGGCATCGCTGGGCGGCACACTTTTCCTCGACGACATCGCCGGGCTCTCGCGCGATGCCCAGATTGGTTTGTTGCGCGTCATGAAGGAATGGGGAAGCCTGTCGGAGTCCTCGGGACGAAATCTGCGAATCGTGGCCGCCACTACCCAGAACATGGAGCAAGTGGCGCGCGACGGCCAATTCCTGGAGGAACTCTACTATCGCCTGAACGTCATCCCGATGGAGATTCCGTCGCTGCGCGACCGGCCGGAGGACATCCCCAGCCTGGTGGACCATTTCCGACGGGCCGCCAACGCGCGCCGAGGCCGCTCAGTGCCGGCATTCTCGCCCGAGGTCTTGGTCCGGATGGGTGCCTGTTCTTGGCCGGGAAATGTGCGCCAGCTAGGCATGACGGTGGACCGTCTGGTATTTGCGGCCAAGGACCGAGCGGTGACCGTCAATGACCTTCCCGCGAGCCTGCGCACGGACGTGAGCGACCTTTCGCCATCCCTGGTGGACTTGCCCCCGAACGGCATTGACCTGCGCATGTTGCTCGCCCAACTCGAGGATCGGCTGATCGAGCAGGCTCTGCAAAGGACCGGCGGCAACAAGAATCGTGCAGCCGAGCTCCTCGGAATGAATCGCACCACCCTGGTGGAAAAACTCCGCCGGCGAACGGTGGCTTAGAGGCCGTCCAAACCAACCCACAGGTAGGGAACCTGCAGCGCCGGACCTTCGATCCACGGCGTGCCCACTGTCACCTGATTGACGGTGTTTTGCCGGTTGGAACGTCATTGCTATGACGATCGTATGACTCGGCGTCCCCCGGACGGTCGTGATCCTGAACGGTTAGAGTTTGCTCGGCTCTGGCACGGCGGCTGCATTGGTCGCCCCACATGCCAATGGTCAAGCGCAAGAAGATCAAGGGGCGTGCGAAACGCAAACCGTCGGCAAAGGTTCTGGCAGCACGCCGTCGCGAATACGCGGCGAAGTTCTTTCCCTACATCGAGAAGGTGGCTCGCCGACTTGCGCGCCGGCTGCCGGCGCATGTCGAGATGGATGATCTGATTTCATCCGGCGTGATTGGGCTGATGGAAGCCGCAGAACGATTCGATCCCAAGCGCGTCGATCGCTTCGAAGCCTTTGCCGAATTCCGCATTCGCGGCGCCATGCTGGACGATCTGCGCTCACGCGACACTCTCTCGCGCGACATGCGCCGCCTGTCCAATGAGTTGCGCGAAGCAACCCGCAAGCTGGAATCGCAACTTGGCCGCACGCCGGACAACACGGAGCTGGCTGAGACCTTGGGGTTGAAAGTGCAGGAACTGTATACCCGCCAGCAAAAATTGTCCGGATCCTCCGTGGTGGGCATCGATGATGCTGGCCCCGACTTTCTGGATCGCACTCGCGACGACAGCCAACCCGACCCGTTCGAGATGACGGCCCACCGTGAGACGCTCGGCCGCTTGGTGGCGAGCATCGACGATCTGCCGGAAAAGATGCAACAGGTTCTCTCTCTCTACTACTGCGAGAACCTGAATCTGAAAGAGATCGGACATGTCCTCGGCGTAACCGAATCGCGCGTCTGCCAAATTCACGGCGAGGCCACGCGCCGCCTGCGCGAATCGCTGGGTGACCTGGAGGATTCCGCCGCTGCCTAACTCCCTGTAATTGCAATGAATTAGAAAAACTTACGGATCGGCCTAAAGATCCCGCGAGAGCGGCCGATGTGTGTGGGCATGGCACTCACAAGCCGAAGTCGGTTGCGCCCCAGCTCAGCCAAAGACTTCGCCGGGGCGATCGCGGCACAAGGCGCTGACATCAGCCGGCAGGCAAGGATCGAAGAACTGCGGCAGATGGTGGCATCAGGGCGGTACCAGGTCCAGCCGCAGAAACTGGCGCTGAAGATCCTGGTCCGCGCCCTAAGACGAAACTAGGACCGCCTCTCGGCACTCACTCTTCCGCGTCGGCCATCTCGACGCGGTTGCGGCCATTGGCCTTGGCCCGGTACATGGCCGCATCAGCCAGGCGCAGCAGCAGATTCTCTCGCCGACGTTGGTTGCCCCCGGGGGCCAGGTGTTCGCGATAGGACGCCACGCCGATTGAAGCACGAACACCCGGCAAGGGCTGGGCGGTCTGCTCACCTTCCGCTTCGGCATCGAACATGGTCGCCTCCGCGATCACCCGCCGCAGATCCTCGGCGGTCTGCACCGCGCGGTGGATGTCGCTGCCGGGCAGAATGGCCACGAACTCATCCCCGCCATAGCGAGCCAGCACCGCCGCGGGCGGCGCGTTCTCGGACAAGAGGCGAGCCACCTCACGCAAGGTCCAACTTCCTGCCAGGTGTCCGTAGCGATCATTCACCTCCTTGAAGTGGTCGAGGTCGATGAACAGCAACGACAGATCCGTGGCGTTGTGATCGGCGTGCGCGATCTCGTCCTCCAATCGGATGTGAAAATATCGACTGTTGAACAGGCCAGTCAGGTGATCCAGGCGGGCAAGGGCGCGTGCGCGGATGGCGTCCAGGGCGTTCTGTATCGAAGAGGACATGTAGGCCGCGAAAATGCGCAGAAGCTCATTGTCGCGCGCGCTGTAGGGACCGCCCGAGCGCCGGTTGATGAGCTGCAAGACCCCACAGATCGATTCCCCCACGATCACAGGCAGCCCGATCACCGATGCGATGGGCTGACCCGCGCCATGCGCTGGCATCGCGATCGACAAGGGGTCATCAGGCGAAAGGTTGTCGCTGCGGAACGGCGCTCCCGTGCGGTAGATCTGTCCAACAAAGCCGCGATCGCTGGGAACACGCTTGCCCAGCAGTTGCGCAGTGCCCGGGCCGTAGGTCGCGATGAACGTCAGCCGCGGGGTTCGCACGCCCGCGAGCTTGGCGCGCGGGTCGTCGAGCAAGATGCCGCCAGATTCGGAAGGTACGAAGTCGTTGGCGCGTTCGAGGATCTCGCGCAAGGCAGCGTCAAGGCGCACGTCCCAGCGCTCGGTGTCCTGATCCCGTCGAGCGCGGAGAAAAAAGCGGGCGATCTCCTCCGGCGAAAGGGTCAGAATAGGACCCGGGGCAGTCGGCGGGTTGGGGATGGATAGCTCTTCCTCCACTTCCTCCGCGGGCGTGGCCGCCCGAGTGGGATCGTCACCCTCGGCAAGGTGTTCGACCATGCCGCTGGTTTGCATGTCGCCAACCGTCACGCAGAACCTCGTTGTGGGTTCCAGCTTACAGGATATCGTTACGAAGTACCACCGCGGGCTATGCGACTCCAGCGGCCTCGGGATCTAGGGTTCCGCGATACACGGCCCTCAGACGCGCTCGACGCTCCAAGTCGCGGATGATCACGGCGGCGACGTCGATGCGGTAGATTTCGCGCAGCGAGTGGATGCCGCCCGGGGCGAACACGTTCAACTGTAGAATCTTGTCGCCGGCAATATCCACGCTGACGAAGTAAAGGCCATCAGCCAACAGCTTGGGACGCAAGAGATCGCAGAGACGCTGCTCGGCCGGTCCGAATCGACATTGACGGCTGCGCGAATCCGACGGCCGGCGCGCGGCCCGAAGCGACCCGTGCGCGGCCAAATGCGGTGATGGCAAACGCCGATAGAGCGCGACCTGCGAACCCACGCGGATCGGCTCGCCCCCGAGAAGCAGCAGGCGCTTCTCACCAGCGCCCGCTTCGGGCAGGTACTCCTGCGCCACCGCGTAGCCGTCTTTGGTGATGGAGCTGATGATGGGGTTCACGTTTCTCGCTTGGCGCCGGCGCAAGAAGAAGACTTTCTCGCGACCTGCGTGGGCAAGCGGCTTGAGCACAGCGGGTCCGTCCAGCTCGCGCAGAAACGCCTTGATGCCCTCGGGCGAACGCGAGACCACAGTGCGCGCCCGCACCTCGGGCGGCAGGTCGGCAAGGTACAGCCGGCCCCAGGCCCGCCGCACCCCCTCGGGATCGTTGACCACCAGAACGCCGCTCACGCGCAAGCGCCAGCAAAAATCGATGACCGGCGAGGGCGGCTCGTCAGCGGGTTCGCGCAAGGGGTTGTAGCGAAGAAAAACCACATCAAAGGAGCTGAGCGCGTCCTCCTCACTGACGGCGTCGGCGGAAAGCAAAGCGGCGTGATAGTCGGCCGGCCGGCGATAGTCGCCCGCGCGCACGCGCGCGGTGGTGGCCAGCACCGTGTTGTCGTCGAGAAACGACAGATCGCGAGACGAGACGAAGCGGACTTCATGCCCGCGTCGATGCGCGGCCCAAGCCAGGTGAATGCCGCCGAAGCTGGGCTGCTGGGTTCGGATGTCGGGAACCAGGAAAGCGATGCGCATGGGACGGATAGCTAGCTATTTCACCACAGAGAGCACGGAGAACACAGAGTTTGGAAAGGAAGAAAGGGTTGGGAACGGAGCGAATCCAACCCTATCCCTTTCCTATCCGGCTCTGTGACCTCTGTGATCTCTGTGGTGAAAGGAGCTAGCCCTTCTGCGCCTCGCGGTGGCGCGACAGGATTTCGGCCAGGCGATCGAGGGGCAAGGCGGGCGCGAAGTGGCCGGAAGGACCGGTCATGTCTTCGGCCAGGCACAGGGCGTTCACGATAGCCTCCTCGGTGCACTCCACCACTGCCTCGTAGAGTCCGTCGCACACTTCGTCGAGCAGAACCGCGATCGGGTGAATCATGCCCGAGGTGACGCGCGGGACTTTGTTGGCGGTGGAGAACCCGATCACGATCTCGCCCGAAGCGTGGGCCGCGAATGAACCGACCCGGCCGATTCCCAAGGCGGCGCGCTTGCACAGGCGGTTGATTTGCGACGACAGCAGCGGGGCATCGGTGGCGACCACGCAGATGATGGAACCGGCGTTGCGCACGCGCTTGTCAGCGCGGGTGAACTCGGGTTCGAGAATCTGGCCCACGGGAGCCCCCGAGATGGAAAGCGAGCGCATGACGCCGAAGTTGCTCTGCACCAGCACTCCCATGGTGTAGGTGAGCGGGTCGGCGTTGCCGTGGGTCCCGTGGATGGTTACCTGGCGCGAACTGGTGCCGATGCCCGCCTTGAAGTCACAGGTCACCAAGCCCGTGCCTGCGCCCACGCAGCCTTCTGCCACTGGCCCAGTCTCAGCCTGCTCGATAGCGCGATAGACGTGCTCGGAACGCACGTGCCGACCCACGACATCGTTGAGCCATGAGTCGTCGCACTCGGCGACAATGGGAATGATGACGTCGTATTCGGTACCAATTCCGGGAAAACGACGAGTCATCCACTTGATGGTGGCGTCCGATACCTTGCCCACAGACATGGTGCTGGTGAGCAAGATCGGCGTTTCGAGAAGGCCCCATTCCACCACCTGGGTGAGGCCCGACACCTCGCCAGCGCCGTTGAGCACGAAGGCGCCAGCGAGAACCCTCTCGTCGAAAATGGGGTCAGGTGGCAAGACCGCGGTCACGCCTGTACGCACCGGCCCCTTGCCCACCACCAGCGGCCCCTCGCCAAAGATCAGAGTGGTGTGGCCCACGCGCACGCCCGGCACGTCGGTGATGGCATTGAGCGATCCCGTGGGCAGATGCCCGATGGCAAAGCCCAGTTCGCGCAGCCGCTTTCTCATTGGCTAGCTTTCCCACCACAGAGAGCACAGAGGACACAGAGTAGGAGGCGAAAAACGCTGCCGTCTCTGTGTTCTCTGTGTTCTCTGTGGTGAAAAACACATGAGCCGATCCCGCCTCAAGGTGTCTGCGGTGCGACCGTGGGGGTCTTCTCGTGAGGGGATGCTTTGCCGTTGCCGTCCCCCTTGCCGTTGCTCTCGCTCTTGCCTTCCCCGTTGCCGTTGCTCGCCGGGCCGCTACGAGCAGCCTCGGCTTCGCGGGCACCGGCGCGGCGCTTTTCGCGCAGACGCTTGAGCCCACCCGAAAGAATCTCGCCTATCAGCGATCGGTAGTCGATATTGGCGGCCTTGGCGATGAGACAGAGGTCCGAGTACTCGGGCGTCAGGCCGGGCAGCGGATTCACTTCAAGCACGTAGAAGTTTCCCCCATCGTCCATTCGCAAATCTACGCGCGCGACGTCACGGCAATCGAGCGCCTCGAATGTCTCGCGTGCCACCTTCTCGATGGCCTTGCTCTCCGCCTGCGAGAGCTGCGCAGGACACTGGTAGTAGACGTGCTTTTCCCATTCCTGCTTGATCTGGTAGTCGTAGACGGGCCGCGGGTTGTTCTTGTCGAGGAAGAGAATCTCCATGGGCGGCAGCACGCGCGGGCGCTTGTCGCCGAGCAGTCCCACGGTGAATTCGCGACCGGCAACGTAGTGTTCCACCAGGGCGGGCTGGCGATACTTCTCCAGCAGGTCACGCACCACTGACCGCAGCGATACCTCATCGTCCACCACCGAGGCATGGGCGCTCACGCCCTTGGACGAACCTTCCTGGTTGGGCTTGACGATGAGCGGGAAGACCAGCTTGGGCGACAGGCGTTCGCGTCCGGTTTCCATCAACTGGAACTCGGGGGTGAGAATCCCGTGCTGGCGCAACACCTTCTTGGACAGAGCTTTATCGAGCGCGATGGACAGCGTGGCAGCGTCGGATCCGGTGTAGGGAATGCCCATCAACTCGCACAGCGCGGGCACCGCAGCCTCGCGGTTGCGACCCTCCACACCCTCGGCGATGTTGAAAACCAGATCCACCGGCGAGTCCGTGAGCTGGCGGGGTAGCTCGGCGGTGGCCTCGAGGGGCACCACCACGTGGCCGTAGCTCTCCAGCGCCTGGCTGATGGCCTCGATGGTCTGCGGGGCGTCGTACTCGGCCTCGGCGTCATCGCCGCCCTTGGAGTCGACGCGCTTCATGTTGTGGGTGAAGCCGATGCGCAGAGGCTCAGGCGCCCGCCGACGGCGACCGACCTGCGGGACGCTCATTCCCTGCCGTCGAGCCGCACTGGCCACCACCGCACCCAGCGCGGACTGGTAGTCAAGTCCCTCGCGCGCCGCCGCGGCGAAGGTGCTGGACCCACGTTCCAGCGATGGCAGAGCGTTGACCTCGAGCAAGTAGATGCGTCCGTCGTCGCCCAGTCGAAAATCGACGCGGCCCAGATCGCGCACGCCCAGGCTGCGAACAGCCAGCTTGCAAATGGCGCGCAGGCGGGCCACCACGTCACGCTGCAAATCTGGGGGACAGCGCACCGCCACCCGGCTGGCCTCAGCGGACTTGAGCCGGTAATCGTAGAGATTGAAGCGACTGCGGGCCGCCGGTTCGATAACGTAATCGACCGGCAGCAGCACGCCTTCGTCGCCCGCGCCTTCCAGAAAGGGGACCGTGACGTCGGTGCCCGTGACGAACTCCTCGACGATCAGGCCAGCTGGATAGCGGCGCAGAGCCTTCGGCAACATGTCAGCCAGGGCGCGCGGATCGCGGGCCACCGCCTCGTCCCCGATGCCCTTCGAGGATCCCTCGAAGTTGGGCTTGACCAGAACCGGATAGGCCAAGCCCAGCATGCCGATGTCGCGGCCGCGTTGCACATCGTCGGGTACCACCAAGCGCGCCCGCGGCGTGTCGATACCCTGAGCACCCAGGACCAGCTTGGTCATCCACTTGTCAAGGGTGACGGTCATCACGTATGCATCCGAACCGGTGTAGGGGAACCCCAGTTCCTCGAACAACGCCGGATAGAACGCTTCGCGCGTGCGGCCGCGACGACCCTCGGCCGTGTTGAAGATGAGGTCCGGCCCGTACGACTCCAGGCGCGCCGCCAAGTGCGAGGCAGGACCAGTGACCTCGATCTTCTCGACTTCGTGGCCGCTGGCGCGCAGACCGTCGGCGATGGCGTCGACGGTTTCTGCGGTGTCGAACTCGGCTTCGTCTTCGCTATCTGTGAGGCGAAGGTTGTGGGTAAATGCGATCTTCACGTCGTCGTCGCCACCCGCTGTCGGTCGGATGTCTGGGGCGAGAGTAGAACAAGAACGAAAGCGATCCGTCAACAGTTGTCGTGGAAAACGGCGCTAGTCGGAGTAGCGGGGTGCGGTGTGCCCGAGGACATTGAGCGGCACGTCTTGGGTAGGTGCGACCTGTTCACCGCTACCCCAGCAAAATCCCTCCGCGGCCGCGGAGCGCGCCGGCCACCTTCTCCGCCAAGGCCTTGAGGTCTTCGCTGGGCCGCGCCAGGTAACCGTCCACACCCACCTCGAACGCCTCCTTGACCGTTTCATATGAAGGATAGGCGGTGTACAGCACGGACGCGCAGTGGGGCAGCAGACGCTGCGCCTGCTCGATGACGCGCAAGCCGGACATGCCGGGGAGGTTCCGATCGGCGAGTACGACGTCGAAGCGTTGGTCCTGGATGAGGGCCAGTGCTTCGTCGCCATTGGCCGCCGCCGTCACGTTGAACGCGCGGCCCAAGAACTCGGCAATTAGCTGGCGCCGCGGGCCTTCCGCCTCGACCACCAGCACGCGGCCCTTCTCGCCCTTGCGGTCCTGGTCGACCCGCAGGCTGGCCTGCGCGCGCGCGAGCTGTTCATCGCGGCGGGAAAGCGCGCGGCGGATACGGAAGCGCAGCGCCTCGACGTCGCGGATCGGCTTCTCGATGTAGTCCTGCGCACCGATGTCCAATGCCTCCACCGCAGAGTCATAGGACGAATACCCGGTGATCATCACCACGGCGGGTTGCGGATCGAGCGTGCGCGCCACGCGCAAGACCTCAAGGCCCGACGCACCCGGCAGGTTCTTGTCGGTGAGCACCAGATCGAAATGCCGCTTGTGCATCAGATCGATGGCTTCTTCGGCTGAGGCGGCCGTGGTCACGCGATAACCGCCTCGACGCAAGATCTCGCGCAGCACGGTCAGCACCACGACTTCATCGTCGACCACCAGGACTTCGTGAGCCGACGGGACCACGGCTCCCCGTTCTGCGACGGCGGCATCAGCTATCAGCTTGGCATCCAAGTCCTGCGGCGCCGCTGGGGTCACTCCCGCACTCGCCGCCTGGTCCATGACCCCAAAACGCGCCAGCGTCTCTACCAACTGGCGTCCCATCACTTCGGCGCGACGACGGCTCGCCGTGCTGGCCACGATGCGACCGATCTCCCCCACCCGCGCGCGACCAAGATAGGCACGCACGCCACCATACACCGCTGCCCCCAACCTCTCGGAGGTTGGGGTTGCATCAACCACGACGACTGCGGCACCCGCGGCGCGGCTTCGGGCCTCGCGCAGGCGCACGTCCACCCGATCTTCCGCCGCGACCCCAACCACCACCACGTCAGACGAACCGGAAACCGCCGCGCCCCCCACCAACTTTGCCAGTTCCGCGTCACCCATGACCATGATCAGCGGCTGACGCTTGCGTTCGCTCAGGGCTGCATCAAGCGCGCTGGCCAGCGCCGGCTCGTGTGCCTCCAAGTCTGCGCGATGGCTGTTGATGGCGTTTCCCAGTAGCAATTCGCGCGTGCGCGCACGCCGGCACGAGGCCAGCCAGCGCAGATGGGCTCGGAAAAGTGCATCGCTCTCCGGCAGGGGCCGCGTGAGTAGCGCCGCCGCCTCGCGCGCATAGAAGTCGGAACAGCGCTCAGGATCGCCGCCCAGCAGTAGCACCACGTCCGCAAAAGGCCGCAACTCGCGCGCCGTTGCGAAGGGGTCCCGCCGTGCATCCACACCCTGTTCATCGAGCACCGCCAGTTCAAACGACTCTTCGGCCAGGCGGTCAAGGGCCTGCTCGACGGAAGGCATTTCCACCACGACGCCCTCGGCAGAAAGGGCGGCTACCACGCGCGCACGTTCCCCGGCGTCGGCAAGCCCGACTAGGAAACGTTCCTGGGTCAGCCGAGCGGCGCCGCGAAGCGAAGCAAACAATCCTGCTGAGCCTGTGCCCGGCATGGTCGGGGCCATTCTACTTCACGAAGGGGCAATGTCGTCATGGAGATTGCACTTCCAGAATGGTGGCATCAATCTTCCAGGTTGCGAGTATGCTACTGCGTAGTTAAGGAGAGTGTCATGAAACCCACCGGCCTAGATCGGATGTTGAGGCGAGTCTCCGTCGTCGCGACCGCGATGCTCGCCTTGCTTGGCGTTCACACTGCCGCCCTGGCGCAACAGGGCCAGGCGCCTAGTGCGCCGTCCGCTGCGGCGGCGGCCGATACAGCTCCGCCAGCCACTCCGGCGCCCGCGCCGCCACCCGCGGCCGAGGCTGCGCCTACGCCACCACCACCTGGCTACGGCCCGCCACCCAGCTACGGCCCGCCACCTGGCTATGGCCCGCCCCATGGCTACGGCCCGCCGCCCGGCTACGGCCCGCCGCCCGGCTACAGCCCGCGCTACCGCTACGGGTACCAGCCGAGCCACTACCCGCCGCCGTACGTGATCCCGATGCACTCGACCTACCGTCCCTTCATGCTCAGCATGGGGCTGGGGGTTAGCAGCCTCTCGTTCAGCAACCCGGATGGTTCGGGCCACGAGGCTGGCCTGTCGTACACAGTTCATCTTGGGTTCGGAATCACGCCTCGCTGGATGGTCATGCTGGCAGCAGACGGTGCTTGGGCACAGTTCTCCGGTGCCGGCGTCTACGGAAACGCAAGCTATGACCTTATGACGTACACCGCTGGGGCGCAGTTCTTCATTCGGCCCTGGCTCTATTCGCGACTTGGCCTTGGCTTGGCTTGCATCGACTGGAATGACTTCCGTGGCGACTGGTCGGACTGCAGGGGCCAGGCCGTCACAGCTGGCGTCGGGGCTGAGTTCTTGCAGGAACGCAGCTTGTCCCTTGCGGCTGAGCTGGGCGCAATTGTTGCGCGATTCCAGGAGGCAGCGACTAGATCCGACGGGAACGAAGTTTGGTACAACATCGGCGTCAACCTGATTCTCAACCTCTTCTAGCTTCGTCTTAGCTTGAACGCAGGCCGTCGAATCGAGCCCCAGCGCCTTCCGCGGCGTGCACTGGGGCTCGTCATCATCGGGGTGGTTGGGTGCGCAGCCCACGTCCCGCCGCCTGTGGGCTGCGGATCTGACAACGACTGCAAACTCGTGCGCGTTTGTGAAGCCGGCCAGTGCGTCTGGCCCAAGGCGCCCGCAGCGGTGTCCTGCGTGGCCGCTCCCGCCGCCGCGGGTACGGCCCCGATTCCAGTGGGACCGCCCGCGCAAGCCATGTTCCGCTTCGACCCCCAGCATCGTGGTCGCTCACCCTACCGGCTGCCAACCCAGCGGCCGGAAATCCGCTGGACTTTTGAGAGCTCCGGTCCAGTCACCTCTTCGCCCGCGCTGACGTCTGACGGCTGGGTCTTGTTCGGCAGCCACGACGGCCGGCTCCGTGCAATCGATCCGCAAGGCAAGCTGCGCTGGTCGTTTGCCACGGGCGACACGATCTTCAGCTCACCGGCCCTCTCCGCTTTCGGGGCGGTGGTATTCGGCGCCGACGACGATTTCTTGTATGAGCTCGACGGCAGGAACGGCAAGTCGTTGTGGAAGATGCGCGCGGGAAACTGCGCCCAGACGCTGGGGGTCGGTCCTGACGCCAGTCGCTGCGATGTGGACGGCGGGCCGACCATCGGGCTGGACGGAACCATCTACTTCGGCGGCGACGCAGTCTACGCCGTCAACCCCAACGGCGAGTTGCGCTGGCGCTTCGCCACAGGCGGGCATGTTTCCAGCGCGCCCGCGGTAACCTCCGATGGAACCGTGGTGGTGGGGAGCCTGGACAACAACGTCTATGCCATCAACAAGGATGGCACCAAGCGCTGGGACTTCCGCGCGCGCGGCGACGTGGAGTCCAGCCCAGCCATCGAGGAAGACGGAACCATCTATTTCGGATCTGACGACAACAAGCTCTACGCCCTGAGTCCGCTCGGCCAGATCGTGTGGGCCTTTACCACCGGCGATGACATCCGAGCGGCCCCGGCGATTGGCCGCGACGGGACGGTGTACGTGGGCTCGTTCGACGGCCTCTTCTATGCGGTTCATCGTGACGGCACGCCGGCGTGGACGTTTCGTACCGGCGATCGCATCTACTCGTCCGCCCTGGTGGACGCCGCCGGCGCCATCCTGTTCGGGTCCGAGGATGACCGCCTCTACTGCCTGGAGCCCGACGGAAAGCTGCGCTGGTCGGTGGAGTTGGGCGGCGATGTGGACAGCTCGCCCGTCCTGGCCGCGGACGGCACGATCTACGTGGGCAGCGACGACAAGAAACTCTACGCCCTGCACGCGCCGTAGAAGTTACCTGTTTTCACCACAGAGAGCACAGAGAACACAGAGGTCGGAAAGGAAAAAGGGCTTCGGACCGGACCGAATCCAACCTTTCCCTTTCCGATCCGGCTCTGTGGCCTCTGTGCTCTCTGTGGTGAAAAAAAAGCTAGCTTGCCACCACCATGCGCGGCGGGCGTGTATGCTGGGATAACAAAATGGACACAGAGAACGAGAAGCCCGCGCCTCGCGTGGTTACGGGGCGAATCAAGGTGCATCCAGACGGCTACGGATTTGTGGTGCCGGAGGATGGGTCGGAGGACGTTCACATCAACCGGCGCAGTCGCGCCACGGCCATGGACAGCGATCGGGTCGAGGTAGAATGGTGGGTGGGCCCGCGTGGGTTGGAAGGCCGGGTCAGAAGCGTACTTGAGCGCGGGCGCGGCAAAATCACCGGCCAAATCGTAGCGGCAGGTCACGACCTGCGCTTCCAGCCAGACGATCCACGCATCACCGAGCCGGTAGTTCTGCGCGGCGGCGGCGCACTGCCACGTCCGGGCATGGCAGTGGTGGCCGAGATCTCCGCCTACCCCACCCAACCGGGCGCGCCGCTGGAAGTGACTCTGCTTAAGGTGTTGGGACCGCCCGAGGATCCGCGCACCGAGGTGGAGAAGGTTCTGGCCTGCGGTGACATCGCGGACGAGTTCCCCAGAGAGGTGGCGCAGGCCGCGGACCAGATGCCACGCAAAGTTGAGGAAGCCGACCGGCGCGATCGCGCGGACCTGCGTGACGTCCAGTTCATGACCATCGACCCGGAGACGGCGCGCGATTTCGACGACGCCGTGGCCTTGCAGTCGTTGCCTGGCGGCATTCACCGCCTGTGGGTGGCGGTGGCGGATGTCTCGCACTACCTGCGCGAAGGCACCGCGCTCGACAAAGAAGCGCAAAGCCGCGGCTGCAGCCTGTACCTGCCCAACCGGGCGATCCCTATGCTACCTGAGGCACTCTCCGGCAATATCTGCTCGTTGGTGGCTGGCCAGGATCGCCTAGCCATGGTGGTGCGCATCGATTTCGACAGCAACCTCGGCATGCGCGACCAAGACTTCTGTGCGGCTGTGATCCATTCGCGCGCGCGCCTGGATTATCCGGGGGTGGCCGCCGCCTTGGCCGGCAAGCTGCAGGGAAAGAAGAAAAAGGAGTACGAGCCGCTGCTTCCCGCTCTGCGCGCGCTGGATGCGCTGGCGCGCAAGCTTCGGGCGCGGCGCCAGCAGGGCGGCGCTCTGGATCTGGATCTACCGCAGGTTGTGGTGGAACTGGACCACGATGATCCTGGGCTGGTGCGCGACATTCGGCGCGCCCGGCGCGATCCAGGCGAGCGCCATGCCTACGCCATGATCGAGGAATTCATGCTGGCCGCGAACCTGGCGGTGGGCGAGAGCTTTCAAACGCGCGGCGAGCCCACCCTGTGGCGCATCCATCCTGCGCCCGATGCCGAGAAGATGCACAACTTCGCGGCCATGGCCGAGCGCTACGGCATCCTGGTCGACGAGGAAAAGGCACGCACACCCGCGGGACTGGCCGCTGTGCTCAAACGGCTGCAAGGCCTCCCGGCCGAGAAAGCCCTCTCCTTCCAGCTCCTGCGCTCACTCAAGCAGGCCACCTACGACGGAACCAATGTCGGCCACTTCGGCCTGGCCGCGCCGGCCTACTTGCACTTCACCTCGCCCATCCGCCGCTATCCCGACGTGGTGGTGCACCGCTTGCTCAAACAGCGGCTGGCCAGCTTGGGCAAGCCGGCTGGGGGATTTTCCGCCCCGCCGCCGGACCTGGCCGCCTCGCTTGAGGACCTGCAGCGGGTCGCCACCCAGTCTTCGTTCGCCGAACGCAAGGCCATGGAAGTGGAACGCGAGGTGGTCGACCTGTACCGTTCCTTCTTCATGCGCGACCGCGTGGGCGACGTGCTCGACGGCACCATCTCCGGCATCGCCAGCTTCGGCGCTTTCGTGGCGACCGACCAACCCTTTGTCGAGGGGCTGGTGCGCAGCGAACATCTTCTCCCCGACGATTTCTATGACTACGACGAGGTGGCCTGCCGCCTAGTGGGCCGGCGGTCGGGCCGGACCTTCTCGTTGGGCGATTCGGTCAAAGTCGAGGTTCTCTCCGCCAGTGTCGCGCGCAGGCAGGTAGACATGCGCCTGTTTGGGGAGGGGATGCGTCCGCGACGCGAGCGCCGTACGCAAAGCGAGCGTCCCGCGAAGACCCGACAGCAACATGGCAAGCATGCCAGCAAGTCGACGTCCAAGCGGCCACGCCCGGCCGGCAAGAGGCGGCGCTAGACAGTGAGTGAGTACCGCCGCCCGCCGGCCGACATGCCGGCAGATGAGATCATCGAATCCTGGCTGCCGCGCGCTTTCGCGGCAGCACCTCGGCGTCCACCACCCGACAGCCCCTCGGTGCGAGTGAGTCTTTCTGGACCAAGCGGCGGCACCTGGGATGTTTGCATTTCTGACGACGCTCTCATCGTGGAACGTCGCGAGCCGGGTGCACGGCACGTCGATCCCAACATCTGGCTCCGGCAGAGCGCGGCCGACTTTCTAGCCATGTTTCGCGACGAACCCGATCTTCCTGCGCTTCTGCCGCCGGATGCCGACGTGGTAGATCTGCTGTGCGTCGACGAAAGCAAGCTCGACCTGCTGGCGAAGATCGACGGCCGCATAAGTGTCGAAATCCAGGGGCGCCGCCGGCGGCGCTGGACACTCGACGTGGCATTCGGCCCGGCAGGTATGCGCGCCGGCCGTCCCCGTTCAACTGTGCGGGTGGACAGCCACACCTGCGAAGAACTGTCGAACGGCACCCTAGCCGTCTTGCAGGCGTTGCTGGCCGGGCGACTGCAGGTCGAAGGTGACCGCGCCCTGGTCATGCAGGTGGTGATGCTGGTGGGCTCGGTTCAGAGAAGCCGCCCTTGGTAGAACTCCGCTTTTCCCCACCTCGTCATCGGATGAAGAGCGTGCGTTCGTTGAACTTGGCATCGCCCTTCTTGTAGTACGCCTCCCACCAGCGTGGGCCACTATCGGCCGGGGTCTGCAATTGCAGGGGCTTGCCCTTGCCAGCCGGTTTGCTCGCCCCTTTGGGAGCAGGCTGAGCGTTCTGCAGGGCCGCGCGAAATCCGTAGTGGTCAATAAGCCGGATGGCCTCCACCCCATACATCACGGCGATGGAGCGATCGTAGATGCCGATGAGATTGTCGCCGTTGGCTTCCTCGCCGCCGTCCGCGAGATTCGACGACCCCGTGAACACAGTGGCATTGGAGCCGTTGAAATCCACCACGACAAACTTGTTGTGGATGACCTGTCCCGAGCCGCCATTCACCTCGGCGTTGAACGGCGCGGGAACATTGCCGTGCAGGTAGGCAAACGGCACAAGAATCCGTTTGCCGTCGGACTTGTTGATGGTGACCCCGGTGACCTGCTCGTTGGCGACCGATGTGGCCGCGTCGCCAGCCTTCCCTTTCTTGGCTTTGCCGCCGTCGGCAGAAACCGACTGGGTCACGCCGTACCAGAAAAGGTCTGGGTTCTTCGCCTGTTCCTCTTTCAACCGTTCCATCACCGAGCCGCTCCCGGCGAGTTCCATGACGGCGAAAAGAACCGAGCTGTTGGCGCCATCGATGGCGTCGGCGACCTTCTTCAACGAGCAGGGGCTGCCGCTCTTGGGCTTGGGATGGGGTGAGAAGCACAGCTGAAACGGTGGCAGGCCTTCCTCATCCACACGCGGGGTCCAGTCCTTGACCAGGCTGCTCTTTGTGAACTCGGACGCGGAGGTTGCGGCATTCCTCTCGTTCCAAACCTCATCGAACACCTTCGCGTACCAGGCGGCCGTGTCGGGATCGTCGAACACCAGGATGTTGTTGGCCTGAACGTAGAGACCTCGAATGGAAAAATTCGCGGAGCCGGTCAGCACCTTGATTGGCTCATTGGTTGCGGCCTTGCGCAGGATCATGACCTTGTTGTGGGCGAAGCGACTGAAGTGGCCGCGCTTGACGTTGGCCGCGCCCGCAGACTTGAGCAAACGGTCATGGACTGCCTCCTCAAGAATGGAATCGCGCCATTGCTGGAGCGTCTTGGGATCCTTGGGACGTTTTTTCGGGTCCGGATTCTGCAGAGCCTTCTGTTCCTCGTCGTAGCTGGCCTGAGCATTGTGCAAAGGGGCGTCGTCGAGCCAGATGCGCAGGCGCGGGCCGAGATCGACCAGCGCCTTGAGCACGTCCGGTTCATCGAAGTCGTATGCAAATACGTCGAGCCGAACGTCGGGCTGTTTGCATTCCGCCAGAAAGTCGAACAAGACCTTGCGGGCCGTGTAACCCAGAAAGCTGTACTGTGCCCCGAACTTGCTGGTGTCGAAGTCGAGGGTCTTGGGCAACTGGCGAATCTCGGCGTTGTGAAACTGCTCGAAATAGGCCTGCGACGAAACGTAGCTGCGGGTGAAGCCGATCTTCAGCTTCGCGTAGTCCGAAGGAACCATGTCGATGGACACCGGGACCGAGGCCGGGCCGGGTTTCAGCGCTGTGGATTGCTTGGAAACGAAGTACATGGGCGTGACCGTGTACGTGTAGATTCCCGACTGCGGTTTGGCGGGAAAGTGTTGCCAGCGAAATCGCTGAAGCGGGGCCGCGTTGGACGGGGTCCAGTTTTTCTGCCGCTCCTCGGGCGTGGACGCAGAATGCAGACCGGTGTCGAAATTGAGGCGGTTCATCAGCCATTCCTTGGTCCCGTCGGGCGCAGTGGCCTCGACCGCGAAGCCGGCGAAAAGGTCGGTCGCCAACTGTGGGTCCAGGTCGAACGCGAGCAAGGCGGAACCATCGCCGCGATAGGCGGTGATGGACACACCGTTCTTTGAGGCAGACTGGTGGAATTCACTGGCCATTTCCTGATCTCCCGGCTGGATGTTTGTCCCGTTCGCGACTGACCACGCTTGCGCGACGTCCCATCCCGGGCGTCACAGGCGGCAAGTCAGCCTTCAAGACCATCGCCGCGCGAAATTATTCCCTTCCGCGGCGATGTCAACTCCCGGCCGCGCGCGCTCGGGCGATCAATCGAACGTGTATTGCAATTCGCCGTCTGTCACAGTCGTCGCAACACGCGTGACAGGCTTGCCTTGCATCATGCGGGTGAGCAGTTCGTGGCTGATCCGGGGCAGCAGGGTGTTGGTCAAGATCGAGTCGATCATGCGGCCGCCGCTTTCCAGTTCGGTGCAACGGTTTGCGATCAGCTTGACCACGGTGTCGTCGTAGTTGAACGGGATGCGGTGGCTTTCATGCACGCGCTTGGCCACGCGACCGAGTTGCATGCGCACGATATTCCCGATCATGTCGTCGTCGAGCGGATAATAGGGAATAGTGACCATGCGGCCTAGCAAAGCCGCGGGGAAGGTTCGCAGCAGCGGCTTGCGCAGGGCCTGGGCGATTGATTCGGGGTCGGGCCGTGCGGCTGGATCCTTGCACATTCCAAGGATCAGTTCGCTGCCCACGTTGGTGGTGAGCAGGATCAGTGTGTTCTTGAAGTCGATCACCCTGCCCTCGCCGTCTTCCATCCAACCCTTGTCAAACACCTGGAAGAAGATTTCGTGCACGTCGGGATGGGCCTTCTCCACCTCGTCGAGCAGCACCACGCTGTATGGGCGCCGTCGAACTGCCTCAGTCAACACGCCACCCTCGCCGTAGCCGACGTACCCAGGGGGCGCGCCCTTGAGCGTGGACACAGTGTGCGTTTCTTGGAATTCGCTCATGTTGATGGTGATGGCGTTCTGTTCGCCTCCATAGAGGGTCTCGGCCAGGGCCAGCGCGGTCTCGGTTTTTCCCACGCCCGAAGGACCGGCCAGCATGAATACGCCGATGGGCTTGTTGGGATTTTCGATTCCGGCGCGCGAGGTCTGAATCCGCCGGGCGATCATGTCCAGGGCGTGACCCTGGCCGAGCACACGTTGACCCAGCGTCTCGGCCAGCTTCAATACAGTGTCGATTTCATTCTTGACCATGCGGCCCACTGGAATTCCGGTCCAATCGCCCACAACGGAAGCAACAACCTGATGATCCACCGTCGGCAGGATCAGGGGCTGCTCGCCCTGCAACTTGCCCAGCTCGGCTTGGGACGTGCGTAATTCGTCCAGCCAGCCGGTTCTTTCGCCTGCCTCGGAGCTGCCTCGCAGCTTGGCCCGCAACTCGATAATACTATCGACGAGCCTCTTCTCCGCAGCCCAACGATCTTCCAGCCCTGCCAGTCGTTGCCCTTCCGCCTGCAGCTTTTCTTGCACAGTCTTCTCGCGCCCGGCGGCGTCGGCCATCCCCAGCGCGTCTTCTCGACGAGCGATCTCTAGTTCGGTTTGCAGTGCCTGGATGCGACGGCGGCTGTCCTCGACCTCGGCCGGCACCGCATGCTGGCTGATGGCGACCCGCGCACAGGAAGTGTCGAGCAGACTGACCGCCTTGTCGGGCAGCTGGCGGGCCGGGATGTAGCGGTGGGACAACTTGACTGCCGCCTCGAGCGCCTCGTCGAGCACGAGAACCCGATGGTGTTTCTCCAGCGCGGCCGCCGTCCCTCGCATCATGAGCAGCGCCTTGGCCTCGTCAGGCTCCCCCACCTGCACCACCTGGAATCGCCGCGTGAGCGCCGGATCCTTCTCGATGTGCTTCTTGTACTCGGCCCAGGTGGTGGCCGCGATAGTGCGCAGCTTGCCGCGGGCCAAGGCCGGCTTGAGCAAATTGGCCGCATCGCCGGTACCCGCCGCGCCTCCTGCCCCGATCAAGGTGTGAGCCTCGTCGATGAACAGAATGATCGGTTGCGCTGACGACTGAACCTCGTCGATGACCTGGCGCAGGCGGTTTTCGAATTCGCCCTTCATGCTGGCACCGGCTTGCAACAACCCGATGTCCAGCGCCCGCAGCGACACATTCTGCAGAGGCGGCGGCACGTCGCCGCTGGCAATACGCTGGGCGAATCCCTCGACCACTGCGGTCTTGCCCACGCCCGCCTCGCCGGTGAGGATGGGATTGTTCTGCCGCCGGCGCATGAGGATGTCGATGAGCTGCCGAATCTCTTCGTCGCGTCCGACTATCGGATCCATCTCTCCGCTGCGCGCCCGCTCGGTCAGGTCCACCGAGAACCTATGCAGAGCCTCCTGCTTGCCCATGGGCGCCGGGGCCACGACCCCACTGGATTCCCCGGGCGGGAGCCCCGCGTTGGTCCGAAAGCTGTCGCTGGCAGCCATGTCTTGCTCGGGCGAGCTCTTGCTGATGGCGCTCCAGCGGTCGGTCAGTTGCTCGACCCTCACTTTGTCGAATTCATGCGACATTACTGACAACGCATGCTTGAGACCCGGCGTCTTTAGAATTCCCACCAGCAGGTGCCCGGTGCGCACTTGCGATTCGCCGAAAAGTAGGGTGCCATAGACCCAGCCGCGCTCGACGGCCTCCTCAACGTGGGAAGACAGATCGGAGATCGACGTGGCCCCACGCGGAAGCTGGTCTAGGGCGGCGGTCATGTCGCGCGCCAGCCGCGAAGGATCAACGTGGAACTCATGCAAAATATGGTGCACATCCGAGTCGGGCAATTGCAGGATCTGATTGAACCAGTGGACCAACTCGACATAGGGGTTGCCCCGTAGTTTGCAGAAGACCGTGGCGCTCTCGATGGCCTTGTAGGCAAGGCTGTTGAGTTTGCCGAAGAGAGAAACACGCGCGATTTCAGACATTGTGAGTCTTCCTTCTGTCATGCGGGCCAGGAACGCCGCCTTCTTCCTTCATGGGATTCAGGACCACGTCTTGCCTGCGCGCGCCCTGTGGGGATTGCCCCAGCCACGAGGTCCAGCCCAGCTGCGCCGAGCAGCCGAGACGAAATGGCCTGGTTGCCCGGTCCTCAAGATGAAGGCGCAGGTCCCAGTTCAGGGAATCGCCGACGTAGTTGCGCACCAATGCGACAAGCTGCCTCAGCCTGGCTCCCCCGGGCAGCAGGCTGTGAAATTCGCCATCATCGAGAGGGCCGAACACGATGCGGAACTTGCTTTGCCGCTGCCAGGTCCGCGTCCCTGCCACTGTGCTCTGGCCAAGAAGACCGGCTCGGCCCAATCGCCAACGTGCCTGCTCGGGCAGAGCCAACCACTCGCCCACGAACTCCTCGACCTTGACCGGCAGACCGAAGTAGCTGCCCAGGATCGCTATCAGGCCTTCGCAGTTGCGCGGCTGGGCGGCAAAGCGGCCAGCGAAGTACAGCTTGGCCCGGTCGGGAAATTCGTCGCGATCGCGCAGCGATGGCATTCCCAGACCGAGCAGCGATCCGAGATAGGTCGCAAAGCGGTCTTGCGCGGGCCGGTCGCGGCTGACGGTGGGCTGCGCGTCTGCCCATGCGCGATAGAAGAGGGAGAGGATGCGATGGTGAAAGACGTCGAGAAAGCGAGCCAGGGCGAAGTCGCCCGCGTTGCGCACACGATCGCGCGCATAGTCGGTCAGGTGGATGGGCAACGGTCCGTTGGGGCCAAGCAGCCCGAGGAAGTGAACGGAAAGGCGCGGCGGCTTGCCGCCCGTGGATGGCGCGAAAGACGCCAGGGTTGACGGAGCGAATTCGAGCGACGCTTCCTGGCCCAGTCGGATCGGTTCATCGCAGGGACGGGCGGCGCGGCCTAAGCGTGCGCGGCTCGGATAGGCGCACTCGAAACGTCGCAACACATCGAAAAAATCGAATCGATGAGGCGTGCGTTCCAGTGCACGCAGCAATTCCCCAGTGGAAAGGGCATCCCCTTTCACTGAGACGCCTACAGCATCGGGCGGCGTCCGATCCGGGCTGGCCATTGCGCGATCTCCCCGCGCTGCACAGTGTGAAGCGCGGTTTCGGTAAATGAATTGAGCGAGACATACTTGGCAAAGAACCGTTCCAGCACGGCGCCCAGAAGAAAGACGCCCGTGCCCTCAAAGGCGCTTTCGTCGCAGGTAAGCGTGACCTGGAGGCCGCGGCCAAAGGCAACCGGTCCGGGCAAGGGCAGCCGCCTGGTTACGGGCTGGGAGGTGACGGAGCGCACACCCTCGATTTGCCGCCGGATCACGGCGTCGCCACAATCGCCGTAGAGCGCGAGCAGTTCACGCAAGGCCGACGCCCCACCCCCGTCAGCCGCATCGGCAAGCGACAAGTAATTGAGCGACAGGTGGCTGATCAGTCTCCACGTCGGATCTCCGTGAGCGTACGACGGCCGCGGCGGGGTCGGACCGGCCACACAGCGGATCGCCGCCACCGGCGCGCCGGTTTCCAGGGAAAAATCGCTGGTGCCTTGGCCGAGCGGCAGGTACAGCGGCAAATCGCGGTTGGTGCATGTGACGGCAACGGCGAGCTGCTTGAGCTGCGATCGGAAGGGCGCCTCGTCCGGATCCACCAGCGCCAAGAACACCTCGCTGCCCACATAGCTCGACCGTGCCCCTTGGACGCGCTGCTTGGCCGAAAGCATGCGCGGCTGGCGGTGCACGGTGTAGTAGGGCGTGCCGGCCGCCGGCGTCCGGTCGCTGGTCGCATAGAAGGGAAGAAACTCCTGTCTCTCGTCGCTGCCCGTGCCGTACCCGACCACCTCAGTAACGGTGTGAACCTCGAAATCCATGGGCCGAGTTCGGTCAGGCACCACGTGGAATTCGCTGACGCTCGCGCCCAGGTGGATGCGATCGGCGCGCCGAGGGAACAGGTTCACCGCTGGCGTGCAGAAAAGCGCGAACTGCGCGGCGCCGACCGCCTTCTCCAAACGTGGGTCCTGCATGTCGAAGACGACGATCAGCTCCAGTTCCTGGGCAGCGCAACGACGCACGGCCGATTGCAGCCCGCCCAGTTCAACAAACATGTAGCGACTGGGAAAGGCGAAATATTCCTGTAGCAGTCGGTAGCCCTGAAAACAGCGCGGGCCATAGGGAAGCAGCGCCTGCTCATCGTCGAAACCCAGCGGTTTCACGCATGCATCGGCAATGAACTGGCACTCCGGTTGGCCCGGTCCCCCGGGACGGGCGACCAACGCCACCGTGTGAGCCATCAGCAACTCGTAGAGTCGCATGGCAATCTCGTCGCTGCCGCGCAAGAAGATTGGCAGTTTGTCCACCGCAAGGTGGTCCATGGTCAACCCGGGAGCGGCACGCAAGCGCAGCCGCAGCGCCGCCTTGCCCTTGCCTGCAAGCCGAAGCGAGCCAAGATCTGCCAAGAACGAGGTGTATTCGGCACCCACCAGTTCCAGTGGCCACAGCGTCACCTCGTGGGCCGTGCGGTATTCGCAGGCCGTCTCCGTGCCTCGGCCGGCCAGGCTGCGCAGGACCGCCCCACGCGCAACGCGAAAGCCATCGGCCAGCGCGCCCTCGGACAAAGTGGGCTGTAACTCCAACACTGCCATCGACGGCGTAGGCGCCAGGGCGTGAGGGTAGACCATTTGCAGCAGGTGCTGGCTGAAGCGCGGAAATTCGTCGTCGATCTTGAGCTGGACACGCGCGGCCAGGAAGGCGAAGGACTCGAGCAGACGTTCCACATACGGGTCGGAACACTCCAACGACTCCAGTCCCAGCCGGCCCGCAATCTTGGGAAACTCGCGCGCAAACTCCCCGCCCATTTCTCGCAGGTACTGCAGCTCGCGGTTGTAAGCGCCCAGCACCCGAGGATCCATCACAAGCTCCCCCGACCGCCCTGGTCGGTCACTTCCACGTTGCCGGTTTCCAGATCCACCGCAGTCCGCAAGAACAGACGCAGCGGCAGAGGCTGAGCCCACAATTCCGCCTCGACGTCGAAGGAAAGCGCGTGATGGTTCATCTGGCTTTCATTCACCACTGGCCGCACCCTCACCGAGTTGCGATCGAGACGTGGCTCGAAATTCAAGATGGCCTGACGAATCATGTGCTCCAACTCCACTGTGTCCAGACTCGATGCCGTCCGGCCAGCCAGATCGGGAATGCCGTAGTTCAGCACCGAGTGCACGACCAGAGGAAACTCACCCAGGTCCTGCAGGGACTGAATCTGCGTCGTGTTGAACAGCCAGGTTAGATCCCGGCGCACGCTCTCGCGCAGCCGGGCGGGCGACAGAACCCGTGACTCGCGCGCCTCTGTCGCCACCTCTGGCTCGTCATCGGTCAGTCGATCCAGCAAGGAAGGCGAAAGTCGCTCCTTGGGCGTCAGCTCAGCCATAGGCAATTCCTTGACGAGAAAGAAAGTCCATGATCGCGTTGGCGAAGGCGGGCTCCCCCTGCGGGGACTTCGGGACCGACACCCGCCCTGCCCGCCCCGCGCGCTGCGCGCGCCCTCGTTGCCCGCCCGAGCCAGAGCGCGGGAGAGTTTGGGAACCCTCTCAGGGTTCCCATGTCTATGACTGTTGACTGATGGTGAATTCTCCGGTCGACGTCGCGCCCGTGGTGTTGATCCCGGTTTGCAGTGTGTACTCGAATTTCACGCGCGAAAAATTGAGACTCACGGTTTCCGAGTACCGGTCATTGGGCAAGGGATCGCCGACGTTGACAGATGAGATGATCACAGTGCCTTCCATCGTTATCCTGACGAACGCGAGCGCATCCTGGCCGCTGGCCTTGAGCACGGTAAGAACCGTTTCCCCCTGATTGCTACCCTGAAAGCATTGCTGAAGCAGGGCGGGCGAGGCACTGTCCACGTACTTCGTGAAGGTTAGATCCTTGACGTCAGCCGAGCCTGATCCTCCCCCGGATCCAGAGTGGGCTGAGGCAGACTGGGACAGGCCCCAATTCCACGACAGCACGTCGATTTCTCCCGCGTGATTCTTGATGGTCGACTCTCCAGTGATCTTTCCAATCTTGATACAGCTACTGAGGGCCATGTTCTTGACTCCTTGCTAGATTGCCGTCTTCTGAAATCAACTCGCCTTGGCTGAGGGAAGCTTCGCGACCAGGCGCAAAGACACAGTCAGCCCTTCGAGTTGGTAGTGGGGACGAAGGAAAAACCTGGACGAGTAGTAGCCGGGGTTGCCCTCGACTGGCTCGACCGTGACCTCGGCCGCGGCCAAAGGTTTGCGTGCCTTGGTGGCCTCGGTGGAATGAGCAGGATCGCCGTCGACATACTGGACGATCCAGTTCTGCAGCCAGCGCTGCATGTCGTCCGCCTCTTTGAAAGATCCGATCTTGTCGCGCACGATGCACTTCAGGTAGTGGGCAAAGCGGCAGGTGGCGAAGAGATAGGGCAGACGCGCGGCCAAGGCGGCGTTTGATGTCGCGTCGGGATCGTCGTACTGGACCGGCTTGTGCAGCGACTGCGCCCCGACAAAAGCGGCGAAGTCGGTGTTCTTCTTGTACACGAGCGGCATGAAGCCGTTCTTGGCTAGCTCAGCCTCGCGCCGATCGCTGATGGCGATCTCGGTAGGGCAGCGCATATCGACGCCACCGTCGTCAGTGGGGAAGGTGTGCGTGGGCAGACCCTCAACCGCGCCGCCCGATTCGATGCCGCGAATCCGCGAGCACCAGCCGTAGCTCTTGAACGAACGGTTGATGTTGACTGCCATGGCGTAGGCTGAGTTCGCCCAGGTGTACTTCTTGGCGTCGGGCCCGTTGGCATCCTCCTCGAAGTCGAACGCTTCCACCGGGTTGGTCTTGGCCCCGTAGGGACGCCGGGCCAGAAAGCGCGGCATGGTCAAGCCGACATAGCGGGCGTCATCCGAGTCGCGCAGCGATCGCCACCCGGCATACTCGGGGATCTGAAAGATCTTGGTCAGGTCGCGCGGGTTGCTGAGTTCCTGCCAGGATTCCATCTGGAACACCGTGGGCGACGCAGCCGCCAGGAAGGGGGCGTGTGCCGCCGCCGCAATCTTGGCCAGCTCGCCCAGCAACTCCACATCCTGTGGACCCTGATCGAAGTAGTAGTCGCCCACCAGGCACCCGAAGGGTTCACCGCCCAACGTTCCGTACTCCTCTTCGTACAGTTTCTTGAATAGCGGGCTCTGGTCCCACGCGGCGCCCTTGTAGCGTTTCAGTGTCCTGTGCAGATCCTTCTTTGAGACGTTGAACACCCGAATCTTCAGCATCTCGTCGGTCTCGCTGTTGCTGACCAGATAGTGCAGACCGCGCCACGCGCTCTCCAGCTGCTGGAAATCTGGGTGGTGAATGATTGCGTTGATCTGCGCACTGAGCTTCTTATCGATCTCGGCGATCATTGCCTCGATGGTCTGCAGCACGTCGCTGGAAATCAGCGGCGTGCTGGCCAGTGCCTGCTGAGCCAGAGTTCGCACCGCGCCCTCTACTTCTCGCTTGGCAGTATCGGTCTGTGGATTGAACTGCCTGTTGAGCAGCACGTCGAACTCGGAAATCTGAACCGTCGCTGCGCCAGACCGAGCTTCGGTGTTCTGGTTGGTATCAGCCATGGATCACCCTCACTTGTCCTCTTGGGTTTCGGAATTGTTGCCCTCGGGTTTGGGCGCCGAGGCCAGCGCTTGCAACAGCGCCGGATCGTGCAACGCGCTTGCGATCAAGTCCTCGGCTCCGGTGCGACCATCCATATAGGTGATCAGGTTGGACAACTGCTGTCGCGCCTGCAGAAGCTGATTGAGCGGCCCAATCTTTCGCGCAATGGCCGCTGGCGAAAAGTCGTCCAGGCTTTCGAAGCACAAATCCAGGCCGAGATTTCCCGTGCCGGTCAGGGTGTTGGGGACCTGGAACGCCACCCGCGGTTTCATCGCCTTGAGCCGATCGTCGAAGTCGTCGACTGAGATGTCCAAAAACTTCCGATCGGCGACTGGTGCGAGCGGCTCTGCGGGATTGCCGGAAAGATCGGCCATCACCCCCATCACGAAGGGGAGCTGGACCTTCTTCTCGGCCCCGTAGAGCTCGACGTCGTATTCGATCTGAACGCGTGGCGCCCGATTGCGCGCAATGAATTTCTGTCCGCTGTTGCTCATGTGTCCACCTGTTTTCGATTCTTTTTGGAAGACTGCGTTCTGCTACCTCTGATCAGGTTTGTGTCTAGCTGTCACGACCGCGCAAGAGCTGCACTTGGGAGACAGCGTCGGGCGCGACATCGCGAACGATGTCCACGAAACTCGCCGACGCCAGCCGCTTGCATCGTTGCAGTAGGAGGGGCACCGGGCTGGATGGCTCGCAATGCTGGTAATAGTCGCTGATCCGATCGAGGAGGCGCACCACGTCCTCCCGCGACGTTACCGCCCCGGTCAGTTCGGCCTGTGCAGCCGACGCCGAGTTGGCAGCCGCCGCAGTACTGGGCGCATCGCCCGCATGCAGCGCCGGCTTCACGCCGCGCAGTTCGAGACGAGCTGTCAGGATCTTGTGGGCCTGCCCCAGCGGCCCGCACAACGTCGCAAAGCTGGGCGCATGGACAGCTTCCACATGGGCAGCAACCGCTGTCGCAAGCGCAGCCAGGTGTGCAAGAGCCTCGCGCACGCTCGCAGCCTTGGCCTGCAGATCTGCAACCGCGCTCTCGGCAAAGGCTCCGTCAATGGCGGTGCTCGCTGGTGCGGTGGCGCCGGGTCCAGGCGGCAGCTCGCCCGACGCTATCGCGAGATCCCGAAGGCTGAATCGGCCAAAGGATCGCGAAGTCACCAGGGGAATTGCACGCACTCGCTCGATGACCGCCGCTCCATCACACAACCCCATGAGGATGTTGGTCCGAAACGTGAAATCGTTTTGCTCATCTGGCTCTGGTCGCGGGAAAAGCCCGTCCCAATAGCGTTCGACAAGCCCGCGCAGCACCGCCAACCCATCGCGCAAGCCCGCAAACCCGTCGCAGTTGAGCAAGGCTCGCGTAAGGTGAAAGGCGACCCGCAGGTCCTTGGTCTTGCCCAAGAGTGCAGCGGCGCGCTTGGCGATCGTGTCCCAGTCCGGCTCCTGCGCCGGCACCACCGCGCTTCCCATCTGTTGCTCGGGCTTGCCTTGCACCAGGCGCTCAAGCTCCAGAAACGCTGGATCGTACTCGAGGTCAGCCCCACAGGGAGTCGCGTCCGCGACCGGCTGCAAGAGGGAATCGACCTGGCTGGTGAGAATCATGCCCGGCTTATCGGAAGCCGGAGCGGAAGGTTGCGTGGAAAAATGTGCGGGGATGTGTCCGAGCTATTCGAGCCTATTCGTGCCGTCGAATGGCGCCGTGAGCGGGAATCTCCTGCGCGCCGCAGCCGTCGCGGACAAGGCGTGCAGCCTGCCCTGGTCGTGATCGCTCACCGCCTGAATCCAGGCGAATGTACCTTTGCACGCGCTGTCGACCACACCAGCTAGCAAAGCTGCGCTCGGGGCCTTGTTGGTCGAAACTTCGAATGTGGCGGCCAGGGAATGGCTTCTCCAATAGGCAAAGTCGATGTACTCGCCCTGGGTCGGATAGTCGTCCCAGGACTGCTGATAGACGGTGAAACTCATCGCCTGAGCGGTCTTCTGCCCAGCGGACGTGAAGAAGCTGGCGTCGGCTGTGGCATCGGCCTGGTAGCACCAGGGCCACAGTACCTCTTGCGCGCCACTGTGGTACGCGATGGCCGCGTGAAAACCGACGCCTTCTTGCAGGGCCTTCATGTGCTGTGCCTCGACCGTCTGGAACGAGTCCGCATCGCTGCGCAGCGGGTATGAGTAGTCGCGGTTGATGTCCAGCCCGGATGCGTTCTCTCGCGTGTTCAACGCGAATCCATCCGGGTTCACCAAGGGCAGAACGTAAAAGGCGTAGGTCCCAAGCAGGCTTCGTATCGACGCATCTGTGGCGCTGTTTCGCAGAAGATAGTCGGGGATCGCCAGGACCGATTCCGTGCTGGAGGGTTCGTCGCCGTGGTGGGTTCCATTGACGAAGATGGCTGGTGGGCTAGCCTGGCAGGTTGCATTGATGATGAGATAGGGAATGTCACGGCTCTGCACCGATTTGCCATTCACCTTGTATGTGGCGATAGCGGGAAAGGCCGCAGCCACGGCCTGCAGGTAGTCTTCGATCCACGGCTGGTCGTGGTGATAGGTCAGAAAGCTAATGGCCGGCAGTTTGCCGACGGAAATATTGTCGGCCAAGGTGCAGCCACCATCAGCCGACCCGTCTGCATCGTCGCCTTCGACTACTGAGTCCGCAGCGGCGCTGGCGTCCGCAGTCAGGTCAGGCCCCGCTCCCAGGTCAGCGACGGCGCTGAGGTCCACCGCCATGTCAGCACCAGCGGTCGTGTCCGCAGCCACGTCCGGGCTGGTCACCAGGTCCGCCGCTCGGTCAGGACCGCTGCCCCTGTCAATCGTCGAAACACGATCCGGTGCGCTGTCCAGCCTGGCGCCGGTCTCGGAACTACTCTGCCCATCGGGCTGAGCGAGGTGGCCGACATCGGCGCCGCCGTCTTGCCGTGGAACACGCCCCGAACTTGCCCCCTGGCCACAACCAGCCAGCAGCACAGCAAGTGCAAGAAGAAAACAGCGCATGGTCATTTCATGGTTGGGAGCAACAGGCGCAAAGAAGTGTGCCGCACTCCCGTAGACGAGACTAGCAGAAGCTAGCTACTCTCCCGACTTGGCGCTGATCTCGGGCGGGCAGGCGACCTTCTGGTACACAATCACGGGATCCTCGGCAGCGCTGAACCAGCCGGTGACCCAGTTGCATCCTGCCAGAAGTTGGGGCTTGTCGCCGAATGCGGCTTGGCACTTCTGCTGGACGCAACTCTTGTCGTCCTTGCAGGTCGTCAGCATGCCGCCGTTTGTGTCGCCGATGTCGGCGCCGCTCCATTGCGCTGAACCGGAGGTACAGGCGTTGTTCTGACCCACGCCACCTCCCGGGATCAGAAGGTCGAATTGGTTGGAAGAAATGTCTCCAGTGTTGATGACCTGAACGATCATAGTCTTGCCATTTAGGGCGGCCGACCCTGGGTCCTTGCCGTTGTATTTCCCCTGACCGGTGAACTGGAGCTGGAAACAAAGGCCACAGTTGCTGGTGTCACCAAAAGCGGCAAAGCCGAAGGACAGGGTGTCGCTCACCGACCAAGGCGCGCCCCAGTAGCACATGTATGCGCTTCCACCGCTGCACGCGCTCTGTGTGTTGCCGTCGACGGTCGAGGTGCCGTCCTTGCCACAGGTCTTGGTTGGCTTGTTGTGGGAGTTTGCGGCCCAGCCGCAGGCTGGCTTGCAGCAGTCCCAGTAGCGGGTGGTGAAGCCGCTGGTCCCGTTGGTTATGGGCGTCGGCTGAGAATGCGTGCCGTATGTGGACCCGCCGCTGCTGGCCGAGCCGCCGCTCACGCTGCCGCCAATCGCACCGCCGCTGGCCATGGCGCCTGCGGTCCTAGTTCCTCCTGACTTCGAGCCGCCAGTCATCGTGCCGCCCGCGAACGAGCCGCCGGTCATCATGCCGCCCGTGGACGAACTACCGTTCGCACCACCGCTAGCCGTGACACCTCCGAACGGACGGCCTCCAGTCGCCGTGCCGCCTGAATCTGTCCCACCCATCGGCGTGCTGCCTCCGAATGGCGTGTTGCCCGTCGATGTCGCACCACCCGGATCCGTGGCGCCCGCTGTTGCCGAGGTTCCTCCGGCGCCAGCGTCTTCACGGGCCGTGGTTCCGCCCGACGCCAGGATGGCACCGGTGCTTCCTCCTAGGTGGCTGGCTCCGCTGCTTCCTCCACTCCCAAGAAGCGTGGTCGAGCTCGGATCACCACCCTGTCCGTGATTCGACGATGGTGGCGCCAAAGCGCACCCTCCCCCGAAGACAAACAAGGCAAGAATCGGGGCGCGAGGAAACTTCATGAACAGACTCATCTGCTTTGCACTGCAAAACCCCGCTCGATGGCGAATCGGGAATCCTTGGAGCGCGGTACGCTACGCAAGAGATCCGAATTCATCAAGTTCCGCAACAATCTGTTCGCCGGAAAGTGCCGGCCAGCCATCGCTGAAGCGGATGCGTGGTTGCAGAGCCGATGGCTCATGTCGCGCCCCGCGTTAAGCAAGCTCCCTTTTCTCGACGGCAGTCGACGAACGTGAGTCCTCCCCCCGACGCTCCTCTTCATCTATACTGTGCTCCGTTGTGATTTGTGATCGCGTCAACATGCGCCGAATGCCCACCAAGCTGCTCCGGCGTGAGATCGAGCAGAACCAGAGGAAAGGCAGGCCAAGTCGAATGAGTCACCCCGCACAGGCTATCCGTCGAGCCATCCTTGCGGCGTGCGCAGGTGGGTTGCTGGCGGTGGGCTTCGTCCCCGCGGCTTCAGGCGCGCCCGGGCACACCGAGGATCCTCGCGTGCAGGACGCGAAGATCGCGTGCGCCGCCGGAGACGTCACCACGGCGAATCGTTTGCTTGCGGAATTGTACGCAGCCACCGAAGACCCGATCTGGATCTTCAATCAGGGACGGTGCTTTCAGCAAAATGGCGATCCTGGCCACGCGCTCACGCGCTTTCGTGAGTACCTGCGCAAGGCCAAGACCGCGCCCAAGGGCGTGGTGGGTGCAAGCGATATCTCCGAGGCCGAGCAGTACATCAAGGAACTGGAAACGGAGATCGCAGCGCAGAACAATAAAGGCGCCCCCAGCGAGCCGACGCCGCCAGCCCCAGTCGTACCCGCGCCTGCTCCGGTTGCACAGCCTGCGCCGGCTCAGGCTGCGACCGCAAAGGCGCAGCCCCAGTCCACCGAGGAACAAGGTCGGGGCCTGGTCATGACCGGAATCGCGCTTGAGATTGTCGGTGCCGCGGCCCTCATCACCGGCGGTGTTTTCAGCTACCTGGTGAGCAAGACGAGCGACGATGCCAACAACCTGACCAGCGGAGGGAAGATCGCGCAAGGAGCCGATCTGCGCACCAAGCAGGACGACGGCAATCGCTTCGTGACGATGCAGTATGTGTTCTACGCCATCGGTGGCGTCGCGGCTGCGACCGGAATCACCCTGCACATCATCGGATCGAGCAAGAACAATGCGGGCTCGACCGTGGAAGTTCAGCCGGCGATTTCTCCCACGGCGTGGGGACTCAATCTCTCGGTCCGGCTCTAGCCGCCTGTGTGCACTATGCGAAACAACCTATTTTTTCCAGTCAGCATTCTTCTCGCCGGCACGCTGCTGGCCGGTGCGGCCTGCAGCTTCAAACTGAACGTGCCCCCGGGCCAGGTTCTGTGCAAGCAGAACTCAGATTGCCCATCCGGGGCGACCTGCGAAGCGATCAGGCAGGACGCAGCGCCCATCACGGTCAGCGTGTGTTGCCTCAAGCCCGGCTGTGCCGCGAACCTTTCCGCCGACATCGTCAGTGCCGCGGTCGCAGCCGCATACCAGCCGCCGCAAGACGCGTCGTCGTCGGAGGTGTCGGGTTCGGCGGAGGTGGGTGTTTCTGCCGACGCACAGGTTGGGCCAGAAGCCCAGGTTTCGGGGGACTCGGGGGTTGGGCCAGAGGCTCAGACTCTGCCAGACGCCGTGGTTGCCTCGGACGTCCTGACTTCGCCTGATTTGATGCTTGCCCCAGCCCCGGACGCACTGGCGGCGCCGGATGTGATCCTCGCCACGGACGCACTGGTGGCGGGAGATGTGTTCGCCTACCCGGACACAGTGGCCTCGTTCGATGCAATCATTGCCCCGGAAGCGACGATTTCATTGCCAGACGTAGGCTTCGGACCGGAAGCCCAGATTGCGTACGACGTCTCGCCGCCCGCGTCTGAAGTTGGTTCCAAGATGGATGTATTGAAGCTAGACCTGGCGTTCTTTGAAGCACCAATGGCCTATGATGCGCAGCCTGGCATGGACGAAGCGCCCGAGGGACCTGTTCCGACCTGCGCGTCTGGCTGCAATGGTTACCTGTGCAATGACATAGGTGGTTGCCGCACCAGCTGCTCACTACCTGCGGACTGCGTATCTGGCTACCACTGCACCACTTCCAAGTGCATCGCAGACTGCACCACAACCAGCTGCTCTCCCGGATTCGCCTGCGACGTTGTTACGAAGATCTGCCTACCGTCAGACTAGGAATTAGGACTTGCGGCGCCGAGCTCACGCCCCGCGGGTCGAGAATTGCGAGCGGCCGTGTAGCTTCCAGGCCTTGATCATGCCGACGTTCTTGGCTGCAACCGGCTCCATCTCGTTGAACTCGGCCTGCACCGCTTCAGGCAGCTTCTGATAGAAGGTGTTGGCCACCACCATTTCGTTTGGCCCGGCCTCGGCCAGCAGGCGCGCCGACAAGTTGACCGCATCGCCCACCACGCCGATGTGAGTCTGGCTGAACGGCCGGTACAGCACGACGTGGATGTCGCCCATGGCGATACCCAGATGCACGCCGCCCGCGGGTTGCACCCGGTCGAGCTGGCGCTGCCAGCGGTTGGACACCGAGTTGCCAATCTGCAAGAGCGCCCGCGCGCACTCCAGCGCCCGCTGCGTGACGTTGTCCTCGGGCTCGGGCACGCCGAACAAGGCCAGTACCTCGTCGCCCACGAACTGCCCCATCATGCCGCCCGAGTTGATGATGGCGTAGCGCGAGTTGGAATAGAACGAAGTCAGCGCGCCGCGCATGATCTCGTCGTCGCGGGTGTCGCGCACGAAGCTTGAGAAGTAGGATAGGTCCGCCAGGATCACCACCACGTTGCGATAGCGCTGCGGCGGCAGAATGCGTTCGGGCGTAAGGCCGTACTGCGTGTGTAGCTGCAAAAGGCGCGACCAGCCGAAGTGCCAGAGCAGCGACGATTTGAGCGGGCTCGACACATGTCGATCGCCGAAGGCCCAGTGCCATTTGGCCTGGTCGATGCCACTACGCAAATCGGTCAGGCTCTCGACCGTGACCGCGGGCAGATCCAGCTTGAAGCACTCGACGATCAGCTCGCGCAGCCTGGTCTCGTCCCAGATCTCCAACTGCAGCTCAGGACGGATAGCGGCGCGCAGGCGCGCGAGAAACGCCGCCCAGTCTGGCCGTCCGGCGCGGTCGATGAGCAGGACCACGCGGTCGGCATCGGGCACCGTGGTGGATGCCGTTCCGTACTTGTGCTGCAGATGATTGACCAGCCGGTCGCTGGCGTAGCCGTACTTGACCTCGAGAAAATACGGCGGCCGTCCCGGTCTGCGCACCAGCATGTCGGCGAATGCGCCTGGCGCGCCCAGGTCGACTTCGCGGGCCACATCGACTTCCTCGGCGTGGGCGCCGTCGTGCTGGAGCGCGTGCACGCGGCAGATGTCGCAGCAGATCTCTTCGAGGAAGAGCCGAAGCTGACGGAGGAAATTGGGGTTTTCCGCGCTGCTGGCCAAGGTCACGGTCATGTTGCCCCCATTGTAGCCTGCTCCTCGGCAAAATCAGCGCCCTTGACTTGAGCCGCCGCGCTCGCTAAGCACTCTCCGCAATGACTCGCGATGAAGACGCCCCGAACCCCCTTTTGTTCGATCGCCGCATCGTCGAACGCAACATCAAGCGCGGTCTCACTACGCGCAAGGACTACGAAAAGTTCTTGAAGTCTCTGCCGGATGCCGCCGGCAAGCTGAGGTCGCCCGACGAGGCCGTCGACACGAACCCGAGTCCGACGGAAACTGAAACCCCGCCTCAACCCGCAACTTGAAATCATGGGCCGGGCTGCGTAGCCTTGCCGCATGTCGGATTCCGAGAAGACACCTGGGTTCAAGATAACGGATCGCCGGTCCTTCTCCGAGAGCGGAGCGACCGAGTCGGGGCCAGCCGCACAAGTCCCGTCGGCTGAGACGCCAGCGCCGCAGGCCCCGTCACAGAACGAGGCACGAGCAGGATCGGACATGGATCGCGCGTTTCCACCGGCCGATTTTTCCACCTTTATCCTTTCCCTGGGCAGCTCAGCGCTGATCCACCTGGGCGAAGCGGATCTGCCAGGAGAAACCGCCAAGCGCCGGGATCTGCCCATGGCCAAGCACACCATAGATTTGTTGTCGCTGCTGCGGGAGAAAACCCAGTCCAACCTCACCCCAGAGGAAAACAAGCTGCTGGACAGTCTTCTGTACGATCTGCGCCTGCGCTATGTCGAGTTGGTCAAGGCTGGCTCGTAGGAATCATCCTAGAGCACCGGACGGTTTGCCGGACCGAGTGAAATTGCGCAGTTGCGAGCGGCCCGAGGCGCGAGGAGCGAAAATACTCGACGTATTTGACCGACGAGCAACGAAGGGACGCGACGCAAATCCGCGATTTCACGACGGGAGGCAAACCGTTCGGTGCTCTAGGCCGCAGTTTCCGGCGCCGTTTCTGCCATGGCAGCGGCGCTCTGCTGTCGTCGTCTGGCACCCCGCCAACACAGGAAAGCACCCAACAAAAGCCCGGTGGGGTAGAGAATCATCTGCAGCAAGCGAGTCCGGTAGTAGTGGCGCTGGCTGAATTCCAAGTACCACCAGTCTAGCCTCCCGCGTGCGTAGGGGACGGCGATTTCGGTCAGCGGGATGGTGGTGTATCGATGCCAGGGACCATCCGCTTCGGCCACGTCCCAAGAGTCGCCGCGCCAGATGTGCTTGGCCATCCAGTACTGACCAGCCAGGGGAGAAAACGGTGGCAGCCAGTTGAGTCCGTAGAAATCCTCAAAGCAGGGATCGCAAGGTTTCTTGGAACCGGGCTTGGTCACATTGCCCGTCCGGTCAGGCGCCCCCAACCACTGCGCACGAGCGTTGTGCTCGACCCGAATGTAGTGATCCCAATATAGACTACTGCCGATGACCTGCACGCCGATGCCCAAGACGAAGACCGCCGTGGCAAACGCGCCGACCACAACACGGCGGTGCTTGATGGCCTCATCCACCAGGAACACGCCCGGCAACAACAACAACGGCACGAGGAAAAGCAGATAGCGCGGCCCCCAGCACCAATCCCCGCTCCAAAACATGAACTTCCCATAAACCAGAACGACCGGAATCGCGGTGACCGCGAGAGCGGTGGCCCACATCCGACAGCGACGTACGATCATTGGAATTCCAAACAGCGCGAACACCAGCGGCGGGTTGTAGAGAAAGATGCTCTTGCCCGGGGACGCCCAAAGGCCCAAGAAACCGTCGAGGGTCTCCGTGCCAAACACGAAACTCACGGCACCGGTCCCGTAGGCCGTGCGAAATGGCGAACCCGTGCGAATGGTGTTGTAGATGAACTGAATGGCCAAGAAGGGCGCGGCGCCCAGCAGGCCCAGCCCCACGCACCTGAGGGTTTCCTTCCTGGTCAGAGTGGCGCGGTGGTACCACAGCGCCAAGAGAAACGCCCCTGGCACAGCCAGCACAAACAGTTCCTTGGAGTTGACGATGGCCCCGCACCAGGCGCCCAAGACCAGCACGGACCGGCCGCGATAGTCGCGCAGAACCCGCATGAAGGCCGTGAAGAAACCCAGGAAGGTCACGGTCTGGACCATTTCTGACCATGGCATACGGGCGTAAACCCCCACCATTGTCCCCATGACCAGCACCACGCTGGACACGAGGCTGGCCCCCAACCCCAGCCCAAGAAAGAGACAAAGGCGCACGAACAGCACTGCCGCTAGGCCTCCCAGCGCGGCCGGGCCCAGGTGGCTGGACATGATCTTGGCGATGCCGGCGTGTTGCGGGAAACGGGATACCAGCAGCCGCTGCAGCAGAGCACCGGGCACGTGGATCGCGGAGGCCAAGAATGGGTGCACGTCGTAGGTACGCTTCGCCTTCGGCACGTTGTCGCCGCTCGCGTCCACCCGGCCATGAAAGGCAAAGTTCGTCGCCACGGCGTAGATTGGCTTCGCATCATTCCAGGGCGGCTCGCGACTCTGCACCGTGAGGAAGAAACAGAAGACCGCCAGGAACAGCCCGAACTGGCCCAAGCGCTGAAATGGCCGCGGGCTCAAATCGCCAGGTTCGCGGTGTTTGAGGGCGCGGAGGCTGGGCCACCACATGTTGCGCAACTCATACGATCGAACACCGTCGCTGTCCACTGCCACCTGCGCAGCGACGATGCGGGATCTCATGCGCAGGGCGTATGCAAGACAGGCCGAACTCGCTGGACGGACTCAACGCTGCCCTTTCCATGGGCGAGGACCACTCTGGTCAGCAGCAGGCCTAAAGCAATCCACAGTCCGCTGCGCAAACGGCGCAGCAGCACCAGCGCCATGGCCGTGGGAGCATCCACTCCCAATGCGGTGCAGGCGGCGAAAACCGCGGCCTCAACCGCACCCATCTGACCGGGAATAGCAGCGCCCACCACCGACGCGAGCACGGATGCAGCCCCCAGCCACGGCGCAAGCGTCGCGCTCTGGCCCAGCAACGCCAGCAGCAAGGCCATCTCGGCCACGATCCACAGCTTGCCCGCCAGGTGCAACAGCACGCTGCCCAGCACCAGCCGCGGCCGTGAAAGCAAAGCCATGCGCGCAACCTCCAACACACGCACGAATCTGGCCACACGACCGGCTCCGGCGTTCCACCGACGCAATGGCGCTGCGAGAACGAAGATCACTGCAAGTGCCACGAGCGCAAAGCTGGTCGCGCCGGCCCAGGCACAGGTGCGCGCACTCACCAAAGACGTGGAGGCCCAGGGAAGGAACGCCGCGCCGGCCAGCACAAGCGCCGTGGCCGCGATGTGGGTGCCGTTGTCGAGCGCCAGCGCGACGACGGTGCTGCTTCTCACGCCCCGGCGAAACACCAGCGCCTTGAGTGGTTCGCCCGCCACCCCGGCGCCCAACTCATTGCCAGCCTGGGACGCCACATAGGCCGCGAGTGCCATCGCTGGGCGTGGACGAAGCACCTTGGGCAGCAGCACCAGCCAGCCGCAACAGTGCAGGACCATTCCGACCGCAGGCGCGACCAGAACCCAGACGAAATTCGGGCCGACCCGTTCAATGCTCCGCAAAACCGATTCCGCGCCAACCCGCCGCAGCAGAACGACGAGGGCCGCCATGCCCGCCAGCAACAAAGCCCCGCCGAGCCAGCCCGTTCCGCGCGATCGTGGGCCAGAGATGTTCGTGGATGGGAGCATGACCACCTGGACTGTGCAAACGCGGGACCAGCTTTCGCGGCCCGGCCAGATGCGCTTCGGCGCGCTGCGGGTGTTGAGGAGCTGACAGATCCGCTCTCTGCCTGGCTGCTCTTCAACGCCTACGGGCTAGCTACTTCAATCCCAGCACATCGCCCATGTCATGCAGACCAGGCGTGCGGCCGTGCAGCCAGAGCGCCGCGCGGACGGCACCGCGGGCAAGGACTTCGCGCGAGGAGGCCCGATGGGTGATCTCGATGCGCTCACCTTGCCCGAGGAAGAACACGGTGTGGTCGCCCACTACGTCGCCGCCGCGCAATGTCTGGATGCCAATCTCACCGGAGGTGCGCGGCCCGATGTCGCCGTGCCGCTCGTAGCGCGCGCTCTTGCCGAAATCGCGGCCCGTGGCCTCGGCCACGGCCTCGGCCAGGCGCAAGGCCGTGCCGGACGG
>Ga0265316_10000184_pt1 | contig 71395 bp, 61 predicted proteins | sample 4522metaG_FD_202092 | JGI IMG/M metagenome (GOLD analysis project Ga0265316, IMG submission 202092) | Rhizosphere microbial communities from Carex aquatilis grown in University of Washington, Seatle, WA, United States - 4-5-22 metaG | ecosystem: Host-associated > Plants > Roots > Rhizosphere >... | reverse complement strand
AACCGCCATCGGTTGCATTCGTTCTTGGCGTACCGCAGCCCGGCGGACTATGAAGAGGAGGTTAGCCGATCGGCTGCGCGGGCAGCTTAACGGAGTTGTCCACTAAATCGGGGCAAGACCAGAGCTGATCTGTGAATCGATAGCCACCCTCCCTCCCCAGCTCCATCCGACCGGCGTTGATCTCATCCCGTACATAGCGCTCAATTCGCTCGATTGTAGCGGCCACAGCTTTGGCTGTTGCAGCATCCGCGAAATGCCCGATCATGACCAGGTTTGCTGAGTGCTCCGACCCGTAACCCATCCAAACCTTCACGTGACCCCCTCCTCAGCACGAAGACGCTCAATCGCGTTCATGATCGAACCCTCGATCCGCACGCCGGTCCGCGCGAAGGCGTTAGGCTTGATGATGCCGAATGCGTCCACGTGCGCATGTCCGTCGAGCGGGGTTTCCTTTGGATAGGGATGCGCAACCGGCATGCCGGCAGTCACCCCGGATTCTGAAATCGCTAGCCGTATCTTCCGAGGTGTGTGCGCAACCCAATCCTCCAACTCGCGCTTGATCGTCGCATCAGCACCTGGGCGCCCCTGCGAAGGCGCCTCGGGCAGGAGCAGTAGCTCTGCAGCGCCTTGATCGACCGCGAAGTCAGCAACCGCGTCGAGTTGCATGATCGTTTCGGCGTTCACGACCAAGTTGATACCAAAGAGTGCGATGGATCTCACGAGGTTCAGCTGCGCACGCAGGTCCCCAAACGGGCGACCTCGCAGGCGTTCATACGTTTCACCGACACCGTCAACGGAGATTCGCAAGAAGTGTACACACCCACGCAGTTCATCGGCCAGGCGCTTCGTCAGACTGTGACTATGCGTTGTAAACGTGACCGCCAAGCGCGTCTGTGCTGCGGCTCGCCGGCAGATGTCCGCGAAGCCAGGATACAGAGTAGGCTCTCCTCCGCCGAAACCCACGCCAAGTCCTCCCTCCGCATCTAGCTCCATGAGCCACTGAACGAGGCGGTTCCCATCGAGGCGCGATGGCTGCTTAGGTGCGTAGCAATACGAGCAACTCAGATCGCACGCATTCGTAAGGGCAAACGAAACGTACCTTGGCGCCCGCGCGCACAATCGCGTGGGCACGATCGCCTCCTCGAACAGAATGTTCAGCCCGCTGCGCCTGTCAAAGAAATGCGCGCCACTCTTTGAAAGACGGATTTTCCCATCTTCTTGAGAGAGCATAGTGCGGCAGCTGCCATCGCTCGCCATGGCGTTTACAACCGGTCATTCGTGTTGAAGCACGATCCGGCTTGATGGCGAAACCAGTACCCGCAGCGCGGCCGTGCAGTGCACCGGCCTCCTGTGGCTAATCTGGTTCAAGCGGCGCGCTTGCCCTTCAGCGGAACAAATCGGATTTCGACTCGCTTATTCAGCGCCGCGGCGATACGGTGCAGCATCGCGAGCGAATGTCCCTCGTAGTCGTCGTCTTCCAGCCGGGAAATGACCGACGGCGTGGTGCCGACGCGCGCGGCGAGTTCCTTTTGCGTGAGCTTCCCTTTCGTTCGCAGCTCGTAGACCTTGCGGGCAACCTCCGCGCTCGCACGAGCCTCCTCAAGCTCCGCTAAGCGTGCCGGCTGGCCGGCGAAGAAACGTCGGTGAACGTATCGCAGCGCGGCTGAAGTGGCTTTCTTTCGTGCCATTGATCAGTCCTCCGGTGGAATGAACGTGTACCGCCGCGGATCGCTCTCGAACAGCTTCTTCCGCTGTGCGGCTCTATCGATGTCTTTGGGCGGAACCTCCGCCTGTTGTTTTATGACGCCGTGCGAGACCACCGCGGCGGTGCGTTCGTAGAAGAAGTACAACATCCGGTAGTTCACTCCGGCGTCCTTCGTGCGCAGCTCGTAGATGCCGTCTCGCAGATAGTCCGCCTCCGGCCGGCGCAGCTCATGTCCGAGTTCCTCGAGTCGATCGAGCCGAACGCGGCACTTGGCGCGCGCAACCGACGGCAGCGCAGCGAGCCAGTCAACCAGCGGTACGCTCCCATCCTTTTCACGGAAGAAAACTACCTCGATTCTTGGCAACCCATGCCATCCACGCACCTTCGCAAAATTGCGAAGCGGGCGCAATCCATATCACAACCCACCACGAGAGCAACGCACACACACGCATCGGCCTTTCCGAAACCAGTGACGTCCAGCCTGAAATGGGAACCCCCGGGAACCCTCCCGGTATGGTCCGCACCACGCGCCGAACAACCTCAATGAATTTCGGCGCGTAGACGAGAGCGGGCGACCGGGGTCGAACCGGCGACGTCCAGCTTGGGAAGCTGGCATTCTACCGCTGAATTACGCCCGCAGAAAATTGCGGTGGGGAGGCGCTGGACTCATAGGTCAATCGGCCCTACGTGTCAACGCGCTGCGCATCATCTGTCGCAACAACGGTGGTGACGGCAGGTATGTTCGCGGCGTCAATCTGACTCGTGTGTTCGGTCTGAAAGCGTGTCGCGAGGTTCCCCGCCGGTGAGCTGTGCCTTGACATATCCGTTGTTCCGGCCGTATAGGCCATGCATCCCATCTGGAGTGGGATGTCGAACCGCGAAGGGGAATCTATGAAAGCAGCCCGAGTGAGCATCTGTGCCGTTCTGGTTCTGGCGTTTGGCTGTGGCGAGTCCACCCAGAACGTGCCGGTCACCTCGATCACCGTCAAACCGGGACAGTCGATTCAGGCGGCGGTCGACGCCGCTGCGCCGGGCGAGACGATCACCGTGGAGCCCGGTGATTACACCGAGACGCAGCCTGGTGCGGCTGCTGTTTGCGCAACGGCTGCTGCGGCCGTTTGTATTACCAAGCCCCTGACGCTGATTGCCAACAGCACGCCCGGCGCCAAGGTTCGCATTTTGCCGAGCGCGGGGCAGAATCACGGCATTCTCGTCGAGCCCGCAAACTCAGGTGATCCGGACATCGACGGCGTTGAAATCACCGGCTTCACCGTCGAGGGTTTCTCGAACATGGGCATCTGGCTGCGCCACGTCAACAACTTCACCATCCAGAACAACGAATCGATCAATAACCTGGAGAATGGCATTTTCCCGACTCTTTCCGCGAACGGCCTGGTGCAGAAAAACCTCTCCTACGGCTCGCAAGACGCGGCGCTGTGGGTCGAGGGTTCCGAGAACGTCCGTGTCCTCAACAACGAAATGCACAACAGCCCAACAGGCCTCGAGGTCACGATCTCCAAAGAGATCACCATTCAGCAAAACGACATCCACGACAACACCATTGGAGTGGGTCTCTACTATCCAGCGACGGCGGGGTTGCCGCAAAACGAGTGGCCGTCCTTCGATTTTGGCTCTTTGCACGTCATCGACAACCACGTGCACGATAACAATGAGCCCAACACCGCGTCGGGCGGGTCGGAGACTTCGCAGTTACCATACGGCGGCGGTATCTTGCTCCTGGGCGTCAACCACATTGACGTTCAGATGAATCAGATTGGGAATAACGACTTCTTCGGGATTGCCATGATCGATTACTGCGTTGCAACGGCGGGAACGTCTTTCAACTGCACAACCAATCCGCCGCCAGTCCAGCCGACATCGGCGGATGATAACAAGGTGATTTCCAACGTCCTGACTAGCAACGGCACCGCCGCTCCACCCGGGCCATTCCAGGCGGTGGCCGCGGACCTAATAGCACTCAACGGAATGAACAACTGTGCCAGCGGAAACACCCCAGCCACCGCCACAACGGTCGAAGTGCCAGAACTACCTCCGTGCTAAACCCGCGCCGGGCGCTAGTGGGCGCTCGGGACGCGATCAGAACGTCGCCTTGGAGGTGACGTGGTAGACGCAAGCGCCGGCTCGACCATCCTCCGGCGGTTCGCCGGCCCGCTGGCGAACGAGCTCGGGATTCTCTGCCGCCCTGATGCTCGGTCGCCGCATGCGGTAGATCAGGCCGACGCGGCCTACCGGACGTTGGCGGCGCTGCTTGCCACCAATCGGGCATCGTTCCAGGATCTCACCGGTGAGACGCTCTTCCTGCGCGACGCCCGGGACCAGCTGCCGCTAGTGCTCGGCGCCCGGGCGCGGGTCCTCGCGGAACTCGGCCAGAGCGTCGGCGCGCCGCCACCCGCTTCCATCCAGCAGGCGCCCGTCGACCAGCGCGCGGTCTTCGAGCTCGCGGCATGGGCCGTGGTCCCCCATCATCGCGACGCCTGGTCGGTGCGCAACGTCCAGGCGTCGCCTCCGTGCACGTGTGAGGGATGCGCCCGATCTGGTGCACGGCTCGTTCGCCTAACGGCCTGCCGAACTTCGCAGCCTGTTGCGACCAAACGGGGAGCGGTTCCGCCGAGAGGACGCTGGCCGCAGGTCCTCGGCGACCAGACATCGCTGTACACGACGAACATCTACGGCGCTGGGGGTGATGCATTCGAACAGGCCTGGAACATGTTCGGCGCGGCAGAGCGTCTGCTCGGGCAGTGTGGGATGCAATTCCGCGACGTCGTGCGCACCTGGATATACCTGCGGGACATCAACCGCGACTATGGCGCGCTCAACAAGGCGCGCCGCGAGTTCTTCCGGCGCTGCGGCATCGAGCGCCGGCCAGCCAGCACCGGTGTCCAGGGCATACCCTTTCCCGACGGGCACGACTTCTCGATGAGCCTCCATGCGGTGCAGTCGTCGCGACCACTCGCGGTCACACCGATGTCCACGCCGTCGCTCAATGAGGCCTGGACTTACGGTGTGGACTTCTCGCGTGGCCTGAGGGTCGCCGAGGCGAACAAGGTGACGCTCTACGTCTCCGGAACCGCAAGCATCGACGAAGCAGGGCAGACCGTCCACGTGGGCAACTTCGCGGCTCAGGTTGATCGCATGCTGGACAACATCGCATCGCTGCTTGCTCAGCAGGGGGCCACCTTCGAGGACCTGGTCTCCGGGGTCACGTATCTGAGGAACCCGAGCGATGCGCCCGTTCTGCGTGCGCTATGTCACCAGCGCGGCTTCGACGGCTTCCCGTGTGCGCTGGTCGAGGCCCCGTTGTGCCGGCCCGAGCTGCTCTGCGAAGCGGAAGCCGTAGCGATGCTTCGACCCGCGATCAGCGAACCCGCGATCAGCGGCCCCGCGGTCGGCGGCTTTTCGACGGGCCGCTCCCCGTTGGGTCGCTAGATGGTGCTAAGTCCGATACGCTGCTAGCAACACCAGCAACAGTAGGAGCGTAGAGAGCGAGGATGCCGAGGAATCGCCGATCGGTCATGGTGGCCGCAGTCATTTCGGTTGCTCTCGCTGCGGCCCTGTTCATCGCCACCCCCGCCGCAGCCGAGGTAGCCGACACACAATTGCAGATCACCTATCCGTTGGAGGGAACGCTGTTCCCCCCCGAAAGCGTGGCTCCGACCTTCGTGTGGGAGGACAAAGCAGGAAGTGTCGATCGCTGGTCCGTCGTCGTGCGCGACGACAGCGGTCACGAGATACTGCGGGATGCGGTCGATGCACCGCGCTGGAGGCCTTCGGAGGAGAGCTGGAAGCAGATCAAGCGGGCGAGTGTGGAACACGATGCCGAGGTGAGCGTCGCCGGTGTCATCCACACGCAGCCCGCGACCGCCTTGTCGTCGGCGCGCGTGCACATTCGCACTTCGAAGGATGAGGTTGGCGACTCGCTCTTCTATCGAGAGGTGCCACTGCCCTTTCTGACGGCCGTGCAGGATCCCTCGCGCATCCGCTGGCGCTATGGAACCATCGACTTGGAAGCCGGACCACCGATCGTATTGCAGAACCTCCCCGTATGCGGGAACTGTCACTCCTTCGCAGACAACGGCAGCATCCTCGGGCTCGACGTCGACTACGGCAACGACAAGGGCGCCTATGGGATTCTCCCGGTGTCGAAACACATGGTGATGGACGACGCGAAGATCATCACGTGGTCGGACTACCGGCGCGAGGACGGCGAGCTCACCTTCGGGTTGTTGTCGCGGGTATCTCCGACTGGACGATACGTGATCAGCACCGTCAAGGATCGCTCCGTGTTCGTTGCCATCCCGGACCTCATGATCTCGCAACTCTTCTTCCCCATCAAAGGCATTCTCGTCGTCTACGATCGGGAGACGAAGACGTTTGCGGCGTTGCCGGGAGCCGACGACCCGCAGTACGTGCAGACGAATGCGGTGTGGAGCCCCGATGGCAAGGAGATCGTGTTCGCCAGGACAAAGGCTCACCACGCTGAGCACCTCGAACAGCAAAACAGTGCCATCGTTGATGAAAAGGACGTCCCGGAATTCACTGTGGAGAAGCAACCCTTTCGCTATGACCTGTACCGCATCCCGTTCAACGACGGGAAGGGGGGAACGCCGCTGCCCCTGCAAGGTGCCTCGGACAACGGCATGAGCAACTTCTTTCCCAAGTACTCGCCGGACGGCAAGTGGATCGTCTTCTGCAAGGCCAAGAGTTACATGCTGCTGCAGCCCGACAGCGAACTGTACATCGTCCCGGTCGCGGGCGGCGTCGCCAGGCGCCTGCGCTACAACACCGCGCGCATGAACTCCTGGCACAGTTGGTCCTCGAACAGCCGTTGGTTGGTCTTCTCCTCGAAGGTCAACACGGCGTACACGCAGCTGTTCCTCACGCACATCGACGAGAATGGAAACGACAGCCCGCCGGTGCTGCTCGAACGCTTCACCTCGCCGGACCGGGCGGCCAACATTCCGGAGTTCGTCAAACTTCCCGGCGACGCCATTGCGGAGATTCGCGAGCAGTTCTTGGATCCGTATTCGTTCCTGCGAGCCGGGATGGCCAACGAGCGCACCGGGGACTACAAGGGCGCGGAACGTACGTATCGGCGCGGGTTGGAGATTGCTCCTGACGACGTAGAGCTGCGCAACGCGCTGGGATGGACATTGTTTCAGGGCGGCAGGACCGCGGATGCGGTGGCGGAATACACCCGAGCGTTGGCGGCCGATCCCAATCACGCGAAGGCGCACAACAACTTGGCGCTCGCCTTGGTGGAGCTCGGCCGGCTCGAGGAGGCGGCCAGTCACTTCAAGACATCACTCGCGCTCGCGCCCAGGGCGGAAATATACAGCGACCTCGGATTCACCATGGCTCGGTTGGGCAAATCTGAGGAGGCGCGCGCAGCGTACGAGAAGGCGCTCGAGCTGGATCCAAATTGCGCGTCGGCGCACTTTAACCTGGCGGTCGCCTCCGTGCAGTCGGGGAAGTTCGGGGATGCCGAGTCCCACTACCGGCAAGCGCTCCATGGCAAGCCTACCGCCGAGACGTACAATGGTTTGGGATACGTTCTCGCCCGACAAGGCCGGACGGATGAGGCGGTTGCGGAATTTCAAAAGGCGATCGGCGCCGATGCGAAATTCACACCTGCCTACAACAACCTCGCAGAGGCGCTGGTGCAGCAGGGGAAGCTCGAAGACGCGGCGTCGTACTACAAGCGTTCACTCGCGCAGAAGCCCAGCGCAGCCGTATCCAACGCGCTCGACGCTGTCCTGCGCCGGCTCGGCAAAACGGATGAGGCTATGGGAGCAAACCGGTAAGGCATACGCCGCGGAATCGGCGATGTATCCAGCACAATCCTTGTCTCATTCAAAATCAACTGCGCTGTTCCACGGCCTCTCCATCCTTTATCGAGACGGGCGGCCCGTCTGCAGTGGAATCGTCCATAAGGGTGTGTAGACCGCACACGTCGGCCGCAGCGTGCTGCGGAAGATGGTCACGGCGTCGACCGTACAGGTGCCGAAGTCGTCATCCACGTGCGCTTCGAGATGCGCTGCGACCGCCTTCCAGCCGCGCATGCTGTTGACCCGCCCGAGGGTGATGTGTGGCGTGAAGGCGCGACGCTCCGCCGCGAAGCCGAGCGGCGCTACCGCGCTGTCCACGCAAGCGGCGAGCTCGCCCAGTCCTTGAGCCTGCAGGCCCACCCACAGTACACGCGGCCGTCGCAGGGACGGAAACGCCCCGACGCCGTGCGCGCGGACGTGCAGGGCTGGCTGGGTCTGCAACGCGTTTGCCAGTGCGGTGTGCACCCTCTCCAAATGCGGGGCTTCGACCGCTCCCAGAAACTTCAGCGTTACATGCATGCCATCCGCTCGTACCCAGCGCACATCCGCCTGGGTGCCGGCCAGCTCATGCTGCAACACACCGATCGCCGTGCCTACCGGCGCCGCGAGGTCGATCGCAATGAAGCTGCGGATCCGCGAGATCTCCGTCATGCCCTTTTCTAGCCTGCATTTCTCACCAGAGAATCACCACGGAGGCACGGAGGCACGGAGAAGAAGGGTTCCTTCAGTAAACTGTCTTCCCCGAAAAAGACAGAGTGAAGGCAAGATGAGCCGGGAGAATGCTTTCCCTTCGTTGATGGTTCTTGGCTTTCTCCGTGTTTCTGTGCCGCTGTGGTGAGAAATCCGGTCACCAGCCTGTCGGACTTGGCGGTGTGCAGCGACCCAACGGACCATAGAAAAGACGCCGGCCGCAGGCCCTAGCGTCGCAGAATTCCCGATTCAGTCGGATCGGACCCCAGCAGATACCGCCGCACCCAGTCGAGCGCTACCTGCGAGGCCAGCAGCTTGACCCACTCACGATTGCCCCACAGTTGATAGCGCCGGCTGTAGACCGTCTCCGGTACGGCGAGCGCGAAGCACACGGTCCCGACGGGCTTCTCGGCTGAGCCCCCGTCGGGGCCGGCGATACCGGTGACCGCGAGGCCGAGGTCGCATTTCAGTTGGCCGCGGACTCCGCCGGCCATTTCACGTGCCGTCTCCTCACTCACCGCGCCGTGTGCCCGCAGCGTTGCCGCGTTCACCCCCAGCTTCTGCTGCTTGATCTTGTCGGCATACGCGATGATGCCGCCTTTGAAATAGCGCGAGCTGCCGGGGACGTTGGTGAGGCGGTGGCCGATCAGCCCGCCGGTACACGATTCGGCGACGCCGAGCTTCATGCCGCGCGCGCCAAGCATCTGGCCGACGACGGCTTCCATCGTCGTGTCGCCCTCACCGTAGGCATAGGTGCCGATGCGCTCGCGGAGCCGCGCGGCGAGCTGTTCCAGCCGTTGCGGCACCACCTCTGGCGCGCCGTGAACGGTGAGACGCACGGAGATTTGCGGGAAGGCGGCGCGGAAGGCGATGCGCCCCTCCTCGGGCGCCACGGCGCCGGCGACCAACTCGTCGAGCGCCGACTCGCTAATGCCGAAGGTTTGGAAGACGTGGCCGAGGTACACCTGGTTACTCCCCCGGTGCTGCTCGAGCCAGGGAATCACTTGCTCCTCGATCATTGGCTTCATCTCGCGCGGTACGCCGGGAAGGACGATGAGGTGGCGCGTGCCGTGCTCGGTGTCCAGGTCGAGGCGAAAACCCGGCGCCGTCCCCAGTGCGTTGGGAATGACCGCGGCTCCCTCTGGAAACTGGGATTGCTTGAGGTTGTTCTCCGGCATGGTGCGGTTCATCGCTGCGAACATCTGCCGGATGCGCTCGGCGACGGCGTGATCCATGACGAGCGAGCGGCCGGTGAGCTGCGCGACGGTTTCAGTCGTCAGGTCGTCCGCCGTCGGACCCAGGCCGCCGGTGGAGATAACGACGTCGGCGTAGCGCAGCGCTTCCCGCCACGCCCAGACGATGCGCTCGGGGTAATCGCCGACCACCATGATCGCAACGACATCGAAGCCCGCCGCGACCAGCTTGTCAGCGATGAAGTTGGCGTTGGTATCCAACGTGCGCCCCGTGGTCAGCTCGTCACCGGTACTGAGGATCGCCGCGGTTCGGATCATGCGATCACCCCGATCCCAACGAGTACCCAGAGCAGCAGATTCGTGTACAAGCCCGACACGACGTCATCGAGAGTCACGCCGTAGCCCCCGGGGAAGTTCTCGTCGATGTAGCCGGCGGGGAAGGGCTTGATGACGTCGAGGGCTCGGAAGATGAAGAATGCCAGAATGATGTGTGGCCACGTTGGCGCAAGGAACAAGGTGGCCGCGAGATAGCCGACGACCTCGTCGATGACGATCTTGTGGCTGTCGTGCTCGTGCAGATATTCTTCCGCCTTGCCGGCGATCCAGCACGCGCCGCCGACGCTGGCGACAAAGGCGAGCAGATAGAGCGGCACCGAAGCGGCGCGTAGTGCGTCGAACCCGAGGAACAGCGGGATGGCTACCAGGGATCCAAACGTCCCGGAAGCAACGGGGATGTAGCCGACGTAGCCGGCGGAAGCGAGAAAGATGATCAGCGCGCGCATGAACGGCGGATCGTAGGGGCGCGCACGGGCGGAGTCAAGCAACCTGCTCCTACAGCACCCAACGGCGCCCCGGGAGCGCCGCGCATCTATCAATGCTGTGTCGGCGGAATCAGCTCAAAGGACGCCGACCGCAGGTTAGCCGCGGTGGACGATCAGGCCGTGGGTTGGGTCGTAGGGCGAAACGGCTATAGTCACGTGGTCGCCGGGAATGACTTTGATGTGGAAGCGGCGCAGGCGGCCACTGATGCGGGCGATGAATTGGCGCCCCTTGTCGCCGGCGATACGGAAATAGCCACCAGCCATGATCTCGGTGACAGTCCCAGGAATCTGCAGCAAATCATCTTTACTCATTCGCGGTCTCCAAGACGCTCGCGGGTGCGTGCAGCCTGCCGGCGTCGACGGCGAATGGCCTCGCGCGTCTTGCGACGCTTCCGATCTCCAGGTTTTTCGAAGTGGGCATGCCGCTTGATGTCCTTGAGCAGACCTTCCTTCATGATGAGCCGCTTAAAGACCCGTAACGCCGCTTCGATTCCGCGATCGTCAACCATGACGGTCAGGGCATGTCCGCGGCGCGAGCGCCGGCGGTCGGGTTGGGATCGTTCGGGTGAATCACCGTCGCTTCGCGGCCGCTCATTGGCAATCATGAGTTCCCCCACTTCTCACGTGCGTGGTGCCCAGGGCGCATTGCACAGTCGAGACACGAGGTGTCGACATCTCCATTGCGGCTGCAGATGAGGCGCCCCATGGTTTGCGTACACGTTGTGCAATGCGAGTTGGTCGAGTGGCCTCGACTGACCGTCCAGCGAACCCCATGCACGCCAAGTGTCAGCGTAGGGACGCGGCCGGCAAGCATGTTGACGTGCTCGCGCAGCATCTGGCGGTCGTACGGGCTGTGGGCCGGCATCACCAGTGTGCCGGAGCCACCTTCAACATGGGCAACATTGGACACGTATGACAAAATCTCTCCTCCTCATGTCGAACCGCCCTGAGCGACCCGACTTACCTGATCTTTGCCGACACCCCAGCCACAGAGTGCCTCCGAAACGACTGGAAATCTCTCCGGGTACGGCTTCTCAGTAACCCGGCAGCTTGTTCAGGCGCAGTGAATAAGCCGCTCCCTCGCGAGAAACAGCTGGGCTTGAACATGAATCAGAGGGTCCTTGTAGCAGCCGCACCCAGTTAAGTCTAGGCATCAGGACGCAGATAATCCGGACAGTCGGGACGATTGGGGTATTGCCCTTCGCGGCTGCGGCTGCGCGCCCCCTTCCCGTTCTTGATCTGCACCTGAGCACGTGGAAATCTCGGCACGGCAAGCGGGAGGGCACGACGTGACACCACCGAAACGATCGCGGTCGGCAGGGCCGCACACGGCTGCGGACGATGTCCCCTTCGTCATCCGCTGAGTTGTCCATGCGACCGCCGGCTGCTCCGAGCACGCACGACAAGGCGTTGCGCATCAATCTCGATGCCGAACGCTACGGTACATTCGCCGAAATCGGCGCTGGACAGGAGGTCGGCCGGTGGTTCTTCCGTGTCGGCGGCGCCTCAGGAACGGTTGCGAAAACCATCTCGGCGTATGACATGGCCGTCAGTGATGCCACTTACGGGCCGACCGATCACTACGTGAGCCGCCGACGGCTCGAAGCGATGCTGGACTGCGAGTTTGCCTTGCTCGGACAGCAATTGGGCGCGCGCCGCGGGGCGACAACCAGCTTCTTCGTGTTTGCCGACACGGTGGCCACGCGCCGCTTCTCGCGGCACGAGAACGGCAACGGTTGGCTCGGCGTCCGTTTCCAGGCGGCACCCGGCGCGGCGACCTCGGAGATTCTCATCCACGTCCATCTCCTCAACAAGGACCCTGCTCGGGAACAAGAGGCGCTCGGCATACTGGGTGTCAACCTGCTCCACGGGGCGTTCTATGCGTTCACGACGCCGTCGGCGCTGATCGCCTCGCTGATAGATGGGCTGACGCGCGACCGCATTGAAGTCGACATGATCAAGCTGTGCGGCGCGGCCTTCGCCGGGGTCGATAACCGGCTGATGAGCCTACAACTCGTGGAGCAAGGATTCACCGACGCGGCGATGTTCACTGCAGACGGCGAGGTCGTGCAACCGTCGGAGGTGATCTACAAGCGCCCGATCCTCATCGAGCGCGGCAGCTTCCGGCCGGTCACGCACGTCACCCTGGACGTGATCGAGAGCGCCCGGCAGCAATTTCTTCAGGAGCCAGAGCTCCAGGGCGAGGAACCGGTGGTGCTCATGGAAATGACCCTGCGCAGCCTCACCTGCGCCGACCGCGGCGTCGACCACGAGGATTTTCTCGCCCGCGTCGACATCCTCCACACGTTGGGCAGCCACGTGCTCATCTCGAACTGCGAGCGCTACTTCAGCCTGGTCGAGGTTCTATCGCGGTGCACGAACAAAGCGATCGGGGTCGCCCTCGGCGTCCCCAGCCTCAGAGTGCTCAACGATGCGCAGTACTATGTGGATTTGCCCGGTGGTGTGCTCGAAGCCATGGGGCGTTTGTTCAGAGCCGGTGTGAAGGTGTACGTCTATCCGTACAAAGATCCGATGACAGGCGCGATTGTAACCGCTGACTCCTTGACGGTCGCCCCGCCCTTGCGCCACCTCTATGCCTTCTTCCTCGAGAGTCGCCGCCTCGAATCGCTGCGCGGTTACCAGGAAGCCTACCTTGGCATTGACACCGCCAACGTCCTCACCGCGATTCAAACGGGTGATCCGTCGTGGGAAGCCGCGGTGCCGCCGAACATTGTCGAGATCATCAAGGCCCGCAGACTGTTCGGTTACCAACCAGCGCCGCGAAAGGCCTGACGGTCAGCTGTCGTGGTCACAATCTTCGCCTGATTAACCTCACCCCGGCCCTCTCCTCGGCAAGGAGAGGGAGACGGACGGGATGCCGCCGCTATGCGGCATGCGATGCCGGGTTGGATTGGAGCAGCTCGCGGAGGTGCACGTTTGAGAGGTATGCCGGCTCAGTGGACGTGACGAAGTCGGTCAGCACTTCGACGAAGCGTTTGGGTTCTTCGCAGTGCGGGAAGTGACCGACGTTGTCGAAGATCACCAGTCGACTGCCTGGCATCGCCTCGTGGGCCGCAACCGCGTGGCCGACTGGAATGAAGGGGTCCTTGTCTCCCCAAACGATCAAAGTGGGTACCTGCGACGTGAGATACAGCCGATCGGTCGCGCTCACCGTCTGCCCGCCGATGTCCACGACGGCGCGCAGGGTGCGAAAGAAGGCTTGGCGAGTTTCGGCATCGGCCAGCGAGGTGTAACTGCGCCACATCTCCTCGATGGCAGGGGCGGCACGCAGACCGATTCCATGCAGCCATGCTGCCACCGCGTTGCCGCCGTCACGCAGGCGCGGGGTGCAGACAAGTGGGAACACATATTCGGCACCGGGAAAGGTCAACGCCCGCAGGACCAGATTGACTTCTCGCCCCAATCCACCGCTGCCCACGAGTACCAAACGCTCGCAGCGCTCCGGGAACTGGTAGGCCAACTGCATGGCCACACCACCGCCGAGTGACTGACCCACAAAGGTCGCGCGCTCATAGCCGAGCACGTGCAACAGGTCTCGTAGAATGTTGGCGTGCGCGCTCAGCGCGTATTCCCCCCGTCGCGGCTTCCCCGATTCGCCGTGACCGAGCAGATCTGGAGCGACCACCGTGAACCGCTGTGCCAAATCCGGAAGGACATGCTTCCACGTCGCTGAGCTCCCGGCCATGCCGTGAATCAGCAGCAGTACCGGCCCGGCGCCCGCCGTACGCAACGCGATTCTGTGGCCGTGTATCGATAGATGCTCGAGTTTCATCATGGCCTCCGTCCCGAGTGACCGTCGACCGCAGATCGCGTTGCGCCAGAGCTGCCGCTACGGTTGCACGCGATCAGCGCCAGTTCGCGGTCAGCGTCCGAGCGCGCTGCGGAAGCGATCGATCACCGACGTCGCAGTGGAGCGCGCATCCGCAAGAATGGCATCCGCCGATTGCTTGATCTCCTGCCAGGATTCCCCGGCGGCGGTCGACACGCTCTTGAGCACGCGCGCCGCGTCCCGGCGCTTTGCCTTCAAGACGCCGACTTGAACGCCGGCTTCTTTGCGCAGTTCGCGCACCCGGATGCGAGCCTCAGCTTCGATTTTCTTCTCGGCCTTGAGGACGTTTCGTTGGATCTCGGTGATCGATTTCTCGAGGCTTTTGACCCCTTTTTGAATTTCACCGTACGCTGCCCGCGCCTCGCCTGACATGACGGTTTTTTTCGAGGCTCCACTCGTTGGTTTGGAACGCTTCTTTCCTGGTTTCGTGGCCATGACCCCTCCCTTCAGACCCAATGATAATGATAGTGTTCAACGGAGCATTGCCTGCGCACCGCACTCCACTAATCCAAATCGCTGAAAATGGGAACCCCGCGAGAAACAGGACACGACGAAGCGCGCCGCTCCGTCCCACTCAAGCGTGCGGGAACGAGCGCGCGAAAAGCTGCTCGATGGCGGTTCGCCCGTTGTCGAGCAGATAGCGCGTGCCGGTGCCGGCGAAATGCGGGTGACGGATGACCGGCGCGGACACTGGCTCCCAGGCTCCGCCGGTCCAGTGCGACCACGCGTCGCGCTCCTGATCGAAGACGCAAAGCAGTTTGTTGCAGAGCTTGGCAAACTCCGCGCCCCATCCGGTGCCACCCATCACTGTGCCGTCGTCGAGAATCTTCCCGACGACATAGATCTCCTGCGCGTTGTTGACTTGATGCCAGATGGTTTGCAGCACTTGTTTGATGTAGTCGGTGTCGGGGTAGTGGCGGTGCATGAGCTTGGAGACATACGCCAGGCTGACATCCCCCTGGCGCAACTCCGCGTGCGTCAGGGTACGTACCCCGCGGGTGCGCTCGATCTGATGTCCGTCGAAGGTGAACGTGACCTCCTCGATGCCATGGCGCTCCGCAGCCGTGCCGAATGCCGCCTCCGCGCCTTTGAGGCCGCCGCTGTATAGCACGCATTCGCTCACATGCATCTGCTCGTTGTCCTTCCGACCCAGGCATGGGCGCGGTATGCATAGCGGAGCTGCCTCGCGAATGTAAGGGACGCCGGGGGGCGTTGAGTTGACGGCCGGTATGATTCGCCGGCGTCTCTTCCATAGGCTGGCCCCCCCTTCGGGGAGCCTCAGGACAGGATTGGTCGCTAGGGGTGCCCTCGCGAGGGCGCTTGGGCGCGGCGCGCTATTGCTCTCGACGGCCGGGGTCGTTCACCGTGCTACCGATCCGATCTCCACGCGGACGGCCGGCGCCGCATCGGTGAGATCAGCCGCCGGCTCCTTTCGCTTGACGCGCGTTGCGTCGAGGCCGTGTCCCTCTTCCAGTGCACTCTCGGTGTGTGCCAGGCGCTCGTTGGCCAGCGCCGTCAGCTGCTCGGCAGGAATAGCCGGCTGCTCATTGAGCCAAGCATCGAGCGCTGCGGAGTCCTCCGCCGACAGCTCCGCCGGCTCATCTTTGGCGCGCGCTGCGATGGCCTGACGGACCCGGTCGCGAGCGCTGCGCTGTGTGAGACCACGCAACGTTCCGAGGACGCCGGCGTTGTCCCAGGTCTTGAGGAGTGCCTGCTCGCGCAACCAGCGCACATCGGTATTGGTCACGCTGGTTTCGAGGGTCACGCCGATTCCCGGGCGATTGGCCATGAAGGCGGCCAGTTGATCGACCTGCTGACTGCCGGATGCGTCAAGCTCGGCGCGTCCGGGCCGGAAGCCAATCGGCGCCGGGGCCGCGACGGCACCTTCCTTACCGCTGAACACCGCGCCGACGAGCTTCAATGGTGACGTCAGTGCATTTACAATCGCGTGTCGCAAGGCGCCGGCAACGACGCTCATCACGTCGATCTTCGTGCCTTGCGAGTCGGCTTCGATCGGAATGTCGAGCGTGATATTGCCGTTGAAGTCGCGCATGAGCGCCAACGCCATCTCGAGCGGCACACCGAACTGCTGCTGGAACAACGAGTCCCCCGTGCCGCTCTGGAGGTTCAGGTCATGCAGCGTCAACGCGGTGCTCGCGTAGTAGCGACCCTGCTTGCGCGAACCTTTGGTGACCAATGAGAGTGCGCCACTGCCGATGCTATAGGCCGAGAAGCTCGTGGCGTAGGGGTTGTACGGCGGCAGCGCGAGCTTGTCGCCGTACACTTCGAACCAGCCCTCGTCGGGATTCAATGCGCCATACATCTCAAGGGTCCCGTTCTCGGGTCCGGTGGCGGAAAGCTGAATCTTGTCGATCGACAACGGCGGCCAGCGGAGACCGCGCACGTCGATATTCAGCGGAGCCAAGCCGCCTTTGAAGAACGGCTTCACCGACCGATCGAGTGTTGTCACCTGCCCGTCCGTCAGCCGAAACGAGGAGAGGATGACTTCGACTGGTCGAGGCGGCGCCTGGGCTTGGGAGCCTTGCGGAGGCGGTGCCGGCGCCGGCGCTTGTGCCGCGGCCGGCTCGGATGTCGACGCCGGCGAGAACTGTGGCAGCAGCAGCCCGTCGGTTGTGCGGGTGAGCAGCGCTGTCGGACCGGCGAGACGAACGTCACCAACCGTCACCCGAACCGGCTGCTGTGGGCTTCCCGGAACGCTGAGATCGGTGATCGGCAGGTCGAAAGAACGCGTTCCAACGAGGAACACTTTAGGGTCGCTACCCGCCAGCTTGAACTGGGCAATCGAGACCCGCCCGTTCCGCAGTTGAACGTCAGGAGCCGGCGCCGCGGCGGGTTGCGCCGACAGCTCCGCGATCCCCACGTCAATGCCTTGCGTATCCATCGAAAAGCCCGGAGATCCGAGCTTGAGCTGCGCAAGCGACACCCGGCCGTCACGCAGTTGGACATCAGTTGCGGGCGCTGTGGTCATGAGACCGCGCGCCATGACGTCCGCGATAGCCATCTCGATAGATTGTGCATCCATCGATATGCGTTGCGGCTGTTCGGCCGCAGCGTGGACATCGCCGACAGCCAGATGAACGCCGGCGTGCAGGTCACCACGGGTCGGCACTCCGGGTGCGGTGGCTAACACCCCGCCGGCGGTGAGATCGGAGAGCGTCAGCTCGAAGGAACGCGCGCCAACGTGCAGTGCCTTGGGATCGGCGCTGGTGAGCTTGAGATCGGTAAGCGAGGCCCGCCCGTTGTGGAAGCGTACATCGGAAGCGGCCGTGGGGGCTTGCGCCAGTATTCCCTGTGCCGAGAGCTCCGTGATACCGAGGTCGAACGTTTGCAGTTCCACGGCGACTCCCTGCGGTCCCGTGGGTGCGGCATGGGCGTCGGCAAGCGCGAGATGGATGCTGCCCTGCACATCGCCACGGGTCGGCGCGCCGGGTGCCGCGGGCAGGACTCCGCCGGCGGTGACGTCAGCGAGGGTAAGCTCGATAGACCGAGCGCCGGCGGAGAGGCCTTTGCCATCTGCCGAGGCGACACTTGGATCGGCGAGCGACAGCGTGCCGTCGAAATGCACGTCGCCCGATGCCAGTTTGCCCCTGCCAGGACCGGCGCCCGGCGGCGTTTGCGTCGAACCCTCCCGTTGGTCGTCAGGGGCTGCCGAGCTCGGTTGTCCGCTTGCGGAAGCCGTATCTGCAGCGGCGGGCGCGTGCTCGCCAGGAAGGACGCCGGCGACGTGCAGGTCCTTCAGTTCGAGGTCGACCGAGCGCGCGCCGATCGAGAGCGGCGGCACCGCCGGCGTCGTCATCTGTGCGTCGGCGATGGCGATGTGTCCGTGGACGCGCGCGTCACGCGGCGCGAGTGTATCGCCGTCCGGCACCGCCATGCCGGCTTCGACGGTCAAGTCGGTGGAGAGATGGCCGCTGCGCATCAATTCGACCGGAAGCGTGGTCGCGGAAATCAGGATCTGCGGCAGCGAGAGATTGGCTATCCGAATCGTCCCTGCGAAGCCCGGTCTTTGCAGGCGCAGCCCGCCGTCGACGTTCACCGACCCGTCGCCCACCGTCACCGCCAGGGCGACGTGTGCCGGAGAGTCGACGTCGCCGGCGATGTCGCTGGCATTGAGGCCGAGCCCCAGATCGAGCGGCGCCTCGCGTCCGAGCAAGTGTACGGCCGAGTCATCGATGCGCAGCGTCGCAACAGACCACGTCCATGGCTTCGACTCAGCTGCCGCGGCCGACTGAGATTCGGCCCCTTGGGGCTCGGCGCGCGGTGTCTCGGCCTTTCCAGGTGTGCTTTCGAGAGTTCCGGTCGGTGTGGCCTCGGTCGTTGGTGTCGATGTGATCTCGGTGGTTGGCGTCGCGGTCGTCGTCGCTGTGGCGGTCGGTCGGGGCTCTGCCGGTGGGGGCTCGACTGCCGCGCTCTCTGGTGGCGGGCCCTCGGTCTGCGGTGTGTCGGTCGGTGCGACGTTGGTTGGCGTCGTGCCGGCTGGTGTCGGCGACACGGCGTCTGCAGCGGCGTCGTGTACCGACGCGGCAAGCAGAGGTAGCAACGCACCTCCCTGCAGTCGCACCAGCATGGAGGCGCCGGAGAGCTCGACATCGGTGACCGCAACCCGTTGTGCGATCAGATCGACAGGGTCGACCCGGATCGTGAGGTTGCGCCATGCGAGCGCCGGCCGATCCAAACCAGGCACCTGCACCGATAGATCGCGCAGCGCCACGGTACCGCTGATTTCGTTCTGCCGGCCGGTATTGGCGCGGTAGGTGAGCGCGGCGTCGAGTGTGCCGTCGAACGCACTCCAGCCGACCGCAGGAATGTAGAGGCGTGTCTGACGCAGCGGCAGCCCCCAGGCGTTGAGGCTTGCCGCGATGCTCGTGCCATCATCGCGTAGCGCAACGCGCGCATCGAGGTCGACGGATCCCTGATCGAATGCGATCGCCACGTGCAGCGTCGAGGGAGCACCGTAGACACCCTGGTTGAGGGCGATATCCGAAACCTCCACGTGCTCGAGATTGAGCTCGACCGGCTCGCTGTCTTTGAGTGTCAGGTCGCGAAAGCGCAAGCCGCCGTCGCTGAGAATGACGCGGTCCACGCCGAAGCCCCACGTGCGTGCGGCGGGCGCGGGCGTTGCCGCTGGAGTGGGTCCAGTCGACGGTGGCGTCTCAGTCGATGCCGGGAGCAGAGCGAGCAGATTGAGCTCGCCGTTGGCCAGGCGATCGACGGCGAGACGCGGTGAATCGAGCAGCACGTGTTGCAGGCGTATGGTCTTGCGGAACAACGGTAGCCAGCGCAGCTCGATGTCGAGGCGTTTCCATCCAATCAGCGGCGGTGCCGTGTCCGCATCTCCGGCGGCGGCCACCGCCGCGCGCACCGCGACGTCCTTGAGCGCGATGCCACCCCGGTAGAGCGCCAAGTCGACGTCGCCGATCGCGACCTGCGCCCGCAGGATTTTCGTCGCCTGCGCGATCATGACCCGGCGCAGTACCTCCGGGAGCGCCGCGCGCAGCAGGAGCAGGACGGTCAGCGCGACGATCCAGCGCCGCCGGCGCCACACGCGATCGCGATTGAACAGGCGCGCCAGCAGGCTCAAGAGACGACTCACGCAAAGGCGCCCAGCCGCAAGGGCGGACGCCAAGAATCAGAAAAAGGTGTGCTCGGCTTGTCGTCCGCGGCCATCACGGCTCGCGTCCGGGCTTGACGGGATAGCCGGCCTCGCGCCAGGCTTTCATGCCGCCATCCAAGGCTACCGCGCGTGCGAAGCCCATTTCGCGCAGCGTCCGTGCCGCCAGCGTCGAGATCAAGCCGAGCTCGCAGTAGGCCAGGATGCGTCGTGTCGGATCCGGTAACTCCTGGTTGACGCGCAACTCGAGCTGGCCGCGCGGCAGCAACCGGGCGCCGGGAATGTGGCCGGCGTCATAGGCCTCGCGCTCGCGCACGTCCAAGACGACCAAGTCATCGCCCGTCATCTCGCCGCGTCGCTTGAGCTCCGCGAGCGACATGAACGGGACGATCGCGGCGGCTTCGGCGAGCAGTTGCGCCACGGTCTTGCCGCCGCTCATGTTGGTCCGTAGCGCCTCGGTGACGTGCGTCGGCATCGTAAGGTTGAGATTGTGCATCATCTCGACAAACGCCGCACGGTCGTGTGTCTGCAAGCGTGGGTTTTCGGCCAGCTCCTGCGCGATGGTCGAGTGGCCGCGGCCTTTGTATTCGTGTGCCGGGAAGACCTTCAGCGCCGGGTCGAGCCGCAGGACGGTGCCGAATAAGCTGTCGTAGAGCGCTTCCGCATCACCGGTCGGCAAGTCGGTGCGGCCGGTGGCGCCGATGAGCAGCGTGTCGCCGGTGAACAACGCGTCGTCGACGAGCAGGCACATCGAGTCGCCGGTGTGACCCGGAGTATGCATCACCTGCAGCCGCAGCCGCCCAATGCGCAACAATTCGCCGTCGTCGACGCGTAGATCCACGAACGGTGCGGGGTTGGCGCGATGCACCACCACGGCGGCACGGATCTGTCGCGCCAGTTGTTGGGTGCCGGAGAAGTGGTCGGCGTGGGTGTGCGTGTCGATGACGTGATGGATGCGCAGCCCGTCGCGCGTGGCGAGTCCGAGGTAGCGATCGATTTGGCTGATTTCCGGATCGATGACCGCGGCGGAGCAGGTCTCGGCGCACCCGACGAGGTAGGATTGGCAGCCACCGGTAACGATCTGTTCGAAAATCATGCAACCTCGGCGCGATATTTCCCGCCTTTCTCGGACCTGTCAACCCGATCGCGAGCGTTTTCAAGATCGGGGTCGGAGCGCCACGCCGCGGGTTGAGCGATCCGTCTGCTTGACTCTCGAAGGTGGCTTCGATAGCCAGGCTCGGCCGATTGGGATCGCGATGGCGGCGAGATTGAGGTGGAGTGCATGGGCACATGCGCTGATGGATACACCCGTCGCCGTGACCGTGCGCAACGGCGCGATTCTCGTCCTCGAGCAGGGCAATCGCCGCTTCCAGGCTTTCGATGTGACGGCCAACCCGGTGCCGTATTTTGCGGCCCAGACCAGCCCCTTTGCGGCGCTCAAGGTCGAGAGTTCGAGCGCCGTGTACGTCGACCCGGGATGCGATGCCCTCGGCTATCTCTTCGTGCTTCCCACGTGAACAACGGCGCCCGCGCGGCAGACTATCGGCTCGACATCTACGATCCGGAGGGCACCTACATCACGCGTACCCCCGGCATCGCCGCCGGATGCATGACCGTCGATCCGTTTCGCACCGTCTACACGCTCAACTACGCGCCCATCAACGGCGCACCGCGCGTTGAACCATCCGCGTCGCAATGGATTCCCTCGACCCCGAGCGCTTGAACAGCCTGTTCGTAAGTCGCGAACATTCTCAACGGATCGAGCGATCTGACGAACGCACTGCGATCGGAGAATCACGAAATCGCGAAAGCTCGAAATCACGAAAGAGGAAATTCATGGCCACTTCCATTCTTTTTCGGGCTTTACTTACCAGTACGGCGCCACGCAGCTCGGCGGCATTACGACGGATACCAGCGTCGTCTGTCCAAATGGTGAATCGGGCGGGTGTTCAGGCGGCAAGCTGAACCCTGTGGTGAACGGCCCGTTCCCGCCGATCCCGACCTGCGTGCCGGCGCCACCGAACTACAACAACTGCAGTGCAACACCGGCGCCACCGACTCCGACGCCGATGCCGTGAGACTCAGCCTGAATGCGGCAGAGCGAGGCGACGCGGGTTGTGGAGACCATTGATGGTCCCGAATGTAAGGACGCAAGAGTTCCTATCGGGCTGGACCGGCGGTCACGTCCTTCCCGCGCACCAGTCGGCCCGGCCGCGCGCCGGTGGCTTCGCCGTTCTCGAAGGTCACCTCGCCCGCGACGATCGTCGCGCGATAGCCTTCGACGCGTTGTACCAGGCGGCGGCCGCGTGCGGGGAGGTCGAAGACCATCTCCGGAGCGTGCAATCGCAGCGCCTCGAGGTCGACGACGTTGACGTCGCCCTTCTTGCCAACTTCGAGCGTGCCGCGGTCGTGGAGGCCATAGACCGCGGCGGTATTCCCCGTCTGTAGGCGCACGGCGTGTTCGAGCGGGATGCGCTCGCCGCGGCTGCGGTCGCGCACCCAGTGAGTGAGCAGATACGTCGGCATGCTGGCGTCGCAGATGAGCCCACAATGCGCGCCGCCGTCGGACAGGCCGAGAACGGTGCGCGGGTGCAGCATCATCTCGCGCAACGCATCGAAGTTGCTGTCCACATAGTTGGCCAACGGGGCGAACAAGAACTGACGTCCGTCACGCTCCAGCAGCCAGTCGTAAGCCACGTCTTCGGGCCGACGGTTCTCGCGCTCGGCGACAGCGGCCACGCTGGTCTGCGGCCCCGGCTCGTAGTCGGGCGGATCGCGCAGCGGGAAGATGTGCGCCCAGTTGCTCATCAGCAGTCGTGCGATCAGGTTGTCGGTCGACGGCTCTTCCGCGAGCAGCCGCGCGCGCACCGCCGGCTCGCGCAGGCGGACGACGCGCTCGGCGAGCGACAGCCGCGCCAACTCGTCACGGTAGGTCGGATGCGAAATGAACGGGTGCAGCGAGCTCTGCAAACCGAAGAGCATGCCGGTCGGCCGGCACGGCACCTGCGGGACGATGCGCAAGCCTTGCCGACCCAGCTCATCGATGCGCGCCAACGTCTCGCGCCACGCCGTCGGCTGCAATGGCGATTGAGCCAAGGCAAAGGTCAGGACGCGGCCGGTGGTGCGGCAGAACTCGCGCATCCACGACAGATCCGGTTCCTGGCCCTGAAGATCGGAGACCATCTCGAAGACCCCGTGGCCGGCGGCGCCGAGAGCGCTGCCGATGGCCAGCAGCTCTTCCGGCGTCGAATGAGTTCCGGGCACGAGGCCGTGACGGGAACGATGCAGAATCGTGCGCGAGGTCGAGAAGCCTACCGCACCGGCGCGCAGGGCCTCGGTGGTGAGGCGCGCCATCTCGGCGATCTCGCTCTCGGTGAGCTCGAGGTCGTGCGCGCGATCGCCCAGCACGTAGGCGCGCAACGCGCAGTGCGGCACCTGCGCGGCGACATCGAGGCTGCGCGGCATCTCGGCGAGCGCGTCCAGGTATTCGGGGAACGATTCCCAGCGCCACTGGATGCCTTCATGCAGGGCGGTTCCCGGAATGTCTTCGACACCCTCCATCAACTCGATGAGAAAATCCTGCTGCCCCGGCCGCACCGGCGCGAAGCCGACGCCACAGTTGCCCATCACCAACGTGGTGACACCGTTCCAGCTCGACGGCGCCAGCAGCGGGTCCCAGGTAACCTGGCCATCGTAGTGCGTGTGCACGTCGACCCAGCCGGGCGTTACCAACAAACCCTTCGCGTCGATCTCGCGCCGCCCGCGTTGCGTCACGTCGCCGACGGCGGAGATGATGCCAGTGTCGATGGCGACATCTCCCGTGGTGCGGGCGCGCCCCGTCCCGTCGACGATCGTCCCGTTGCGGATTACGAGATCATACATGGCAACCTCCTGCGGGATGTAGAGTCCACCGTCGCCGGGCGGGAGTCAATCAGAAACCGAGCTCCGAACCCTCCGAGAAAAGGGGCCTCACCACGAGGTATACGAAGGGCACGAGGATCGCAGAGAACGGAAGCCAAGCAGAACCCTGGGGCTCTGCAAACCTCATCGGAATGAACTCTCCTTGGGCAGATGAACCTTGAGCCTTCTTCTTCGTGCTCTTCGTGTACTCGGTGGTGAGGAACTTTTCTCACGTCAGGGCTATGTCACGCCAAATTTTGCGCCCCACGCATACGCCCATTGCTGCAGGCACAGAGGCCTGCAGCCACCAGGTAAGTTCCCTATCTCAAAAAACGGTGGCGGCAGCCGTCCCTGGCTGCCGCAATTTCTCAGACAGCCGCTGGGGCGTCAGGCTCAGGTCTCTTCCGCTTTCGGCGGTGCGGTGTCCGCGGCCGGGGCGCCGCCGTTTGCCGCTGCGGGTTGTTGTCCGCTACCACCACGGCGGCGACGGCGGCCGCGGCGTTTACGGCGGCGCTTGTTGCCGCGGTCCTTCTTGCCGCGTTCCGGGCGCGCGATCGGCTGCCAGAATGTCGACGGGCGTTCCGGTGCGTCGCGACAGATGTCGCACAGGCCGCAGGGTTCGCCGGCTGTCTCGCCAAAATACTGGCGCAGGAAGACGGCGCGGCAAAGGCTGGTATCGGCGTATTCGGCAAGGCGATCGAGCCGCCGGCCGTCTTGTGTACGCAGCGTTACGAAACGGCCCGCGAGGCTGCGTGCCTGTTCTTCGAACTCCGACGCGGCGGTGGTGATACGAATGGTGTCGTCATCGAGGGTCACGAGGCCGGCTTCTTCGAGCACCGCCAACAACGCCTTCACCAGGCGTTCGCTGAGCTGTGCCGACAATGCCAGGCCCTCGAGATCTGGCACACGCTCCTCTCCGGCGTAGGCGGCGAGCGCCGAGGCCAAACGATACAGCTGGTCGGGACGCACGCGGCTGGTCTGCAGCAGCGCTTCGTGGATCTCGCGATCCTTCGGATCATACAGCAGCACACAATCCGACCGCCGTCCGTCGCGGCCGGCGCGTCCGGCCTCTTGCACGTACTGTTCGAGTGACGCCGGCGACTGGAAGTGCACGATGTAGCGGATATCGGGCTTGTCGATTCCCAGCCCAAACGCGCTCGTGGCCACCATGATCGTGCGCCGGCCATGCTTCATGTAGAGCGCTTGCTCGGCGTTGCGCTCCTTCGCGGTCATGCGGCCGTGGTAGTGGTGCACCGGCATGCGGAGCAGGCGCAGAGCGCCGTAGAGATCATCCACCGCTTTGGTGGTGGCGCAGTAGACGATGCCCGGACGGCGCAGGCGTTTGACGAAGCGGGCCATCGCGCGCAGGCGATCGGCACCGGAGATCTCCAAGACTTCGAAGGCCAGATTGGCACGGTGCGGCGAGCTGGCAACGACATCCGGCTCGCGCATACCGAGGTAGCGGATGATATCGTCACGCACGCTCTGCGTCGCGGTCGCGGTCAGTGCCAGAATCGGCGGCGCGCCGAGCTCGCGCAGGCGTTCGCCAAGCCGCAGATACGCCGGACGGAAGTCGTGTCCCCATTCGGAGATGCAGTGCGCCTCATCGACCGCGGCAAGCCCGAGGCCCGAGGCCTGCAACGCCGCTCCCAGCTCTTCGCCGGCAAGCGTCTCCGGGGTGGTCATCACGAGCAACGAGCCACCGGCGGCGACCCGCTTCAGCGCCGCACGCCGCGCCGGGCCACGCACCGTCCCATCGATGCGCTCCACCGGGATGTCGCGCTTCAGCAGCTTCTCGTGTTGATCACGCAGCAGCGCCAACAGCGGTGAGACCAGCACCACCGGCCGCGGCAGAACCATAGACGGAACCTGATAGCACGCCGATTTCCCGTACCCGGTGGGCAGCACCACCAGGACGTCGCGGTTCGCGAGCGACGCGGTCACCGAACGCTCCTGTTCGGCGTAGAGACTCTTGAAGCCGAGCCGCTGCGCCGCCAGCCGACAGCGGCGCGCTAGATCGGCCCCACTGCCCCCTGCAGCTTCGGGAGCAGGCGTATGCTCATTCTTGGGTGTCACGTCGTGCACTATCTCCACATCCGGGGCATTACCCTGAAAAGGTCGGGGCACTGCCAAAGGTTCCGTAGGGCGTGCCGCGCCGCCGGTGCGTACTTCAAGCAGTCCGGCACTGCAGGCAATTCAAACCGCCAACCAGCCCTAGCAGGAACGGGTACCCGCAAGCAACAGCCAAGTCAAAGGCAAGCGAATGCCAGCCCGGTCGTGGGCAGCACCGTTAGAGTCCGCCGACGTCGCCGAGTACCCAGCCCGGGGGCACCGTGCTAGCGTCCGCCGCGGTAGTCGGAGGCGCTCACTCCAATGAACGATGCGAAGAAGCGGATTCTGGACTTGGCCGCGCGCTATGTCTGCCCGGGGCGCGTGCGAACCTTCGAGGCACTGGGCATCGACCTGGTCATCGGCCGGCGCGAGGGCTACCGCATCTGGGACATCGAGGGACGCGAGTTGCTCGACTATCACTTGAACGGCGGTGTCTACAACCTCGGGCATCGGCATCCGGAGCTCCTCGCAAGTCTGCACCGCGCGCTCGAAACGCTCGACATCGGCAACCACCACTTCCCCAGCGTGGCGCGCGCCGAGCTCGGTGAAGTACTCGCACGGCTGACGCCCGGCGACCTGCAGTTCAGCATCTTCGCCAGTGGCGGGGGCGAGGCCATCGACGTCGCCATCAAAACCGCGCGCCGTGCGACGCAGCGCCGCAAGATCGTATCGATTCAGAAAGGCTATCACGGCCACACGGGCCTGGCGCTCGCCGCCGGCGACGAACGCTTCTCCAAGGCGTTCCTGAGCGAAGGACCGAGCGACCAGTTCGCGCAAGTGCCGTTCAATGACCTCGAAGCGATGACCGCGGCGTTGTGCAAGGACGACGTCGCGGCCGTGCTGTTGGAAACCATCCCCGCGACCTCCGGTTTCCCACTCCCACAACCCGACTATCTGTGCGGCGTGAAAGCGCTGTGCGCGCAGCACGGCAGCCTGTACATCGCCGACGAAGTACAGACGGGACTCGGCCGCACCGGCCGGCTCTGGGGCGTCGAGTGCTACGGCGTCGAGCCGGACATCCTGGTCACCGGAAAGGGGCTGTCGGGCGGCCTCTATCCGATCGCCGCAACGGTCATCAGCCCGCGTGTCGCGGGCTGGCTCGAGGACGATGGCTGGGGTCATGTCTCCACGTTCGGCGGAGCCGAGATCGGCTGCCGCGTGGCGCAGAAGGTGCTCGAAATCTGCGCCAGCCCGGCGGTGCTCGAGGGAGTGCAGCGCACGTCGACCTACCTGGGTAGCGGACTGGAGGAGATCCAACGGCGGTACGCCGACTGGTGCGTGGAGATCCGGCGGCAAGGCGTCATATTCGGGCTGCGCTTCGCGCATCCGATGGGCGCGATGCTCATGTCGCGCGCCCTCTACGAGTCCGGCGTGTGGGCGATGTTCGCCGGGCATGATCCATCGGTGCTGCAGTTCAAGGCGGGGCTGCTCGTCGACCGCGCGTTTTGCGACGAGACGCTGGAGCGTTTCGAGGCGGGGCTCCGGCGGTGTCTCGCGATGCTGCAGTGAAGAGATTCTCACGCAAAGGCGCAAAGCCGCAGAGCTGAAGAATTGGAGAAAGGAAGTGGCTTGCGTAAGAACTTTCCTCATGATGGCTTCCTTGAGCAAAGATCTCTTGGTTCTCTGCGTCCTTTGCGGCTTTGCGCCTTTGCGTGAGCTCCTTTCTGTCAACGTTGGGGTTCAGTGACGCCCACGGCCGCGATTCTCCAACGCTTCGAGGCACACCTCGATCCCACGCGTCCAACGGCGAGCGCGGAGCCGGTGGAGATTGTCGGCTACGGCGAGGTCTCCACAGTGTTCTGCCTGGCGGCGTTGCCTGATCGTGTGTGCAAGCGGATGGCCGGGTTTCGCGACGTCGCGGCGGTCGAGCGTTACGTCGAGGTCGTGCAGCGCTATATCGAAAGACTCACCGAGTTGGATGTTCAGGTTGCGGAAACCGTTCCGGTGCGCGTGCACACGCCGGCAAGCGGCCACGTGGTGTATCTCCTGCAGTCACGGCTCGCTCCCACCGGGCTCGGCAACCACTTGCTCCGGGCCGCGGATGACAGCGTGCTGTTTGCGGCACTCGAGCACGTGCTGACACGAGTGCGCGTCCTATTGCTGGCCAACCGCGCGGCGCGCGACGGGCGCACGATCACCGTCGATGCGCAGCTGTCGAATTGGCACTTCCCGGTTTACGGCAACGCGGTGGGTGCGCCGATGCTGATCGACATCGGCACGCCATTCATGCGGCTCAACGGCGTCGACGAGATGGGCATCGAGCTGTTCCTGGCACCGGTACCCGCGCCGATGCGGCCGTTGTACCGGCGCGCCCGGCTGGTCGAGCGCTATATCGACGACTACTTCGATGCGGCGAAGCTGCTCACCGACCTGCTCGGCAATTTCCACAAGGAAGGCCGGCCGGAACGCATCGACGTCGCGTTGGCGTACGTCAATCGCTGGCTCGGCGGCGCGGGCGCGGATCTGGGCGCGCGCGCCGTCACGCGCGCCGCGGTCGATCGCTACTACCGCAAGGATGCGCAACTGCTCGAGCTCTTCCTGAAGGTGCGCCGCCTCGACCGCTTCGTGCGCACGCGCGCGTTGCGGCAGCGCTACAACTTCATTCTGCCGGGGCCGATCCAGCGGTGAGGGCATTCATCACTGCACCTCATACGCCCCGATATCGACGCGCGCGCCCGAGAGCCGCGGCAAGCCGCGCTGGTCGGTCGTGAGGTTGTCCGGTGGGCCGGTGACGGCATCGTCACCGGCGTCGATGGCGGAGCTTGCTGCAGTGCACGACGCGCTGGGTACCCCTGGACCCGTGCAGAGAGCAACGGTCTGCGTTGGCCCACCGTTGTCCTTGAGGCCAGCCGGATCGAGTTGCGGGTTAACATTGCAGAACGAGCTGCCGGGGCCGAACTCGCAGTCTGGGCCGGAAAAGCCACACGTTCCATCGGAAAGGTTGTGACCCTGATCAATACCGGTACCAGCACAATTCGCTCCGAACTCAGCCGTGTTATGGGCGACGATCGTGTTCCTGAACGTGGCGTATCCATCGATACCACCACCAGTTTGATGCCGGGCACCCGCGTGGTTGCCGCTGATCGTGCAGTTGGTGAGCGTGAGCACAGTCGCCGTGCCGAAGTTGAAGATGCCGCCGCCATCTCGTCTTGCACGGTTCCCAGTGATGCTGCAGTTGAGAGAGAGCGAAGTGGCTGTGTCGGAATTGATTATGCCACCACCGCCGCCCTCGCCGACAATGTCACCGCGGGCGAAGTTTCCGTTGATGGTGCAGTTCGTAAGGGTGGCGGTTCCTTCATTGTCAATGCCGCCGCCGAAAGTACCCGAGGAGTTTGCGCTGATGGTGCAACCCGCCAGAGTGGCGGTGCCTCCAGTAGCGATCTCGACGCCGCCGCCGCTGAGGCCCGCCCTGTTCGCATTGACAGTTGTATTGCTAAGCATCGCCTTGCCGCTGCTAGAGATGGCGCCGCCGACTCCGCCGCGGGTATGGTTGCGATGAAAGGTACTGTGAGTGAGGGTCACCGTACCTTCATTGTCGATGCCGCCGCCGTTGCCTGGATTGGCGAGGTTCGCGGCGAAAGTAGAGTCGCCTAGAGTCGCCGAGCCGTTGTTGTACACGCCACCGCCGTTGCCCGGGCGTGCCTGGGTCCCTTTGACGATGCAGTCGGCCAGGCTGACCGTGCCGCCGTCGTTGTACAATCCTCCGCCAGCCACCGTGGCCATGTTCCCGCTGAGCGTGCAGCTCGTGAGGTTCAGGGTCGCGCCGCTATCCACCAAGACCCCGCCGCCATGATCGGCTTTCCACAGCTGAATCGTCACGCCGTACATGCTCGTCGTTCCCGCCGCGATCTCGAAGACACGCGTCTGGTGCGTCCCGCTGATGCGTAGCCCGCCGGAAGGGCCGCTGATGGTCAGGTTCTGCTGAATCGCGAGCTCGCCCTGCGCCAGCCGGATCATGTAGGGTGCGGCGAAGGCGATCGTATCGCCGCTTGCCGTCCCCGCAATGCAATCGCTGCCGGTGGTCTCCGTCCCGGCATTCACATTGGCGATGGCCTCGCGCAACGTACAGTGTGCATCGCCGCTGTTCGTGTTGTCGGCGTTCGTATTCACCGTGATCGTTGCCGCTCCCGCGGCCAGCGGCATTAACACGAACACGATCGCCCGGCCTTTGATTCCATCGCGGACGATCACACGGTGAAGCGTGCATCTCAATCTGTCTCGGACGGTTGTTGTCTGCGACATCAGTTCCCTTTCGGTACTGCCGCCGCCGTATCGAATGCCACGCCCCCGCAGCAATGCACCGGACTATCTCACACTCACGCGTTGCGCGGCACGAAAAATAGGCGCAACGCCGGGAGGGTCTCAGTCGCGGTGGCGCGGAAGAGAGCAGACCCGGCGAATAAATTCGCGGCAACCAACGGCACCAAGTCGCCCTGCGGCGACTCCCGCCACCCCATGGGCCAAACCGACTGAGGGAGGGCGGGGAGCCCACGCAGGTGGTCTTTGCGCATTTCGTTGCCGCGGCTTGAGCCGCCGGGGCTGAACAGACGGCGCCACCAAGACTGAGGCCTTATGCAGCGCGACGACCCGCGAGTCTCGGTAGCATTGTGTGATGAACGTCCCGCAAGCTGTCCTCTCCCACGCTGAGGGACGCGCGGGAGAGGACAGCTTGCAACTCTTCTCCAGAATAATTCCGGAACGACCAACGCACCTCACGCCCGCTTCGCTTGTCTCCCGAACATGATCCCGGCGACGCGGCGGATCTGGATCTCGTCGGAGCCTTCGGTGATGCGGTAGCGGCGGTGGTGGCGGTAGATGTGCTCGAACGGCTTGTGGCGCGTATAGCCGATGCCGCCGTGTACCTGGATGGCTCGGTCGGCGGCGTCGCACACCAGGCGGTTCGCGCGGTAGTTGCACATCGAGACTTTGTCGCTGACGTCCATGTGATGCTGCTGGTCCATCAGCCAGGCGGTCTTGTAGACCAGGGTGCGCACCATTTCGCATTCGGTCTGCAGCTCGGCGAGCGGAAACTGAATCGCTTGATTGAGCCACAGCGGTTTGCCGAAGACCAGGCGCTGCTTGGCATAGGCGACGCTCTCGTTGATGCAGTACTGCGCCGCGCCCACGCCGGACGCGGCTTGACGGATGCGGTTTTCATGGACGAAGTGTGACGCCAGCGTCAGGCCCTTGCCCTCCGTGCCGAAGATGGCTTGCGGCGGCACCCGCACGTTGGTCAACGTCACCTCGGGATGATCGCTCGGCATGTTGAACGTCCACCACATGAAGTCGACGTGGAACCCGGGCGTCGTCGTCGGCACGATGAAGCAGGTGATCCCTTCGGCATCGCCGGGCTTGCCTGCTGTGCGGGCGAAGATCATGTCGTGCGAGGCGCGGTGCAAGCCGGAGTTGAAGCGTTTGGTGCCGTTGATCACCCACTCGCCGCCGTCGCGCACCGCGGTGGTTTCCAGCCACGTCGCGTCGCTGCCGTGATTGGGTTCGGTGAGGCCGAAGCCCAGCTGGTGCGTACCGGTGATCAGTCCCGGCAGAAACTCCGCCTGCTGCGCCGGCGTCCCGAAGGCCAGCATCATGTGCACGACGGGGAAGTTGCCGACGATCGACGACTCGTTCTGCAGATCGTTGTGCAGGCCCAGGCCTTTGGCGGCGAGATGCTCGCGTACGATGGCCATGGCCAGGTTCGAAGCCCCCTGCCCGCCGAGTGCCGGCGGTAAGGCATAGCGCAGGTGTCCAGCGGCGTCGGCGCGCCGGCGCATCTCGGCAAGCAGCGCCTCCCACTCCGGTCGCGGTGTGCCGTCGTGTTCCCAGTCGGTGCGCGCCCACTCGCGCCGTTGATCGAAGTACTGCATGTGCTCGCGTTCGAGCGGCATGATCTCGCGCGCGATGAAGGCGTCGAGCTCGTCGAGCGTGTGCTGGATGTCGGCGGGAATGGTGAAGTCCATGGGGTCTCCTCGGCACGAACGTCTACCACGAGCGCCGCCCGCCGCAACGGCGCGACCTCCCCCTGACTGCTCCTTTCCAAGGACTGTCGATTTTCTCGGGTTCGGAAACATCTCGCGTGTAGGGGCAGTTCGGGAACTGCCCGAAAGGGCGCGTCGAATCGGCAGCGCCGTGTGGGGCGATTCCCGAATCGCCCCTACATTCGAGAAAATCGACAGTCCCTTGGAAGGAGGGGCCGGGAAAGGTCGCGCCCGACGAATAGTTCCATGTCTCGCGGCCAGCAACGATGGACGCCGCACACCGGGCTGTGGCATCGTCATCCCATGGATCAAACGCCGGCTACGCCGAACGTCGGTCGCCGCACGATGCTGGTGGCCTATGTGACGATGATCGTGGGGACCATCGTGGCGTTCCTGTTCATCAACTCGCTCGGCACCGGTCTCACCGCATTGGCCCATCCGGAGGGAGTTCGGCACGGTGGCCCCGCAGTGGTTACCGGGGATCCGCAGATGCTCTTTCACGTGCTCCTGGCGTTGGTCGTCGTGATCCTGACGGCGCGGCTGCTCGGCGCATTCTTCCGCCGCTTGCAGCAACCGCCGGTGATCGGCGAGGTCATTGCCGGTATCTTGCTGGGGCCGTCACTGCTCGGGTGGCTTGCGCCCAATGTAGCCGGGTATCTGTTGCCGGCGACGATTGCGCCGTTCTTGAATGTGCTGGCGCAAGTCGGGGTGATCCTGTTCATGTTTCTCGTCGGTCTCGAGCTCGATACCGGAATTTTGAAGCAGCGGACGCACGTGACCATCACCATCTCGCACGCCAGCATCGTCGCGCCGTTCGTGCTGGGCTCGGCGTTGGCACTGTGGCTGTATCCCATGCTGGCAACCGGCGACGTTCCGTTCACGCCGTTTGCGCTGTTCATGGGCGTGTCGATGTCGGTCACCGCGTTTCCGGTGCTGGCGCGCATCCTCACGGATCGCGGCATTCAGCGCACGCCACTCGGGATCATCGCGTTGACGTGCGCCGCCGTCGACGACGTCTCCGCCTGGTGTCTACTCGCCTTCGTAGTCAGCGTGACGCGCGCCCACATGAGCGGCGCGCTGCCCATCATGCTGATGACCTTGGCTTACATTGTCGTCATGTTCGCCGTCGCGCAGCCGTTGCTACGGCGTTTCCTGGGTCAGCGGTCGCCGGTCACGCAAGCGCTGATCGCCGTAGCGATCGTCGGCTTGCTCAGCTCCGCCTTGTTGACCGAGCTCATTGGCATTCACGCCATATTCGGGGCGTTCTTTCTGGGAGCGGTGATTCCGCACGACTCGCCGTTGGCGAAAGACCTGTGCCACAAGCTCGAAGATCTGGTGGTCGTGCTGCTGCTGCCGGCATTCTTCGCCTTCACGGGTATGCGCACGCAGATCGCCCTGGTCAGCGGACCGACGCAATGGCTGATCTGTGCAACCATCATCGCGGTTGCCTGTGTGGGGAAGTTCGGTGGCAGCACGCTGGCGGCGCGCCTGATGGGGCTGACGTGGGAGGACGCGGCCAGCCTCGGTGTGCTGATGAACACGCGCGGTCTGATGGAGCTTGTGGTCCTCAACATCGGCCTCGACCTGCAGGTGATCTCGCCGACGCTCTTCGCGATGATGGTATTGATGGCATTGATCACCACGCTGCTAACGACGCCGGTGCTGCATGTGTTGTCGCGCTGGCAGGTCCACGCGGAGCACGCGCCGCGCGCCGAGCAGGCTCATCGGCTCCAGGCGTGAGGCCAATGCGCAGCCCTTTCAGGGTTGAAGTCTATTCCGACGATGGTCCCGTGCAGCGCAACGAGGCGGGATCTCGCGACGGCACCGCATAGCGACCAACGGGAGCGGTCCATAGAAGAGACGCCGCCCGCAGGGCTAGAGGGGCATTTTGTGGGCGTCGGCGTCTTCGTCTTCTTCGCACTGGCCGCCTTCCGACTCGGTGGTCAGGAAGTCCTTGATCTGCGCCGAGGTGGGCGCCGCTTCTTGTGCCGTGCGCTTGCGGCGGCGCGCTTCGATGGCCATCAGCCGCGGCATCACGCGGCCCAACTGTTCCCAGCGCAGAGGATCATCGCGAGCCATGTCGTGCACGTAGTTCTGACTTGCGCCCCAGTAGTTCGCCATCGGCCAATAAAACTGGTACCAGACCATCTCCTCGTCGAGCGCCTTGCGGTTGACCAGCAGCGCAAGCTGATCGAAGAAGTCGAGTACGACTTCCACGTCACGCCCCGGCTGTCCATCCAGCAGCGACGCGGCGGCGGCGCTACGCACTTCGGCCATGCTGTCCGCGTTCCATTGGGTATCAAAATGCCAAATCGACTCCAGCGCGGTATTAAAGAAGATCCGTTGGGTGTCGCGGCGCACCTGGCGGAAGATCATGACGGACGTGGCCAACGCGATGAGCGCGGTGATACTGGCGGCCAGCGCGGCCAACACCGTCCAATTCACACTCCCTGTTGCGTTCCGGTGCACACCAAGTGCGGTAACACTCGCCCACCGGTGCGGCAAGGACCTGCGGTCGGACCTGCGGTCGGCGTCCTTTCTATGGTCGGCTCCCCTCCTTCGGGGAGCCTCAGGGCAGGATTGGTCGCTGCAGACTGCCCAGTCCGACAGGCTGCGAGGCATGATGGAGTCCCAGCGAGCCGGGCCGGCGCCAGACGAGTCGGTGGGCGCGGCTCGCGTCGATGGCTGATCGCTGATGGCGGATGGTAGATAGCCAATTGACCAGTTCTCCATTCTCAATTCCCGGTTCCCGGTTTTCCATTTTCTCCCTCCGCGCACCGTGAGGGCATCCCTGCCGACTGTGGTAGCGTGAGGCTCAAGGGCTACCCGCGTGAGGACAAAGGAGGAGCGTATGGCGCCATCCCCGGGCGGAAGAGACCCCACGTGGGGGCCGGCAATCGGCACGCTGGTATTCGTGCTTGTGGTACCAGGAACGGTGGTTGGCATCGTACCGTTTCTCCTTTCGCGCTGGGTTGTCGCGCTGCCGTTTTTCGGCTGGGAGTTGCTGCGTTGGCTGGGCGTCGGTCTGATCGCCGGTGCCGCGCCGATCTTCCTCGACTTCGTCGTCCGCTTCGCGCGTGAGGGGCGCGGCACACCGGCGCCGATCGCGCCGACCCGTCATCTGGTGGTGCACGGAAGCTTTCGCTACGTCCGCAATCCGGGGTACATCGCGGTCGTGTCATTGCTCGTCGGTCAGGGACTGCTCTTCGGAAGCGCCGCCATCATCCTCTACGCCAGCTTGGTTGCACTCGTCTTCGATCTCTTCGTTCTCGCCTACGAGGAGCCCACGCTGCGCCGGCAGTTTGGGAAGGAGTACGAGGACTATTGCCGCGCGGTGCCGCGCTGGATTCCTCGACTGCGGCCGGGCCAGGTTGATGCGCAGTGAGAGCATGACAGTTTCGTGGACATTCAGCACCGCATGCTCGCAGCCCTCGCCCGTGCCGTCATCGGCTCAGTACTCAATGCCCGTAAGGTAATAAGGATCGTCCGTGATGGCAGGCACCCCCTTCGACAGGCTCAGGACATGCTTCGAGACGGCCGCTGAGAAGATGCGGCCTCCTCAGGGAGAGCGGCGTATTGTCAGGGAACAGTAAGGCTCCCGCTCATCCTGAGGAGGCGCCGTCTCGAAGGATGCGATCTTGGCACGATGCCGCTTATCTCACTGGCATTGGGCTCAGAGAGCTAACGCGTTCGTCAGATCGCCGGCGCCGGGACGAATGCCCGGCAATGCCTGCAGCCCGAAACGCTCGGTAATCAGTTTGAGAATCGAGGTGGTGTCGTACGCGGTGTGATCCACGTATCCGCGCTTCGCAAACGGCGAGACGACAATCGCGGGGATGCGTGTACCCGGGCCCCAGGCATCGCCGCGTGGCGGCGGAACATGATCCCAGAAGCCACCGTTTTCATCGTACGCGACGATGATCAGCATGTTGTTCCACTGCGTCGAGGCTCGCAGCTTCCCGATGATGTCGGCGATGTGTTGATCCCCCGAGAGCACGTCGGTATAGCCCGGGTGTTCGTTGAGGGTCCCCTGCGGCTTGTAGAAGGCGACCGGCGGTAAGGTGCCGTTGCCGATGTCGCGCTCGAAGTCGCTACCGTCCTTCAAGTGCGCCGCCCGTTCGTCGGGCCGGCTTTGCGGATCGAAGCGCGCGAAGTAATTGAACGGCATATGATGCGCCTGGAAGTTCGGCGCGCCGTTGGCCCGCGCGTAGATGACCGTTCGTGGCAGCGCGGGCTCGCGCCTGCCGTCAGTCACCGCCGCGTTCCAGGCCCCGGCATACCACGCCCAGGCAATCCCCCTTTGCGTCAGTTTGTCCCCGATCGTCTCAGCATGCTGCGCGGGCAAGACGTTGACATTCTGGGCATCCGCGTAGGCAAGATCACCTCCAGCCGCGGGTGCGACACCGCTCGGCTGAAACGGCGGTTGCAACGTGTTGACGGCATATCCATCCGGGGTGACCGCGCCGTCAGCCAGCTGAACCGGACCGCGCAACGCGCTGCTTGGCGATGTCGATTTGGGAACCAGCTTGCCCTCGGCGTCGAGCGTGGCGCGGATCGTTGCGGGCGCCGACTGATATTCCGGGGTGCAGGCGCACACCAGCCAGAAGTGGTTGAGAAAGGAGCCGCCAAATGCGCCCATGAAGAAGTTGTCGGCCAGCGTGTACTGCTGGGCAATTTCCCACACCGGCAGAATCGAGCCGTCGTAGTAACCCATGACCAACCCGCCGGCATCGGACAGCGCTGCGAACTGGTCGTTCTTACCGCCGTCGATCTGCCCCTTGCTCTGATAGAAGCGATGCACGACATCGCGCGTGGGAACACCGAGGCCAAGGTTGATCCCCGGGCCGTCGATGCGGAACGGCTGATTCGGCAGCTGCTTCGGGAACCTGCCGTCGGGCTCGACTTTGGCGGTCAGATCGGTCGACGTCGGCCACACCGGCGGCAGCGCCGGCATGATCGAACCATCGTGATCCCGTTGCTCGTACAGTTCGGGACGCTCCAGGGCGTTGCCGACACCGTTGGCGCCCGGGAACATTCCGTACAGGTGATCGAAGCTCCGATTCTCAGCGTAGAGGACGACGATGGTGTGAATCTTCGCAAGCTCAGCGCGGCTTGGTGTCCCGCCGCGCAGCGCGCACGAGGCAATGCCGACCAGCAGGAAAATTACTGACAGATGGCGCGTGCGAGGGCCTGCGGCCGGCGTCTTTTCTCTGGCTCGCCCCTCCCTTCGGGGAGCCTCAGGACAGAACTGATCGCAAGGGGCTGCCACGTCCGACACGCTGCTAGAACCATGATAGCGAGCGGAGAAACCGTTCATAGATCCTCGCGATGAACCATACGGCGCGCGCTTACGCAAGCTTGCCGCATTCTGCGCACCGGCGTAGCGTGCGCGTGACGTGGGAGGCCCGTTATGGAGATCCTATTGAACCCCAAACAGCTCGTGCGAGCCTATCCCGACGAACGCTCGCGCGACGTGATGCGCAAGACGATCGAGTTCTTCGAGGACAAGGGAAAACGGCGGCTCAAAGAGGACTACCACGCGCGGCTCTGGTACGCTGACTTTCTCGACTTCGTGCGGCGCGAGAAGATCTTCGCGACGATGTGCACACCGGCCGGCTACGGCGCCGCTGACGCGCGCTGGGATACGTGGCGCATCTGCGAGTTCGCCGAGATTCTCGGGTTCTATGGTCTGCAGTATTGGTACACCTGGCAGGTGTCCGTACTCGGGCTCGGTCCGATCTGGATGAGCCGTAACGACGCGGTCAAGCAACGCACCGCGCAGCTGCTCGAAGACGGCGCGATCTTTGCGTTCGGCCTTTCTGAGAAGGCACACGGCGCGGACATCTATTCCTCGGACATGGTGGTCACGCCGGTCGACGAGGGGCGCTACCGCGCCAGCGGGCGCAAGTACTACATCGGCAACGGCAACCAGGCCGCCATCGTCTCGACCTTCGGCAAATTTGACCAGAGCGCCGGCTCGGGGGACTACGTGTTCTTCGCCGCCGATTCGCAACACCCGCGCTACGAGTGCGTGCAGAACGTCTGTGCCAGCCAGAACTTCGTGTCTGAATTCGCCCTGCATGATTACCCGCTCACCGAAGCAGACATTCTGCACAAGGGCCGGGAGGCGTGGGACGCGGCGCTCAACACCGTCAACATCGGTAAGTACAACCTCGGCTGGGCCTCCATCGGCATCTGCACCCACGCCATGTATGAAGCGGTCACGCACGCGCACAACCGCCGGCTCTACAAGATGCGGGTCACCGACTTCCCGCACGTCAAGCGGATCTTCGTCGATGCCTACGCCCGCTTGGTGGCCATGAAGCTGTTCGCGTTGCGCGCCGGCGACTACATGCGCGCCGCCTCGTCCGAGGACCGCCGCTACCTGTTGTACAACCCGATGGTGAAGATGAAGGTGACCACCGAAGGCGAACGGGTCATCAACCTGCTGTGGGACGTCATCGCCGCCAAGGGCTTCGAGAAGAACATGTATTTTGAGCAAGCCACCGCCGACATTCGCGGCCTGCCGAAGCTCGAAGGAACGGTGCACGTGAACATCGCGCTCATCGTGAAGTTCATGCCGAATTTCTTCTTCGCGCCGGCCGAGTATCCCGATGTCCCGCGGCGCGACGACGCGGCCAACGACACCTTTCTCTTCAATCAAGGACCCGCCAAAGGGCTCGGCAGCATCCGCTTCCACGACTACCGGCGCGTGCTCGCCACCTACGATCTGCCCAACGTCAACGTGTTCGAAGAGCAGGTGAACGCGTTCCGGGAGCTGCTGGCGGCCGCGCCGCCGAATGAGTCACAGATGCAGGACACTGACTTCCTCATGGCCGGCGGTGAGCTCTTCGCCCTGGTGGTCTATGCGCAGCTCATTCTGGAGAACGCGCGCCTCTATAGCATCGAGGCGGACCTGGTGGATCAAATCTTCGATTTCCTGGTACGCGACTTCGCGGAGTCGGCCCTGCAGCTCTACAGCAAGGCGGGTAGCACCGCCGAACAAATGGGCTGGTGCCTGCAGATGATCAAGAAACCGGCGCACGATGCGCGGCGCTACGATGCGGTGTGGGAGCGCGTGCTGGCGCTCGACGGTGCGTACGAGATGAACGCGTGAATGGTGCGCCGTAACCACCTGCATGAGGAGCCGAGGTGGAGCGGCAGCGGCCTCGGCAGATGAAATCGGCACCCACGCAAAGCCGCTTGGGGCGACCCAGCCACGATCGTGGGAATCGCGTGCTTGCTGTCCGCCATCGGGGCGTAGTATGCATGCGCCCAATGTATCCCGCACCGTCCACATACGAGTTGTCCCCCTCTGCTTCGCAGTCCTTGCTGGTCGTGGGCGTGTCTGTGGTGGCCGTCGCGCCGTAGCGGGGATGCAATAACGAGTTTGAAACCCCTGCCGGCGCGAGTCCGGCGGGGGTTTCCTGTTTCTGGAGCCCGCGTCGGTTCCCGAGCCGTGCAGCGAACCACGGAAAGGAGCGGGCTTCATGAAATTGACCGGGGCACAACTCATCACCACGCTGCTCGAGCATCAGGGCATCGAGACCATCGCCGGCATCCCGGGCGGTGCGAACCTGCCCATGTACGATGCCCTGCACGACAGCCGCATCCGGCATGTCCTGGCGCGCCACGAACAAGGCGCGGGCTTCATCGCGCAGGGGATGGCGCGCGCCAGCGGCCTGCCGGCGGTGTGCTTTGGAACGTCGGGACCAGGCGCCACCAATCTGCTGACCGCCATCGCCGACGCCAAGCTCGATTCGATTCCACTGGTGACCATCACCGGCCAGGTGCCGCGCGCCATGATCGGCACCGACGCGTTCCAGGAGATCGACACCTATGGGCTCACCATCCCGATCACCAAACACAACTACCTGGTGCGTTCGGCCGCGGCGCTCCTCGACGTCATCCCTGACGCGTTCCGGGTCGCGATGTCAGGGCGGCCCGGCCCGGTCGTTGTCGATGTTCCGAAGGACGTGCAAAACGAGCCCATCGAGATCGATGCGCTTCCCGCGCCTGGCCGTGCCGACCCGCCGCCGCGATGGCGCACCGAGGATATCAGTGCCGCCGCCGCCCTGATCAACGCGGCCCAGCGGCCGGTGTTGCTGATCGGCGCGGGGATCATTTCCGCGAATGCCGGCGCCGCAGTGCGCCGACTCGCGGAAACGGCGTCCATTCCGGTCGTCGCCACGCTCCTTGGCCTTGGCGCCATGCCGGCCACTCACCCGCTTTTCCTCGGCATGGTCGGTATGCACGCGGCGCGCTGTACGAACTTGTTGCTCGAAGAGTGCGACCTGCTCATCGCTCTCGGCGTGCGCTTCGACGACCGCGCTACCGGCAAGGCGGCGGCCTTTTGCCCGCACGCCAAGATCCTGCACGTCGATATCGACGCCAGTGAGCTGGGCAAGATCAAGCAGCCGCTCCTCGGCATCGAGGCCGACGTCGGCGCGGTGTTGCAAGCCCTCGACGGACAGGTTGACGCCACTCCGCGTCACGCATGGCTGCTGCACATGGGACGGCTGCGCGCTGCCCATCCGTTGGCCATGCCCGGCGCGGACGATCCGCTGGCGCCGTACGGCATCATCCGCCACGTCGCAGCGTTGGTTGGCGACGACGCCATCGTCACCAGCGACGTCGGCCAGCATCAGATGTGGGTGGCGCAGGCGTTTCCGTTCTCGCGGCCGCGCCAGTGGCTCACGTCCGGCGGTCTCGGGACCATGGGGTTCGGGCTCCCTGCCGCTATTGGCGCGGCGCTCGCTCAGCCCGACCGGACGGTCGTGTGCTTCACCGGCGACGGCAGCCTGCTGATGAACGTGCAGGAGCTGGCCACCGCTGCGGAAGCCGGCGTCAACGTCAAGGTCATCCTGCTGAACAACGGTCACCTCGGCCTGGTTCGCCAGCAGCAGGAGCTCTTCTACGGCGCGCGCTACAGTGCATCGCGCTTCCACACAGCGCCGGACTTCGCCGCCATCGCGCGCGGCTTCGGCATCGCTGCGCAGGACCTCAATGGTGCTGGCGATCCAATCGCTACACTGGCTCGGAACTTGCGCGCGCCCGGCCCTTGCCTCATCAACGTCCCAATCGCCGCCGAAGCCAACGTCTACCCAATGGTGCCGCCCGGCGCCGCCAACCGCGACATGATCGGGCCTGCGGCTGGCGGGCCTGCGGCCGGCGTCTCTTCCATGGCCCGCTCCCCGTTGGGTCACTATGGGCTTCCAAGCCAGACCGCTTCCGTAAGTGCGCGGGATGCCGCGTCGCCGCGCTGCCAGGAGGAGTAAACCATGCACGCCACTACAGCCACTGAATCATCGATTAGCACCGCCCGCACCCTCCTGCGGTTGCTGGTGCGCAATCATCCCGGCGTCATGTCGCACGTCTGCGGCCTCTTCGCCCGGCGGGCGTTCAACGTCGAGGGCATCCTCTGCCTGCCTGTCGATGACGGGACCTGCAGTGTCATCTTGCTGGTGGTCAACGAGGAGGAGCGGCTGGAGCAGCTCATCCGCCAGCTCCGCAAGCTCGAAGATGTGCTCGAGATCCACCGCGCGCCGGAAGCGCGCGAGGTGTTTGCCGCCGCAAGTCAGTGGTTGCAATGAGTGAGGCCGCAGCGCCTGCACAGAAACAGGGGCGGGAGTTGCCTCCCGCCCCTATGGCGCTGTGCTTTCAAGTGGGGAGATGTCTCCCCCGAATCCAAGGCTTGCGACGGCACCGCCTAGCGAACCAACAGGGAGCGGTCGCGTAGAACCGACGGCCCGAGGCCCTGCCGCGCGTTAGACCTTCCCTGTCAGGAAAAACGCGATCACCAGTGCATAGATCGCCAACGCTTCCATGAAGGCGATACCGATGATCATCGGCGTCTGGATACGATCGGCGGCATTCGGGTTGCGACCGATCGATTCCATAGCGGCAGCCACTGCACGGCCCTGGCCCAAGCCAGCGCCGACCGCCGCGATACCGATAGCCAGGCCGGCTGCCAAAGCAACCATGCCCTTTGCGCTACCATCGTACCCTTCGGCGGCGAACGCCGGGCTTGCCAGCAGCATCGTCGTTGCGGATATCAGTGCTGCTTTCCATTGTTTGCGCATTCTCTGGTCCTCCTTTCCTCAGAATTTAAGAACCCGTCGGCCACGCCTCTCTGTCATCCTCGCCACTCCTCGGCTCCGGGGTTCTTAGAAATCGTCGTCGGCGCAGCGTGCTGCGCCGCTACACATTCGGGAATCAGTGGTGCTCGGCGGCGTGCGCCTCCTCGTGATGCTCGTGCTCGGCCAGCGCGAGCGACAGGTAGATCACGCTCAGGATCGTGAAAACGAACGCCTGAATCAGCGACACGAACGCTCCAAGGGCGTAGAAGACCACAGGCACGCCAATCTTGGTCAACCCGGTGAAGATTTCGAGAACCAGATGGTCGCCGGTCATGTTGCCGTAGAGACGCAAGGCCAACGAGACTGGTCGCACGAAGTTGTCGATCAGCTCCAGCGGGAGCATGAGGAACGCGAGCCACCAGATCGGTCCGAGAAAATGTTTCAGATATCCGGGGCCTTTGGCCGCGAAGCCGTAGTAGTTGTAGACGACGAACGAGGTGGCGCCGAGGGCGAACGTCACGTTGAAGTCACTGGTTGGCGGCGCGAATCCCGGCAGCAGGCCGACGAGGTTCGCCATCAAAATGAACAGGAAGAAGGTTCCGTAGACGTGGACGAATGCGCGACCTTTGTGCCCGATCAGGCCTTCGATGAACCCGACGAACCATTCGACGAAGATCTCGAGCGAGTTGCGCGCCGTCAGTGTCCCGTCCGGGATGACAGCGTCGCTTGCGGCTTGCATCTGTCGCAGGCCGACCAGCGCCCAGACCAGCAGGGCGGCGATCACCAGGCCGGCGGTGGCGGTATGTACCGGCAAGAGATCGAGCCCGGGGATGATCGACACCCAGGTAAATCCTTGTTCCACGTCAGCTGACTCCTTTCGCGGCGAACAGCTCGCTGCGTCCGACCTCGAGCAGGCAGGCGACGAGCAGCAAGGTGACGCCGAGAGCAAAGCTCATCCCTTCGATCGGCAGGCGCCAGAAGAGCGCCGCGAGCAATCCGAGGAAGAGACCAAATTTCAAGGTCATCGCGGCGACGGCCAAGCCGACGCGCCCGCGTTTGCTGGGATCGACGCTCCCGGGGCGCAACACATTGGTCATGATGCGCAGCAGCCAGAAATTCAGGCCCATCACCAGCCCGCCCAGCAGGATACTGCCCGCATCCGCCCAACGCGTGGCGTACGCCAGCGCTCCCACTGCGGCGAGCAGGCCGACGTGAAACTTCCCGATGCGTGTCAGGCCTACGGCCCCCGTCTCTTCTATGGCCCGCTCCCCGTGGGGTCGCTGCGGGCTGCCCCTATCCGACATGTCGTTAAGGCCTGCCGCCCCCGTCTTCCTTGTTTCGCTGCTGTTGGTCGCCGAGCGTTTCCGAGTCCGACACGCTCCTAGACTGCTTCAAGCCCCAAATCAAGCGGTACAGGGCCCCGCCCATACCACCCAATGTGAGGAGCAATGTGAAGAGTGGCGGGGTGCCCAGCCACATATCCAAGTAGTACCCCGCGAGTACGCCGGCGACCACGATGACGGCGAACTCCATCCCCAACGCCATGAAGCGCGCCGCATTGAGGTTCGACTTGGTCGGCCCTCCGATCATTCCAGCGTCGCCACGACGGCGCGCGCGGCGCGTACCGTCGTCTCGATATCCGCCTCGTTATGCGCCAGCGAGATGAACGCGGCCTCGAACTGCGACGGGGGCAGGTAGATGCCACGCTCCAACATGCCGCGGAACCAACGCGCGTAGCGCTCGGTCACGCAGGTGCGCGCGCTGGGCGCGTCACGCACCGCGGCTGCGCCGAAGAACACCGTCCACATGGAGCCGACGCGATTGATGCACGCCGGTGTCCGCAAGGCAGCCAGCGCACTTCTCAATCCAGTCTCGAGCTGCGCGCCCAGCTCCTCAAGCCGCTCGTATGTCCCGGGTTTGGCCAGCAGCTCCAACGTCTGCAACCCGGCGGCGACTGCGAGCGGGTTCCCGGAGAGCGTACCCGCTTGATAGACGGGCCCCAGCGGGGCGAGCTGTTCCATGATCCTGCGCTTGCCGCCGAACGCCGCCAGCGGCAGACCGCCGCCGACGATCTTTCCGAGCACGGTAATGTCAGGATCAATTCCCAGCTGCGTTTGTAGACCGCCGTAGGCGAGACGAAAGCCGGTGATCACCTCATCGAAGATGAGCAGCGCGCCGACCTGCCGGGTTGCCTCGCGCAGTGCTTCGAGGAAGCCGGGTTCCGGCGGGATGACTCCCATGTTGCCGACCACCGGCTCGATGATCACCGCGGCGATGTTCTGGCCTTCGGCATCAAGCAAGGTGCGCACGCCACGCAGATTGTTGAGCTCCGCCACCATCGTCTGGCTGACCACCGCTTCGGGCACACCGGCGCTGTCCGGCACGCCGAAGGTTGCGGCTCCGGAACCGGCGCGCACCAGGAGGGCGTCGGCGTGTCCATGGTAGCAGCCGGAAAATTTCAGGATCTTCGCGCGTCCGGTGTAGCCGCGCGCCAGTCGGATGGCGGTCATTGCCGCCTCGGTCCCCGAGCTGACCAGGCGGACCATCTCGATGGATGGAAACGCCTGCGTCAGCGTCTCCGCCAGATCCACCTCACGTGCGGTTGGCGCGCCGAAACTGGTCCCGTCGCCCATCGTCGCTTGGATTGCAGTCAAGACCTTCGGGTGCGCGTGGCCCAGGATCATTGGCCCCCAGGAGCCAACATAGTCGAGGTACATCTGCCCATCAGCATCCCAGACGTTGCAGCCGCGTGCCCGTTGGATAAATACAGGCTGGCCGCCGACGGCGCCCCAGGCACGGACCGGGCTGTTGACGCCTCCCGGAATCAGGGCGGCGGCGCGCTCGAACAAGCGTTGCGACAACGTGGGTGTGGACATGGATGGAAAAGCCGAAAGCGGTCCGTCGCTACCACCCGGATTGTGAGCAGTCAAGCTGCTCCGCGCTTCCTGTCAAGGAGAGCACGGCCACGCAACGCCACCGTGCGCACCAACTGCCCCATCTTCGAATGTTCGGGTTCGAGGTCAGGTGGGATACCGTGTTCGCGCAGTGCCTCGGAGCAGACCGGGCCGATCGATGCGATGAGGACGGTCGCGAAGACGGCGCGCAGTCTGTCAGCGTCGGCGTCGGCAACCTGGAAGAGATGGTAGACCTGCGTGGCGCTGGTGAACAATGCGATGTCGACGCGCCCCTCGCAGATGGCGGCGATGGCGTCTCGGAGAGGGCCGACATCATCGGGCAACGCCCAGCGATAGATCGGCACTCGTAGCACTTCAGCGCCGCGCGCGATGAGTGCGTCAGCCAATTCCCGATTGGAAATTCCATACTCCTGGATGGCGACGCGTTGCCCTTTGACCGACCCCTGCGCGTCGAGGGTCGCGAGGATCTCACGCCAGGTGTTGGGCGCGGGCACGGTGACGTCCGGCTGCAATCCAAACTCGCGCAACGCCGCCACCGGCTTGGGTCCGCGGGCGACCAGCCGGGCGCGCCGCAATGCCGCGGCAAGCCGGTCGAGAGGCCACTCATGTACGACGATGTCCGCCAGGGTGCGCAAGCCGACCCCGGTCAGCAGGATCACGATGTCGATTTCCCCGGTCGCCAGGCGGCGCACATAGTCGAAGACCGCGCGGTGTTCGCTGAGTGCCACCTCTTGCATCGACGGCGCCACCAAAGGCTCGCCGCCGTGGCGCCGGATGAGCTCGGCCATCTCCTCCGCGTGCCGGGACTCAAAGGCCGCGATACGCAGGCCACGGAGGCCAGGGGGGGGATTGTTTGGTTGATCGAGATCCATACCGCCTCGTGGCTGGGCGCAATGAATCGTTTACAACAGCTCGGCCATCACGTTCTTCGCCACGAACTCGATGCGCCTCAGATCCCGCGGATCGGGGAGTTGGACGATGAAGAAGCTGACGCCGCGACGGATATAGTCGCGGTAACGCGGGACGACGATGTCCGGCGTGCCCTGGACGTAGTTGCCGGAGAACGTCCACATGTACCCCTTTGCCTTGGCGGCTTCGAGCTGATCGCGTACGTCCTTTTCCCACTCGGCCGTAATCGTCGGCGTCATCAGCGAGCGCGCGAGGGTTTGCGGATCACGGCCGAGGTCGCGGCAGTGCTGCTCCAGCACCTGCGTCTTGTGCTCGAACTCCGGTAATGGTGCCGGGAAGTAGTTCCAGATGTCGGCGTGGCGCGCCACGGCGCGCAGCAGCAGGCGCTCGCCGCCGCCGCCGATGGTCACCGGCGGGTGCGGGCGTTGCCGCGGCTTGGGCTCGCAGATAGCGCCGTGCAGCCGGTAGTGCTTGCCGCTGAAGGTGCCGCGCTCTTCCGTCCACAGCTGTTTGATGACTTGCAGGCCTTCTTCCATCTGCCGGATGCGCGTCGCCACGGATGGAAAGTCGTAGCCGTAGCCGGCGAACTCCTCCTGATGCCAGCCGGCGCCGTAACCGAACTCCAGCCGGCCGCCGCTGAGGACATCGAGCGTCGCCGCCATCTTGGCGAGCAGCGCGGGGGGGCGGTAGCCGTTGCACAGCACCAGCGTGCCGAAGCGAATCGTCGTCGTTGCGCCGGCGAGGGTGCTCATCATGGTCCACGGCTCGAGGACGCTGCGGTTCCCGGTGAACGGGAAGTGATAGAAATGATCGAAGAGCCAGAGCGAGTGAAAGCCGAGCTGCTCCGCCGCTTGTGCGATGTCGCGCAGTTCCGCGAAGTCGATGCCGTCCTGGGGAAGGCGAAGGCCGAAGCGGAGCGCGGACACGGTCACGACCCCGGAAGAGGAACACGAAAGCACGAAAGCACGAAAGCACGAAATCGGAAAAAGCTTTGATGAGGGAAATTTCCGTCTTTGCTCTTTTTCGTGTTTTCGTACTTTCGTGCTTTCGTGCTGGTCATCTTGCAAGCTGATCCCATGACCGCATCTATTCCGTGAGCGTGTCCATCACCTTCCCGGTGGCCTCGTCGACCAGATCGAAGGTGGCGGTGGCCGTCACTTGGTGGGCCTCTTTCTGCTCCTTGATGCGGCCTTTCATGCGATCGGCGAACATGGTCTTCATCTCGGGCGGCATCTGATCCATCGGGAAGCCGCGCAGGTATACCTTGGCCGTCTCGGCGCCCGACCACTCGATGCGGCCCACCTTCGGGCCGAGGATCGGGTTCTGGCGGAAGATGTTCTCCGCATCCGCTTGAAACGTGCCTGCCGCCGCGCCAGCGGGTGGCGGTGCGCCGGTACCCTGCATCCCTGCGGCTTGCTCTGCCGGGGCTTGACCCTCGGCGGCTTGCATCCCGGGCGCTGGTCCCGGCGCGGGCTCACCTTTGGCGCGCGCGATCAGACGCTCGACCTGGCTGCGCATCTTCTCGTCTGGCGCCATGGCGCGGGCTTTTTCCAACGCGGCAAGCATTTTTTCGGAATCGCCCATCGTGCGGTAGGCGATCGCCATGTTGAATTGCGCCTGGAAGAAGGTGGGATTCACCTTCAGCACCGTCTCGTACTGCTTGAGCGCCGCGTCGATCTTGTTGGCCGAGAGGTACATCGTCCCGAGGTCCGTCTGCACCTCCAGGTCATCCGGCTTCTGCTTCAGATATCGTTGATAGTAGTCGACGGCTTGATCCGGTTGCTCCATGTCAAAGGCGATATTGCCGAGGGCGTGCAGGACGTCGAGATTGTTGGGTTCGTGTTCCAGGATGTGCTGATACGACTGCTGCGCCTGCGCCAGGTACGTCGGGTCGAGTTGTGAGGCGCGGTATTGCACTTCAGCGAGATGTTTCCACGCCTCCATGTCGTCGGGCGCGGCCGCCGCCTTGGTCGCCATGTCACGCATGGCTTGCTTGACCTCTTCGGGGACGGTGATGGGCGGGTGGCCTTCGGGCAGGCTGCCGGGCGTGGACGATCCCTCTGGCGCCTCGTGTCGTGGCATCGTCTGCGGCGTCTTCGGCGACAGTGTGCCGAAGACGACGGCGCCGCCGCCGATCGCCAGCACCGCCAGCACAACGAACACCGGGGCGTAGCGTTGCACCGAAATTTTCGGTGCAACACGCGACTCCTTGGCGCCGGGTTGCGGCTCTCCGCACTCGACGCAGAAGTTTGCGCCACTCAAGAGTTTGGCGCCACAACTGGCGCAGAATCGATTGGCCATGACGTCACACCTGATGCCGAACGCGATCCTTGATACCGCTTCGAGCGTACGGTCGCAACGTGCGGCGCCCCTCGAATATCCGCGGCCGGTAGCCGTCTGAACGTTCTGTGACGGGTGGACCGCACGACGACAAGCGATCTCGGCGAGTCTCTTCGGATTGAGAGGATCCGGGTGCGTCTGGCAGCGTGGCGCACTTGGAAGAACACAGCAACCCAACGGGGAGCGGGCCATAGAAGAGACGCCGGCCGCAGGCCTGCCCTTGGTGGGTGAATCGGCTATACTGCGCCGGTATTCAGCCGGCGGGAAAACGGAGAGGATGATGCGACATGCCAAAGGGGTAGCGACCGCGATGCTCTTGAGCGCGGTGATGTTCAACTCGTGTACATGCGAAAAGGACACCCCGCCCTTGCCCGGTGCCGAGAACATGAAGGGGAGCACCTCGGGGTGGAGTAGCGTCGAAGCCAACAAGACGCCCTCGCCGCAACGGCAAGCTCAGGCACCAACGGCAACTCCGCCAACGTCGCCAACGCCGCAGGAAGTTGCCGTCGCCGCGACGCCGACCCCAGCCGCCGAGGTGCCGAAGGATTTCCCGGTACCGGTGTTTCCGGGCGCGTCGGCGCAAAAGGACCAGGAGCTGGCAAACGGCGCGCACAACGTGATCTTTCGCTCCAGTGCTCCAGCCGACGATCTCTACAATTTCTACCAGGACAAGCTGACGCATGACGGCTGGCAGGTTACGCAACAGTTCCAACGCGGCCCGCACGCCTTCGCGTCCTTCAAGAAGGGGGACCTGGTGGCCAACGTCACGATCGCCGAGGATCCCAAGAACCCGGGGCAACATGTGTTGGCGATCATGTACGAGCATGAACAAAAGATCGACTTCGACGAGTTCTGAGTGTAGCGACTACCTATGGCAATCCCGATTGGTTTCGAGTTTCGCGAGCGTATGGCTGGTCCGCTGAGTGGCGGGGTCGAGGACCCGCAACTCGGCGCACAGCGTGGGCGCGGCGCCGGCACCACGTTCGTTGCCGACCTGCGCGTGTCGATACCGGATCTGGCGGCGTGCGTCCGCGATCCGCAGCACATGGCGCGACTCACCGGCACCGCGACGTTCCCCGGGCTGGCAACGGCACAACCGCTGCACGACGGTCAGCTGCGGCTCTATGTTGCCGACCCAAGCGGGCGCGCCAAGCTCATGCACTACCGGTTCGGCTTTCGGAGTGACGCGGGAGCGGAGTACGTTCTCGACGGCAGCAAGGTCTTACACACCCCGCGTGCTTCGGTGCGCGAGCAAATCACTTTGTACTCACAGGTGCACGAAGGGCATGCGGACGGCCCGGTCTGGGGTGCGGGCGTGCTGGTGTTCCGGCTGCGCGACCTCGGGCCGTTTTTGTTGTCGATGCGGGCGACGGGCGCGTCGCGACTGCACGGCCTGCGCACGTTCCTGGGCTTCGCCTGGCGCGAGCTGGCAACGCCGGTTGCCGTGTGAAGGCGGGCACGTGAGCGACGACCGCCACGATCCCGCGCCCGTACGCTCCGCGGCGCCCGACGAGTGGGCGCATCTCGCCTATTGTCCGAACTGCGGCGCGCGGCTGCACGTGATCAAGTGCAAGGCGCGCTGTCCGCGCTGCGCCTTCTTCCAGGATTGCAGCGACACGATCGTCTGATTCAAAAGTGAAAAGAGAATGTCTAGAGCAAAGACGCAAAGGGCAACGCAGAAGAACGAACCCTGTGAAGGGATTCTATCTCGGAGAAATTTCGTTGACGTGGAGCGACTCCAACTCTTGGCGTCTTGCTTTGCGGCGCGGCGCCTTTGCGCGAGTTCTTTCTGCGGATTGATGCATGGCTTCTGACCGCAGCGACACCGAGCGCGTGCTCAAGCTCATCGAACGCACGCGGCTGTTGATCGCCATCGATGACGACATGCCGACCGAGATCAAGCTCAACACGCAGCCGTTGCTGAAGATGCTCGAAGCCGAGATCAGCACCGACAGCGTCGATGAGCGGCGCGCGTCGGGCTACTACGGTGCGCTGTATGCCGACCTCGCGTCGTACCCGGATGTTGAAGCCCTCCTTTCCGCGATGCGGGTATTTCTGCCGTTCCTCTGAACGAACGTGAAGTCTACAACGTGAGGGGGGCCCCTTGGATCCTCGAACCCCCGAACCCTTGACCCCTGAGCCAGCTATCGTTGCTGGTTACCCCACGCGTCAGCTGCGCCTGCAGCTCGGCGCGCTCGGCGTCGACCTGCTCACCGTCAAACGTTTGGAGGACTACGTGGACACCGATGCGTTGCTGCGTGACGCGGATGCGCCGGAGCCGCCGTACTGGGCACACCTGTGGACCGGCAGCCGCGCGCTCGCCCGTCTGGTGGCCACGGACATCGACTGCGCCGGTCGGCGGATCATCGAGCTCGGCTGCGGCCTCGGTCTCGCGGGCGTGGTCGCCGCACGGCGCGGCGCCGTGGTGACGTTGATGGACAGCGCCTGGGCAGGCGTCTGCTTCGCCGCCGCCAACGCGGCGCTGAACGGCTGCGGCGCACAGGTGATGCAGGCCGACCTGTGTTTGCCCGGCCTGCGCGGTGTCTTCGATGGCGCCCTCGCCGCCGATGTGACCTATGATCCCGTGCTCCAGGTTGCGGTTGCCGGCTTCCTTGCCGCGCATCTTGCCCCGGGCGGCCGCGCCTGGTGTGCGGAGTCGGTACGCACCGTCGACCAGGGTTTCCGGCGCGCCTGTGAAAGCCGCGGCTTGCAGGTCATGGAGCACGAGGTGCGTGAGCCGGAAGATGGCCGCGAGGTTCCAGTGCGCATCAGCGAGGTGGGCCTGCGGCGATGAGGTTCGGCAATTGAAGGTCTACACGACAGCGCCGCTCGATGATCCGCGCAGCGCGCGGACGATCTACCCGGCCCTCGAGGCGATCGGCTACGACGCCGCCTTTGCGTTCGAGGCCAAGCACGACCCGTTTCTGCCTTTGGCGGTTGCCGCCGAGCACACCAGCCGTATGCAGCTCGGCACGGCTATCGCCATTGCCTTCGCCCGCAATCCAATGAACCTCGCGAATCTGGCCTACGACCTGCAGGCCATCAGCGGTGGCCGCTTCATCCTCGGCCTGGGCAGTCAGGTGCGCCCGCACATCGAGAAGCGCTTCAGCGCGGTGTGGTCGAAGCCCGTCGAGCGGATGCGCGAGATCGTCCTGGCCATTCGCGCCATCTGGGATGCGTGGGAAGGGAACAGCAGGCTCGCTTTTTGTGGGGAGTTCTACCGCCACACCATCATGATCCCGGCATTCAACCCCGGGCCGAATCCCTACGGCCCACCACGGGTGTTCCTCGGGGGATTTCGGCCGCGGATGATTGCCGTGGCCGGCGAGGTTGCCGACGGGTTCATCGCCCACCCCTTCAATTCGCGCCAATCGCTCCTCGAGCACACGCTCCCCGCGTTGCAACGCGGGCTCGACCGCGCCGGCCGCCGCCGCGCCGACATCGAGGTCATGTGTGCCACGCTGGTCGTGACCGCGGACACCCCGGAGGTGCTGGCCCACTCCAAGGCCGCGGCGCGCAAGCAACTCGCCTTCTACGGCTCGACGCCGGCCTATCGCGCCACGCTGGAATGCCACGGCTACGCCGAGTTGCACCGCGAGCTCAACGCCCTGTCCAAGCAAGGGCGATGGGACGAAATGGCCGGGCTGATCGACGACGACCTGCTCGAAGCCATCGCCGTGGTGGGGCCGCGCGAACGTATCGCGGGCGCGTTGACCGCACGGCTCGCCGGTATCGCCGACAGCGTCAGCCTGACGCACAACCGCGCGCCCGATCCCGCCCACTGGGCCGATGTGGTACGCGATCTGAAGGCGGGCCCTCGACCTGGCGGGGCTAAACCCTAAGCTACCGGCCTGTCGGACTTGCAAGCCCATAGCGACCAACGTGAGCGGGCTATAGCTGTCGAAGACGCGGCCGCAGGCCCTTGTGTTGACGTGTCCGCTTCGCCAAGATCGACTCTACGCCCAAAACGATCGCGGCCGGCTGCCGGTCGAGGAGGAATGTATGGCACAGACTGCTCAGTTGAAGACCTTCGACGTCATCGAGAACGAAGCGCAGCGTATCTTTGCGCTGCAGCGTGCCGCGTATCTGCGCCACCCGTACCCGAGCGTCGAGGAACGGCGCGCCAACCTCTTGCGACTCGACCGCATCCTCGTCGACAACGCCGATGCGCTCGCCGAAGCGATCAACCGCGATTTCGGGCAACGCAGCGTGGAAGAGTCGAAGATGCTGGAAATCTTCCCGTCCGTCGATGGTCTGCGCCATACCCGCCGCAAGCTGGCGAAGTGGATGAAGCCGCAGCGCCGCCATGTCTCGGTGCTGTTTGCCACCGGCTCGAATCGGGTGATCCCCCAACCCAAAGGCGTGGTGGGCATCGTTTCGCCCTGGAACTATCCACTCTTTCTGACCATCAGCCCGCTGACCAGCGCGCTGGCCGCCGGCAACCGTGCCATGATCAAGATGGCGACGAACTCACAGAATACCTGCCGGCTGCTGGCCGAAAAAGTTCGCGAACAATTCCCCGAAGACACGCTCGCTATTCTGCCGGGCGTGCGCGCCCAGGATTTTTCCACCCTGCCGTTCGACCACCTCATCTTCACCGGATCGGCCGACGCGGGTCGTACGGTCATGCGCTCGGCGGCGGAACACCTCACCCCCGTCACCCTCGAGCTCGGCGGCAAGTCGCCGACGGTCATCTGCGATGACTTCGACGTCGATGAGGCGGCATCGCGCATTCTCTACGGCAAGCTGATCAACGCCGGCCAGACCTGCCTGGCTCCCGACTACCTGTTCATTCCCGAAGGCAAGCGCGACCGCTTCGTCGAGGCGGCGCGGCGCATCGCGGCGCAGCGCTATCCCGACACCAACGACCGCAGTTTCACGGCGGTGATCGATGACAAGTCGTACCGTCGGTTGCGCCAGACGCTCGAGGACGCCCAGCGCAAGGGCGCGCAGATCGTTCCGCTGATTCCCGGCGCGGCGTTCAACGACGTGCAGCGCAAGTTCCCGCCGCACCTGGTGCTGGATCCGACCGACGACATGACCATCATGCGCGAGGAGATCTTTGGGCCGCTGTTCCCCGTGAAGACGTATCGCGATCTCGACGAAGTGCTGTCCTACGTCAATGCGAAGGATCGGCCTTTGGGGTTCTACTTCTTCACCCACGACAAGCAGATCCAGCACAAGCTGCTCTACGGCACCATCTCGGGCGGCGTGTCGATCAATAACTGTATCTTGCACGTCGCGCAGCACGACTTGCCGTTTGGTGGAATCGGCGCCAGCGGCATGGGGCAGTACCACGGCTACGAAGGATTCCTCGAGGTCAGCAAGCTGCGGCCGGTGTTCACCAACCCGCGGCTGTCGCTGCTGCAACTCTTCTATCCGCCGTACAAGCGTCTGCATGGCCGCGCCCTCGACTTCATGCTGCGCTACAAGCGGTGAGCAGCGGTTCTCCGTCGGGAAGACGATGAAGCTCTACGACAACGTCCTCGCGCCGAATCCGCGTCGTGTGCGGATCTATTTGGCGGAGAAGGGCATCGAAGTCCCAACGGTCCAGGTCGATCTCTTCAGGCGCGAGCAGAAGAGCGACGCGTTCAAGCGCAAGAACTCCCTCGGCTCGATCCCGGTGCTCGAGCTCGATGACGGGCAGTGCATCGCCGAGTCGGTGGCCATCTGCCGCTACTTCGAGGAGCTGCATCCGCAGCCCGCCCTCTTCGGCGGCAACGCGCTCGAGCGCGCGCACGTGGAGATGTGGAACCGTCGCGTGGAACTCGGCCTGGGTGTGCCGCTTGCGCAGGTCTGGATCCATGGCTCGCCGATCACCGCGCCGCTGGTCGCGGCGGAAGGCGCGGCGCAGGTCCCCGCCGCGGCGGAATTCAATCGCGCAATCATTGCCCGTTTCTTCCGGTGGCTCGATCGCGAGCTTGACGGGCGCGCCTGCATTGCCGGGGAGCGTTTCAGCGTTGCCGACATTACCGCACTCTGCATGGTCGATTTCGCCGCCGCTCTCGTGGGCATCGCCGTCGATCCCGCCTTGGCAAACGTCGCACGCTGGCACGCGACGGTGTCGGCGCGCCCGAGCGCGCAAGCGTGAACGTTGGCGTCCATGCCCGCAGCAACGGAATCACAGTTGCGTCTTGAAGAACGCGAACGCCGCGGCCGCAGTGGGCTGCCGCTCGAGCTGGTGCTCGTGCGCCATGCCGAGCCCGATTGGGAGGGGGCACGACAGACAGGCGCCGATCCCGGGCTGACGGTGTTGGGGCGGCAGCAGGCTGCGACGCTCGCGGAACACCTGCGTGGTCTCCCGCTCGCCGCGCTCTACTGCAGCCCGCTCGAGCGTGCGCGCGAAACCGCGGCGGTGATCGCGGCCACCCAACAACTGGCGGTGACCATGGTGCCGGGTCTGGCAGAGATCGGCGTGCCGCTGCTCAAGAACGCTTCACAGACGGAAGTGGATGGCTATTTCCTGGCGGCGGCGCGGCGACCGTTTCGTGAACATTGGGATGGTTTCCCTGGCGGCGAGCCCTTCGAAGTCTTTCGGGAACGCGCGACCCGCGCCCTGGCCGAGGTGCTCGCGCCCTTTGGGGTGCGGGCGCAGCCCATCGACGGCTTCGCCGCGTGGTCGGCACCGGCGCGCGCGCAGACGCTGCGCATCGGCATCGTCGCGCACGGCGGCACCAACGGTGTGCTGCTCACGCATCTGCTCGGCATCCCATCGGTGCCGTGGGAGTGGATTCGTTTCGAAACACCGCTCGCGGCGTACAGCGTCGTCGCGTTGCGCGCTTTCAATCACCAGGGTTACATCTGGTCGCTACAGCAATTCGGCCGCCGCGCCGGCTGAACGAATACGCTTCCCAAGCTGCAAGGGGCCAAGTGCGTCACCCCTCAGGTGACGTGGCAATGATGCCAGCCTTGTAAGCTGCCCTCTCCCGCGCGTCTGTTCCGCGCGGGAGTACCCATGAGCTGCGCTCGTCCAAGACAGTGAAAAGGAATGGCCCATGCCACTTCTGGCATGGGAGAGGGGTGGGGTGAGGGCCGTAAGGCGCTTGGGGCGTCGTATTTTCGAAGGAGAGGACCGCTTGCGGTTATGGCTATGACGTCGTGGCGAGGTGCGAATCCTTCATCGTTGCGCAGCGAGTAATGCCGCGACGCAGCTGACGTCGGCGGCTGTCACGCGGCCGTCCTGATTGCAATCCGCGTCGCATCCCGCTTGCGCAAGCGGGTCGAACACCGCGGCACATGAGGCGGTGGTGTCGGCCGTATCGAGGATGCCGTTGCAATCGCTGTCGCCGCGGATCGGCGTTGGCGTCAGCGTCGCCACCTCCGTCGGTGTCGTGGTCGGCGTGGGTGTCTCCGTGGGCGTCGGGCTTGGCACTGGGGTTGCGCTCGACGTCGGACGCGGCGTTGGCGTTTCGAGCGGGTCCTTTGGATTCGCCGGGTCGCTGCCCTCGTCGACCTCGTCCTGATCGAAGACGCCGTCGCCATCGCGATCGAGCCCCAGGCGCACGCCTTCCCCCGGTGGCGCGCAGGTGTAGGTCACCTGCTGGCCATCGACGCTGGCCACGGAACGCAGCTGGGAATCCGTCACCTCGGCTTCGGCGGCGCGATCGCTCTGAAAGTTGCCGCTTGCGGTGTCCAGCAAGTAGCCGCGTGCCTGGCCGCCGACGACTGCTTTTACGACCAGGTCGCACTCCTTGGCGGTCAGCTGATTGACGAGATCGAAGTCGGTCTCGGCGCGCGCGATCATCAGGTCGATACGCGGTCCCACCACCGCTGCGTTGTCTTTGGTCAGGGTGATTTGCTGGCCGACGATCGGTGCGAAGGTCGTATCGAAGGCCAGGACGAACTGCTCGAAGTCAGTGCGCTGATCATCGTTGATGGTGAAGACGCGCGACCGCAGGAAGTCGAAGACCGTGCCCATGCTGCCGTCGTGGAGAAATCCGAAGCCGCGAATCTGGTCGCCCTGAAATTGCGCGGCGGCGGGAAGAATGTCGGCGAATGTGGTGTTCGGGGTGCCGAACATGCCGATCTTTTGGTAGGCGTTCTTGAGCTGCGGAACCTTGAACTCCTGGGTTTCCGTGTCGAAGGTCGTTTGCCCCAAGGTCCCGAATTCCCCCTGCGTGGCGTCAAGCGTGTGACAGCCGCGGCAACTCGCGGCCTTGTCCACGATGACGGTGCGATCGCGGAACACAGTGCGGCCGTTGGCCTGCGAGGCGTTCAGTTGATTGTCGAGGCTGCGGATCGGGTTGGGCGGCGGCATGATCTGCAGCGCAAAGTCGGTAAAGGCTTTCATGTCCGCGTCGGTGAGCTGGCCCTCGTCTCGTCCCAGCAGGGAGTCGAACGCGACGTTGAACGCCTCGAAGGCGAGCTCCGTGTCGTGGGCCAGCGGATCGCCGAGAAACGTGGCGCCGGTGCGATCGCCGCGCCAGTGCATCGGCCCTTGCTGCACCAGCCCGCGCAACGTTTGCGTCGTCATCGGCCCCTTCATCGGGTGAAAGGGCAGGTTGGAACCGGTAGGTCCCAGGAAGTTGGGGTTCGGTTTCACCACGTCGTCGGGGTTGCCGAGGTCCCACGCGAGGCTGTCGAAGTCCGCGAAGATGTGACAGCTGGCACACGACGCCTCGCCGTTGCTCGACGTGAGACGGGCGTCGTACAAGAACGGCCGCCCGGTGACGACCGCCGGCGGTTCGGGGTTGTACAGCGGATGCTGGCCGATCTCTTTGCGCGTCGTGGTGTCGATAACTTTCACCGCGTTGTCGAAGCGGGTCAACACGTAGAGACGATGGTTGGTCTCGTCGAGCGCCACTCCGGACGGGCCGCCGCCGCTCACGTCGATGTGCTGCGCGGCACTGGGTACGAAGGTGTCGTTCTCCAGCTCGGTGGTGTTGAACACGCCGACGGTGCTCGATCCGAACGCCGCCACGTACAACGTACCGTCACTCGCCACCGCCATTTCGAGCGGGGTGGCCAGGCTCGCCTCTTTTATGCCGGCGGGCATCGGCGCGGTCCGGTAGCCCTGCGGCAGCGCGTCGATGTGCTTGTTGAGGTGCCGCGGCAGGACGTTGGTCCCGTCGATGACGGTGATCCGAGATTCTTGCAAGTGGCCGCGCACGCTGCTCCCCGCCGCGCGCGCTCCCTCGAAGCGCACCTCGTTGCGGGCGTCGGTGTTGCTCACGTAGAGCTTGCCGTTGGCGGGGTTGACGACCATGTTGAACAGGATGGTGCCGACGTGCGCGACGGCCGCGGTTTGCTGCGGCGGATTGGCAAGCGCATCGATGCGGAACACGTCGCGGTCCGGCAGATTGAAGCGCACCGCATTCGTCCAGTTGCGGCCGAGCTCATCCTCCCAAAGGCCGTTGGACAGGTTCTGCTTGACGATCAAACCGACTTCGGGAGCGGGGGTGCCCTCGATGTTCTGGTTCGGCGGTGGCAGCCCACCTGGCACTTGAGCGCCGGCAAGGCCACCAGCGATCTGCACGCCATCCACGCTGCACGGCGCCGCAGCGGCGCCGCCGTTGCACACGGCGCCCTCGGTGACGGTGGTCGTCTGATTCCCAGACTGGAAGATGGCGGCGTACACCGTGTGGCCGTCCGGCGAAGCCGCGAGCGCTCGCGGTGTGTCGCCGAAGAGCTCGACGACCGTTTCAGGGTCGCCGCCCAGGGAGCTGCCGAGATTGCCGACGTTGAACACATACACCAGGGCACGCGGCGTGCCGGGGGTTGTCGGATTGGGTGGGATGGAATCGGGAAGATTCTGGCCGAGGCGTGATGTCGTGATGAAGGCACGAGTGAAATGTCCGCCGGCGTCGGTCGGCCCGGCGAAGACGATATCGCGCGGTTCGTCGCCGACCAGCAGCGTGCGCACGACCCGCGGCGGTGTCGCGCTGATATCGACGATGCTGACGCTGTCGGACAAGTGATTGACGACCCAGACCTCGGTGTTGGTGCGCGCGGCGACTGCCACCGGCTCGAGCCCGACGGACACCGAGCCGACGTGTGACACGTCGGCGCCGTTCACGGCAAACACCTCCAAGCGCGCGTCCGGGGTATTCAGCGCCAACAACGTGCGGCCATCCGGTGACAGCGCCAGTGGCCGGACCTGGCCAGCTTCGAAGGTGACGAACGCCGCGCCGGGCCGTGCCGGCGCCATGCTCAGCAGCAGCGCCGCGATGACGATTCCAACTCGGCGCCTCGGATTACATTCCCGCATTCCCATCCTCGCTCAATACTCAACTTCCTTGTGCAACCGCGGTCCCGCGATCCGCTCACGGCAACCCGGCGCCCGGCACATCGATCATGACGGTCTCGATCTTTCCCGTCGCGTGGGCTCGGCAATATTCGGGGTCGGAGTTCTCGGCCGTGAGCATGAACAGGGTGCGCCGATCGCCGCCGCCGAGCATGCACGCAAACGCGGGGTTCGAGACCGCGACGCGGTGCGTGATGCCGCCTCTGGCTTCGACGCGTACCACCTCCGGGGCGAGCGGATTGGCGATCCAGACGGCGCCCTCGGCGTCGAGGCAGATGCCGTCGGGCACGACGCTGAGATCGGCCCACGTGCGGCCATTGGACAGCGACCCGTCGTCGGCCACATCGAAGACGCGCAATGCCGGCCCGAAGCTCTCGGCCACGATCAGCGTGCGGCCGTCGGGCGGCATCACCATCCCGTTGGGGAATCGCAGGCCCGGCGCGACGACGCGCGCCGCGCCGTCGGGTTCAACCAGAATGATCTCGCCCGGCGCGAAGGCGGCGCTGGCGTGGAGGTCGAAGCCGAAGGTGCCGATGTAGGCGCGTCCGCGCGTGTCGACCAGCATGTCGTTGCAGTGAAACGACGCCAGGTGCGAAAGATCCGCGACGAGTTCCCAGCGCGCGCCGTCGCGCCGCAGCAGCTGTCGATCGACCATCGATACGGTGAGCAGTTGCCCGGCGGGTGTCCATCCGAGCCCGGCGGGTTGGGTCGGCAGATCGGCGACCACGGTGGTGCGTCCCGCGAGGTCCGCGGTCATGACGCAATGGCCATGCATGTCGGAGAACCACAGTCGCCCGTCATGCCAGCGCGGGCACTCGGGGAAATGGAGTCCCTCAACCAGAATGTCAGTCGTCGTCACGGTGCTGCGGATCATGTGAAAAGAAGAGCGGGGACCCGCACGCAGCGGGTCCCCTGATCTTGCGTCGGCGTCAGGCGATGACGCTGCGGATGACCTCTCCCGCCTCCATGGCGCGGAAAGCATCGTTGACGCCGTCGAGCTTGATGGTCTTCGACACCATTGAGGAGGTGTTCAGCCGGCCGGTCTCGATGAGGTTGACGAAGCGGGGGAAGTCGCGCCGCACCTGGGCCGAGCCGTACTTGCACCCTTTGATGGTTTTTTGTTCGAAGAAAATGCCGAATGCCGGCAGCGTGAACTCCGCATCGAAGCGCGCCATGCCGACGATGACGACCTCGCCGCCGCGCCGCGCCAGTTGGTAGGTGGTGAGGATGGTCTCCGGCAGACCGATGACCTCGAAGGCGTAGTCGGCGCCGCGACCGCCGGTGAGCTCCTTGACCTGGCCGACCGGGTCGCCCTTCGACGGATCGACGACGTCCGTGGCGCCCACCTGGAGGGCGGTCTTGCGCTTCAGCTCCTGCGGGTCGATGGCGATGATGCGGCCGGCGCCGGCGATGCGCGCCCCTTGAATGACCGCTTGGCCGACGCCACCGCAGCCGAGCACTGCGACGCTCGCGCCGGGCTTCACTTGCGCCGTGTTGAGGGCGGCGCCGACGCCGGTGGTCACGCCGCAGCCGATCAGCGCCAGCTGCGCGTCGGGGAGGTCGGTCTCCACCTTGACCAGCGACGACTCGTCGACGGTCATCACATCCGAGAACGTGCCGAGGCCGGTCATGCAGAAGTAGGGGTTGCCGTCGGGGCGCATGCCGCGCATTTGCATCGAGATGTCCATCTCGCGCTCGCACAGTTCGGACTGCTCGCGCAGGCAGTACCAGCACGCGCCGCAGGCGGGCACGAAGGAGGCGACGACGCGGTCGCCCTTGGCGACCCGCGATACCTCCGCGCCGACCTCGACGACGCGCCCGGCGCCTTCGTGGCCGAGCACCATGCCCGGCGGTACGGGCGCGTAGCCGCGCATGATCGACAGATCGGAATGACAGACGCCGCTCGCACCGATCTCGACGACGACGTCGCGCGGCCCCGGCTGATTGGGATTCAGTTGCTCAATGGCAAGGCTGGTGGAATCTCCGACATACACAGCAGCTCTCATTGGTACCCTCCGATTGTTTGGGAAAGATCGTCCGCACCAGTTAGCCTATTTCGGCACCAAAAGAGAAGAGGGGGGCCGGCTGAGCTGTGAGCGGCCCCCCCTCGTCCGTGCCACTTCCGGCATGGCGAGGGCTGGGGTGAGGGCCGCAAGAATGGCGTCGCCTATTTCCAAAGCAGCAAACGAGCCTATGATGGGCGGAAAGATTCAGCTCACTTGAGAACGGAGGATGCGATGAAAGAGAACACCAAGCGTCACGTGCTGCGTGCCGGGCTGGTCGGAACGATCTTCACCGTGGGATTTCTGTGCGGTTCGGTGAGTCAACATCGCGCGGACGCCCAGCTCGGAGAGCTCGGGAAGGCGGCGATGGAGAAAGCGGGCGAATCCGGCGGCGTGCTCGGCTCGGCGGCGCAGCTGGGCACGGCGATCGTCCAGATGCAGCAGAACGTGGATGGACTGCAGAAGAACATCGACGTGCTGAAGAAGGTGAAGACGAGCCTCGGCGGCTGAGAGGCCTGTCCCGAGGCCGACGTTCACGCGCTCTGGGGAAAGCTCACTCACGCGAGGTTTGATGGTGCCTTCTTCGTGACCGTCGCGCCATTCGTGGTAAAATTCACTGAGTCGCATCACGGCGACCGGACCAACCCATCGCTCCCTGCCGACACCGCCGCTGTCGACGGAGACAATCATTCTCTCGGCGGCGACACAATTTCTGTCGCCGGAGGGTAGGAATCTGTCTCTGGCGACAGATCTTCTGTCGGCGCCGCCAGACTTTCCGTTGATGGCGACAAAACATCTGTCACCGCCGACAGAAAAAGTGTTGCCGCCGACATCGTTTGCGGGCGTCTCGTAAGCCATCGAAATCCCGACCGTGCGTGCCTTCGAAACGACGCGCGACGATAAAAAATATGGACTTTTCCAAAAACTCGTGCAAAAAACCCCGCAAAATTCTTGAAGGAGGCAGGGACGATGGCTGTAAAACGCAGCGCTGCCGGCAACAAGAATGGAGCATCGTCCGGCAAAACGAACGGGAAGCCGGTGAAAAGACGTGCGGCGTCAAACGGCGCCGCGCGCGCGGTCATCGGTGCCGCGCAGGTGAAGCATCTGCTGCGCGCGCCGGGCGGCTACGCGGACATCGTGCGCCAGTTTGCGTACAGCTTGGAGAAGACGAATTTTCGCGGCGAGATCTCGCCGGCGCGCATTCGCAGCATGCTCGCGCGTGGCGAGCGCCTGAACCGGCGCGCCGCCGACGCGCAAACCAAAGCCGCGGCCTCTCACCGCCGGATACACGGGAAAAGCCAGGGTCAGTTCAACGCGACGCGAATCCGAAGTGAGTTCTGCCATGCCGATAGCGACCGATTCTGCCAGGGTTGACAGAGTTGGGCAAGTAAAAGCTGGATTAACCAGCGCGAATTATGCGCCAATGACCGCTCGGATCCAGATCCACTTCCTTCAGGGTTGTGCATTGGTGCAAGGGGCTGCTGGTGGATGGTCGCCGCTGCGGCGACCTGGAAGGCGCTCACCACACTTGAAGTTGCTTTCGAGAACAGGATGCGGCAAATGGAAAGCGGTTGCTCATCCTGAAGGAGGATATTCATGGGGATTCGTCGATCAGCACAGATTGCAGTCGCTGCCGCAGTGCTCCTGTCGCCGTTCGCTGCCGTCGCCCAGTTTGCGGCTTCTGTCACGACCGACCCCGCTGGCGGCTCCGCGCCGGCCCTGACGATGCCGATGCTGGTTGTCTTGGCTATCGTGCTGTGTGGGGTGGCCGCCTATGGCATCTTGACCCGGTCTTCGCGGACCGTCGCTGGCGTCGCGTTGATCGCCGGACTCAGTTTGGTCGCTAACCTGAGCCACGCTAACTTGCCAATCGTCGTTCAAGGTGCTGATTGCAACACGCGAACGACCCAATCGTACAATCCGGGGGGTGAGCTTCTGACCAGTCTCTGTCCTAACGCGATCCAGATCGTGGCTCTCGACTGCAGCACCCCCGTAGCGCCGGAGCTATTTTTGGAGGACGCAGCAGCCTGTACCGTGGGCTTGGTTTTGGCGAATGCGCAGTCTTGTAGACTGCCGACCTGCGGACCCGCCGAGTGACCCGGTCATTCCACGAGCAGCTCCGCTCTCGCCGCGTGTGAGCAGTACGCCAATCTGCACGACGTCGTTGCTACTGAGCCAACCTTCGTTTCCTCAAGCGCTTGCAGATGGCAGTTGGCGTACCGCTGACGGCCTGAACCATATGCCATCGGCGACCAGTTATCAGCCCGAGGCGCACATGCTGCAGGTGGATCGGCGGCGCGCGCCTCGCTAGCGATCTGAGCGCGGCGTTACGAACCAGCGCGGCGCCGCAACAGCGAGACCGTGCCTATCGCGGCGAGTACCAAGGCGCAGCTGACCAGTCCCGTCGCGGAAGCCGCGGGGGCACCGGTCGCCGTGATGGGGCCGAGATCGAAACACGACACCTCGTCCGTCGCGCATCCCTCGCCGGCAGCCGGATTCGGACAGGGCGCGGCGGGGCCGCACCCGGCATCGAGGCAGTTCCCATTGCACGAGGCAAAGTCTGAGATATCCGGCCCGCATGTCGGAAAACATTTCTCCGAGTTCTGACACGTGCAGCAGCATGCACCGGCAGGCGCAGCCGCAGCGAGGGCAAAGAGGATCACGATCAATAGCGAACGAGCCGTCACGCCGAGCCGCAGCTGATGCATGGCGCCGTCCAGTAGCAAAATCTTCGACGGTTGCCAAACAATAGGAGGTGAATTTCGTTCGACAGATGCAGGGATCGGCGGTGATTTGCGGTGCCGCGCGCTACAGCGCCGGCGAACCGAGAAGCAAATAGGAGTTGAGCCCGCCGTACCCGTAGCTGCTGACCAAGGCGCGACGGATCTGCGCGGCGCGGGCGGTGCTGGGGACGTAGTCGAGATCGCATTCCGGGTCCGGTTCCTTCAGATTATGCGTCGGCGGAATGAGCTGCTGGCGGATGGTCATGGCCGCCGCGGCGACCTGGAAGGCGCCCGAGGCGCCGAAGGGATGGCCGAGCACGCCCTTGATCGAGCTGACCGGAATGCGCGCCGCGCACTCGCCGAAGGCGCGCTTGATGACCACGGTTTCCTTGCGGTCGAACGCCGGAGAGGAATTGGCGTGCGCGCAGACGTAGTCGACGTCCAGGGCGGTGAGCTTGAGGCGTTCCAGCAAGCGGTGAATGGCGCGCGCGCCGGGTTCGCCGGACGGGGCGAAATCGTACAGGCCGTTGCCGTCCGATGACGTGGTGCCGGCGAGCACGCGCGCGTACGGTGACACGCCGCGCCGCGCCAGGTGCTCTTCCGCTTCCAGTACCAGGATGCAGCTGCCTTCGCTGAGCACCAGCCCGGCGTGGTCACGGTCAAAGGGACGCGACGCGGTGGCCGGGTCTTCGTTGAGCGTCGACAGCTCCTGGGTGCGGCCCATGCCGGCGATGACCATGGGGATCAGCGGGCTTTCGGTGCCGCCGGCCAGGCACACATCGATCTCGCCGCTGGCGACCAGCGCGGCGCCGTGGGTGATGGCCTGCAAGCTGGCCGGGCAGCCGGTGGAAAAGGTCATTTGCGGCCCTTGCGACGCGACCGCGCTGGCAACTTCGGCGCCGCAGGCGTGATTGGGCGTGCCGTTGGCGATGAACGGATTGACGCGCCGCACGCCGCGCTCGAGCAGGATACTGTGCTGCTGCTCGGCCTCGCGCCAGCCGCCCAGCGCCGTGCCGATGCAGACGCCGATGAGATCGGGCGCGTAGTGATCGGTGGCCAGACGCGCATCGCGCAGCGCCAGTTCGGTGGCGGCCAACGCCAGCTGCGTCACATGCGTCGTCGTCCGCAGCTTGCGTGGATCGAGCAGCGCTTCGTAGCTGCAATCGCGGATTTCGCCGCCGATCTTGCAGGCATACGCGGTCGGATCGAAGCGCGTGATGCGCCCGACGCCGGAGCGCCCGTCCAGCAATGACTGCCAGAACACCGAGATCCCGTTTCCGGTCGGGCCGATGACGCCAATGCCAGTGATGACTACCGGTCGCACGCGGGGATCTCTCTAGCACATTTGTGTTATCGTGGGGAAACGGTCGGAACAGATGCCCCGTTCATCGATAAAGGGCAAAAGACCCCTCGTTGCTGAACTGCCGCGCACGTTTTCTCTCGCCGTACACATCAGAGACGCAGATAGGTAGCAACTAAATCCTTCATCAATTCGGACGGGCCACCGCCGACACTGAGAACGCGGGCATCGCGGAAGACGCGGGTGATCCAGTTGTCCTCCAGGTAGCCGTTGCCGCCATGTAGCTGCAGGCAACGCTCGATGACTCGCTGCACCATTTCGAAGACCTGGAATTTGATCATACAGATCTCCTTGGCCTCGACAATGCCATCCCGGTAGCTTTCGCAGACCGAATACACAAAGCGCCTGGAAAGCTCCACCTCGGCGGCCATTTCCGCCACGCGATGGCGAATCGCTTGCAGTTTGGATAACGGTTGCCCGAATGCGATCCGCTGCTGCAGATACGCAATCGTCTCTTGCAAGACAAACCGCGTCAACGCAACCGCGCTGGCCCCGCCGATGAGGCGTTCTTCGAGGATATTACGTGCCACGTAGTGATAGCCGAGGTTCACTTTGCCGAGCATCAGACGCTTGGGGATGCGGCAGTGATCGAACGCCAGCCAGCCCGTCGGCGAGGTGTGCATTCCGAGCTTGCGCAGAGTTTCCTTCACCCGAAAACCCGGGATGTCGGTCGGCACGATCAGCAGCGACAGGCTGTTGATCGTCGGCTCGGGTCTGGTGCGCACCAACACAATGAGAAAATCGGCAATCGGTCCGTTGGTGATGAACTTCTTCTCGCCCGTTACGACCCAGAAATCGCCGTCGTCCTCCGCGGTGCACTGGACGGCGCGGACGATGTCAGACCCTCCGGCCGGCTCACTGGAGGCGACACCACCGATGCGTTCGCCGCGCAGCGCTGGAACCAGAAACTCGTGCTTCTGCTCCTCGGTGCCCAATTGCGCCAGCAGCGGCGGAAAAATGTTGGTCTGTGCGATGATACTCAGGGTCAGGCCCATCATCTTGGAGCGCGGCAGTTCCTCGGCCAGCACGACGTTGTACCCGAAGTCGAGCGCGCGGCCGCCGTACTGGCGTGCGTGGGTTAATCCGAGGAGATCCTCGCGACCCAGGTCGCGAAAGACGCTCAGCGGGAAGCTGCCTTGGCGCTCCCACTCGTCCGCGTAAGGTGTGAGATGGTCCTCGATGTAGCGGCGGACCTGTAACCGAAATGCCTCGTGCTCTTTGGAGAAGAGGCTCATTTCTCCCCGGCGGTAGCGCAGTGATAGATGTAGTCGACGATGGCGCCGAGCTCATTCAATTCCACAACGCGGATGGGGTCGATCTGAATGTCGTATTTGTCCTCGATCGCGACTTGGAGCTCAACGAAGGCGACGGAGTTGAGCTGCAGGTCGTCGTCGATTGTCGCGTTATTTGTGATAGACTCCTTGGCGATGCCCGCGACCTCGCTTATCAGACCCACCACTTCGTCCCGGACATCGGATCGCATTAGGCTTTTGGGGACTCCCACCGATTGTCGCTCCTCCCACCGCTTGACTGCCGGGCTTCGCTCTGGCGAAAGTACGGACATGCCGGGCGCAAAGTCAAGCCTCCGCTAGAGGGGTTGGAGGCAAACCTTCTGTTCCAGGGACTAATATTTAAGGTCGCGAGTGGAGAGGACAAGCTGCGGGCTTGCGAGTTGCAGCACGCTGTGTATTCGGTGGACCTGGGCCACGTCCCGAACGATGCGTTCGAAGAAGGTGCCCTCTACCTGATTGCCTGCGCGGAGACCACCAATGAGGTTGTTGCGACATTTCGTCTTGTCGGACCTGATCAACGGCCATTCGATTTGGAACGGGTCGTTGATTTGGACGCACTCATAGGCGCCAATCGCATGCCCGCGCTGGTGGGACGCCTCTGTGTTCGGCCAGACTATCGACGCATTCGGAGGGGCACGTTTCTTCAGATCGGGATGCTCAAACTCGCATATTCGTTCGCACTGAAAAATGGTATAACGGATCTCGTAATGTACACTTATCCGCGGCTTCGCAACTTCTACCGCACGGCCCTCTTTAGACCATTAGATTGCAATTTCGTTCACCCAGATTGGGGAATGGTGGAGGTCATGCACCTCGATCTCCTCAATCTCAGGGACCGTTACGCCGAATCATCCGATCCGGTAGCCAGCCTTTTGTTGGCATCGGATCTACCGAACTTCATCGTCTGATCTGAGTCTCCATGGCGTATCACTTCGCCATCCCGCTTGTTGCCGCCATCGTAACCCTTGTGCTCGGGGTGTTTGTTTTTCGGAGCGCGCCGAGCGTAAGGCTCAACCAAGCATTCGCCTTTTTGGCAGCGACGTTGGCTCTTTGGAACCTCAATTTCTTTGTTCTCTATGTCGTTCCGGACCGTGATCTCGCCATTACTTTGACCCGCGCTTTTCGGACGGGCATCGTCTTCATGCCGGCAGCGATTCTTCATGTTGTTGTGACGATGAAGGCACGCCGACCGCTGCTTCTGCGGATCGTCCTGATCGGCGACTATTTGATCGCGGGCGTGCTCGCCGCAGCCAACGCTCTAGATCTCTTGGTGTCCGATGTCGCCCAATTTGAATGGGGCTATTACTCTGTGCGCGGCCCTCTCTACAATCTCTTTAGCCTATTTTTGGTTGGTAATTTTGTGATCGCGTTTGTATTGCTCATTCACGACCTTCGAACGAGTAATGATCCCAGAGTGCGTTTGCAGCTCAAGTTCTGGCTACTAGGCGCAGCGGTAGCCTTGCCGTTGGGGTGTACAAACCTATTGCCGAACTACGGCATCCCAATCTACCCGTTGGGTAACCTCGGGAATGCAGCTTGGGCTGCCATCGTCGCGTACGCGATTGTTCGTCACCGGCTGATGGACATCGAACTTGTGGTCACCAAGGGGGTGGCTTACACCGCGGTAGCATTCGTACTCATCGCCCCGGCCTTCACCCTCCTCTTGTTGCTCCAACGGCTCTCTTTCGGGCAGGTGCACCCGGATTTCTCTGCGGCGGTCCTTGCGATGCTGGTGGCGGTCGGCGTTCTCTTTCCCATGCTCCGTTTTCGCGCCGAGTCGCGTATCGAGCGGTCTCTCTTTCGCGAGAAATATGAGTATCGAGCGGCGCTTGGCGCTTTCACGCGTTCCATCGTCCGTATACTCGATCGGGAACGTCTGCTGCGCGAGCTTGGCGCCACCCTTCAGTCCACCTTGCGTCTCGAGCGCGTAGCAATAGCCCTTCTAGATGAAGGCAAGCGGCTGTATGCAATCCGTTATGCGCATGGCGCCGCAAGCCAGTACCAGGAGCTTTCTGAAGGACATGCGTTTGCGGAGACACTCCTTGCGCGTCAAGGCGCTGTAATGCGCCACGAGCTTGAATCGAGCACTGACCTAATCGAACGAACGACAGTAGCTGAGTTCTGCACCCAAAATGATTGGGAGGTGTGCATTCCGCTCACTGCAGGTGGCAAGCTGATCGGCTTTATCAGTCTGGGACGGAAACGAAATATGGACGGGTTCTTTGCGGGAGATCTCGAGCTGCTTGAGACGTTGGCCGCGCAAGCCTCTGTGGCACTGGAGAACGCCCGTCTGTACGAGGAATTGGGGAAGTCGGAGGAGATTATCCGGCGCGCCGACCGTTTGTCTGCGCTTGGGACGCTCGCTGCCGGCATCGCTCATGAAGTGCGTAACCCACTGGTGTCGATTCAGACGTTCTTCCAATTGGCGCCGGATCGGCTGCAGGACGAGGAATTCATGACGACGTTTCTGGGCATGGCAGCGAGCGAGGTGAAACGCATTGCGACACTCATCAACGAACTGCTGTCTTTTGCGCGCTCCCCGACCCGATCCCTTCAGCTGGTCGATCTGAACGACTCGCTGACGCGGGTTGTAGCGCTCCTAGATGCCGAGGCGCGTAAGCATCAGCTGACGCTGAGTTGCGCGCTGTCGACCGACGGCGTGCATGCCAGTGCGGACGCCGACCAGCTGAAACAGGTGCTCATCAACCTCGTCCTCAACGCGATTCAGGCCACCCCACCCGGTGGAGCGGTACGGGTGACTACCCGCCTCATTCAACATCGGCAACAGCCATTCGCCCAGATCGAAATTCACGACACCGGCGTCGGCATTCCGCCGGAACGCATCGAGCATCTCTTTGATCCGTTCTTCACTACCAAGGACAAGGGCACAGGCCTCGGGTTGGCGATTGTGCATCAAATCATCGCTGAGCACGGTGGTTCCATCAATGTCGAGAGCAAAGAAGGACAAGGCACCAGCTTCTTCGTCGACTTGCCTGCATGTGAGCCGAGCGCTGCACTGGCCTATCGATCTGAAGACGAGATCGATGCTGAACTGGTCTCGGCGCAATACCAGCGCAAGGCGGCTTCATAGGATCTCGGCTGCGTCGTGCAGGCCCTGCAGAAAGTGCTTGACTCGCGAGGTCCGATTCGTGGAGAATCGGCTTCACCATGACCGCTCTACAGATCCTGTTGCTTGGTTTGTGCTGCACTGCCGCGATTGTAGATATCATCGCGGTCATTGTGGTCCTTGTAGGTGCTCGGGACCGCCGCGTGGGTTGGTCGGTCATCGCCTTTGCATCCTGCATGACGATCTGGAGCATCTATCTGGGCGCAGAATCGATCCCAGGATTCGCTACAGTCCATGGGGCCCTCCTCTATTACATGGTCTTTGTGCTCCAGCTGATGCCCGCGGTGGGGCTTCATACGGCGATGGTCTGGTCGGACCTGCAAGGCATCAGAATTCGGCTCGTCACCATTGCTGGATACTGCATAGCTGGCGCTCTGGCGTTCCTACACCTGAGGGGCATGCTCTTCGACGGATTCATCAATTATCCGTGGGGGGCCATTGGTCGACCGGGGCCCCTACATCCCCTGCTGGTGATGTTCATGCTCGGAGCGCCCGCCGCCGGAGCCGTCATTTGTCGACACGTTCTCAAGACCTCGACGAGTTCGTCAGCTCGCCAGCGAGCCCGGTACTGGTTGCTCGGTGTCGCCATTTTTCTCCCGCTTGGCTGCGTAAATCTTCTCGCAAACTACGGCATACCGATGATCCCAACGGGGAGCATTGGCAATATTCTCCTCATTGCCCTTTGGACATACGCCGCAGTCCGGCACCGCCTCATGGATATCGACGTGTTCATCATGCGGGCCGCGGCAACCTTATTGGCCAGTATCGTCGTCGTGTTGCCGTTCGCGGCGGCGGTCATCTGGGTGCGTGACTTGCCAATTGGCGGCAGCGGCCTGCTCGTTGCGGGCTGCTTGCTGCTCTCGGCCCTGGTCAGTCTCATGGCCTTTTCGCGCTTTCGGTCGTTCCTCGAGGAACAGGTCGAGAGCTCGTTGTTTCCTGCGCGCCACGCCGCGCGTGAGGCCATCCGGAAACTCAGTGCCGATCTGGTCAAGCTGCCGCACCGTAACGACCTCTGCAAAGCGGTGACCACAACCCTCACGGATGGCCTGGGGGTCGAAGGCGCCGCTCTTTATCTGCGCACGCAGGCGTCGAGCTTCGAGCTTGCCTGCACGACGGGCGTCATCGCCGCTCCCGAATATGTCGAGCACGACCGCGCACCGGCCGGAGTTATCGGCGACGGCGGGAGCTGCGACGGGGTAACACTGCAGTGGGAGGCGTGCATTGCGGTGCAGGCGGACGGCGCAGACATTGGGTTCATTGCCCTGGCGCCCAAATGGTCGGGCGGTGCCATTGACGATTCCGACATGATGCTGCTGAGCATGATCGCCGCACAGCTCGGTGTCGCCCTCAAAAACGCCGAGTATCTGGACAAAATCGGCCGGCAGAAGACGCAGATCGAACAACTGCACAAGCGCCTGGAGGCGGAAAACGTCGCGCTGCGCGCCGAGGTGCGCTCGGTCTCCCAATTCAAGGAGATCATCGGCTCCAGTCCCGCGCTCCAACGGGTGCTGGCATTGGTCGACACGGTCGCGCCCACCAATGCGTCACTGCTGATCACCGGCGAAACCGGCACCGGCAAGGAGCTGATCGCCCGCGCGATTCACGACCTCAGCCCGCGCCGCAATGGCCCGCTGATCAACGTTAACTGTCCGGCGATTCCCGTCGGCCTCGCCGAAAGTGAGCTGTTCGGCCATGAACGCGGCGCCTTCACCGGTGCGGTGGAAGCGCGCCCGGGCAAATTCGAGCTTGCCGACGGCGGCACGATCTTCCTCGACGAAATCGGCGAGCTGTCCATCGAGATGCAGGTGAAGCTGCTGCGCGTGCTGCAGGAGCGCGAGGTGCAACGCATCGGCAGCCGCAACGTCATACGGATCGACGTGCGGGTCGTTGCCGCGACCAACCGCAATCTCAAGGCGGAGATGCGTGCCGGCCGCTTTCGCGGCGACCTATTCTACCGCTTGGCGGGGATGGAGCTGCCTGTTCCGGCGCTGCGCGAACGCACCGAGGACCTGCCGATGCTCGCAAGCTTCTTCTTGGAACGCGCAGCGCGCCGGTATCAGAAGCCGGTCACGGGTTTTGTTCCCGAGGCGCTGAGCGTCCTCGGTCGCTACAACTGGCCTGGCAACATCCGCGAGCTCGAGCATGTCATCGAGCGCGCCGTGCTGCTGTGCGGCGGCACGGTGATCAAGCCGGCGCACTTGTCGGAACTTGCGGTCAGCGCCCGGCGTGATGATGGAGCGCCGTCGCTGCGCAGCACGCTACGGGCTGAGAAGCAGCGGCGCATCGAAGCCGCCCTAGCGCAAACCGGAGGCAACCGCGCCGCCGCCGCGCGCTTGCTGGGGGTGTCGGCCAGCAACCTGTCCCGGCTCATCAAGACCCTGGGACTGAAGGCGCCGCTCGACTTGCAGTGAGGGTGTGAGGGTGTGAGGGCTTGAGGGCGTGAGGGAAAGCCCCCAAGCCCCCAAGCCCCCAAGCCCCCAAGCCCCCAAGCCCCCAAGCCCCCAAGCCCCCAAGCCCCTTCCTCACATCAGCTGCTGGCTGCGGAGCTCATTCCGGTATCCGTTCGGCCAGCCACGTATCGAGCTGAGCCCCGGGATTTGCGAGCCTCTGTCGCCTGGAGGTGGTGGCGATGGAGACCAGACGACAGGAGTGGGCAGCGCGGGTCGACCGGTGGCGGCAG
>Ga0265316_10000182_pt1 | contig 71696 bp, 63 predicted proteins | sample 4522metaG_FD_202092 | JGI IMG/M metagenome (GOLD analysis project Ga0265316, IMG submission 202092) | Rhizosphere microbial communities from Carex aquatilis grown in University of Washington, Seatle, WA, United States - 4-5-22 metaG | ecosystem: Host-associated > Plants > Roots > Rhizosphere >... | reverse complement strand
CGCTGGCTGTGGAAGCCGGCGACCTGGCCGTGGGCCCAAGCGCCCAGCCCTGGTTCAAGCTGCAGCGTGCCGAAACCCAGCTGTCGCTGCAATCTGTCTGGCGCGTGGCCCCCGTGCTGCGCCATGTGCGCCTGGTCCAGCCCGAGCTGCTGCTGGAGCGCCAGAGCGCCGAGCGCTTCAACATCACCGCCGTCATCGAGCGCTTGAGCCAGCCGTCGCCGCAACCGCAGCCCGACAGTGGCCCCGCGCGCTTCGCCGTCTTCAACATCGAAATCCAGGATGGTGTGCTGCGTTACGAAGACCGCGTGCTGTCGCAAAGCCACCGCATCGACCAGTTCCGCCTGAATGTGCCTTTTGTCAGCAGCCTGCCGGCCGATGTGGACGTGACCGTGCAACCGCTGCTGCAGGCCCGCATCGACGGCAGCCCGCTCAAGGTGGCGGGCAAGGCCTTGCCCTTCCGGGAAGGCCACCGCAGCGAGGTGGCGGTGCAGTGGCAGAACGTGGACCTGGCCCATTGGCTGGGCGCGGCCAAAGCCCTGCTGCCCGAAGCGATGCGGCCCGAAGCCCGCGCCGGCCGCCTCGACACCGACCTGAGCATCGTGTTCGAACAACGCCAGGCGCCGGCCCTGCCCACGCTGGCCATCCGCGGCAGCGCCCAGGTGAGCCGCTTTGACATCGGCCTGCCGCCTGCGCCGGGCCTGGGCCGCGTCGACACCGGCTGGGACACCCTGCGCGTCGAGGGCATCGACGCCGAGCCCCTGGCCCGCCGCGTGGCCATCGCCAGCGTGGCGCTGGACGGCCTGAGCGTGCGGGTGCAGCCGGCCTCCGCTTCCCCCCTGCCTTCGCCCTCGGGGGTGCCCGCGGCGGCAGCGTCATCGGCCTCGGCCGCCGCGCCTGCCGCGGTGGCTGCGGCGCCCTGGCAATGGTCGGTGGCCAAGCTGCACATCGCTGCGCGCCAGATCGACGCCCAGACCCAGGCCGAGGCCGCCTGGCCGCGCCTGACCCAGTTGCTGCTGGACGTGCAGGGCCTCGACGCCCGCGCCCAGGCCCCCGACGCGCGCTGGCAGCTGTCCGCGCAAGACGAGCACGGCGGCCAGTTCGGTGCCCAGGGCACGGCCCACCCGACGCTGCAGCGCGCCGAGCTCGACCTGAGCCTGGCGCAGTGGCCGGTGGCGCCCTGGCTCAAGCCCTTGCAGCGCCAGCTGGCCCTGCCGGTGGTGGTGGCGAAAGGGCAGGTGGGGGCGAAGGCGCACGTCAGCGCGGACCTGCGGGCGACCCAGGCTGCAACGACACCAACGGGCACAACGGCCACCGCGACTCCCGCACTCTCCCAAGCCGTGCGCCTCAGCGCCGGCCAGGTCACCCTGAGCGATGTGCTGGCCGATGCTGCCGCTGTGGGCGGGGCGCCCTACATCCGCCGCAAGGACCGCATCGCCCTGACAGCCTTCACGGTCGATGGCATCGAGGCCGAGGCCAGCCTGGCACCGGCCAGCCCCGGCTTGCGCAAGCTGGCCATCGCGATGGTCACGGCCGACCACCTCGATGCGGCCCTGTTCCGCGACGCCCGGGGCCTGTTCCTGGGCCAGGCGTCGGGTGCCCCCTCGGCATCTCCGGCCTCCACGGCCAACAAGTCACCAGCCACCGGCAAAACACCCCAGGCCAGCCCCGCCGCCATCACCCTGGGCGAGCTGCGTTGCCTCGAATGCGCCGTGCAGTTCACCGACCAGACGGTCAGCCCGGTGGGCGCGTTCTCGCTCAAGCGCACCGACCTCAGCGTCAAGGGCCTGGGCTCGCGCATGGACCAGCCGCTGGCCATCGTGCTGCAAACCCTGGCGCAAGGCCAGGGCAAGGTCCGCTTCAAGGGCGATGTGCGACCGCAACCGCTGTCGGTCAAGGGCGCACTGGCCGTGGTCAACCTCGACCTGCGCGCCCTGCAGCCCTACCTGGACCCGCACCTCAACGTCGCGCTGGCCTCGGCCGCTGCGCAGGCGGAAGGGCGCATCACCCTGCTCGACGACGCCCGCCAGGGCCTGAGCGCGCGCTACCAGGGCAAGCTGGGCCTGAGCGACCTGCGCCTGCGCGACCGCGTCAACGACGCGCTCTTCCTGCGCTGGGCGAGCTTCTCGCTCGATGGCGCCGACCTGGGCTACGCCAAAGGCGGCATCGACGCCGACCTGGGTTTCATCGCGCTGAAGGACTTCTACGGCCGCATCATCGTCAACCCCGATGGCCGCTTGAACCTGGCCAGCGTGGTCAAGAAAGCGGACCAGGCCGGCCAAGCCGACCAGTCCATCACCACGCCGCAGGCCGCCGTGCCCGGCGCGTCGGCACCCGCGAGCGCCCGCGCGCCCGGTGGCGTCACGGTGACCACCACGACCTTGCCGTCCAGCACAGCGGCATCCACCGCCCCTGCGGGTGAGGCCCCGCCCGCGCCGCAGCTGCGCTGGCAAGGCATCCGCCTGGCGCAGGGCGAGGTCGATTTCACCGACACCTTCATCAAGCCCAACTACTCGGCCCGCCTGACCCGCATCGCCGGCGACATCTCCGCGGTGTCCTCGCGCACGCCCGAGCCGGCCACGGTCGAGGTCAGTGGCGCGGTCGACGACGGCGCGCCCCTGCGCATCAGCGGCAAGCTGCACCCGCTGGGCCCGAAGCTCTACACCGACATCGCTGGCACGGCCAAGGGCATCGAGCTGACGCGCCTGACGCCGTACGCGGCCCGCTACGCCGGCTACGCCATCGAGAAGGGCACGCTGTCGGTGACGGTGCGCTACAAGGTCGATGGCGGCAAGCTGGAGGCCGACAACCAGGTCTTCCTCGACCAGCTCACCTTTGGCGAGCGCGTGGACAGCCCCGATGCCACCAAGCTGCCGGTGCTGCTGGCGGTGTCGCTGTTGAAGAACTCGCGCGGCGAGATCGACGTCAACCTGCCCATCTCCGGCTCGCTCGACGACCCGCAGTTCTCGGTCGGCGGCATCATCTGGAAGGTCATCCTCAACCTGATCGGCAAGGCGGTGACGGCGCCGTTCGCGCTGCTGACCGGAGGCTCGTCCAGCGAATTGGGCGTGGTGCCTTTCGCGCCGGGTTCGGACGCACTGAGCGCCGCGGCCCGCGAGCGCCTCGACGCCCTGGCCACCAAGCTGAAAGACCGCCCCGCGCTCAAGCTCGAAGGCACCGGCTGGGCCGACCCCGACATCGACACCGAAGGCCTGCGCCAGGCCCATGTGGATCAGCTCATGCGCCGCGCCAAGGCCAAGTCCACCGGGCAGGAGATTTCGGAGGTGGTGGTCGAGCCGGCCGAGCGCAGCACTTGGCTGAAGGCCGCGTACAAAGCCGCTGACATCCAGAAGCCGCGCAACCTGGTCGGCCTGGCCCAGAGCCTGCCCGATGACCAGATGGCCGCCTTGCTCAAGGCCGCGGCACCGGTGGGCAAGGAGGCGCTGACGGCGCTGGCCGACGAGCGCGCCAACGCGGTGAAGGCCTACCTGGCCGACAAGCTCGATGCCGAGCGCGTGCGCCTGACGGCCTCCAAGGTCGCGGTGGAAGGCCGGGCCGACAGCCCCTCAGGCGGGGCCAGCGTGCAGTTCAATTTGCGCTGAGGTTCACGCTGCAGCCCCCTGGGGGCAGCGCGCTTCGGCGCGGGCCATCAGGGCCTGGATCTGCTGGCGCACCCGCGTCATCAAGGGGTGCTGGTCGTGGCGGCGGTGCCAGACCATGTGCGCGTGGATCAGCAAGGGCGGCTGCGTGGGCAGCGGCCGGATCACCACCTCGGGCGAGGGCAGCAGCCCGGCATGGATGGCCGGCTGGATGGACACCAGTGGCGCGGCCTGCAGCATCTGGAACAAGGCAGTGATGCTGGCCGCGGTGGCCACCACGCGCCGCGGCTGGCCTTGCGCGGCGAAGCAGTCGTCCACCACGCTGGCGGCTTCGCCCCGGTGGCTGCTGATGATGTGGTCGAGTGTGGCCAGTTGCGCCAAGGTGGCATCCGGCGGCAGGTCGAGCTGCCCCGGCGCGTACATGTAGTTGAAGGGGCAGCTCAGCAGGCGCACCCGCTGGTGCCAGCTGCGCAGGGGCACGTCCACGGCCACGATGGCGAGGTCGAGCTCGTCGGCGTCCAGCGCGTTCAGCACCTGTTCCACCTCCAGCAGCTGGGCGCGCAGGCGCACGCCCGGGGCTTCTCGGCGCAGCCAGGCGACCAGGCCGGGCGCGACCAGCGTTTCCAGCCCGTCGGGCGCGGACATGCGCACCACGCCCTCGGCGCGCGCCAGGTCGAAATCGTCGGGGCGGCGGATGAAGTCGCTGGCGTCGGCCAGCCAAGCGCGCACGCGCGGCGCCAGCGCCAGGGCGCGGTCGGTGGGCACCATGCGTTTGCCCGAGCGCACCAGCAACTCGTCGTCGAAGAGCACGCGCAGCCGCGCCAGGGCGTGGCTCATGGCCGGCTGGCCGATGAAGATGCGCTCGGCGGCACGGGCCACATGGCACTCGGTCAGCAGGGCGTCGAGCGCGACCAGCAGGTTGAGGTCGATGCGGTGGAAGTCGCTGTGCTTGATATCGATGTCGTGCATGGTTGATATCGCCTCAATCTATTTCCTTCATTTTAGGCGGCGCACCAGAATCGGCTTCGTCCCACCCTGCAAGCCCCCATGACCGACGTTCCGCCCCGCCAGCGCCAGATACACCTGTTGATGCTGGCCGCGCTGGTGTGGCTGGAGTACCTGCAAAGCGTCATGGCCTCGTTCGCTTCGGGGCACATCATGGGCGGCATCGGCGCCGCGCCCGAAGAGTTCAGCCTGGGCGCTGCGGCCTACGCGGCCGTCGCCATCGTGATGCTGTTCAAGCACCGTGTGTGGGTGCAGCGCTTCGGCTACCGGCGTTTCATCCATGCCTCCTTGTTCCTTTTTGCGCTGGGCGCCTTGCTCACCGGCCTGTCGCACAGCGTGCCTGGCTACATCGCCGGGCGCATGGTGCAGGCCATCGGCGGCTCGGCGCTGTTCACCGGCGGGCGGGTGCAGGTGCAGCACCACGTCGGCGCAGCCCGGCGCGTGGCGCTCAAGTGCTTTGCCATCGGCATTTTCACGGGGGCGGGACTGGCGCCGCTGCTGGCCGCCCACATGCTGGAGGACTGGGGCTGGCGCTCGGTCTTCCTGGCCATGGTGCCGCTGACGGCGGTGGTGGCCTGGCTGGTCGAATACGCCATGCCCAACCACGAGCCCATCGAGCACGCGCAGGCCGGTCGCGTCCACGCGGGGGCCACCCTGGCCCTGGTGGGCGGGGCCTTCGTGCTGCAGTTCGCGCTGGAGCGGGTGCAGTACGACGTGTTCGCCTCGGCCAAATGGTTGTGGGCGCTGGTGCTGCTGGGCGCGGCGGTCGTGGCCTTCTTCGTGTGGCACGACGGCGGGCGCCACGACGGCCTCATCCCCTACCGGCATTTCGTGGACAGCCGCTTCCTGATCGGCTTGTCGGTGTATTTCTTCTGCTACGTGGTCAGCGCGGTGGCCAGCTACATGACGCCGGTCTTCCTGGTCTCGGGCCTGGGCTTTGCCGTGACGTCCAGCGGCTGGTTGCTTGGCGCCACCTCGCTGTGCGGCTTGCTGGTGATGCTCGTGCATTTCCAGTTGGCGCAGCACCACCCCCGGCTCAAGCACTACCTGTGGTTCGCCCTGGCGGCGCTGTTCGTGCACGGCTGGTGGATGAGCGGCATGAGCAGCGAGGTGACACAGGCCCAGCTGTTTTGGCCCCTGCTGCTGTTCAACGGCGTGTTCGTGGCGATGGCACAGGGCACGGCGGCCATGGGCACCTTCCGCAACGTCGATGAGAAGGTGTTCTCGCAGGCTTACCAAGTGAAGAACGCGATGCGCGAGCTGGCCAATGCCTCCGGCGTGTCGATCGCGACGGTGCTGCTGCAGATGCGCGCCAGCCTGCACTACACGCGCCTGGCCGAGGGCACGGCGGCGATCAGCCCCTGGTACGCCTCGGGCGATGACCCTTTGCACCTGCTGTCGGGTGGCGTTCCGGCGTCCGAGGCGCTCAAGCAGCTGGCGGCCGCGCTGGCGCAGCAGGCGACGCTGATGGCCTGTGTGGATTTCTACTGGGGTTTGTGCGTGGTGGCCGTCTCGGCGGCGTTGTTGCTGGCGGTGCAGCGCAAGTTCGCTTGAGGCGGTCCCTGGAAGCGCAAGCCTGGAAACGCAGGCCAGAAAGCGGGCGCCCAAAAAACGGAAGCCCGCCGTCCCGGTGACCAGGGCGGCGGGCGGACCCCACGGCATGAACGTGGCAGGCACGTGACATGTGCGGGGCAGACGGTTCCGACCCGTCTTTTTCGGAGATGACAGCGCTTTGGTGTCAGCACTTTGGCCCGGTGGGTCAGGGTGGCCTGTGAGGGCCGCTGAACCGTGCGTTTGTGCTGGATTTCTTTAGAATGTTGCACATTGTCCGGGTGTCCGGACGGGGCGTCCTGAAGAGATCCTGAAATTCCTCTGAAGATGGCCCTTCGAACGGGGAACCCTTGCCAGACAGCATCCGCTTTGACCGATTCGCGCTCCGCGTTCAGGAGCGCGTGCTTTACCTGGACGGGCAGCCCACCGCCCTGGGCGGTCGCGCCCTGGAATTGCTGGTCGCCCTGGCCCAGCGCCATGGCCGGCTGGTCACCAAGGCGGAGCTGATGGAGCTGGTCTGGCCGGGCCTGGTGGTCGAGGAAAACAACCTCCAGGTGCAGGTGTCTGCCCTGCGCAAGGTTCTGGGCACGGAGGCCATCGTCACCGTGCCGGGGCGCGGCTACCGTTTTGTGTTGCCACTGCGTTCGCGCGAAGCGGGGGCGGCGTTGGCACCTGCAGGCCCGCCGCCTTCCCCCCAGGCCGAGGCCCTGCTGTGGCCACCGGTGCGCCGGGCCCTGCCGGAGCCTGCGTCTGCGCCTGCCCGGGCAGAACCGCTGGCCGCCTTGCCAACGCAGGCGCAGCGCCTGTGGGGGCGAGAGCGCGACCTGGCCGCCCTGGACGCCTTGCTGCCAGCGCCGCTCATCACCCTGGTGGGCTCGGCCGGCATCGGCAAAACCGCGCTCGCCCTGGCCGCCGCCCACCGCTGGCGCGCGGACCGCCCCGATGGCACGGCCTGGGTCGATCTGGCCAACCTGAACTCGGCGGGTTGCGCGGTCACGGCCGTGTCCCAGGCGCTGGGCTTGTCGGTCGCTGGCGCAGATCGCCTGAGCGGCCTGGCCTCGGCATTGGGGCCCCTGAAGGTGTTGCTGGTGCTGGACAACGCCGAGCACGTGCTGGAGGCGGTCACCGGCCTGGTGCGCGCCGTGATGCAGGCCGCGCCGGGCGTGCGGCTGCTGGTGACCAGCCAGGTGCCCTTGAAGGTCGATGGCGAGCGCGTTTTTCGCCTGGGGCCGCTGTCCATCCCGCCCGCCGGCGCCTCGGTGGACGAGGCCTTGCAGCATGGCGCGGTGGCCTTGTTCGTGGACCAGGTGCGCGCGCTTGACCGCCGCCACGAGTTGCTGCCCGACCAGGTGGACCTCGTCTCGGAGCTGTGTCGCCGTGTCGATGGCCTGGCCCTGGCCATCAAGCTGGCGGCCTCGCGCGTGCCCTTGCTGGGCTTGCCCGGCGTGGTCCAGCGCCTCGATGAACGTTTCCGCCTGCTCGCCGGTCACAGCGCGGGCGTGCCCGACCGCCACCAGACCTTGATGGCCGCCCTCGACTGGAGCCACGAGCTGCTGACACCGCCTGAGCAGGCCTTGTTCCGGCGCGTGGCGGTGTTCGCAGGCGGCTTCCCGCTGAGCCTGGTCACCCTGCTCGGCCAAGGTCTGACGCCCGACACCTGCATGGACGAGTGGCAGGTGCTGGACACCCTGGGCGCTCTGGTCGACCGCTCGCTCGTGGCCGTCGATGGCGGCGACGCGCCACGCTACCGTTTGCTCGACAGCATGCGCGACTACGCCATCCTCCAGCTCCAGGCCAGCGGCGAGCAGGCCTTGCTGCAAGCCCACCATGCGCGTGCGGTGGCCGACCTGATGGACGGCGCCTACGAGGCCTACTGGCTGAGCGCAGATGCCGCCTGGCTGGGCCAGTTCGGTTGCGACATCGACAACGTGCGTGCCGCCCTGGATTGGGCCGTGGCCCACGACCCCCACCTGGCCGTGCGCCTGCAAGGTGCTGTCGGGCCCCTGTTCCTGTTGCTGGGGCTGGCCCCGGAAGGCCGGCTGCGGGGGCGCCGTGTCGAGGCCATGGCCGACGGTCTGGGCGAGGACCCTGCCGCGGCACGGTTCTGGCTGGAGCACAGCCGGCTGCACTGGGGCGTGGACAACGCCGGCATGCTGCAAGGCGCACGGCGGGCCGAGCAGGCCAGCCGCTCGGCCAACGATGCGCGCGGCGTGTACCTCGCGCTGCGCTGCGTGGCCGGCAGCGGCATGCTGGCGCGCGAAGAAGCCGTGGCCCTGCTGCGCGAGATGAGCGCCCTGGAGCGCCCCGATTGGCCCGTGCGCCTGCTCACCCAGCGCTTGATGGCCGAGGTCGGCGTGCTGCGCAGCATGGAGCTCATGGCGGACGCGCGCCGCGTCTGCCAGAACCTGCTGGTGCGGGCGCAATCGGCCGGCCTGGAGGGTGTGACGTCGGCTGGCCTCAGCGACCTGGCCGCCATCAGCCTGGCGCTGGGCGACACCGACGCGGCCTTGCGCATCAGCCAGGACATCCTCGCGCGGGGCCGCCACCGCCGCGACAACTTCGTCGTCCATGCCCTGGCCATCGTGGCCTGCGTGGCCTTTGTGCGCGCCGACCTGGCCCAGGCCCGCGCCACCTTGCGAGATTTCCTGGACGCATCGCGCAGCCGCAGCTGGGAATGGCTGGGCCTGTACGCGGGCCTGCTGGCCCTGCTGGCCGCGATGGAGGGCCGCCACGAAGCCGCAGCCCGCCTGCTGGGCTACACCGCGCAGACCTACCGCACGCTGGGCTCGCGCGATGTGCTGGCCGTCTACGCCTGGTCGCGCGCCCATGCCGCCGTGGAAGACGCGCTGGAGCCCACCGTCATGCAGCGCTTGCTGGCGCAGGGCGCCACGCTGGACCCCGACTCCGTCTGCACCTGGGCACTGGGCCAAGCGCCGACATGACCCCATCGGCATTGCAGCAGTGGCTGCTGGACGCCGGTGTGCCGCACCTCGAAGCGCTGCTGCGCGCCCACGCCATCGACGTCGATGTGTTGGGCTCGCTCAGCGAAGCCGACCTGGCCCAGATCGGCCTGCCTCTGGGCGACCGCAAGCGCGTGCTGCAGGCCCTGGCGCGGCGCCCCCAGGCGGTGGCCCAGCCTGACGGCGAACGCCGCCAGCTGACCATCCTCTTCGCCGACCTGGTGGACGCGACGACGCTGTGCCAGTCGCTCTCGCCTGAGGCCTGGCGCGACCTCGTGCTGGCCTACCAGCAGGCCGCCGTGGACATCCTGCAGCGCCATGGCGGTGTGGTGGCCCAGTACCTGGGCGATGGCTTGCTGGTCTATTTCGGCTACCCCCTGGCGCAGGAAGACGCTGCCATCCGCGCCGTGCACAGCGGACTGGCTTTGGTGCAGGCCGTGGCCGAGCTGGACGTGAGTGGCGTGGCTGGCGGGGCGGACCTGCGCGGCCTGCGCCTGCGCGTGGGCATCGACACCGGGCTCGTGGTGGTGGGTGATGTGGGAGCGGGCAGCCACCGCGAACACCTGGCGCTGGGCGATGTGCCCCACCTGGCCGCGCGCTTGCAGGCGCTGGCAGCGCCCGGCCAGGTCCTCATCGGCGAGGCCACGCGGCGTTTGTCGGGCGGACGTTTCGTGTGCGAAGACCAGGGCGTGCACGCGCTCAAAGGGGTGCGTGCGCCCCACCAGGTCTGGCGCGTGCGGGGGCTGGCTCCGACCGCCAGCCGGTTCGAGGCCGCCACCTCGGCGCACCTGAGCCCGCTGGTGGGGCGCCAGCAAGAGCTGGCCCTGCTGACCGACCGCTGGCAGCAGGCCGCACAAGGGCGGGGGCAGGCCGTGGTGCTGTCGGGTGAGGCCGGCATCGGCAAATCCCGCATGGTCGGCGAGCTGCGCCAGCGCATGGGCAATGCTGGCCTGGCCGCGCTGGTGGTGCAATGCGCACCCCAGCACCGCCACGCCGAATTCCACCCGCTGCGCGAAGGCCTGATGCGCCGCCTCGACCTCCGCCACGGCATGTCGCCGGCCCTGCAGCGCGAGCGCCTGAACGACCTGGTGCTGAGCGTCCACGGCCTCGCGCAGGCCCATGCCCATGCCCTGGCCGAGCTGCTGATGCTTGGCGATGCCGACGAGGGGGCCGACCGCACCGCGCCCTGGGTCACCTCCGCCCAGGAACGCCACGCGGCCATCCTGGCGGCCCTGGTCGCCTTGACCGAGGCCCGCGCCCACCAACGCCCGACCTTGCTGCTGCTCGAAGACCTGCATTGGGCCGACCCGGGCACCTTGGCCTTCGTCCAGACCGTGGGCCACAGGCTGCACGACTGGCCCTTGCTCTTGCTGGTCACGCACCGCCCGGAGGTCCTGCCCGTGCTGGCGCCCGCGTCCGTGCTGACCCCGGTGCCGGTGAGCAGCCTGAGCGCAGAAGACACCGACGCGCTGCTGGACCGCCTCGCCGGCGCACACACCTTGTCGGCGGCGGCGCGCCAGCACATCGCGCACCAGACCGACGGCGTGCCCCTGTTCGTCGAAGAGCTGGCGCGTTCGCTGATCGACGGTGTGGCCCTGCACGATGGCCATGCCCCGGTGCCCGCCACCTTGCGCGACACGCTGATGGCCCGCCTGGACCGCCACCCCTGTGCGCGGGAACTGCTGCAGCGCGCCGCGGTGCTGGGGCGCACGCTCGACCTTGACCTCCTCCAGGCCATGGACGCCCGCCCGCCGGCCGACTTCGAGCGCGACCTCCACACCCTGTTGCAGGCCGGTGTGCTGGTGCGCGATGGCGGCCCGCGAGGCCCGCAGCTGGCCTTCCGCCACGCCTTGCTGCAAGACGCCGCCCGCGACTCGCTCGTGGCCGTGCGCCGCCAGCAGCTGCATGCGCAGGTGGTGCACACCTTGCAAACCCACTTCCTGGCACGCATCGACACCGACCCCGCCGAGCTGGCCCACCACGCCACGCAGGCCGGCCTGAGTGATGTCGCCGTGGCCCACTGGCGCCGCGCCGGTGAGCGCGCTCTGGCGCAGAAGTCGCTGAGCGAGGCCGTGGCCCACTTGGACGCGGGCCTGGCCGTGGTGCTGGCGCAGCCCCCTTCAGCGCGCCGGGATCAGCAAGAGATGCAATTGCGCGGCCTGCTGGGCACCACGCACATGCTGGGCAAAGGCTGGGCGGCCCCGGAGGTCGCGCAGGCCTATGGCCGCGCCCAGCAACTGGCCGGCGCCAGCGACGACGTCGACGACGCCATCTGGCCGCTGTGGGGCAACTGCGTGTACCAGCAGGTCAAGGGCGACATCGTCCAGGCCTGCGCCATTGGCCGGCGCATGCAGACCGTGGCCCGCCAGGCGCACAGCCGGCAAGCCTGGCTGGTGCACGACATGATGCAGTTGCAACTGGCCTTCTACAGCGGTCGCCTGGTGGAGGTCGCGCCCCACGCCGAGCAGGTCGAACACCGCTACAACGACCCGCAGGACCGCAGCCTCATCCCCTTGTACTCCACCGATTTGCTGCTGGTGACCCAGGTGCACGCACTGCATGCCGACTGGATCACGGGCCGGCTCGACGACGTCGGTGCGAGGCTCCAAGCCATCCACCAGCGTGCCCACGACTTGAACCACGCCTATTCGCTGGCCTGGGCCTTGGGCTGGGGCTGCATGGTGCACGTGCACCGTGGCGACGTGGACGCCCTGTGCGCCAGTGCCAGCCAGAGCTTGCGCCTGGCCGAGGCCCATGGCCACGCCTACGTCCGCAGCATGGCCACCTTCCTGCTGGGGTGGTGCGCCCACCGCCGGGCCTTGGTGGCAGGCGACCTGGCCGGTGAGGCTGTGGCCTCAGGTCCGGGCATCGCCGCCATGCGTCAGGGGCTGGCCGACTTCTGCGCCACGGGCGCGGGCATCGCCGTGCCTTTCTTCCAGACGCTGCTGGCCGAGGCCCTTGGCCAGGCCGGTGCCCGGCAGGAGGGCCTGGCCTTGTTGGCCGATGCCTGGGCGCGCGTGCAGGTCGGTGGCGAGCGCTGGTACGAAGCCGAGCTGCACCGCGTGCGCGGCGACGTGCTGCTGCAGGATGCCGATGCTGCCGATGCGGGCGCGATGGCCGAGGCCGCCACCTCGCTGCGCCTGGCACTGACCGTGGCCCACGAACAGCAGGCGCTGCGCTGGCAGCAGCGTGCGCAGACGTCGTGGGATGCGGCGTGTGTGCGGCACCCCGTGCTGCGCCAGTGGCGCACCGATTGAGCGTGCGGCAGGCGCAGGACGCAGCAGCGCAGGCTTCAGGTGGGCTGCGCTGACGCGGCCGCCGAGCCGCCCAGGATGGCTTGCAGGTTGGCCGGGTCGAAGAACTCGGCGGGCGTCACGGTCTGGCCAAACACGCCGAAGTAGCGGTCGATCTGGGCCTGCTGGCCGGCCAGCGCCATGAAGACATCGACCATCTCCGGTGGCGGCACTTGCAGCTGCGCCATGTCCTGGGCGAACTGGTGCAGGGGGCGGGACACCAGGTCGCGCTGCGGGCCGAAGTCGGCCAGGGCGGCATCGAGCGCGCGCTGGCCCGACACGCTTTCGGGTCGCAAGTCCCCGTCTCGCAAACCCTTGTGCAGCAGGCCCGACAGCAGCTCGGCGTCGCGCAGCGCCAGGGTGATGCCCGCGGCCGTGATCGGGTCCACCGTCACGCCGGCATCGCCCACCAGCGCCCAGCCTGCGCCCGCCGCCTCGCGGCAGTGCGAGCCCACGCTGGCGGCCGTCCAGTCGCTCTCGCGTTGTGCACTGTGCACGCGCTCGGCGAGCGACGGCGCGTGCGCCTCCAGCTCGCGCATGACCATCGCTTCCACCTCGGCCAGCGGCACACGCGGTGCCCGCCCCGGCAGGATCACACCCACCAGCGTCTGGCCGTGGTGCGTGGACCAGGCGTAGGCCATGCGCTCTGGCCGGGAGTGGAACTCGACCGCATCCACAGGCAGGCCGCTGAAATAGGCGTAAGCGTTGTAGGAGCCCTCGTCCTTGCCATGGCGCACCAGCTCGCGCGCACCCACGGCGCGGGCCAGCGGCGAGTGCGTGCCGTCGGCACCGACCACCACGCGCGCCTCGAAGCGCACCGGCTGGCCGTCCTGCAGCCGCCCGCGGACGCCGCACACATGGCCATCCGGCAGGTCGTTGTCGCGGAGCACGTCCTCGAAGGTCACGCCTTCGCGCAACTCGGCGCCTGCGGCCACCGCGGCGTCCAACAAGACCTGGTCCAGCACCACGCGCCGCGGCGCCATGGCCGCGCCCACACGCGTGCCGGGCGGTTGTCCTTGCAGCACCAGGCCGCCCATGTCCAGGGTGAAGTCGGTCAGCATCGGGCAACCGCTGTCCTGCAGCGCCGGCAGCAGGCCCCAGCGGTCCAGCAGGTCCACACCGGCATGCCAGATGAGGTGGGTGGACAGGCGCACATCGCTGGGGAAATGCGCCTGATCGACGATCAGCACGCGGTGACCCTGGCGGGCCAGCAGGAGGGCGGTGGCGGCACCGGCGCAGCGCGCGCCCACAACAACGGCATCGAACATCGGGTTCCCGGAACGGCAAAAGGGAGGGGTGCGGGAGGGCTGCGGCTTGAGTGCCATTCCCGCCTCCCATGCTAGCGCCTTGGACGAAATTCGTTCAACGTGGGGTGCCGTGGCGTTCTCACGGTTCTGGTGACAAACCGGCGTCATCCCCCGTGACCGGGGGCGGGCAACGGCGCAGACTCCAGCCTGGAACCACTGCCGAGGCACGCCATGAACCCCGTCTTGCCGATCTCCCTGTCGGGCCTGCAGGCCGCCACCACGCGGCTGGACGCCTCGGCCCACAACATCGCCAACGCGCAGACGCCCGATTTCCGCCGCGAGGTCGTGCAGCAGCAAACCGTGGGCACCGGCCAGGGCCAGGAGCAGCCGGGCGTGGTCGTCACCATTGGCAAGTCCTCGGAAATCGGCGCCGACCTCGCCACCGACCTGGTCGAGCAGATGGCGGCCAGCGCCACCTACAAGGCCAACCTGCGCAGCATCCGCACGCAAGACGAGCTGATGGGCAGCCTGCTCGACATCCGCGCCTGAGCCAGCCGGGCGCGGCAAAATGCCGCATCTCTCCATCGGCATCCTTGTGTGAGCGCGCCCACCCCCTCTGCCATCACCGACCGACCTGCGGGCCTTGACGGCTCAGGCCGCGTGGCCGTGGACGGGGTGACCGAGCCGGTGCTGGCCGCCGCTTCGCCGCCACGCCTCATCGCCCACCTCGACATGGACGCGTTCTACGCCTCCGTCGAGCTGCTGCGTTACCCGCACCTGCAAGGCCAGCCGGTGGTGATCGGGGGCGGGCGCCGCCAGTCGCCCGAGGCCCAGGCCGATGGCGGTCGGCACGATGCCAGCCCAGCCAGCCACCACCTCGCCCACCACCATGCTCGCTTGCGCGACTACGCCGGCCGTGGCGTCATCACCACCGCCACCTACGCGGCCCGTGCCCTGGGCGTGCACTCCGGCATGGGCCTGATGAAGGCCGCGGCCCTGGCGCCCGACGCCATCCTGCTGCCGGTGGATTTCGACGCGTATCGCCGCCACTCGCGCCTGTTCAAGGCCGCCGTGGCCGAGGTCGCGCCCGTCATCGAGGACCGCGGCATCGACGAGATCTACATCGACCTCAGCGACGTGCCCGGCGCGCGCGACACGGTCGATGGCGATCCGCTGGGCGGCGTGCGGGCCATCGGGCAGCGCCTCAAGCAGGCCGTGAAAGACGCCACCGGCCTGACGTGCTCGGTCGGCATCACGCCCAACAAGCTGCTGTCCAAACTCAGCTCCGACCTCGACAAGCCCGACGGCCTGACCTTGCTCATGCCCGCCGACATCCCCGTCCGCCTGTGGCCCCTGCCGGCCGCCCGCATCAACGGCATCGGCCCCAAGGCCAATGAGCGCCTGGCCGCGCTGGGCATCCACACGATTGGCGAGCTGGCATCGGCCCCGCTGACGCAGCTGCTGGCCGAGTTCGGCAGCAACTACGGGCACTGGCTGCACGAGGCCGCGCATGGCCGCGACGATCGCCCGGTGGTGACCTGGCGCGAGCCCCAATCCATCAGCCGCGAAACCACCTTCGAGCGCGACCTCCACCCGCGCGACGACCGCGCCAGCCTCGGCCCCATCTTCACCCGCCTGTGCGAACAGCTCGCATCCGACCTGGCGCGCAAGGGCTATGCGGGCCGCAGCATCGGCGTCAAGCTGCGCTACGACGACTTCCGCATCGTCACGCGCAGCATCACGCTGCCGCAGGCCACGCGGGACGCCGCCGAGATCCGCCGCTGGGCCGGGCGTTGCCTGAAAACCGTGCCGCTGGACCGCCGCCTGCGCCTGATTGGCGTGAAAATGGCATCTTTGCAGGTGGGCGACGGCCAAGCCGCCGACGCCGTCTCAACCGCCAACGGCCCGCTGGCGGCCCACGGCTCCCTGCCCTTGTTCGATTTCACCGAGTCCACCTGATGCCCGCTGTGTTCGCCCGTCCTGTGGCCCGCCTTGTCCGCACCTGTGTGCTGCTGTCCGGTGCGTCGTGGCTGCTGTCCGCGTGCGCCATCGTCACCGTTGCCGATGCCGCCGTGAGCGTGGCCGCCACCGCGGTGAAGGTCACGGCCACGGTGGTGGAGACCACGGTCGATGTGGCCGCCGCCGGCGTCAAGGCCGCGACCAAGGACGACGCCCCGGCCGAGCCAACGCCCGCCGCCAAGTGAGGGCGCGGGTGGCGTGCCTGTCTCTGCCTTGACGCAAGCTGCCTGGATGCGCCGATGACATCCCCTGCCACGCTCACCATCCGGCCCCTTGGCGCGACCGTGCCCGTGGCGTCTGGCCAGAGTCTGCTGGAGGCCGCCCTTGCCGCGGGCGTGAGCCTGCCGCGCTCCTGTCGCAACGGCACCTGCCGCGCCTGCCGTTGCCAGATGCTGTCGGGCGCGGTGCGCTACCGCATCGACTGGCCCGGCCTCAGCCCCGACGAGCGCGACGCCGGCGACATCCTGCCCTGCGTGGCCTTGCCCGAGCGCGAGGCCATGCACATCGTCATCGAGGCGCCGCTGGCGCAGCGCCTGCCTCTGCCGCCATCCACCTGAAGCGCGGCTGGCGCACACCGCCGATCACCACGTCTTCCACGAACATCGCGAAGGGCCGCACCCACAGCGCGCCTTCGCCGTACAGCGGCCGGTACACCACCAAGGCCTCGTGCGTTTCGCTGTGCCGAGCCACGCCCAGCACCTCGTAGCGGCCGCCCTTGTGGTGCACGTAGAGGCCCGTGGGCAAAGCGGGCAGGGGGGCGAGGTCGGAGGCGTCCGAGGGGTGGGGCAGGGTGCTCATGCGGCCATTGTCCCTGACACACATGGCGAGGCCTTGCCGGCATGCGGCTTTCGCACGCGCCGGCGGTTTCCCGGATGATGGGCGCATCGCGTCGCCCAACCCGCGGCACACCAAGGAGCCCCGCATGATCGATCTGCACTACTGGACCACCCCCAACGGCCACAAGGTCACGATGTTCCTGGAAGAGGCAGAACTGCCCTACCGCATCGTGCCCGTCCACATCGGCCAAGGCGAGCAGTTCCGGCCCGACTTCTTGAAAATCGCGCCCAACAACCGCATCCCGGCCATCGTGGACCACAGCCCCGTCGATGGTGGCGCGCCGCTGAGCCTGTTCGAGTCCGGCGCCATCCTGCTCTACCTGGCCGACAAGACCGGCCGCTTCATCCCCGCCGACCTGCGCGGTCGCAACGAAGCGCTGCAGTGGCTGTTCTGGCAGATGGGCGGCCTGGGCCCCATGGCCGGCCAGAACCACCATTTCAGCCAATACGCCCCCGAGAAGCTCCCTTACGCCATCGAGCGCTACGTCAAAGAAACCGCGCGCCTGTACGCCGTGCTCAACCAGCAGTTGGCCGAGCGCGAGTTCATCGCGGGCGGCTACTCCATCGCCGACATGGCCTGCTACCCCTGGATCGTGCCGCACGAGCGCCAGCGGCAAAACCTCGCCGACTTCCCGCACCTGCAGCGCTGGTTCCAGGCCATCGCGGCGCGCCCGGCCACGCAGCGCGCCTATGCCCGTGCCGAGGAGGTCAACCCGGGCAATGCCCCCTCGGTCAACGCGCAATCGCGCAGCATCCTGTTCGGTCAGGACGCGGCCACGGTGCAGCGCTGAGGGCGTCAACATCATGTTTCTTTACAGATTGGGCGTCGTCTGAGGAGGCCTGGTGGCCGTTGATCGATCAGGCCGCGACACATGACGTCGCAGCGCCCCGAGAGACCGACATCGCCCACACGCTCACCAGAAGGGCACCACCATGAAGACCCGCCTGCTGACCGCCTCCCTCCTGCTGGCCCTGACCTCGCCCGTCTGGGCCCAGGGCACGCCGGCCACCCCTGCCACGCCGGCCGTCCCTGCGGCTGCGGCCGTGCGCCAGGACACCCGCGACATCCGCGCCGACCAACGCGACCTGAACCAGGACCGCCGCGAGCTGGCCGGTGACCGCGCCCAGCGCGACCGCCTGCAGCGCCGCGAAGACGCCGCGGTCCGCCGTGGCGACACCGCTGCCGCCACCCGACTGGAAGGCCGCCGCGAAGCCGAGCAAGGCGAGGTCAAGGCCGAGCGCAAGGACGTCCGCGCCGACAAGGCCGACCTGCACGCCGACCGCCACGAGCGCCGCGCCGATGTCCAAGAGCGTCGCGAAGAGCGCCGCGAACGCCGCCGCGAGGCCCACGGGCACGCTCACCCCGGCGCCTCCGCCGCCAAGTGAGCTGGACGCCGGCGCAGGCCCAGGACGCGGCACAGGCACAATGACGGCCTTGCCGCACCCCCAGCCGCCCCTGTCGCCGCGCCCATGCCCTGGTCCTCGCTGAACCGATCTTCCGGCCGCCTCCTCGACCGCCTGCGCCCCCACCGCCAGGCGGTCGTTTTGCTGGCCGACGCCGTGCTCATCCTGCTGGCCTGGCACCTCACCTACCTCTTCCGCATGGGGGTGGAGCGCTGGTTGCACGAACGCCCGACGTACGACTGGGCCGTGCTGCTGGGCGTCATCAGCGTCTACAGCGTGGTGTCCTGGGCCCTGGGCGTGCCGCGTGCCACCTGGCGCTACGTCAGCTTCCACGACATCAGCCGCCTGGGCTGGGTCTGCCTCGGTGCCGGCCTGGCCAGTGCCGTCGTGGTGCTCATGGCCCAGCTCGTCGAGGTGCCGCGTGCGGTGCTGGCCCTGCACCCGCTGTTCACGCTGACGCTGCTGGCCATCGCGCGCATGGCGGTGCGCATGCGCAGCGAGTCTTCCCGGGCGCGCCGGGCCGGGCGCTCGCCCACCGGGCAGCACGCGCTGGTGCTCGGTGCCGGTGCGGCGGCCAAATTGCTGATTGCGGGCATCCAGCACCGTGGCTGGACCGTGGTGGGCCTGCTCGATGACGACACCCGCAAGCACGGCGCCACCATCTCCGGCGTGGCCGTGTGGGGCGGACTGGACCTCCTGAGCCGCCCCGACGCCCTGGCCGACACCCTGGCCGACGTCACCCACCTCATCCTCGCCATGCCCTCGGCCACGCTGGCGCAGCGCAAGCGCGCGCTCGACCTGGCCGCGGCCACGGGCTTGCCGGTCGTCACCGTCCCCACCGCCGACGAACTGCGCGAAGGCCGCTCGCGCATCGACCGCGTGCGCGACATCGAACCCGAAGACGTGCTCGGCCGCCAGGCCGTCAAGCTCGACGAAAGCGCCGTCTCGGCCCTGATCAGCGGCCAGACGGTGTTCGTCACGGGGGCCGGGGGCTCGATCGGCTCGGAGCTGTGCCGCCAGATCGCCCGTTTCGGCCCCAGCCGCCTGGTGCTGTTCGAGCTCAGCGAGTTCGCGCTCTACCAGGTCGAGCAGGATTTGAGCGAGCACTTCCCGCACCTGCCCCTGGTGCGCCTGGTGGGCGATGTGAAGGACCTCGGCGCCCTGCGCCGCGCCATGGCCCAGCACCGCCCCGACCTCGTCTTCCATGCCGCGGCCTACAAGCACGTCCCGCTGATGGAAGACGACAACGCCTGGGTCGCCCTGCGCAACAACACCCTGGGCACCTACCTGACGGCGCAGGCCGCGGGCGAGGCGGGCGTCCAGCGCTTCGTGCTCATCTCCACCGACAAGGCCGTCAACCCGACCAATGTCATGGGCGCGACCAAACGGGCCGCCGAGATGGTGGTGTCGCACTGGGCCACGCAGGTGCCGGCCACGCGCTTCATGGCCGTGCGCTTTGGCAATGTGCTGGGGTCGAGCGGCAGCGTCATCCCCAAGTTCAAGGAGCAGATCGCCAAGGGCGGGCCGGTCACCGTGACCCACCCCGAGATCACCCGCTTCTTCATGACCATCCCCGAAGCCGCCCAGCTCGTGCTGCAGGCCGCCGCGCTGGCCGACTCGGGCCAGGTCTTCGTGATGGACATGGGCCAGTCGGTCAAGATCGCCGACCTGGCCCGCGAACTCATCCGCCTGAGCGGCCACACCGAGGCCGAGATCCCCATCGTCTTCAGCGGTTTGCGGCCCGGCGAGAAGCTTTACGAAGAATTGCTCGCCGACGCCGACACCACCTTGCCGACACCGCACCCGCGCCTGCGCCTGGCGCAATTGCGCGGCGAGTTGCCGCCCGACTGGATCGCGCAAATGCTGGCCCTGGCCGACGACGATGCCGCCTGCACGCCCGCCACGCTGCGTGCGCGCCTGCACGGGCTGGTGCCGGAATATGCGCCGCGGTGAACATGACGCCGCGGCAGAGCGCCGTCTGTTTCGCGCGACTGCGGTGACACAAGCGCGCTTCAATCCACACAACTGCGGGCAAGTTCTGCCCTTATTGCCCAGTGAGGGCACTTGACGCGCCCTATACTGGCCGCACACCACGAGAAACTGGGCCTGCTGCGCATCCCGCGCCTGCGCCCCGGGTCGAACACAGGCTGAGATTGCCATGACCTCCAAATTGAAAATTGCTGGCTGGGTTGCGCTGGGCGCACTCGCCGGTGGCCTGACCACCCTGCAATTCGGCGCCACCGCGCGCAATGCCGTGGCCCCTTTGCCACTCGAAGAAATGCAGCAGCTCGCTGCCGTCTTCGGCATGATCAAGACCGATTACGTCGAACCGGTCGATGAAAAGAAACTCTTCAGCGACGCCATCGGCGGCATGGTCGCGGGCCTCGATCCCCATTCCGTGTATTTCGACAAAACCACCTTCAAGGAATTCCGCGAAGGCACCACCGGCAAATTCGTCGGCGTGGGCATCGAAATTGGCATGGAAGACGGCCTCGTCAAAGTGGTGTCGCCCATCGAAGGCTCGCCGGCTTTCCGCGCTGGCCTGAAAACTGGCGACCTGATCACCAAGATCGACGACACCTTCGTCAAGGGCCTGAGCATGGACCAGGCCGTCAAGCGCATGCGCGGCGAGCCCAACACCAAGGTCGTGCTCACCATCTTCCGCAAGGCCGAGAACCGCAGCTTCCCCGTGACCATCGTGCGCGAGGAAATCCGCGTGCAGAGCGTGCGCGCCAAGATGATCGAGCCGGGCTACGGCTGGGTCCGCATCAGCCAGTTCCAGGACCGCACGGTCGAAGACTTCGTCGCAAAGGTCGAGAAGCTCTACAAGGACGACCCCAAGCTCAAGGGCCTGGTGCTGGACCTGCGCAACGACCCGGGCGGCCTGCTGGAGGGCGCCATCGCCGTGTCGGCCGCTTTCCTGCCCAAGGACGTGACGGTGGTGTCCACCAATGGCCAGCTCGCCGAGTCCAAGCAGGTTTTCAAGGCCCGCGCCGAAGACTACTCGCGCCGCTATGGCTCCGACCCGCTGTCCAAGCTGCCGGCCGCGTTGAAGAACGTGCCGTTGGTGGTGCTGGTCAACGAAGGTTCGGCCTCGGCTTCGGAGATCGTCTCCGGTGCCCTGCAGGACCACCAGCGCGCCGTCATCATGGGTGGTCAAACCTTTGGCAAGGGCTCGGTGCAGACCGTGCGCCAGCTGACCGCCGACACGGCCTTGAAGATCACCACGGCGCGCTACTACACCCCGAGCGGCCGCTCCATCCAGGCCAAGGGCATCGTCCCTGACGTGATGGTGGACGAGTCCGAAGAGGGCAACCTGTTCGCGGCGCTGCGCCTGCGCGAGGCCGATCTCGACAAGCACATCGCCAGCGGCCAGGGCAAGGAAGAGAAGGATGCCGCCCGCGAGAAGGCCCGCGAAGAAGCCGTCAAGAAGCTGGAAGAGGCCAACGCCGGCAAGAAGAACGAGGCGCCCAAGCCCCTGCCCGAGTTCGGCAGTGCCGAGGACTTCCCGCTGCGCCAAGCCCTCAACAAGCTGCAAGGCAAGACGGTGCTGGTCTCCAAGACCATGACCGAGCGCAAGGCCGAAGGCAAGTCCGACGAGCCCAAGGTGCCTTGACCTCGGTGCGCTGACCTGGCTGACCCGGCGTGGACGACGCCCAAGAGCTGCGCTACAGCCGGCACCTGCTGCTGGACGACTGGCCCGAGGCCGCCCAGGAGCGCTTGCTGGCCGCGCACGCGGTGGTCATCGGTGCCGGCGGCCTGGGGGCGCCGGCCTTGCTTTACCTGGCGTCGGCTGGGGTCGGACGCATCACCGTGGTCGACCCGGACACGGTCGAGCTCTCCAACCTGCAGCGCCAGATCGCGCACAGCACCGACGCCATCGGTCAGCCCAAGGTCGATTCCGCCCGCGTGGCCATGGGGCGCATCAACCCCGAGGTGCGGGTGCAGACCATCGCCCAAGCCGCCGACGAGGCCTTGCTGGCCGAGTTGCTGCCTCAGGCCGATGTGGTGCTGGACTGCACCGACACCTTCGCCACCCGCCAGCTCGTGAACCGCGTGGCCTGGCGTGCGGGCGTGCCCTTGGTGTCGGCCTCGGCCCTGCGTTGGGACGGCCAGATCAGCGTGTTCGACCCGCGCCGCGCCGACAGCCCCTGCTACGCTTGCCTTTTCCCGCCCGACGCGCCGCCCGAAGAAACCCGCTGCGCACTGCTGGGTGTGTTCGCGCCCGTGGTCGGGCTGATGGGCGTGATGCAGGCCGGCGAGGCGCTCAAGCTGCTGGCCGGGCAGGGCGCCCCCGGCGTCACCGACACGCTGGCCGGGCACACCAGCCTGGCGGGCCAGTTGCTCATGCTGGACGGCCGGGACTGGTCGTGGACGCGGCTGCGTGCCAGGCGCGACCCGGTCTGCCCGGTGTGCGGCCCGTGCTGAGCGCCTGAGAGCGCCAGATTCCCGCGCTTTCCAGCCCCTATTCGCGGTCTGTCGCCCTGCGCAGCCGCCCCATACTGGTGCCACGACTTCAGAACCGCTGCGACATGAACAACCCCAAAGAGCTGCTGGAACGCAATTTCCCGACCGCCGTCCAGGACGCCCGCAACGCGGCCAAAACCAGCCTCTACAACGGCCCCGACAGCAGCTACCAGCTCGCCTTCACCGACACCGACTTCCTGCTCAACCCGGACCTGCGCCCGGTGCGCATGCAGCTGGAGCTGCTCAAGCCCGAGATGGTCCAGCGCGAAGAAGGCATCGAGTCCACCATCGTCGTGTTCGGCAGCGCCCGCATCCAGCCCGCCGATGTGGCCCGAGCCAGTTTGGACGAGGCCGAGGCCTTGCCGCCCGGCAGTGCGCGCGAGCAGGCCATCCGTGCGGCCAAGCGCCATGTCGAGATGTCGCGCTACTACGAAGAAGCGCGGCGTTTTGCCAGCCTCGTCACCGAGCACTCCGCGCAGCTTGACAACCCCATCTACGTCGTCACCGGCGGTGGCCCCGGCGTGATGGAAGCTGGCAACCGCGGTGCGCACGAGGTCGGCGGCAAGAGTCTGGGGCTCAACATCGTGCTGCCCCACGAGCAGGAGCCCAACCCGTACATCACGCCGAAGCTGTGCTTCCAGTTCCACTACTTCGCCCTGCGCAAGATGCACTTCCTGATGCGCTCCGTCGCGCTGGTGTGCTTCCCCGGTGGCTTCGGCACGCTCGATGAACTCTTCGAAACGCTCACCCTCATCCAGACCGGCAAGTGCCGCAAGCGCCCCGTGCTGCTGTTCGGCCGCGCCTTCTGGACCAAGCTCATCAACTTCGAGCACCTGGTCGAGACGGGCATGATCAGTCCGGAAGACGTGCACCTGTTCCGCTACGTGGAGACGGCCGACGAGGCCTGGGACACCCTGCGCGAGGTCTATCGCCTGGGACAGCCCGAGGCCGACACGGCTTGCGGCTGGTGAGGCGGACGCAGCCATGAGCAGCGCCGGCAAGGCTGCCCTCATCCTCACAGGCGGCGGTGCGCGTGCCGCCTACCAGGTGGGTGTGCTGCAGGCCTTGCAACTGATCCGGCGAGACGCCGGCGAAAAGCTCCGCGGCAGTCCTTTCCGCATCATCTGCGGCACCTCGGCCGGCGCCATCAACGGCATGGCCCTGGCCAGCCGCGCCGACCACTACGACCTGGCCCTGCGCGCCATGATCGAGGTCTGGCGGGACTTCCGCACCGAGCAGGTGTACCGCTCCGACTCCTTCGGCGTCATCCGCAGCGGTGCCCAATGGCTCACGCTGTTCTCGCTGGGCTGGGCCCTGGCCCGCTGGCGCCGCGCCCGCCCGCGCTCCCTGCTCGACAACGAACCCCTGCGCGAACTGCTGCCCCACCTGTTCAGCATCGACCGCATCCCCGAGATGATGGCCAAGGGGCACCTCGACGCCGTCGCCGTCACGGCATCGAGCTACACCACCGGCGAGCACGTCACTTTCTACGACAGCGCCGAGCCCATCGCGCCCTGGTCGCGCTCGCAGCGCATCAGCGTGCGCGATGGCCTGAGCCTGGACCACCTGATGGCGTCCTCGGCCATCCCCTTCGTGTTCCCCTCGGTCAAGCTGGGCGTCAACGATGGCGCGCACTACTGCGGCGACGGGGCGATGCGCCAGGCCGCGCCCATGTCGCCGGCCATCCACCTGGGTGCCGACCGCATCCTCGTGGTCGGGGCAGGGCGCCTGCACGAGCCCCAGGCCCCGCGCCAGACGGCGGCCGAGTATCCCAACCTGGCGCAGATCGCCGGCCACGCCATGTCCAGCATCTTCCTGGATGCGCTGGCCGTGGACATCGAGCGCATGCAGCGCGTCAACCACACCCTCGGGTTGCTGACGCCCGAGCAGCGCGCCCAGACGCCGCTGCGCCCGGTGGACATCCTGGTGATCGCGCCCAGCCAGCGCATCGACGACATCGCCGCGCGCCACCTCTGGGCGCTGCCGCCCGCGGTGCGCGCCATGCTGCGTGCCGTGGGCGTGTACGGCCGTGGCAAGAGTGCCCGCGGCACGGCGCTGGCCAGCTACCTGCTGTTCGAGTCCTCGTTCACGCGGGAGCTGATCCACCTCGGCTTCACCGATGCCTTGGCCAAGCGCGAGGAGGTGGTGCGCTTCTTCGGCTGGGGGGCTCCCGGCGCGCAAGATGGCCCGAACTTGACAGCATCATCAGGCCCGGCTAAAGTAGAGAGCTTCGCTTAGAGCGCCTTGGGTGCCAGTGTGCGTTTTTCTGATTCAAGTCAGAGGATGTGTGCGGTCACCTTTGAGGCGCTGTGGGCGGGGGCACAAGCTCTTTTTTGAAAGGTCTCAACATGTACGCGGTCATAAAAACCGGTGGTAAGCAATACAAAGTTGCTGCCGGCGAAAAAATTAAAGTAGAACAGATTGCTGCGGACGTTGGCCAAGAGATCGTGATCGACCAGGTTCTGGCAGTCGGCTCCGGCGCAGAACTCACGGTTGGCACGCCTTTGGTGGCTGGCGCAACTGTCAAGGCAACCGTTCTGTCGCAAGGTCGGCACGACAAGGTCCGCATCTTCAAGATGCGCCGTCGCAAGCATTACCAGAAGCGCCAGGGCCACCGTCAGAACTACACCGAGCTGGAAATCAGCTCTGTGAACGCCTGATCCGCCCGTTCGTCCTCAATCTAGTCCCTCAGGAGAAAATCCATGGCACAGAAAAAAGGCGGCGGTTCCACGCGGAACGGCCGTGATTCCCAACCCAAGATGCTGGGTGTGAAGGTCTTTGGCGGCCAAGTGGTCCCCGCAGGCTCGATCATCGTTCGCCAACGTGGCACCCGTTTCCATGCTGGCCCCAACGTCGGCATGGGCCGTGACCACAGCCTGTTCGCGCTGGTGGATGGCACCGTGTCCTTCGCCGTCAAGGGCGCGCTGAACCGCAAGACCGTGGTCGTCACCCCGGTCTGATGCTCGCATCGCCCGTCGGCAGCGCCTCGCGGGTGTTGCCGACCTCCGAAGCCCCGGTCCCCCGGGGCTTTTGTTTTTTCGATTTGCCTTTCTCGGCCAGCACCCAGCCCCTTGGGCCGTGCCACGAGCGCCGATAATGTGGCTCGCCGAACCCGCACCTCCCGTGCTTTTGTGCCCTTTGTGCCTTCCGTGCCTCTGGCACCCCTCGATCAGGACGCCCCATGAAATTCGTTGATGAAGCCACCATCGATGTGGCCGCCGGCAATGGCGGCAGCGGTTGCATCAGCTTCCGTCGCGAGAAATTCATCCCCTTTGGCGGCCCCAATGGCGGCGACGGTGGGCGCGGTGGTCACGTCTACGTCGTGGCCGATCGCAACATCAACACCCTGATCGACTACCGCTATGCCCGCCGCCACGAAGCGCGCAACGGCGAGCAGGGCCGCGGCTCCGACCAGTTCGGCGCGGCCGGTCCCGACATCACCTTGCGCATGCCCGTGGGCACCATCATCCGCAACTTCGAAACCGGTGAAGTGATGATGGAGCTGCTGGAGCACGGCGAGAAGCGCCTGCTGGCCAAGGGCGGCGATGGTGGCTTCGGCAACCTGCACTACAAAACCCCGACCAACCGTGCCCCGCGCAAGAAGACCCCGGGTTGGCCCGGCGAGCTCTTCAAGCTCCGTCTGGAACTGCGCGTGTTGGCCGACGTCGGCCTGCTGGGCATGCCCAACGCTGGCAAGTCCACGCTGATCACGGCCATCTCCAACGCCCGTCCGAAGATCGCCGACTACCCCTTCACCACGCTGCACCCCAACCTGGGCGTGGTGCGCGTCGGTCCCGAGAAGAGCTTCGTGGTGGCCGACATCCCGGGCCTGATCGAAGGGGCTTCTGAAGGCGCTGGCCTGGGCCACCTCTTCCTGCGCCACCTGCAGCGCACCCGCGTGCTGCTGCACGTCGTGGACCTGGCGCCGTTCGACGATGTCGATCCGGTCAAGCAGGCCCGCGCCATCGTCAACGAACTCAAGATCTACGACGAAGAGCTCTACAGCAAGCCGCGCTGGCTGGTGCTCAACAAGCTGGACATGATCCCTGAAGAGGAGCGCGTGGCCAAGGTCGTGGACTTCGTGCGCCGCTACGGCTGGAAGGGCCCGGTTTTCCAGATCTCGGCGCTGACCCGCGAAGGCTGCGAAAAACTCGTGCAGACGATTTACCAGCACGTGGCCTCCATGCAGGAGCACCACGTCGAGACCGACGTGCGCTTCGACCTGGAAGACAGCCTGCCCATGGCCACCGACCTGCTGGCCCGTGCCGGCGTGGCCTACGACGATGACATCGAGGCCTTGGTGAAGCCACGCGAGCCCAAGGCCAAGGTGGCGGCCAAGAACGCTGTGGCGAAGAAAGTCCCGGCCAAGAAGGCCGCAGCCCCCAAGACCGCGGTCAAGAAGACGATCGCTGTGAAGAAGGTGGCTGTGAAGAAGGCGGCCGTCACGAAGGCCGCGCCCAAGCCGGTCGCTGCGAAGAAGGTCGACTCTCCCAAGGTCGCAGCCAAGAAAGTGGCCGTGAAGAAGGTGGCGGTGAAGAAGGCCGTTGCCAAGAAAGCCCCGGCCAAGACTGTGCCCGCGGTGAAGAAGGCGGCGGCGAAGAAGGTGGTCGCAAAGAAGGCGGCACCCCAACAGATCGTGGCCAAAAAAGCAGCAGCCAAGAAAGTGGCCGTGAAGACGGTGGTTGCGAAGAAGGCGGCTGCCAAGAAGACCACCGCCAAGAAGGCCCCCCGCGCATGAACCAGGTCCTCCAACACGCCCGCCGCATCGTTGTGAAGGTGGGCTCTAGCCTGGTCACCAACGAAGGCAAGGGCGTCGATGCGGACGCGATCGGCACCTGGTGCCGCCAGATGGCCGCTTTGGCCGCCGATGGGCGGGAGGTCATCATGGTCTCCAGCGGAGCCATCGCCGAGGGCATGAAGCGCCTGGGGTGGGCCACCCGACCGAAGGAGCTCCACGAACTGCAGGCCGCGGCCGCTGTCGGCCAGATGGGCCTGGCGCAGATGTACGAGACGCAGTTGCGCTCGCACGGCATGGGCAGCGCCCAGGTGCTGCTGACGCACGCGGACCTGGCCGACCGTGAGCGCTACCTCAACGCCCGCACCACGCTGCTGACCCTGCTGTCGCACAAAGTGGTGCCGGTCATCAACGAGAACGACACCGTCGTCACCGACGAAATCAAGTTCGGCGACAACGACACCCTGGGCGCCCTGGTGGCCAACCTGGTCGAGGCCGATGCCCTGGTCATCCTGACCGATCAGAAGGGCCTGTACAGCGCCGACCCGCGCAAGGACCCGGCCGCCCGCTTCATCGACGTCTGCACCGCGGGCGACCCCCTGCTCGAACAGATGGCTGGCGGCGCAGGTTCGGGCGTGGGCACCGGCGGCATGATCACCAAGGTGTTGGCTGCCAAGCGCGCGGCACGCAGCGGGGCCTCCACCGTCATCGCCTGGGGCCGTGAGCCCGACGTGCTGGTGCGCCTGACCCAGGGCGAATCCATCGGCTCGCTGTTCATGGCGGCCACCGCCAAGCTGACCGCCCGCAAGAACTGGATGGCCGACCACCTGCAGCTGCGCGGTGCCGTGGTGGTGGACGAGGGCGCAGCCGCTCGCCTGCGCGAGGGCGGTGCCAGCCTCTTGCCCATCGGCATGGTCGAGGTGCAGGGCGAATTCCACCGCGGCGACGTCATCGCCGTGCGCGACTTGCGCGGCCAGGACATTGGCCGTGGCCTGGCCAACTACGCCAGCAGCGAGGCGCGCCTGCTGGTGCGCAAGGCCTCCAATGAGATCGAGGCACAGCTGGGTTTCACCAACGAGTCCGAAATGATCCACCGCGACAACCTCGTGGTGGGGTGAAATCAGGACAATCTTGTTGTCACTTTTTGCAACATGGCACGCAGCGGCGACAACTGACGGCATGATGGACAACGGCGTTCAAGCCACCCGAAGCACCCTCTGATGGGGGTTCCAAGGGTTTTGCCTGTCCAGCAGGACCCGGCGCAAGACGTTAAAAAGACGGACCTGCGCTGTGGCGCTTGCCCCCGTTCCTTGTCCTTCCGACCCCTCCCAGGAGTCCTCATGCCCTTGAAAAACCGCACCCTGGCCTGCGCCAAGCCGCTGGCCCTGGCTGCCTCTGCCCTGATCACCGCTTTTGGCGCCTCCTCTGCTGTCCAGGCCAAGTCCCTGGTCTGCGTCTGGGACGTGGCTGGCAAGACGGGCGACGTCTACGCCCAGGCCACCGACTACGCCATTGCCATGCAAAAGCACGGCGCCGACATCGAGCTCAAGAGCTACGTCGATGAGCGCGTGGCCATCGAGGATTTCCGCGCCGGCCAGTGCGATGGCGTCATCGCCACCGGTTTCCGCACCCGCCAGTTCAACAACGTGGCGGGCTCGCTCGACAGCATCGGTGCCACCACCATCGTCAAGGCCGGCAAGGTCGACATCGACGCCAGCTACGAGGTGGTGCGCAAGGTCATCCAGGTTTTTGCCGATCCCAAGGCCGGCAAGCTGATGGTCGAAGGCAACTACGAAATCGGTGGCATCTTCCCGCTGGGGGCGGCTTACCCGATGGTGCGTGATCGCAAGATCAACTCCGTCGAGGCGCTCTCGGGCAAGAAGATCGCGGCTTTCGATTACGACAAGGCCCAGGGCGTGATGATCCAGCGCATCGGCGCACAGCCCGTCTCGGTGGACGTCACCAACATCGGTCCGAAGTTCAACAACGGCTTCGTCGACATGGTCACCTTGCCCGCCGTGGCCTTCAAGCCCTTCGAGCTCTACAAGGGCATCGGCGCGACCGGTGGCATCGGGCGCCTGCCCATCATGATCCCGACGGTGCAGATGGTCATCAACAAGGCCAAGTTCCCCGAAGGCTTCGGCGAGGCTTCGCGCCAGTACTGGCTGAGCAAGTTCGACAACGCGCTGCGCCTCATCAAGGCCGCCGAGAACGGCATCCCCGCCACCATGTGGCAGGACCTGCCCGTGGAAGCCGTGCCCAAGTACGTGCTGATGTTCCGCGAGTCGCGCATCGAGATCGCCAAGCAAGGCCTCTACAACAAGCAGGGCTTGAACATCATCAAGCGCGCGCGCTGCAGCATCAACGCCTCTGACGCCGAGTGCGCCTCCAAAACCGAAATCGAGTGAGGTGTGCGCCGGCAGGCTCCCGCCGATCCGGCCTGCGCAGGCATGCAAAAGGGCTCCCTCGGGAGCCCTTTTTCACAGCCTCGTTCAGCGCCCGGCCGTCATCCGTAGGGCGCGTCGCCGCTGCCTTCCATGGACGCTTCGGCGTCCTGGCGCACACCGCCCCGCATGCCACCCCGCAGGAAGCGATTGAGCTGGCCTTGCGGCTTGGGCAGGAAGCGCGCCAACTCCGACAGCGCCAGCTGGTAGACGTCGCGCTTGAACTCGATGACGGTGTCCAGCGGCACCCAGTACTCGTGCCAACGCCAGGCGTCGAACTCGGGGTGGCTGGTGGCGCGCAGGTTCATGTCACAGTCACGCCCGGTGAGTTGCAGCAGGAACCAGATCTGCTTCTGGCCTTTGTAGTGGCCGCGCGCGTCCTTGCGGATGAAATGCATCGGCACCTCATAGCGCAGCCAGTCCCGGGTGCGCGCGACGATGCGCACGTGGTCGGGCAGCAAGCCCACTTCTTCGTGGAGCTCGCGGAACATCGCCTGCTCGGGCGACTCACCATGCTTGATGCCGCCTTGCGGGAATTGCCAGGAATGGGTGCGGATGCGTTTGCCCCAAAATACCTGGTTCCGGTGATTGAGCAGGATGATGCCGACGTTGGGGCGGAAGCCTTCCCGGTCGAGCATAATCAACTCCAAATTTTCAACTGGTTTCATTATTGCACCCCTGAGCCGAAACGCCTAGACCCCGCGGCGTTTGTCAAGGCCTCACCTGGGCGGTGCATTTTTTTTCTGCCATGAAAGCCTCACAGTTCTTCATTTCGACCCTCAAGGAAGCCCCTGCGGATGCGGAAATCGTCAGCCACAAACTGATGATGCGTGCCGGGCTGATCAAGAAGCTGGGGGCGGGCCTGTACAACTACATGCCCATGGGCCTGCGCACCATCCGCAAGGTTGAAAACATCATCCGCGATGAGCTGAACAAGGCCGGTTGCGTCGAGCTGGTCATGCCCGTGGTGCAGCCTTCGGAGCTGTGGCAGGAGACGGGCCGCTTCGAGAAAATGGGCGACGAGCTGCTGCGCTTCAAAGACCGCCATGGCCGCGACTTCGTCATCCAGCCGACCGCCGAGGAAGTCATCACCGACATCGCGCGCCAGGAACTGCGCAGCTACCGCCAGCTGCCCAAGAATTTCTACCAGATCCAGACCAAGTTCCGCGACGAGCGCCGCCCGCGCTTCGGCATCATGCGTGGCCGCGAGTTCACGATGAAGGACGCCTACTCCTTCGACCGCGACGTCGAGAGCGCCGGCAAGACCTACGAAGGCATGTTCGCCGCTTACAGCCGCATCTTCGAGCGACTGGGCCTGCAGTTCCGCGCCGTGGCCGCTGACACGGGCGCCATCGGGGGTGACCGCTCGCACGAGTTCCAGGTGATCGCCGACACCGGCGAAGACGCCATCGTCTATTGCCCCACGAGCGACTACGCCGCCAACATCGAGCTGGCTGAAGGCCTGGCGCTGCTCGCCACCCGAGGTGCGGCCACGCAGGCGATGGAGAAGGCCGCGACCCCCGGCAAGAGCTCCTGCGCCGACGTGGCCGAGCTGTTGGGCCTGCCGCTGACGCAGACCGTGAAGTCCCTGGTGCTGGCCACCGACGACACGAACGACAAGGGCGAGATCGTCAAGAGCACGGTCTGGCTGTTCCTGGTGCGTGGCGACCATGAGCTCAACGAGGTCAAGGCAGGCAAGGTCGAATTGACCGACGCCTCGGGCCAAAGCATCGGCTTGAAGGCCGGTTTCCGCTTTGCCACCGACAAGGAAATCGTCGCGCACTTTGGCACCAAGCCCGGCTACCTGGGCCCGGTCAAGCTGGCCCAGCCCGTCAAGGTGATCGCCGACCGCACGGTGGCGAACATGGCCGACTGGGTGTGCGGAGCCAACGAAGAGGGCTTCCACCTCCGTGGTGTGAACTGGGGCCGTGACCTGCCCGAGCCCGACCTGATCGCCGACGTGCGCAACGTGGTCGAGGGCGATCCGTCGCCCGACGGCCAGGGCGTGTTGGCCATCCAGCGCGGCATCGAAGTGGGCCATGTGTTCTACCTGGGCACCAAGTACGCCAAGGCCATGAACGCCACGTTCCTGGATGTCGATGGCAAGCCCAAGCACTTCGAGATGGGCTGTTACGGCATCGGCGTGACCCGCATCCTGGGCGCGGCCATCGAGCAGCGCCACGACGAGCGCGGCATCGTCTGGCCAGAAGCCATCGCGCCCTTCACGGTGGTGATCTGCCCGGTGGGCTATGACCGTTCCGAGGCTGTCAAGGCCGCCGCCGACGGGCTGCACGCGCAGTTGCTGGCCAAGGGCGTGGACGTGATCCTGGACGACCGCGGCGAGCGCCCCGGCGCCATGTTCGCCGACTGGGAGCTGATCGGCGTGCCGCACCGCGTGGTGCTGGGCGACAAGGGCCTGAAAGAGGGCCTGGCCGAGTACCAGGGGCGCCAGGATGCCGAAGCGGTCAAGGTGCCCGTGACAGAAGTCCTGAACCACCTGCTGTCTCGCCTGCAGATCGTGGGATGACTGTCATGGCGTTGCGCTAAGGTAGCGCACCATGGACACGTTTTTGCCTTTCGCATGGCGCCGGCACCGGTTTGCCGCGCGGCTTGAGCCGACGCTGCGTCGACAACTCGGCCGCCTGATCGGGCTTCTGCTCGGTCTTGGGCTCGGGCTCGGTGGCCGGGGGCACGCGCGCCTGGCTTTCGCTGCATGGGCCTTGTCCGCGGGGGTGTCCGGCACCGCCTGGGCCGGCGCCCAGGTCGAGGAGCCCCTGGCCGATTCGGTGCGCACGGCCTTGTCCGCCGCGATTGGCCGGACCGAGCCGGTGCTGGTGTTTGCCGACGCCGCGCAACGCCAGCAGTGCGAGGGCTGGGCCGCATCCCTGGAGGCGAAGCTGCTCAAGCGCAAGCCTGAAGAGCTGGTGCGCCGAGAGTTCCTGCAGACCGTCTGCTACGAAGCCAAGCGCGCGGGACTGGAGCCTGGCTTGGTGCTGGGCCTGATCCAGGTGGAAAGCGGCTTCCGCAAGTACGCGATTTCCTCGGTGGGTGCGCGCGGCTACATGCAGATCATGCCGTTTTGGTCGCGCACCATCGGCACAGGCGACCCAGCCAGCCTCTTCCACATGCAGACCAACATCCGTTTCGGCTGCGTGATCCTGCGGCATTACCTCGACGTGGAGCGGGGCAACCTGTTCATGGCCCTGGGCCGCTACAACGGCAGCCGCGGGCGAGCCGAGTACCCCAACATGGTCACGGCCGCCTGGCGCGCCTGGAAGCTGCCGGATGGCGGCACGCAGGTCGCCGATGCCGGAGGCATCGCAGGGGCGATGGCGGCGAGGCGCTGAGCAGGTTCTGGCGTGAGTGGGCCTGAGTCGGGGTGACGGGGCCTGCGCGAGGCGCGCCTCGGAACGTCAGGCCTCAGCTGCTCACAGCCCTTGCCACTCGGTCGGCCGAGCAGCCTCGATCTGCAGGACGGCCAGCACACGCTCGACCGTGTCGTCGATGAGTTGGTCGATGGTCTGTGGCCGGTGGTAGAAGGCCGGCAGCGGTGGGAAGACGATGCCGCCCATCTCGGTGACGGCCGTCATGTTGCGCAGGTGGGCCAGGTTGAAGGGCGTTTCGCGCACCATCAGCACGAGGCGGCGGCGTTCCTTGAGGGTGACGTCGGCCGCGCGGGTGAGCAGGTTGTCGCCAAAACCGTGGGCGACCGAAGCCAGCGTCTTCATCGAGCAGGGTGCGATCACCATGGCATCGGTGGTGAAGCTGCCGCTGGCGATGCAGGCACCCACATCGCCTGGCGCGTGCGCTTGCGTGGCCAGGGCTTCGAGTTCGGTGCGGCCCAAGCCCATCTCGTGGTGGACGTTGAGGATGCCCGCCGGCGTGGCCACCAGGTGGGTCTCGATGCCCAAGGTGCGCGCACGTTGCAGCAGGCGCACGCCGTAGAGCGCGCCACTGGCCCCCGTGATGCCGACGATGAGGCGGCGGTTGCGGGCTGTCGCCATGCCGGGCGTGGCCAGGCTCACTTGGCCAGTTCTTGCTGCAGCTCGCCCGCCTGGTACATCTCCATCATGATGTCGGAGCCGCCGACGAACTCGCCGTTGACGTAGAGCTGGGGGATGGTGGGCCAGTTGGCGTAGGCCTTGATGCCTTGGCGGATGCCTTCGTCTTCCAGCACGTTCACGGTCGTGATGTCTTGAACGCCACAGGCCTTGAGGATCTGGATGGCGCGGCCGGAAAAGCCGCATTGCGGGAATTGGGCGGTGCCCTTCATGAACAAGACCACTTTGTGGCCTTTGACAAGGGCGTCGATGCGCTGCTGAACGTCGCTCATGGCTGGTGCTTCTTCGAAAAAATCAACAGGCCCGGTTATATCAGGCCTGAGGCTTGCGCGTGCCAGCTGACGCAATGACCTGGGCCTGCTTTGGTGCTGAAGCGTCAAAAAGCGTAGCCCACAGACACCTTGACCACGGGGCGCATGCGCATCGTGCGGATGGCTTCGTCCAATGTGCGTTCGCCTTGCAGGATGCTGGACAGGCTCGTGCCGTTGGCACCGCTGGTGTTGATGAGGCCGAAGTCGGCGTTGAAGCGCCAGACTTCGTTCTGCTGCTCGTTGCTCAGGCGAGTGCTGTAGCCCGCGCCCACGTAGGCGTTGGGCTGGGGCAGGGTGAGGCCGCGCTGCTGGCCCAGACCGACGGGCGCGCCCAGGCTGTCGATGTGTTGCAGGCTGAGGTTGAGGCCGCCGCCGTTGTCGCCGCTGGACCACCAGGCTTGTCCGGCTTCGCCGCTGACCAGGCCCACCGTGGCGCGGAAGCCGCCGCCCACGTAGTAGTCGGACAGCACGTGCATGCTGCGCATCTGCAGGCCGGCTTGCGCGGGTTGCGTGAGCACAAAGCTGTCACGCACAGGGTTGACGGGGCGGTCGATGACCGCGCCGATGCGGCCCTCCCAGTGCGGCCACTGCGTCTGGCCCTTGAGGGCGAGGCCCTGGCCGCGGGTCTCTTCCACCACGGGCGCGCCGCCCCAGCGCAGGCGCACGGCGGTCACGCCGGACGTCTGGCCCTGGTGCAGGAAGTGCTCAGCGCGGGGCACCATCTGCGCTTGCGCGCTCACGGCGCCGCACAGGATGCTGCCCAGCACGGCGATGTGGGCCACGCGGCTGGGGTGCGAGGCAGCGGGGCTGGCGGGTGTGGCGGTGCGGGTCGATGGGCACATGGTGCGCTCCTGGAGAACGACTTCATGCTACGGGGCCAGGCTGAGCCTGTGCTTCAGAGATGTGTGCCTTCGTCAGGGTTGTTTCACACTGTGAAAGGCGCGGAATGTCCAATTTGCCCGATCCCAAGCCGGGTCAGAAGGGCAGTTTCCCGAGGGGTTCAGCCGCGCCAACGCCCGCCAGTGCAGCGGGGCTGGCCTCCGAAATCGAAGCGGGTGCTCACATCGGCGAATCCGGCTTCGCGCAGCAGTTGCGCGACGGCCTCGGCCTGGTCGTGGCCGTGCTCCAACAGCAGGTGGCCATTTCCGTGAATATGCCCACCTGCCTGGGCGACGATCTGGCGCAGGTCAGACAGGCCGTCGCGCCCGGCGGTCAGCGCCGTGATGGGCTCGAAGCGCAGGGCGGGCAGGTGGGGGTCGCCCTCGGCGATGTAGGGCGGGTTGCTGACGATGAGGTCGAAGCGCTGGCCGGCCAGGGGCGCCAGCCAACTGCCGGCGGCGAAGCGCACACGCTCCAGGCCCAGCGCTTGGGCATTGCTGTGGGCCACGGTCAGCGCGGCTGGCGAGAAGTCCACGGCGGTGACCTCGGCCCATGGGCGCTGCGAGGCGATGGCCAGGGCGATGGCGCCGCTGCCGGTGCCCAGGTCGGCGACGCGGCAGGAGCGGTCGAGCGGCAGGAGGTCCAGCGCCCAGTTCACCAGGGTTTCGGTGTCGGGTCGGGGGATGAGCACGTCGGGCGTGACGCGCAGGTTCAGGCCGAAGAACTCCTGGTCGCCATGCAGGTAGGCCAAGGGCTCGCCGGCGGCGCGCCGGGCCACGAGCGTGGCGATGCGTTGGGCGTCGGCTTCGGCCAGGGCGTCGGTGTCGTGGGCGAGCAGCCAGGCGTGTGTGCGGCCCAGCACGCCGGCGACGATGCGCTGGGCGTCCAGGCGCTCCAGACCGGCTTCGCGGGCCTGTTGCAGGGCCTGGGCGACGGTGGCGGGGGTGTTGGCTGGCATGTCAGACGCCACTGGCGGCCTCCAGCTCGGCGAGTTGTTCGGCGGCCTGGGCCGAGAGCAGCGCGGCCACGACGTCGTCGAGCTCGCCTTCCATCACCAGGCCCAGCTTGTAGAGCGTGAGGTTGATGCGGTGGTCGGTCAGGCGGCCCTGCGGGAAGTTGTAGGTGCGGATGCGGTCGGAGCGGTCGCCTGTGCCGACCAGGCCTTTGCGGGTGGCGGCTTCCTTGGCGGCGCGCTCGCTGCGCTCTTTTTCCTGGATGCGGGCTTGCAGCACCTGCAGGGCCTTGGCCTTGTTGCTGTGCTGGCTGCGGCCGTCCTGGCATTCGGCGACGATGCCGGTGGGCAGGTGCACCACGCGCACGGCCGAGTCCGTCTTGTTGATGTGCTGGCCGCCGGCGCCGCTGGCGCGGAAGGTGTCGATGCGCAGGTCGGCGGGGTTGAGCTTGACGGCATCCATCTCGTCGGGCTCGGGCAGCACGGCCACGGTGCAGGCGCTGGTGTGGATGCGGCCTTGCGTTTCGGTCACGGGCACGCGCTGCACGCGGTGGCCGCCGGACTCGAACTTGAGCTGGCCGTAGGCCTGCGGGCCTTCGATGCGGATGACGACTTCCTTGTAGCCGCCCAGGTCGGACTCGCTGGCCGACATCACTTCGCTGGCCCAGCCCCGTCGCTCGGCGAAGCGGGTGTACATGCGGGCCAGGTCGGCGGCGAACAGGGCGGATTCGTCGCCGCCGGTGCCCGCGCGGATTTCGACGAAGGCGGGGCGGGCGTCGTCCGGGTCGCGCGGCAGCAGGGCGGTTTGCAACTGGGCGACGAGGGCGTCGAGCTCGGCTTCGGCCGCGGCGATTTCCTCCTGGGCCATGGCGCGCATGTCGGCATCGTCAGGGCCTGAGCCGCTGGCGTCGTGCAGCATCTGGCGGGCGGTGGCGAGGTCGGCCTCGCGCTGGGTGTGGCGGCGCGCGAGCTCACAGACGCCGCTGAGCTCGGCGTGTTCGCGCGAGAGCTCGCGGAAGCGCCGGTTGTCGGCGGCGATGGCGGGGTCGGAGAGGGCCGCGTCCAGCTCTTGCAGGCGGCGGGCCAGGCGGTCGAGCGATGAAGCCAGTGCGGGCGCGAGCTGCAGGCTCACGCGAGGTCCTCGGGGTCGTCTGCCGGCGAGCGGGGCTTGCGCGGCGAGGTCGGCGGCGTCAGGTCACCGCGCAGGAACAGGCGCGACAGCGAGGCCGCGACCTGCGGACGGTGGCGGGTGTCGGCGCTGTGCAGTTCGGCCAGGGCGCCGTGCAGCATTTTTTGCGTGAGGCCGCGCGAGAGGGCGTCCAGCACGGCATCGACGTCTTCGCCCTTGGCCAGCAGCTTGCGGGCGCGGGCGATTTCGGTGGCGCGCCAGGCGTCGGCCTGGGTGTGCAGCGCTTGGATGAGCGGCACGGTGGTGCGCTGGTCCAGCCAGCTCACGAAGCCTTGCACGCCGGTTTCGATGATGGCTTCGGCCTGGGCGACGGCGGCCAGGCGCTTTTCGCTGGCCGTTTGCACCAGCGCGGAAAGGTCATCGACGGTGTAGAGGTAGACGTCGCCCAGGCGCGCCACTTCGGGCTCGATGTCGCGCGGCACGGCCAGGTCCACCATGAACATGGGGCGGCGCTTGCGGGCCTTGAGGGCACGCTCGACCGCACCCAGGCCGATGATGGGCAGGGTGCTGGCGGTGCAGGAGACGACAATGTCGAACTCGTGCAGGCGGTCGGGCAGGTCGGCCAGGCGGATGGCCTGGGCGCCGAGGTGGGTGGCGAGCTTTTCGCCGCGCTCCAGGGTGCGGTTGGCCACGGCCATGGCGCGCGGCGTGCGCGCAGCGAAGTGCGTGGCGGTGAGCTCGATCATTTCGCCGGCGCCGACGAACAGCACGCGGGTGCGGCCGAGGTCTTCGAAGAGTTCGCCGGCCAGGCGCACAGCGGCCGCGGCCATGCTGATGGAGTGCGCGCCGATTTCGGTGGAGGTGCGCACTTCCTTGGCCACGGCGAAGCCGCGCTGGAAGAGCTGGTGCAGGGTGGTGCCCAGGGTGCCGGCGGTGTCAGCCTCGCGCACGGCCTGTTTCATCTGACCGAGGATTTGCGGCTCGCCCAGCACCATGGAGTCCAGCCCGCTGGCGACGCGGAAGGCGTGGCGGGCGGCTTGCCCGTCTTCCAGCAGGTAGGTGTGGCGCAGCAGCTCTTCCTGGCTGACCTGGCCGACCTGGGCCAGCCACTCGATGGCGGCGTGGCGCACGGCACCTGCCGAGGCCCCCAGCCCGCCGGGCGAGCAATACAGCTCGGTGCGGTTGCAGGTGGACAGCAGGGCGACTTCGGGCTGGGCGCTGACCGCGTGCGGGGCGGCCAGGCGCTCGTGCAACTGACGCAGGGCGGGGCTGAGTTGCTCCACCGCGAACGCGAATCTGCCGCGCAGGTCAACGGCGGCAGTGTGGTGGTTCAAGCCCAGGGTCAGGACAGTCATGGTCGTTGATTATAAAATCACGCCTTTGCTCATCGGTCGGCGCGGGGCTTTCCTGCACCCGACCCCCATGATGTGGGTCAATTTTTCAGCCACCTGTTGAATTTTTTGCTGCCTGCGCTGGCCATGGCGGTCCTGGTGCCGGCCATGGCGCGCCTGGTCTGGTGGCAGGCGCTGCGGTCGGCCGGGTGGTGGCGCCAGGTGCGCTGGTGCGCCGCGCTGAACGTGGCCGTGCTGGTCGCCGGACTGGTGGTGATGGGCCGCGACGGGGCCATGGCCACGTACGCCGGCCTGGTGCTGGCGTCGGCTTCGACCGTCTGGTGGACCGGGTTGCGGTGAGACTTCAGGAGTGGGCAGCGTGAGCTACAGCGTCAAGGAAATGTTCTACACCCTGCAGGGCGAAGGCACGCATGCTGGACGCCCGGCGGTGTTCTGCCGCTTCGCGGGCTGCAACCTGTGGTCGGGCCGCGAGGCCGACCGCGCCACGGCCGTCTGCCGCTTCTGTGACACCGATTTCGTTGGCACCGATGGCTTGGGTGGCGGCAAGTTCGACACCGCCGAAGGCCTGGCCGAGCGCATCGCCAGCTTCTGGCCCGACACCGAAGCGGGCCGCAAGGGCCAACGCTTCGTCGTGCTGACGGGCGGCGAGCCGCTGCTGCAGGTGGACGCCGACCTGATCGACGCCCTGCACGCCGAGGGTTTCCTGATCGCGGTGGAGACCAATGGCACCCTCGCCGCGCCGGCCGGCCTGGACTGGGTCTGCGTCAGCCCCAAGGCCGGCTCGACCGTGGTGCAGACCTCGGGTGACGAGCTGAAAGTGGTGGTGCCGCAAGCTGGTTTCAGCGAGGCCGACTTGCTGGCGATGTCGTCGTGGCAGTTCGGCCAGCGCCGCGTGCAGGCCATGGACAGCGCCGATGCTGCGGCCCGTCAACACGCAGCGTCCTGGGCCGTGCAATGGTGCCTGGACCACCCGGAGTGGCTGCTGAGCGTGCAAACGCACAAATCCCTGGGCATCCGTTGAAGCGCGCCCGGTTCTTCCCACCTTCCTGACCCCCTCGTTGTGAGGCCCCCCCGATGTTCGAGTTGAGCCAGACCTTTGCTTTCGATGCCGCCCACACGCTCAAGCGTCAGGTCTCGCCCGAGGAGGCCGCCGGCAGCCGCCGCATCCACGGCCACACCTACACGGCCGAGGTCATCGTGCGGGGTGAGCGCCAGGCCGACTCCGGCATGGTGGTGGACCTGGCCGAGTTGCGCGCCGTGATCGCCGGCATCCGCAACCAGCTTGACCACCATTTCCTGGACGAAGTGGCCGGCCTGGGCGCGCCCACGCTGGAGAACCTCTGCGTGTTCATCCACGAGCGCGCCCGCCAGCAGATCCCGCAGGTCAGCGCGGTGGTGGTGTCGCGCGCGGCCGGCGACCGCTGCGAATACCGCCCGAACGCCTGAGGGCCGGGTGTTTGACGCGATGAAAGATGTGAGCACGCCAGGCTGGTCCGAACGCAGCCGCCAAGCCGTCTGGCACCCTTGCACGCAGATGAAGCAGCACGAGCAGCTGCCGCCGCGCGCCATCGTGTCGGCCGAAGGTCCCTGGTTGGTGGACGATGCCGGCCACCGCATCCTGGACGCCGTCAGCTCCTGGTGGGTCAACCTGTTCGGCCACGGTTTCGCGCCCATCCGCGAGGCCATCACCGACCAGCTGGGCCGTGTCGACCACATCATGCTGGCGGGGCTCACGCACCCGCCGGTGGTCGAGTTGTCCGAGCGCCTGGGCCAGCTCACCGGCCTGGGGCACGCTTTCTACGCCAGCGACGGCGCCAGCGCCACCGAGATTGCGCTGAAGATGAGCGCGCACAGCTGGCGCAACCGCGGCCAGGCCGGCAAGCACCGCTTCATCGGCCTGGAAGGCGGCTACCACGGTGAAACTGCCGGGGCGCTGTCCGTCACCGACATCCCGCTGTTCCGCGAGGCCTACGCGCCGCTGCTGCGCTTGAGCGCCACGCTGCCCTCGCCCGACCCGCGCCGCGCCGCGCCGGGCGTGTCGGCCGCACAGCACCTGCGGCATTGCATCGACGCGCTGGCCGCCTACCTGGCCGCGCACGCGCACGAGACCGCCGCCATCATCCTGGAGCCGCTGGTGCAGGGCGCCGCAGGCATGGCCATGCACGACCCGGCCTATCTCGTGGCCGTGCGCCGCCTGTGCGACCAGCACCAGGTGCACTGGATCGCCGATGAGATCGCCGTGGGCTTCGGCCGCACGGGCACCTTGTTCGCGCACCAGCAGGCCCTCGGGCCCGATGGCGTGCCCGTCAAGCCCGACTTCATCTGCCTGAGCAAGGGCCTGACCGGTGGCGTGATGCCGCTGTCGGCCGTGCTGACGACCGATGAGGTTTACCAGGCCTTCTGGGACGACCGCACCGTGCACGGCTTCCTGCACTCGCACTCGTACACCGGCAACCCGCTGGCCTGCCGCGCGGCCCTGGCCGTGCTCGACACCTTCGCCGCGCGCGATGCCCAAGGCCGCGACGTGCTGGCCTGCAACCGCGAGGCCGCGGCGCATTTCAACGCCCTGACCGAGCCGCTGCGCCGTCACCCGCGCGTGAAAGCCCACCGCCACATCGGCATGGTCTGGGCCTGGGACATCGACGTTCGCAGCGACACCACCGAACCCAGCTTCGCGCAGCGTTTCCACCGCGCAGCACTCGATGCCGGCTTGCTGCTGCGGCCCATCGGGCACACGCTGTACGTCATGCCACCCTATGTGCTGAGCCCGGACGACCAGCGCTTCCTCGCCGATGGCCTGCTGTCCGTGCTGAACGCGGTGCTGGCCGAGGTCGATGCCTTGCCCGTGCACGCCGCGGGGCCTGGTTTGACCGCCGTGACCGCACCGATGGCCTGAGCCTGCGCTGCAGCCGCTCGGCCGTCTCACAAGGAGCTCCCTGCCATGCCCCATCCGGCTTTCTTCGTCACCGGCACCGACACCGGCGTGGGCAAGACCCGCGTCAGCTGCGCCCTCATCCATGCGCTGCGCCAGGCAGGCCATGCGCGCGTGGTTGGCATGAAACCGGTGGCCGCCGGGTGTGACTGGGTCGATGGCTTGGATGGCCATCCGGGCCACTGGCTCAACGAGGACGTGGCCGCCTTGCGCGCGGCCTCCAGCCTGGCCGTACCGCCCGCTTTCGACAACCCCTACGCGATGCCCGACCCGCTGTCGCCGCACATCGCCGCGCGGCGCGACGGCCAGCGCATCGACCTGTCCCACATCGAGGCCAGCTTCCACGCCTTGCGCCAGCATGCCGATGCGGTGGTGGTGGAGGGCGCGGGCGGCTTCATCGTGCCCCTGTGCGAGCCTGACCCGGCCGATGCCTCGGCAGGCGATGACGCCTGGGCCACCAGCGCCGACCTGGCCCAGCGCCTGGCTTTGCCCGTCGTGCTGGTGGTGGGGCTGCGCCTGGGCTGCCTCAACCACGCTTTGCTGACGCAAGAGGCCATCCTGGCGCGCGGCTTGCGCCTGGCCGGCTGGGTGGCCAATGTGGTCGATGCCGACATGCCCGAGCAGGCCGCCAACCTGGCCACGCTGCAAGCCCGTTTGCAGGCGCCGATGTGGGCCCACTTCCCGTGGGACTCCCAGGCCGATGTGGCGCAGTTGGGTGCCAGCATGCGCCTGCCGACCGGGCCGCGGCCCTGATCAATCCTTGGCGCCATCCTTGAGGTAGCCGGCCTCGCGCATTTTCCGCTCCACGGCCTGCTGCGCCTGGGTCAGCACCTTCTCGACCTTGGGCGGTTGCGGCTGCAGCAAGGTGCTGATGTGCTGGCCCACCACCGTCCCGATGGCCTGGAACTCCGGGATGCCCACCCACTGGATGCCCACGTAGGGCGAGCGCGGCAGGGTCGGGTCGTTCTGGTCGGCGGCGGCGAGCGCGTTCAACTCGACCTCCGCGTGCGGGTTGGCCTGGCGGAAGGCCGGGTTGGCGTAGGTGGAGCGGCGCGTGCCGGAGGGCACGGCGTTCCAGCCCTCGGTGCGGGCCACCAGCGCGATGTACTCCCGCGACGTGGCCCATTCGATGAAAGCCTGTGCGGCCTCGGCCTTGGTCGAGCTGGCCGGGATGGCCAGGGCCCAGGTCCACAGCCACTGTGCCCCCTTGGGTGTGCTGCCCACCGGTGCCTGCAGGAAGCCGATCTTGCCCGCCACGCGGGACTCCTCGGCCCGGTTCACGAAAGCGCCGGCCACGGTGGCGTCCACCCAGATCGCGCAGCGCCCTTGCGAGAAGAGCGCCAGGTTCTCGTTGAAGCCATTGGCCTGCGCGCCGGGCGGCCCATGCTTGCGCAGCAGATCGCTGTAGAGCGTGACGGCCTGGCGCCAGGGCGCCGTGGTGAGTTGCGGTCGCCAGCCCATGTCGAACCACTGGCCGCCATGCGTGTTGGCCATGATGCCGATCAGGGGCATGTTCTCGCCCCAACCGGGTTTGCCCCGCAGGCAGATGCCCGAGACGCCCTTGGCCGGATCGTGCAAACGGGCCGCAGCCTGCGCCACCTGTTCCCAGCTGGGCCGTTGCGGCAGGCTGATGCCGGCTTGCTGCAGCAGGTCGGTGCGCACCAGGGTCATGACGCTCTCGCCGTAAAAGGGCAGGGCGTAGAGCTGATCCTCGCGCGACAGCGCCCGCCGGATCATGGGCAGCAGGTCGTCGACCTCGTAGCTGCGCGACGGCGTGACGGGCTTGAGCCAACCGCGACCGCTCCAGACCGTGGCCTCGTAGCCACCGAGGGTCATGACGTCGAATTGTCCCGCTTGGGTGGCGATGTCACGCGTGACCTGCTGGCGCAAGGCATTCTCCTCCAGCGTGACCCATTTCACGCGCACGCCCGGGTGGCTGCGCTCGAACTGGGGCGTCAACCGCTGCAGCGTCAGCATGTGGCCATTGTTCACGGTGGCCACCACCAGCTCCACGGCAAGGGCGGGCAGGCCCAAACCGCCCAGTGTGAGCAGGAGGCACAGGGACAAACAGCGATGCGCGCGGGTCAGGTGCATGCCATCCTTGCGTCAAAATGAAGAACCTTCAGGCCCGGTTCAGCATGAACACACCAGTTGAGGATCGCTGCTTGGCAGCGGGCACCTCATCTTGCGACAATGGCATTGTGTGTCAATACTGAACTGACCGGACAGAACGGACCATCGTGACCCCAGCCCCCTCAGCACGCGCGAGCATCTGGCGCCCTCGGCACAGCGTGCGCGCCCGTTTTGCCATCATCACGGGGATCAGCGGGGTGCTGTTCGCCAGCGTGTTGGCTTTCTGGGTGGTGCAGGGGCAGCGTGAGCATTTGCTGGATGCGGTCAATGCCTCGGTGCGGCGCGAAGCTGCGGTGCTGGGCCAGACGATCTCGGCGGCCCTGGCCGAGCGCCAGAGCCAGGTCCAGCAGATGGCGTCCTTGCCCGAGGTCGTCAGCGGCATGATGGAGCCCGGTGCTTTGCGCCTCCTGCTGGAGCGCACCCGCAGCCAATCGCCCGAGTTCGAATGGCTGGCCATGACCGATGCGCGCGGCGTGGTCACCACGGCCACCGGTGCCCGACTGGAAGGGTTCAATGTGGCCGGCGAAGCCTGGTTTGTGCATGGCAGCCGCGGCGCGTGGGTGGGCAACCCGCACCCGGCCGGGGCACTCAAGCGCTTCCTGCCGCTCGATGCGGATGGGCGTCCTGCGCAGTTGGTTGACGTGGCCGTGCCCGTCATCGACAACGACGGCAAGGTCATCGGCGTGATGGTGGGCATGCTCAACTGGCGCTGGATCAGCGACATCCACCACGCCCTCACCGCTGCCGACGCCGACCTGCGGCACACCCTGCTGCTGTCGCCCACGGGCGAGGTGTCGGTCGGGCCGTCCGGCTGGCTGGGGCGCAGCATGGCGCCGCCCGGCCTGGCGCAGGTCAAGGCCGACGGCCAAAGTCGGGTGCTGACCTGGCCGGACATCGGCGACCAACTCACGGCGCTGGCACCCGTGCGCTGGTCGGCACAGGCCGCCCAAGTGCCCTGGACCTTGGTGTTGCGGCAAGATCCGGCGCGTGTGTTCGGCTCGGTTCACACGCTGCAACGGCGCCTGTTGCTGAGCGGCCTGGCGGGCTCGCTGGCCTTCATGTGGCTGAGTTGGTGGCTGGCGGGCAAAGTCGTGCGCCCGCTGCGCAGTTTGGCTTACACGGCCCGTGCTTTGCAGCAAGGGCGGCCGGCGTCTTTCGAAGCGCGCTCGCAGCATCCCGACGAGGTGGCCATGCTCTCTGGTGCCCTGGCCGACCTGCACAGCAACCTGCAGGCCCGACTGGCCGAGCTGGCCGCTTACCGCGACCACCTGGAGGAAAAGATCGGCGAACGCACCGAGCAGCTGCGCCAGGCGGCCGACCGGGCCGAGGCGGCCAACCGGGCCAAAAGTGCGTTCATCGCGAACATGAGCCACGAAATCCGCACGCCCATGAACGCCATCATGGGCATGACCTACCTGTTGCAACAGGACGCACCCACGCCCACGCAGGCCGAGCGTCTGGTCACGGTGCAGCAAGCGACCGAGCACCTGCTGGACATCATCAACAACATCCTGGATTTGTCCAAGATCGAGGCCGGCATGTTCACGCTGGCGGCGCAGGACTTCGACCTGCCCGAGGTGCTGCAACGCGCCATCGACCTGGTGGGCGTGCGTGCTGCTGAAAAAGGCCTGGGTCTGCGGCTGGACGCCGGGGGGTGCCCGGCGCGCGTGCGTGGCGATGCGACGCGGGTTTCGCAGGTGCTGATCAACCTCTTGAGCAATGCGGTGAAGTTCACCCACCAGGGGCAGGTGACGCTGCAGGTGCGGCCCCTGAAGCCGGATGCGGGCACGGTGGCGCAGGGCGATGCCCCTTCCCGCCACACGCTGTACATCGAGGTGCGCGACACGGGCATCGGCATCTCGCCTGACCAACTGGCGCGCCTGTTCAATGCCTTCGTGCAAGCCGACGAGTCGACCACGCGCCGCTTTGGTGGCACGGGCCTGGGCCTGGCCATCACGCGCGGCCTGGTCGAGCGCATGGGCGGACAGATCGGTGTGAGCAGCGAGCCAGAGAAGGGCAGCACGTTCTGGTGCACCCTGGTGCTGGACGCGGCGCAAGAGGCTGTGCCGGAGTCGGCGGCGACGTCATCCACAGCGCCCGGAGCTGTCAAGGTGAGGCCTGCACCGGGCGTGGCCATGCCCGCGCCCAGCAGCGCCGTCGAGGCCATGGCCTTGCTGCGCACACGCCATGCCGGTGCACGCATCCTGCTGGCCGACGACAACCCCGTCAACCGCCTGCTGGTGGACGAGTTGCTGGGCATGGCCAACATCCACCCGCAGATCGTACAGACCGGCGCTCAGGCCCTGGAGCGCGTGCGCAGCCAGAGCTTCGACCTGCTGCTGATGGACATCCACATGCCCGACATGGATGGCCTGACAGCCACGCGGCACATCCGTGCCCTGCCGGGTTGCGCCGATCTGCCCATCATCGCCATGACCGCCAGCGTGCTGCAGGAAGAGCGCGATGCCTGCCTGGACGCCGGCATGAACGCCCACCTGGGCAAGCCGCTGGACACCCAGCAACTCTTCGCGACCCTGCTGCACTGGCTGGACCGCCAGCGCCAGCCCGCAGCGACGGCGCTGCCCGCGACTCCGCCTGCCGAACGCGAGCCCGACCCACTGACCTCCTCGGCCTGACCCGCGCCATCGTGCTGCCGGGCATGACCTGCATCGCCTTGCCTTCGGCGGACGAGATCATCGCGCGCACCATGGCAGAAGCCGCCGGGGTGAGGCGGCGGCTGTCGGGGCTGTGAAGCAGCCCTCACATCAGCTGGCGTCAACGGGCGAGGCGACCTCGGCCACGTTGACACCGCTGCGCAAGAAGCTCACTCGTCGCGGCCGCCCATGCCGAACAGGGCCAGCAGGGCACTGAACAGGTTGTAGAGCGAGAGGTACAGGCTGACCGTGGCCAGGATGTAGTTGGTCTCGCCGCCGTTGACGATGCGGCTGGTTTCGAACAGGATCATGCCGCTCATCAGCATGACGACCAGGGCGCAGACCGCCAGGCTCAGGGCCGGGATGCTGAAGAAGATGGCGCCCAGGCTCAGGGCGAAAGCCACCAGCGAGCCGATCATCAGGAAGCTGCCCATGAAGCTGAAGTCGCGCTTCGTGGTCAGGGCCACTGCCGACAGGCCCAGGAAGGCGAGTGCCGTCGTGCCCAGGGCCTGAGTGACGATGGCGCTGCCCTGCGGCATGGCCAGCACGACGCTCAAGGTGGGGCCCAGGGTGTAGCCCAGGAAGCCGGTGAAGGCGAAGACGGCCAGCAGGCCTTGCGCCTTGTGCGCGGTTTTGTTGACCCAGAACATCAGGCCAAAGAAGCCGGCCAGCGTGATGATCAGACCGGGCGCGGGCAGCTTCAGGGCCATGGCCGCGCCAGCCACCAGGGCGCTGAACGCCAGTGTCAGGCCGAGCAGGGCGTAGGTGTTGCGCAGCACCTTGCGGCTGCTGTCGCTGATGGACACGCCATGGGCGCGTTGGGTGTGGGCGTCCAGCGGACGCAGGGTGGACATCGAATCGTCAGACATGGTGGTGTCCTTCAGGCATGAGGGTTCAAGACACCTTCAATTTAGGCGAGATGCGCTCGCGTGTAAATTCGAGTGATTCGCATCAAAGCTTCGAGAAAAGCGAAATGAACTACAAGCACCTGCACTACTTCTGGACGGTGGCGCGCCTGGGCGGCGTGGTCAAGGCCAGTGAGCATCTGCACCTCACACCGCAGACCATCAGCGGGCAATTGCAGCTGCTGGAAGAGCACTTTGGCCGCCCCCTGTTCGAAAAGAAGGGCCGCAAGCTGGCGCTCACCGACACGGGCGAGCTGGCCTACAGCTATGCGCAAGACATCTTCAACCTCGGTGCCGAGCTGGACCAGGTGGTGCGCCTGCCGCGCGGCACGGCACGGCCCATCGAACTGCGCGTGGGCATTGCCGATGCCGTGCCCAAGCTGGTGACCTGCCGCCTGCTGGAGCCTGCACTCACGGGCGAGCACCCCTTCAAGGTGGTGTGCCGGGAGTGGAAGCTCGACAGCCTGCTGGCCGAGCTGGCCGTGCACCGGCTGGACCTCGTGCTGTCCGACACGCCCTTGCCGTCGGGCTTGAGCGTCAACGCGTTCAACCACCGCCTGGGCGGCTCGCCGGTGGGTTTTTACGCCGCCAAATCGATGCTGCCGCGGCTCAAAACCAAGGCCTTCCCGGCCTGCCTGGACGGCGCTCCGCTGCTGATGCCAGGCAGCGATTCGGCGCTCGGGCGGCGCATGGCGCAGTGGTTGGGGCGCCACCAGCTCAACCCGCGCGTGGTGGGCGAGATCGACGATGGCGCCTTGCTCAAGGCCCTGGGGCAACACGGCCATGGCATCTTCATCGCCCCCATGGTGCTCGACGCCGATGTGCGCGCCGAGTACGGCGCCAAGCTGCTGGGCGAGGCCACCGACCTCATCGAGGAGTTCTACGTCATCACCGTGGAGCGCCGCATCACCCACCCCGGCGTGGCCGCCATCACCGACGCGGCGCGCCAGGGCCTGTTCGCGGCCTGGAGCCGTTGAACCGCCGCACAGGCGATCCACAGACGAGGGCTGTTAACCTTGCGGCATGAAAGATTCCTTCGAGCCTGAGCTGGCGCAGTGGCAGGCCGTGCAGCGCATGCGCACGCGTCGCCAGGTCGCGCCCGCCGTGGCCCCGGCCGCGCTGGGCCCTGACGACGAAGCCTTGCGCGGCACGACCTACCTCATCGACGGCCAGCAGCGCCTGTCCTTCGGCAGCAACGACTACCTGGGCCTGTCGCAGCACCCCGCGCTGATGGCCGCGGCCCACGAGGCCATCGACCGCTACGGCGTGGGCGCCACCGCCTCGCCGCTGGTGTGCGGCCACAGCCCGGCGCACGAGGCGCTGGAGGCCGAACTCGCGGCCATGGTGGGCCTGCCGCGCGCCCTGTACTTCTACGCGGGCTATGCGGCGAACGTCGGCGCCATTCCTGCGCTGGTGGGCCGGGGCGATGCGGTGTTTTCCGATGCGCTCAACCACGCCTGCCTGATCGATGGCATCCGCCTGTCGCGCGCGGAACTGAACGTCTACCCGCATGGCGACCTGGATGCCCTGGCGCAGGCCCTGCAGGCCAGCACGGCCACGCGCAAGCTGGTGGTGACCGATGCGGTGTTCAGCATGGATGGCAACGTCGTCGATGTGCTGGCCTTGCTGGCCTTGTGCGAGCAGCACGATGCCTGGCTGATGATCGACGATGCCCACGGTTTCGGGGTGCTGGGTGAGCACGGCGAGGGCACCCTGTCGCACCAGGGCATCGCGGGCCGCGAGGGCGTCGCGCCCGCCTGGCAAGGGCGGCTGGACCGCTTGGTCTACATGGCCACGCTGGGCAAGGCGGCGGGCGTGGCGGGCGCTTTCATTGCCGGGCACCCGGCCATGGTCGAGTGGGTGATGCAGAAGGCGCGCACCTACATGTTCGCCACGGCCGCGCCGGCGGTGGTGGCCGAGTCGCTGCGTGCCGCTTTGCGCGTGATGCAGGACGAGCCGCAGCGTCGCGCGCACCTGCAGACCTTGCGACAGCGCCTGCGCGATGGCGTCGAGGCGGCGCGCCTGCCCTGGACGCTGATGCCGTCCGACACGGCCATCCAGCCCTTGGTCATTGGCAGCAATGCCGATGCCATGCAGGTGATGGCAGCGCTCGACGCGCAGGGCGTGTGGGTGCCGGCCATCCGACCGCCCACGGTGCCCGAAGGCACGGCGCGTTTGCGCATTTCGCTGTCGGCGGCGCACACGGTTGGGCAGATCGACCGGCTCGTGGCCGCGCTGGCTCAGGCCGCGGCGGGCTGAGCGAACAGGGCGCGGCGGTTGAGGCGCTGGCTCAGGCGCCCACGCGGCAGCGCTTCGGTGACCTTGTGGGGGGCTTGTGCCGTGTCGCGCGGCACGGCCTGCGGCATGGGCTGGCCGTTGGCGCCGATGAGGCTGTGCACCTCGGGCAGGTGGGCGGCCTCGCCACGGCGCACCACGATGCCGATTTCGCCGTTGGCCAGGCGCACGCAGGAGCCAGGCGGGTAGACGCCGATCTCCTTGATCAACGCAGACACGAACGGGTTGCGGGCGCCATCGGCCTGCTGGAACAGGCTGCGCGCGGCGAGGTGCGAGGGCATGGCCGGGCGCGAGGCGCGGGCGCTGATCTTGGCCAGGTAAACGTCGGCGTAGTGCAGCATGCAGGCCATCTCGCCGTTTGCTGCGTGCTGGGCGGGCAAAGGGCCACCGTCGGACGTGACGTGGTGGTGCTCGACCGCGTGCAGCCAGTCGGTGTCGGTCACGCCGCGGGCTTCCAGTGCGCGCCGGCCCACGGCACCGTGATCGTGCACCGCCTGTCGTTGTTGCGGGCTCAGTGGCGTCAGCTGCAGGGCCAGGGTGGACTGCAGTGGCAGCATGCCCAGGTTCATCGTCAGGGCGGCCTGGCTGAGGGTGTCGCAGTCGGTGTCGCTCCAGCCCATGCGCTGGCCGATGAGGTTGGCCACGAAGGCCGTCTGCACCGAGTGGGACACGGCATAGCTGGCCGGGTCGTCGGTGTGCAGCAGCTCGAACAGGCTGGCTTCCTGGCGGTGCGACAGGGCGTGGCGGATGTCGTCGCAGGCCTCGTCCATGGTCTGACGGAACACCGTGGCGTCAGCGGGCTGTGTCAGCAACTGGGTCATGCGCTGGTGCAGCGATTCCCACAGCGTGACCGCGTCCTGGCGCCGCGCGTGGCGTTGCGTGTCTTGCTGGTGGGCCTCGTGGTCGGCCTGGTCCACGTACACGCCCCGTGCGATCAGGGCGTTCACCTGGGCCGTGTCTCGCAGCACGTGGCCACGGCTGAGCAGCAGCTGGCTGCTGTCGTTGTAGACGTTCCAGGGCAGGGGGCGCTGCGGCTGGACCTGGTCGGAGCACAGTTGGAAGAGTTTCATGGCGCGATGCGGCAGTGGGTCCGGCGCCAGTGTGTGGCGGGGGGGCATCGTCCGAAAGGCCGAACAGAACGGACTTCGTCATCCGATTGCTGTTCGGTGGCGTGCTTTCGCCCATCGATGGGGCAAAGCACGCCAAGGCGCGCTGAAGTCCGCGGTCAGGCCAGCGGCAACTCGGCGCGCAACGAGTGCGGGAAGGCCTTGGTGATGCGCACGTCGATGAGCTGGCCGATCAGGCGCTCACGCAGGGCCTGGGTGGGGCCGGCGGCGAAGTTGACGATGCGGTTGCACTCGGTGCGGCCCATCAGCTCGGACGGGTCCTTGCGGCTGGGGCCTTCGACCAGGATGTGCTGCGTCTTGCCGACCAGTTCTTCGCTGTAGCGCAGCACATTGGCTTCGAGGTAGGCCTGCAGCGTTTGCAGGCGCTTGAGCTTGACCTCGTAAGGCGCGGTGTCTTCCAGCGCGGCGGCCGGGGTGCCCGGGCGGGCGCTGAAGATGAAGCTGAAGGAGGCGTCGAATTCGAGGTCGGTGGCCAGCTTCATGAGCTTGTCGAAGTCCTCGTCGGTCTCGCCGGGGAAGCCGACGATGAAGTCGGTGGACAGGCGGATGTCGGGGCGCACGGCGCGCAGCTTGCGGATGGTGCTTTTGTACTCCAGCGCCGTGTAGCCGCGCTTCATCGCCATCAGGATGCGGTCGGAGCCGTGCTGCACGGGCAGGTGCACGTGGTTGACCAGCTTCGATGTCTTGCCATAGACGTCGATGAGGCGCTGGCTGAACTCGTTGGGGTGGCTGGTGGTGAAGCGGATGCGCTCGATGCCGGGGATCTCGGCGACGTACTCCAGCAGCATGGCGAAGTCGGCGATGTCCGCCGTGTCTCCCATCTTGCCGCGGAAGCCGTTCACGTTCTGGCCCAGCAGGGTGACTTCCTTGACGCCCTGGTCGGCCAGGTCGGCCACTTCGGTCAGCACGTCGTCGAAGGGGCGCGAAACCTCTTCACCGCGGGTGTAGGGCACCACGCAGTAGCTGCAGTATTTCGAGCAGCCTTCCATGATGGACACGAAGGCCGAGGCGCCATCCTTGCGGGGCGGCGGCAGGTGGTCGAACTTCTCGATTTCGGGGAAGCTGATGTCCACCTGCGGGCGTTGCAATTGGGCGCGCTTGGCCAGCATGGCGGGCAGGCGGTGCAGCGTTTGCGGGCCGAACACCACATCGACATAGGGCGCACGCGCGATGATGGCCGCGCCTTCCTGGCTGGCCACGCAGCCGCCCACGCCGATCATCACGCCCTTGTCTTTCAGGTGCTTGACGCGGCCGAGGTCGCTGAACACCTTCTCCTGCGCTTTTTCGCGGATGGAGCAGGTGTTGAAGAGGATGAGGTCGGCCTCTTCGGGGTCCTGGGTGGGCGTGTAGCCCTGGGCTGCGTGCATGACGTCGGACATCTTGTCCGAGTCGTACTCGTTCATCTGGCAGCCGTAGGTCTTGATGTAGACCTTCTTGGTCGAGGGGGTGTTGGCGCTCATGGTGATCAGGGCTTGGACCAGCTTTGCGAGATCGGGTCGAACAGCCAGGCCGTGGCCTCTTCGCGGGTGGTGGGCCAGCGGCGGCTGGCCTCTTCGGCGGTGAGCAGCCAGACATCCTGCAGCGCGCCGGTGAGGGCGTCCACGGTGTAGTTCACGCGCCAGGTTTGCCCGGCCAGCGTGGCCGACATCACCAGGGTGTTGCTGGTGCCGCGGATGCGTGCCGCCGGAGACAGGCGCGTGACCTGGCCGTTGAGCTGCAATTCCGGCGGCGTGCCGAAGGTGGCTTCGCCGCGCAGGGACAGCGGCGAGATGGGCACGGGGCGGGCGGTCTGTGCTTGTGCAGGGGCGGGTGCCAGGGTCAGCGGGCCGCCGAGCAAGGCCAGCAAGAGGGCGGCCCCAGCGGGGGCGTGCCAGGGGCGAGGACAGCGGGGCATGGTGTTGATCCAGGGGCTGTGAGGGGAGGCGGCATTTTAACCGCTGCCCCTGGCGCCGTCGGGCACACGGCTCAGGTCCATGTAGGCCACGACCATGCGGGTGAGTTCGTCCACCAGGCGGTCGATGCCGAAGGGCGGGTGCGGCAGGCTGAAGTAGCGCACCAGGGTGTAGACCGTGCTGTTGTAGGTGATGAACAGGCTCACTGGCAGATCTTGGGGACGGTAGGTCTGGTGGTGCTGCACCACGTACAGGCGGGCGGCTTCCATGAGGTGCTGCTCCGCGACATGGACCGCCTCCACCGAACGCAGCTCGTGCCAGTGGCGTGCGATGGCGCGGTAGCCCGGGCGCTGCGCCACCAGCAGCACGATGGCGCTGAGCAGGTGCCGGTAGAAATCGCCGACGCCAAGCTGGAGCCGCGCGGCGATGTCGCGCATGGCGATGTCTGCCACGGCCTCCCCGAGCTGGCCCACCAGGGCGGCGAGCAGCGCTTCCTTGTCCTGGAAGTACTGGTAGAGCGACCCGACGCTGACGCCGGCTTCCTCGGCCACGTCTCGGGTGGTGAGGGCCATGCCGCGCCGGTCGAACACGCGGGCTGTGGCTTCGAGCAAGGCCTCGACCATGAGCTGAGAGCGTTCTTGTCGGGGGGCTTTGCGCATGCTGGAGGGATGGCCGCCTGGATGGATTGCGACTTGAATGCGAACAATTGTTTGCATTATGGTGTCCTGTGTCCGCCCTGTCCAGGAACCCCGCGATGACCTGTCCCGTCCGCCATGCTGCACACCCTGTCCACCCTGCCCAAGCGATGACGGCATGCCCTGCCGGCAACGCGGCAACCTGCCTTGGCGAGCCGCAGCACGAGGGCGTGGCGCACGAGGTGCTGCAGCGTGCGCTGCCGATCGGGCCTGGCTCCCTGCTCTGGGAGAGCGCGGGCGACCTGCGCGGCCTGCTGGTCATCTTCCGGGTGGGGCTGATCCAGAACATGCACCCGGCGGTCAGCCGCGCTTTAGAGCAGCACTCTGGCGAGGTCTTCCTCCAGAACCCGTGGAATCGGCTGCTGCGCTCCATCCCGCCGATCATGGGGGGCATCTATGCGCCCGATGCCGAGCAGGTGGGCCGGCGCGTGCGGGACTACCACGTCGGCATCGGCGGCCAGCTCGCCGATGGTCGCCCCTACCATGCGCTGCAACCCGACGTCTTCTTCTGGACGCATGCGACCTTCGTGGAAGGTGTGATCGCCGCGCGCGCGCACTTCGACACGCCGTTCACGTCCGAAGAGAAGGAGCTGCTGTACCGCGAGTCCATCACCTGGTACAGCCGCTACGGCGTGTCGATGCGGCCTGTGCCGCCGGACTACGCCAGCTTCCAACGCTACTGGAACGCCATGTTGCCCACGTTGCAAGACACGCCGATCACCCGTCACGCATTGGCCTTGTCGCACACGCCGCGGCCGTTCGAGGCCATCCCCCATGGGCTCTGGCGCGTGTTGGACCCGCTGGTGAACCGGCTCTCGAAATGGCTGGGCCGTGGCACCTTGCCGCCGACGCTGCGCGAGACGCTGGGCCTGCGTTGGAGCCGGCTGGACGAGGCCTTGCTGCGCGGCTTCGCATGGTCGGTGCACGGCGTGTTCGCGCTGCTGCCCACCGAGTGGCGCTACCTGCCCGTGGTGCGCGCCAGCCGGCGCCAGGCCCGTGAGGCCCCTTGATCAGGTCGTGATCAGGCTGCGCCGTTGAGCTTGGCCAGCCGTTGCGGCGTGCCCACGTCGGTCCAGGCGCCGGTGTGTAAGGTGCCGCCCAAGCGACCGCTGTCGATGGCGCGGTTCAAGCAAGGCCGCAGGGGCGCGGCCTGACCTGGCACGATGCCGTCCACCATGCCGGGGCGGTACAGGCCGATGGTCGAGTAGGTGCCGGTGGGGGTGCCCACCGGGGCAAGGTCTTTGTGGTGGATGCGGCCTTCAGCGTCGAGGGCGAAGTCCCCCTGCGGCACGTGTTCGGGGTTGGGCACCAGCCAGAGGCGGGCCAGGTCCTGGGCGCTGTGAGCGCCGTCACCCGCGGCGAAGGCCTGCGCGACATCGGCATCGAAGTGGAAGCCGGGCACGAACACATCGCCGGCCAGCACCCAGAAGGCACGCCCGCCGCCGGGCGCTGCCGCCAGCAAGGGCAGGGCCTTGGCGATGCCGCCGGCAGTCTCCAAGGCACCGCCGTGATCGCGCCCCTCGTGCGAGTAGCGGATGCGCAAACCCCAGCGGCTGCCATCGCCCAAGGCGGGCTCGAACTGCTCTTCGAGGTAGGCGGTGTTGATGACGACGTCGCGCACGCCGTCGCGGGCCAGGGCCTCCAGGTGCCAGACGATGAGGGGCTTGCCTTGCACCGCCAGCAGCGGTTTGGGGCAGGTGTCGGTCAGCGGGCGCATGCGCTCGCCGCGGCCGGCGGCGAGGATGAGGGCGGGCAAGTTGCGTGGCGTGGCAGGAGGCTGGCTCATGCGCACGCATTGTCCACGCAAAGGCTGACAAGGGCCGATGTCAGGCGGTCTTCAGGCGGAAACGGTTGGCCCGTTGGAAGGTGCCGAAGTCGTTGAAGCGCACGCCCATCTCGCGCATCACCCGGTGGGCGACCTTGGCGTTCCACTGGCGCACGTAGAAAGGCTCTTTCACCGCGAAGTGGTGGATGGCGTGGGTGCTGCCGAAGTTGAAGCAGAACAGCTGCATCGGCATCAGCCACCAGGGGTTGAGCACCTGGCACTGCTGCATGGCGTTGCGGGCTTCCACGTCGCCGTGGTAGTGCATGTTCGAGCTGATGAAGTGCAGGCAGAAGGTGCGCAGCAGGCAGGGCAGGGCGTAGACCACACCAAACACGTCGAGGGCGTCCATCACCGACGGCGTCCACTGCGGCCAGGGGATGTCCACGCCCAGCAGCGGCGCAGCCCACATCACCGCGTGCAGCACCACCCAGCCGTGGAAGAGGGCGTAGTACAGCTGCCCGATCGGCATGTAGGCCAGGGTCTGCTCGGCGGCCATCTTCAGGGCTTCCTGGCGGTTGGCGGGCTTTTGCGACTGGATGTACTGGGTCGTGGCGCGGCGCATCTCGTTGGGACGCAGGATGACCGCCAGCATGTTGTCGCCCGTCATCAGCAAGCGGCGCAGGCCCCAGGGCGTGCCGTTGGTGATGCCACGCTCTTCCAGGTCGGACGCAGTGCCCGAGAACTTGTGGTGGTGCAGGTGCAGCTTGCGGCGCACGAAAGGGCTGACCGTGGAGGCGCGCGCCAGCCACCCCAGTGCCAGCATCAGGTTGTTCGCCCAAGGCTTGCTGCGGAAGTACATCTGGTGGATGAGATCGTGCTCCAGCTCGTGGATGAAGGACGCGAAGATGGCCGTCACCGGCACGCACACCCACCAGGGGATGGCGCCTGCGACGTAGAGCCAGCCGCTGGCGACCATGCCCAGCAGGGACACGGCCATGATGGTGGCGCCGATGGCGTCCTGGTGACGCAACCAGGGGTGGCGGGCTCGCAGGTCTTCGCCGGCTTGCAGCACCACGCTGCGGATGCGCTCGGACTTCTGGGCGTCTGTCATGCCGCCGGCGGGCTGGCCGTGCTTGCGCGGTGGGGTCTGTTTGTGGCTCATGGTCTCCTCTTTCTCCGCCTCTGGACGAGACGTGTGTAGAGGCGCCAGCGTACCCAGGCCCGACCTGTCACCGTGAGGGGTGCTCAGGCCGAAAACCAGTCAATTCGGGCCAGACCCCGCATCCACGCCCTTGCCACCGGCGACAAAGCCGATGCGTCCGCCGCCCTGGGTGCGCCATTCGCGTGGCGAAAGCCCGGTCCATTTGGCGAAGGCCCGGGCGAAGTTCGCCGGGTCGCTGTAACCCACGGCTTCGGCCACCTGCTTGATGGCCAGGGCCGGGTTGGCCAGCAGTTGCTGCGCGTCGCGTTGGCGGATGCGGTCCAGCAGGGCCTGGAAGCTGGTGCCCTCGTCCTGCAGTCGGCGCTTGAGCGTGCGCTCCGACAGGTGCAGCGCTGCGGCCACATCGCCCACGTCGGGGTAGCGCCCATCGCGGCAGACCAGGTGTTGGAGCACCAGGCCGCGCGTGCCGCTGGCGGCTTCCCGGCGGGAGATCTCCTGCTCGCAGCGCTCGATGGCCAGTTGCACGCTGACCGGGTCGGCCGTGGCGATGGGCTCGTCCAGCAAGCGCGCCGGGAAGCGAATTTCCACCGCCTTCTGGTGGAAGTGGAAGCGCGGCAGCCGGTCGCGGTAGCGCGCATAGGCCGCGGGCTCGGCGTGCGGCACACCGATCTCGCTGAGCCAGCCGGACACCGCGGGGTCCATGCCCAGCACCTTGGCGAACAGGCTGCACAGCTCCACCACGACCAAGTCCATCACAAAGTCGCGTTGCGGCCCCAGGGGGATGGTCTCGCGCAGCTCGATGACGACCTCGTCGCCCACCACCGACAGCACGTTGGTGAAGGCCGGCACGCGGGCCCGGAAGTAGCGCTCGCTGAACTCGATGGCCTCGCGCAGGGTGGCGCAACTGATCAGGCCAAAGCCCACGAAGCCATGCTTGGTGACCTGGCTGCGCAGGCCCAGCTCGTAGGCCAGGCTGTGGTCGCCATCGAGCTTCATGGCATTGCCCAGCAGCACGGCGTATTGCCAGGCGCCGATCTGGGCGCGCTGGTCCTGCAGTTGCTCGCGGCTGAGCTGGGTGCCCGCGAGCACATCGGCCTCGGGTTGGCCGCGCTCCAGCATCAGCGAGAGCAAAGACAGCGCATAGGTGGCCGGCAGGGTGGCGTTCAGGGCGACGGTCGGGAGCGACGGGGTTTGCATGGGGCGACAGCGGACATCTGGGCACCGATTCTAGGCACCTGCGCCTGTTTGTGCCGCGCGCACAAAAAAGCGGCCTCGTCGCCAGGACGAAGCCGCTGTCAACGCGCCATCACCGTGACCACCGGGCGGTGGTCGGGGGCGATGGGCACCCCACTTGCTCTCTCAGCGCCTTGTCCGGGTCACTTCTTCGTGTAAATCTGGTCGAACACGCCGCCATCGGCGAAGTGCGTCTTCTGGGCCTTGGTCCAGCCACCGAAAGCGTCGTCGATCTTCAGCAGCTCGATCTTCGGGAACTGCTTGGCGTACTTGGCCGCGGCCTTGGCATCGGTCGGGCGGTAGAAGTTCTTGCCAGCGATGTCCTGGCCCTCGGCGCTGTACAGGTAGTCCAGGTAAGCCTTGGTCACCTCGCGAGTGCCGCGCTTGTCCACGACCTTGTCCACGATGGCCACGGGCGGCTCTGCGTAGATGCTCACCTTCGGGTAGACGATGTCGAACTTCTCGGCACCGAACTCCTTGAGCGACAGGTGGGCCTCGTTCTCCCAGGCCAGCAGCACGTCACCCTGGCCGCGTTCGGCGAAGGTCACGGTCGAGCCACGGGCGCCGGAGTCCAGCACCGGCACGTGCTCGTACAGCTTGCCCACGAACTCCTTGGCCTTGGCCTCGGAGCCGGTCTTTTTGGCTTCCTGGGCCCAGGCGGCCAGGTAGTTCCAACGCGCGCCGCCCGAGGTCTTGGGGTTGGGCGTGATCACGGCCACACCGGGCTTGATCAGGTCGCCCCAGTCCTTGATCTGCTTGGGGTTGCCCTTGCGGACCAGGAAGACGATGGTCGAGGTGTAGGGAGCGCTGTTGCCCTTGAAATCCTTCTGCCAGTCGGCCTTGAGCAGGCCCTTCTCGGCGATGGCGTCGATGTCATAGGCCAGGGCCAGGGTGACGACGTCGGCTTCCAGGCCGTCGATCACGGAGCGCGCTTGCTTGCCCGAGCCACCGTGCGAGGCCTTGACGGTGACGTTGTCGCCGGTCTTGGCCTTCCAGTGCTTGGCGAAAGCGGCGTTGTACTCCTGGTAGAGCTCGCGGGTCGGGTCATACGACACGTTGAGCAGGGTGACATCCTTGGCGTGGGCGACCGCAGGGGCCAGGGATGCAAAACCGGCGGCTGCTGCGATCGCGACAGCGGCTGCAGCGTGGAAGGAACGGCGGGAGCGGGGCAGGAAAGACATGTTGTGAGTTCAAAGCAGTGAAACAGTGAAGTCATGCTAGGTCTCGGCCCCCGGGAGGGGAAGGAAGGAAATTGAGCTTGCTTATGCCCTTGCCCGTGATCGCGCTTGCCAGGCCATTCGCGGCATTTGCTGCATTTGTGACAGCCCGCGCTGCGCTGGTGGGCAAACTGGCCCACATCGCGTGACAGCTGGCGTCTGCGCGGTCTGTCCCGGAGGCACCCACAGGGTTGTCCACAGAAATTGTGGATAACGCGTGGTGTCTCGGCAGGCCCGCAAAGGATGAAGCCCGCGGCGAGGGGCGGGCTTCGGGCCGGACCGCGGTGACCGCGCGTCGGGCTGAGGTCACTCTAGGGTGCGACTGTCAGCCGTCTGTTGCTGTGGCGAGCGCCGGGTGCAAAGTTGGGTAAGGCCCTGAGGCGCTCGCCCACGCCCTCACTCGTCCGAGCTGGAGTTCCAGAACGCCTGCAGCACCCCTGGTAGACCTTCCAGCCGTGCTGCGATCTGGTCCAGCACATCGGCCTCCACCGAGGTTGCGAACAGCGTGACCTCGATTTCCGCATCGGTCTGCCCGAAGGCGTGCTGGTCCACGTCGCGCACGGGGTAGTTCGCCGCTTCCAGCCAATCAACCAACTGGGTGCGCACATCGCCTTGCGCGGTGCGCTGGCAGACCACGAAGAAACGGTAGGTGGCTTCGCTGGCCGACTCATCGAGCGGACGACGGTTGATCTTGTTGACGACCGGGCGCAGCAGCGTGTTGCTGGCCAGCACGAAGAGCGCCGCGAAGATGGCCTCGCCCAGGAGGTCGGCCCCTGCGCAAGCGCCGACCGCGGCCGAGCCCCACAGCGTGGCCGCCGTGTTCAGCCCGGTCACGTTGGCACCTTCTTTCATGATCGCACCCGCGCCCAGGAAGCCGATGCCCGAGATCACGTAGGCCATGACATGCACAGCGCCATCGTGGCCGCCCAGCCGATTGGCCGCATCGACGAACACCGCTGCGCCGACGGCGACCAAGGTGTTGGTGCGCAGACCCGCGGTGCGCTGGCGCACCTGGCGCTCGATGCCGATGAGGCCGCCCAGCACGAAGGCGGCGCTCAGGCTGAGCAAGGTGTCGGCGAGGGACGCGATGTTGATGGCTTGAAAGGCTTCCATGGGCGGGATGATAGGTGCGCCGGCAGTTTGCAAAGAAAGGTATGCGAAAGGCTCGGCGGCTAGATTGCAAGGCACACACAGCCAGGTGCCTTTGCAACCGCACACATGTCCGTCGAAATTCCCCAGGAATGCAGCGTGTTCGCGCTCATGGAAGAGGCCTTTGCCACGCGACGCCCGCTGGCGCTGGCCGATGGCAGTGCGCCAACTTTCGTGCTGCCACGCGTGCTGGGGCGGTGTCCGCAGGGCTTGCCGATGATGGTGGCCGAACAACTCACGCCGGCACAGGGGCCGCGAGCGGCGCCCACCTACTCCAGCCGTCTGGTGGTGGTGCCATGGCCCTTGGCGCAGCGCCTGGCGCGCACGTCCCTGGCCCAAGTGCCGCACCGCAGCGGCACCCTCATCCCGCCAGAACTGCTGCGGGACCTGGCGGAGATTTACTGCGTCAACTGAGGCTGGAGCCCCATGCCCCATGCCCCATGCTTGAAGGACAGGGGCACGCACGGACGCCAAAGCAAAAAGCCACCGCGAGCATGGCTCAGAGGTGGCTTTTGCATCCAAGTCGTTGTCACGCTCGGAGAAATTCTGGTGGCGCTTCACGGATTCGAACCGCGGACCTGTGGATTATGATTCCATCGCTCTAACCGACTGAGCTAAAGCGCCAACAAGACCAAAATTATATGACGGTTTTTCGATGCTGTGCAAGTGCTTTGCGGTTTTTTCTGCGCGACCGTGCCGGCCCTTGAAAACGCAGCCGCTGTCACCATGTCCAAGCCGCCGGCAGCTTCGGCTGCCATCGACCGATCCTGACCCTGACCCACACCGTTCGCCACACCATGAGCAAGCAAACCCTTTCCTTTCAGGCCGAAGTCAAGCAACTGCTGCACCTGGTCACGCACTCGCTGTACTCCAACAAGGAAATTTTCCTGCGCGAGCTGATCTCCAACGCGTCTGATGCCTGCGACAAGCTGCGCTTCGAGGCCCTCGATCATGCCGAGTTCTACGAAGACGCCCCCAACCTCGACGTGCGCATCCTCGTCGACAAGGCCGCGCGCACGCTGACCATCCGCGACAACGGCATTGGCATGAGCGCGCAAGAGGCCATCGACCACCTCGGCACCATCGCCAAATCGGGCACGAAAGACTTCATGGGCCGCCTCAGTGGCGACCAGCAAAAAGACGCCCAGCTCATCGGCCAGTTCGGCGTGGGCTTCTACAGCGGCTACATCGTGGCCGACCGCATCACCGTCGAATCGCGCCGCGCGGGCCTGAAGGCCGAAGAGGGCGTGCGCTGGAGCAGCGAGGGCACGGGCGACTTCGAGGTCGACGCCATCACCAAGCCGACCCGCGGCACCGACATCGTCCTGCACCTGCGCGAAGGCGAAGACGAGTTCCTCACCGCCTGGAAGCTGCGCCAGGTCGTCAACAAGTACTCCGACCACATCTCCCTGCCCATCCTGATGCAAAAGGAGACCTGGGACGCCGAGAAATCGGAGTACGTGCTCGAAGACGGCTGGGACACCATCAACCAGGCCGCCGCGCTGTGGACGCGCAGCAAGTCCGACATCACCCAGGAACAGTACGACGACTTCTACAAGCAGATCAGCCACGACCAGGACGCCCCGCTGGTCCACACGCACAACCGCGTCGAAGGCCGCAGCGAATACACGCAGCTGCTCTACGTGCCGGCCAAGGCGCCTTACGACCTGTGGAACCGCGACAAGAAGGGCGGCCTGAAGCTCTACGTCAAGCGCGTCTTCATCATGGACGACGCCGAGGCGCTGCTGCCCAGTTACCTGCGCTTCGTCAAAGGCGTGGTCGATTCAGCCGACCTGCCGCTGAACGTCAGCCGCGAGATCCTGCAGGAAAGCCGCGACGTCAAGGCCATCCGCGAAGGCTGCACCAAGCGCGTGCTGTCCATGCTGGAGGACCTGGCGAACAACGAAGACCAGGCCAAGCGCGAGCAGTACGCCGCCTTCTGGACCGAGTTCGGCAGTGTGCTCAAAGAAGGCATCGGCGAGGACTTCGCCAACCGCGAGCGCCTGGCCAAGCTGTTCCGCTTCTCGTCCACTGCGGTCGATGACGGCGCCAGCCAGACCGTCAGCCTGGCCGATTACGTGGGCCGCATGAAGGAGGGGCAGGAGGGCATTTACGTCATCACCGCCGACACCGTCACGGCCGCCAAGAACAGCCCGCAACTGGAGCTCTTCAAGAAGAAGGGCATCGAGGTGCTGCTGCTGACCGATCGCGTGGACGAGTGGCTGCTCTCGCACCTGCACGACTTCGACGGCAAGCCGCTGCACAACGTCACCAAGGGCGCGGTCGATTTGGGCTCCTTGCAAGACGAGGCCGAGAAGAAGCAGGCCGAGGAGGCCGCCGAGCACCTCAAGCCCCTGCTGGAGCGCCTGAAGACCGCCCTGGCCGAGCGCGTGAAGGACGTGCGCGTCACAACCCGCCTGGTGGACTCGCCCGCCTGCCTGGTCACGGAAGACGGCGAGATCAGCGGTCACCTGGCACGCCTGCTCAAGCAAGCCGGCCAGGAAGCGCCAGAGGTCAAGCCCGTGCTGGAGCTCAACCCCGAGCACAGCTTGGTCAAGAAACTGGAGGCCAGCGAGCACTTCGATGACCTGGCCCACATCCTGGTCGACCAGGCCGTGCTGGCCGAGGGCGGTCAGCTTGAGGATGCCGCCGCGTACGTGCGCCGCGTCAATGCCCTGCTCGTGACGGCCGCCGTCTGATCAGGCATTCAGGTCAGGCGAGTTGCCTGGCCTGCGCGCACACCATGAACAAAGCCCCGGCGCCGGAGAGGCGTGCGGGGCTTTTGTCATGGGGGAGGGTGCGCGGACTCAGGGCGAGGCCACCAGCATCCGCATCCAGTCGCTGACGTGCATGGCGTTGTAGCGCACGCGGTAGAGCAACTCGGCCCCGATCGACTGCAGCGAGCTGTCGATGTGCGAACCCACGGAGTCGGGCGGCAACTTCAGCCAGGCCTCGGCTTCGGGGCCATCGCGCTCGATGGTGGCACCGGCGCGCGCAGCGATGCGCAGCATCGGGCCGTTCTCGCTGAGCGCATGGATCATCAGGTGGCTGGCGTGCTGGTTGCGTGCGTGGGTGATGGCGTGCTGGAACAGGCGCAGGCCCAGGCCCTTGCCGCGGCCGGCTTCCACCACCGACACGCCGAACTCCATGGCGCGACCGCGGGACGAGCCATCGCCATGCGGGCCCTTGCCGGGCATGGCAGCCAGGTGGGCCACGGCCACCAGGTGCAATTTGCTGTCGAAAATGCCGAAGACCTCGTCGCGCTTGAAGTCGATGGAAGCGACGTAATGCTGGATCTGCTCGGTCGTGGCGCGGTAGCCGAAACGCAGGTAGCGGTCGTGCTCGTCCAGCTCCAGCAGGTGGTCCAGGATGCGGCGGCGGTGGCGCGCATGCAGGTCACGGATGGGCACCCATCCCTCCGCGGGGCGGGGGCGAGGGTTCGGGTTGTTCTGTCCAGTCATGTCAGCGGGGGTGCGCATGCCGAATCGGTCGATCGGCGTGCGGTCTTTGGTTGTGGTCATGTGAGACCCCTTTCTTCACCTGGATCGCTGCGCCATCCTTTCATGAAGGACGCGCCCTGTCATCCGGTGCACGCCCTGAAATGTAGGGGAAAACCCGAATCCCTTCAACCCATGGGTGCATCCGGCCTTGCGTCGCGTCAATTCCTTCACGTTCTCAGGGTTGTGGCCCTCGGTCGAGCGCACCTTGCAGACCTGGGCCAGGCTGGGCTATACTGCTGGATTCCCGTTGCGGTTGCCGGGGACTGGGCTGCATGCAGTCCGGAGAAGTTGCTGGTGATGTGGGGCTGTCTGCCGTGTTGGTGGCGCCCGTACTGGCACGAAAGCCGTCTGCGAGGCCACCGACTCCCACGTGCATGTCACGCGGGTCCCAAGAAGTGGTTCCAAGGGCAGCAGTCAACTGTTTGACTTCCTATTAAAGGAAACACCCATGAAGACCTTCAGCGCCAAGCCGGCCGAAGTGACGCACGAGTGGTTTGTGATCGACGCCACCGACAAGGTGCTCGGACGAGTGGCCAGCGAAGTCGCTCTCCGTCTGCGCGGCAAGCACAAGGCCATTTACACGCCTCACGTGGACACCGGCGATTTCATCGTCATCGTCAACGCCGACAAGATCCGCGTCACCGGCACCAAAGCCGTCGACAAGATTTACTACCGTCACTCGGGCTTCCCCGGCGGCATCTACGCCACGAAGTTCAAGGACATGCAAGCCAAGCACCCTGGTCGCGCCATCGAAAAGGCCGTCAAGGGCATGCTGCCCAAGGGTCCCCTGGGCTACGCCATGATCAAGAAGCTGAAGGTCTACGCAGGCAGTGAGCATCCGCACACCGCCCAGCAGCCCAAGCCCCTGGAAATCTGAGGAGCGGCCACATGATTGGTAACTGGAACTACGGCACCGGCCGTCGCAAGTCTTCCGTCGCCCGCGTCTTCATCAAGAAGGGCACCGGCCAGATCATCGTCAACGGCAAGCCCGTTGAGCAGTACTTTGGCCGTCAGACCTCCATCATGGTGGTCAAGCAGCCCCTGGTGCTGACCAACAACGCCGAGCTGTTCGACATCAAGGTGAACGTTCACGGTGGTGGCGAATCCGGTCAAGCCGGTGCTGTGCGCCACGGTGTGACCCGCGCCCTGATCGACTACGACGCAACCCTGAAGCCCGAACTGAGCCGCGCTGGTTTCGTGACCCGCGATGCCCGTGAAGTCGAGCGTAAGAAAGTTGGCCTGCACGGCGCCCGTCGCAGGAAGCAGTTCAGCAAGCGCTGATCGACCCCCTGGCTTTGGCTGGCTGTGCCGCACTGGTTGCGGCGCGGTCTGCCAACCCAACCCGCCCCTGGCCTCGGCCCCGGGCGGGTTTGTCATTCAGGGCGTCTGTTTTGTGGGTGCATTGTTCCTACAATGGCGCCTCTTTGTTGAAAGGATGGAAGATGATCAAGGTTGGCATCGTCGGTGGCACCGGCTACACCGGGGTGGAATTGCTGCGCCTGCTGTCGCAGCACCCGCAGGTCCAGATCCAGGCCATCACGTCCCGCAAAGAGGCTGGTCTGCCTGTGGCCGACATGTACCCCAGCTTGCGTGGCCATGTCGACCTGGCGTTCGTCACGCCGGATGACGCCAAGCTCAACGCATGCGATGTGGTCTTCTTCGCCACGCCCCACGGCGTCGCCATGGCCCAGGCCCGCGAGCTGCTGGCCGCCGGCGTCAAGGTGATCGACCTGGCCGCGGACTTCCGCCTGAAAGACACCGCGGTGTTCGAGCAGTGGTACGGCATGGCCCACACCTGCCCGGACCTGCTGTCCGAGGCCGTCTATGGCCTGCCCGAGATCAACCGCGAGGCCATCCAGAAGGCCCGTCTCATCGGCAATCCGGGCTGCTACCCCACGTCCGTGCAGCTGGGCTTTGCGCCCCTGCTGAAGCACAAGCTGATCGAGACCACGCACCTGATTGCCAACTGCGCCTCGGGCGTGTCGGGCGCTGGTCGCAAGGCCGAGGTCCACACCCTGCTGCCCGAAGCTGCTGACAACTTCAAGGCCTATGGCGTCAAGGGCCATCGCCACGGCCCAGAGATCAACCAGCAGCTGCGCGCCATCGCCGGTGACGACAGCGTCAACTGCCTGTTCGTGCCGCACCTGCTGCCCATCATCCGTGGCATCCATTCGACGCTGTACGCGCGCCTCAACACCGCTGGCCAGGCCGCCGACCTGCAAGCCATCTTCGAAGACGCCTACCGCGCTGAGCGCTTCGTGGACGTTCTGCCCGCTGGCAGCGCGCCCGAGACCCGCAGCGTGCGCGCGTCGAACACCGTGCGCATCGCGGTGCACCGCCCGCAGCCCGACACCGTCATGGTGCTGGTGGTCGAAGACAACCTCACCAAGGGCGCTTCCGGCCAGGCCGTGCAGTGCATGAACCTGATGTGCGGCCTCGATGAGCACCTGGGCCTGACCGGCGTGCCCGTGCTGCCCTGATGCGTTGGCGACTGCTGCGTCGGCGGCTGTCCATCAGCTCGCCGCGCATGGCGGTGCGCAGCCACCTGCCCTGGCCGCTGCGCTGGGCGGTGGTCGCCGTCATGCTGGGCTTCTCAGGCGCGCTGGCGCTGTGGGCGTTCGAGTTCGGGCGTGGCCTGGCGGGGCTGCCTGGGCGCGACCTCGACGCGCAGCGCAGCCAGCTGGCCGAAGTGCGCCAGGCGCTGGACGCAGCCCGACGCGATCGCGACCAGGCCCAATCCATCGCCAATTCGGCGGACAGCCTGCTCAAGGCCGAGCGCGTCACGCAGCAAAAGCTGGTGGAGCAGGTGAGGGCGCTGGAGGCCGAAACCCAGATGCTCAAGGCCGACCTGGGTTTTTTCGAGCGCCTGCTGCCCGCTGCGGGTGAGGGTTTGTCCATCCGGGGGCTGCAGATCGAGCCTGCGGGCGCGGGGCAATGGCGCTACCAGTTGCTGGTGATGCAGCAAGGTGGCCGCAGCCCGGCCGAATTCCGCGGCACGGTTGAGCTCACCCTCAACGGGCAGCGCGATGTCAAGCCTGGCGTGCAGCCGGCCGCGGTGTTCAAGCAGGCCTTGCAGTTCCGCCAGTACCGCCGCATCGATGGCACCTTGGTGGCCCCGCCGGGCGTGCAGCCGCGTCAGGTGCAGGTGCGCGTGCTGGACGAGGCCGGTGCCGTGCGTGCCACCCAGGTGCAGCCGCTGTGACCGCTCCCGCACCCGCCCCGGCCCCCGCCCCAGCCATGGGGTTCGCTTGCACCGTGCATTGCGTCGCGCTCCCGCCCGAGCAGGGCATTGACCGCGGCCGCCGTCGGTGTAGGCTTGAGGGTTTGTCACCCTGGTCGAGGATGCCGTGATGTCTGGATGGATGTTCAACTGGAAAAAGACGCCCCCCATTCGCACCCTGATCGGTGAGGGCACGGTCATCACGGGCGAAATCCGCTTCAGCGATGGCCTGCGCATCGACGGTGAGCTGCATGGCAACGTCACCTCGGTGGGCGATGGCCGCAGCCTGCTCGTCATCAGCGACAAAGCCCGCGTGCATGGCAAGGTCAGGGCCGGACATGTCATCATCAACGGCAGCGTTGAGGGTCCTGTGATGGCCGAAGAGTTGCTGGAGTTGCAGCCCAAGGCGCGCATCGTGGGCGACGTCCGCTACGAGGCCCTTGAAATGCACCAGGGCGCCACCATCGATGGTGAACTGCGCGCGATGAAATCCGAGCCCAAACCTGGGCTCAAGCTGGCCGCCAGCAGCGCGCCTGCGACCGTTGCTCAGCCCGCTGGCAGCGCTGACCGCGCCGCATCCTGACTGTTTGTTCTTTTGTTGTGACCTGTTTTTCTCGGAGCCCCACATGACCGCCGTCGCCCAAGACACCGCCGCCCACTTCGCCGCCGACGCGGGCGAGATGCCTGCGCCCATCATCTTCACCGACGCGGCTGCGGGCAAGGTGGCCGAGTTGGTCGCCGAAGAGGGCAACCCGGAGCTGAAGCTGCGCGTGTTCGTGCAAGGCGGCGGCTGCTCGGGCTTCCAGTACGGTTTCACCTTCGATGAGATCACCAACGAAGACGACACCCAGATGTCCAAGAACGGCGTGACCCTGCTGATCGACGCCATGAGCCTGCAGTACCTGCTCGGCGCCGAGATCGACTACAAGGACGACCTCGAAGGCGCCCAGTTCGTCATCCGCAACCCGAACGCCACGACCACCTGCGGTTGCGGCTCCAGCTTCTCGGTCTGATCAGGCTGGGCGCCTGTTGGGCGAATCAAGCCGGGTACAAGGCGCCCAGCACGCGGGGACCTCTCGCACCAGTGACGGCGGGCAGGTTGCCCGCCAGGCGCCGCACATGCGTCCAGGCGAGCCAAGCGAAGGCCGCAGCCTCGACCTGCATCGCGTCCAGCCCGTGGGCGTCTGAGCGCGCCACGTGCACACCGGGCAATTGCTCGCTCAGGCGCCGCATCAGGTCGCCATTGAGTGCTCCGCCGCCACACACCACCACCTCTTGCGCATCCGGTGCGTGCGCCTGCACGGCCAGCGCGGCGCTGCGTGCAGTCAACTCGCACAAGGTGGCCTGCACGTCGCGGGCGGTGTCGGGGTCAGCCTGCGGGCCGTCGGTGAGGCCGTGTGGCGCCAACCAACGTTGCAGCCATTCGGCATTGAACAGGTCGCGCCCGGTGCTCTTGGGCGGTGGCAGGGCGAAGTAGGGGTCTGCCAGCGCGTCTGACAGCCAGGCTTCGCGGGCGTCACCGCCTGCACCCCACTCGCCATTGGCATCGTAGGCATGGCCGGTCTGCCACTCGCACCACATGTCCAGCAGGGCGTTGCCTGGGCCGCAGTCGAAGCCCAGCGGCGTCTGGCCTGGCCTGAGGATGCTGAGGTTGGCCATGCCGCCGATGTTCAGCACCACCACCGTGGCATCGGGCCGGGCGAAGATGGCGTCGTGGAAGGCGGGCACCAGGGGTGCGCCCTGACCACCTGCGGCCACATCGCGGCTGCGGAAGTCGGCCACGACGTCGATGCCGGTCATCTCGGCCAGCAAGGCGGGGTGATTGAGCTGGCAGGTGTAGCCCAGGTCGGGTCGGTGCCGCACGGTCTGGCCGTGGGCGCCGATGGCGGTCACCTCGGAGGGCAGCACGTCGGCCTCGGTGCACAGCGCGTGCACCACCGTGGCGTACAGCACCACCAGTGCTTGTGCGGCTTCGGCGGCGCGGTGCAGTTCGTTGTCGCCCGGTGTGTTGAGCGCCAGCATGGCTTGACGCAGCGCGGGCGGGAAGGGGCGGTGGACGTGGCTGAGCGTCTCCCAGCCCGTGCCTGTGCCTTGCCCGACGGCACGCTGCAACAGCACGCCGTCCACGCCGTCCAGCGAGGTGCCCGACATCAGGCCAATGTAGGTCTCGGCCGGCTGGCTGGCGCCTTCGCTCATGGGGGCGTCACTCGAAGCGCGGGCCCGTGGCTGCGCCGGCCGTCTGCTGCTCGCTGGCCATGTTCAGGCGCTGTGCCACGTCCACGGCCATGCGGCGGAACTGGCCCAGGGCCAGCGGCGACAGCTGCAGGCTTTCCGAGGCCCGAGCGATGGTCATCGGGTCGACCTGGCGGCCCCCCACCTTGAATTCGAAGTGCAGGTGCGGACCCGTGGCCCAGCCCGTGGCACCCACGGCGCCAATGCGGACGCCCTGTTCCACCTGCTGCCCACGGCGCACGTCGATGCGGCTCAGGTGGGCGTACACGGTTATGCGGTCACCGCTGTGCTGGATGTGCACGACGTTGCCGTAGCCATTTTGCTGACCGGCGAAACTCACCACGCCATCGCCCACGGCGCGGATGGGGGTGCCGGTCGGGGCGCCGAAATCGACGCCCAGGTGGGCGCGCCACGTTTGCAAAATCGGGTGGAAGCGCATGGCGAAACCCGAGGTCACGCGCGAGAAGGCCAGGGGCGACGACAGGAACGCGCGCACCTTGCTGCGGCCAGTGAGGTCGTAATAGGCGCCCTTGCGGCCGGGCTCCTGGAACCACACGGCGTCGTGCACCTTGTCCTTGTTGATGAAGCGCGCAGCCAGCACGCGACCGGCCGCATTGCCCCAGGTCACCGGTTCGCCATCGGCCAACAGCGCGTCATAGAGCACGCTGAAAGCATCGCCCTTGCGCAGTTCGCGGCGGAAGTCGATGTCGGTGCCGAAGATTTCGGCCAGCTGGTTGGTGACGCCATCGGGCAGGTGGGCGTCGTCGGCCGCGGCATACAGCGAAGACTGGATGGTGCCCGAGCCCATTTGCTGGCGTCGGTCCAGCGGCGCAACTTCCTTGCGCACCACGAAGCGCGCGTGGCCGGTGCCGTCCTGGCGCTCGATCGTCAAGCGGGTGAAGTGGGTGTCGATGTCGCTGGTGGTGTCGGCCGGGCCGCGCACGATCAGCTGGCGCAGGTGGCCGTCTTCCACCGTGGCCTTGACCGACTTGCCGATGCGACCCTGCAGCACGGTGGCCGCCAGCGGATCGTTGCGGATGAAGGCGGCGGCTTCGGTGTCGTTCACGCCCAGGCGGGCCAGCAGGCTGTCGGCGGTGTCAGCCGAGCGGGTGACATCGCTGCGGAACAGTGCCAACGTTTGCAGGTCCAGGCGCTGCAGCGCATCGGGCAGTGCGGCAGGCGTGACCGGCTGGGTGATCTGGGTGATGAGCGGGGGCGCCAGCTCTGGCAGCACGGACAGCGGTGCCACACCGAAGGCGGTGACGGCCGAACCCGCCAGCACGGTCAGAACGGCTGCGCTGACGCGGCGAGGGTGGCGGTGTGCGGCGGACTGGAGGTCTTCAGCGATTTGTGCGAGCCGTGCGAACGAGAAAGCCTGGTTCAAAACGTGTGTTCCTGTCTGGAGCCGCTGCTGCTGCGCGTCACCTAAAATCTGCCCTCGCCCGCGCGCAATGTCTGTGCCGGACGCCATGCAAGCTGCGAAGTATAGCGGCGGCTCCTGCCCCTACCGCATGCTGATTTTCACCTGTTGGCCCACCATGTCTCATTCCGAAAAAGCACCTGAAACCCTGGCTGATGCCGCCCCAGCCCCGCACCCCGTCACAGACCGCGTGCGGGAGGCGCTGGCCATCACCCAGCGCGGCGTCGATGAGCTGCTGCCCGAGGCTGAGTGGGTGCGCAAACTGGCGCGCTCGGAAGCCACCGGCGTGCCGCTGCGGATCAAGCTGGGCCTGGACCCGACTGCGCCGGACATCCACCTCGGTCACACCGTCGTGCTGAACAAACTGCGCCAACTCCAAGATATCGGCCACCAGGTGATTTTCTTGATCGGGGATTTCACCTCGCTCATCGGCGACCCGTCGGGCCGCAACACCACCCGCCCGCCGCTCACGCCCGAGCAGGTCAAGGCCAACGCCGAGACTTACTACAAGCAGGCCAGCCTCGTCCTGGACCCTGCCAAAACCGAGATCCGCTACAACAGCGAGTGGTGCGACACCTTGGGCTCGCGCGGCATGATCCAGCTCGCCAGCCGCTACACCGTGGCCCGCATGATGGAGCGCAACGACTTCCACGACCGCTTCCACGCCGGCACCTCGATCAGCGTCCACGAGTTCCTCTACCCGCTGATGCAGGGCTACGACTCGGTCGCGCTGAAGTCCGACCTGGAGCTCGGCGGCACCGACCAGAAATTCAACCTGCTGATGGGTCGACACCTGCAAGCCGAATACGGCCAGGAGGCCCAGTGCATCCTGACCATGCCGCTGCTGGTGGGACTGGACGGCGTCGAGAAGATGTCCAAGTCCAAGAACAACTACATCGGCATCAGCGAAGCCCCGAACGACATGTTCGGCAAGCTGATGAGCATCAGCGACGATCTGATGTGGCCTTACTTCACCCTGCTGAGCTTCCGCTCGCTGGATGACATCGCGCAACTCAAGGCCGAGTGCGCCGCTGGCCGCAACCCGCGCGATGCCAAGGTCGCGCTGGGCCAGGAAATCGTCACCCGATTCCATGGGGCCGCCGCAGCCGAATCAGCCTTGCAGGACTTCGTCAACCGCTCCAAAGGCGGCGTGCCGGACGACATCCCCGAGGTGACGCTGGCCGCGCCGGCGGACGGCTTGGGCATCGGCGCCTTGCTCAAGCAGGCGGGCCTGGTGCCCTCCAGCAGCGAGGCCATGCGCATGATCGAGCAGGGCGGTGTGCGCATCGACGGCGATGTGGTCAGCGACAAGGCCCTGCGTCTGGCCCATGGCACGTTCGTCGTGCAGGTCGGGAAACGCAAGTTCGCCCGCGTCTCTGTGGGTTGACCGTGACGCTCCGAAGGAACTTGCCTGCTTGTGAGGTTCATTTGGCGACATCGTCGGCCTAAAGGCGTTCAACGCGGGACCGGCGGTCACAAAATCACATTTAAGTACTTCCACTACCCCTGGCTGAGGGGCTCGTCGTGGCATCGCTCCCCCAGGTTGACGGTTTGTTGCAATCGACGGGAATTTCCACGTGGCCTTTGCTTCTGGCATCACGCAAGATCAGAAGGAAGCAGATCCGAAAGGTTTGCCGGCACTCTGGGGAGCTTGCGAACGCCCTGGGGTAGCTGAAGTTTTCACACAAGCAAGTTCGCATACGAGTGGAGATCACAATGAAATTCAAGTTCAAGAGCTTGGTCATCGCCAGCGCCTTCATGGCCGCGGGTGGCGCTCACGCCGTCACCGCGACCATCAACCAGGGCGAGTCCCTGGCCTACGGCGACTACACCATCAGCGGCCTGACCGGTTCGGGCACCCTGACCTTCTCGCAAGACCTGCTGGACACCCTGAACCTGGGCGTGGTCAGCGTGAGCGGCGTTG
>Ga0265316_10000181_pt1 | contig 71764 bp, 73 predicted proteins | sample 4522metaG_FD_202092 | JGI IMG/M metagenome (GOLD analysis project Ga0265316, IMG submission 202092) | Rhizosphere microbial communities from Carex aquatilis grown in University of Washington, Seatle, WA, United States - 4-5-22 metaG | ecosystem: Host-associated > Plants > Roots > Rhizosphere >... | reverse complement strand
TAATTGGCCTAACCGGGGGGTCTTGGGGGCCCAAACAGCTTTCTGCTGTTGGGGCCCTGCGCGCTGGCGCGCTGCGGTGCCCCTTACCTCGGCTATTAGGCCCATAAGCCACCTCCATCATCACCATGCCCTCGAGAACAACGCTTAAGTGGCTTATTGCAACGACGCTGCTAGCCAGCCTCGCATGCTTCCTGCTGCTATCCCAAGACGTCGATTGTGGTGCTCAGTCATGGGACTGCGCTACACATTCAGGGGTTGCGTTGATTTCACTTATTGCAGGGCTAGGTCTAGGATCATTCCTCACTGCGGCAGTAGTCATTCTTGGTTGGGGTTACCTCCTGATGCGCCCGTCAGCTTGTACTCCTGAGACAAAGTCGCGCTCGGCATCCATCAGCGCCAAGCTATTTGCGGTACACCTACTGTTCTTCGGAGTAATGCAAGTTATGGGAACACTACCAATGGGATGGATCTGGTGGCTGGGTATTTTCGGAGTAATCGGTATGCATCCATCTGGCTCGGTCTACATCGTCAATCCCTGACAGCAGGCATGAGTCAACAACCAAGAAACCCTGCCGCCTTGCTCCAGCGCGGATTGACAAGTGAATTGCAACGCGGACGCCGCGCCAGCAATGACATCAGGCCCAAACAACATGCGAAACATCCCACCCTCGCTTTTGGCATTCGCACTGCTCCTGGGCATGGCAGACCTGCATGCCGCGCCCATGAACAAGTGCGTCGTCAATGGCCGCGTTTCCTACCAGCAGACGCCATGTCCCTCCACGCAAGCCAGAAAAGATCCCACGCTGGATGAGCTCAATGCCACCGAAAGGCAGCGGCGTACGTCACCCAGTGCGAGCACCTCTCCCGCCCTCCCAGTGACGCCAGCCTCTCCTCGCGAACTCCCACCAACGCAGCCCAAAGCCGCGGCCAGCTACCGTTGCGACGGCAGAAAGTACTGTTCGCAGATGAGTTCGTGTGCCGAGGCCAAGTTTTTCCTGGGCCACTGCCCCGGCGTGAAAATGGATGGGGACAACGACGGCATTCCCTGCGAAGAGCAGTGGTGCAGCAACTGAACTCATCTGATCTCACCTCATGAAAAACAAACTCGCCTTGGTCGCCTGCTTCCTTTTGGTGGCCATCATCTCCGCCACCTTGGGCGTTGCCGCGTCGCTGATGTACGTGACCACGCCGTTCCAGAAGTGGCAGGCAGAGTTCTCTGAAACCAACCTGGCCATGCAGGTCGAAGCGCTGCAAGCGCTCAGGGTCGGCCAGGCCGAAGCGGCCATCCAGTACCTCGAAGTGGCCACCACCCGCAGCCTGCTGGACATGGGGCAACAACGGGACGAAGGCGCCAACGTGCCCTCGTCGCGCCGCAGCACCGAGGCCGTCAAGTACCTGTGCGACCAACCGCCCACCAAGGCCTCGTCCAGCACCGCTGGCAAGCTGAGCTTTGGCGAGTCCTGCGTGCTGCTTTTGCGGCCGCTGCAGATTCAGAAATGAAGCCGCACACCGCCATGCGCTCCCGCCATGTCAAAAACCTGCTCCTGCGGCTGGCCCGCGAGCACGGGAACAACCTCCTGCTGTGCTGGCAAGAAGGCGCGTTCACCGTCGCCGTGGCCGCGATCTTCATCCGCTACGGCTTCGAGCTGCAGCTGCCCACCACCCAAGCGACAGCAGCGAAGTACTGGCGCCGCAACACGGTTCAGCCCAAACCTCGACAGCACGCTGTCGCGGGCGGGTCTGGCGACCTGACGGTCACCTGGCCCTTCGTGGGGTATTTCGAGATCAAGACGCGGCCAGACCTTGGCGCCAAAGCCCAGGCGGCCTTCAAAGGCATCACCGACGATCTGGACCGCATCGCCCAATCCACGGATGGCGCTTTCCTGTTCGCGTTCGACGAGCGCATCTACCGTTCGTTTGACAACAGCATCAGCCGCCAACGCATGCCTGAGGGCGTGGACTGCAACAACTTCTTCCCACCGGCCAAAGGCATGACCGTGGGTCAGGTCCATGTGTCCACCATCCTGTGGCGAGGCGTGCCGATGCGCGTCTGGTGCACGAAAGGCCTTGTCACGGGGGGCACGCACCGGATCTTCGTGGCAGGCAAGCGGCTGTGACTTGCGGGCATGGCCGCGAGCAGATGAACCCGGGGAACGGCCCGCCATGCCATCGCTTGCTATGCTGGCGCTCGCCCCTTCACACCCACAGGAGAAACAATGTTCAACCACATCATGGTCGGCTCCAACGACATCGAACGCTCCAAGCGCTTTTACGACGCCGTCCTGGCCGTTCTCGGCGCCCCTGAAGGCATGCGCAACGTGAACGCCACCGGCCACACCCGCCTGTTCTACCGCCACGACGGCAACACCTTCGGCGTGGTCGAGCCCATCAACGACGAGCCCGCCACCTTCGCCAACGGCGGCACCATCGGCTTCAAGTGCAACTCGCCCGAGCAAGTGAAGGCTTTCCACGACGTGGCCGTCGCCCACGGTGGCACCTCGATCGAGGAACCTCCCGGCCTGCGCGAAGGCAGCCTGGGCGCCATGCACCTGTCCTACGTGCGTGACCCGGATGGCAACAAGCTGTGCGCGCTGTACCGGGTCAAGACCGGCGCCTGAGCGCGCGGTCCGTCGGGCTCAGCCAAGCTGCTCAACCAAGGCAGATCAGGCATATGACGCGGTCCGTCCTCATCTGCAGCCTCGCCCTCGCGGGGCTGGTCTGGTACCCGGGCAGCCTGGCTGCCGAGGCCAAAGAGGCCATCGCGGCCACACGCGTACGACCCGCACGGGCACGAACTGATCTTCCCCAGCGCAGACCACCGCACAGCGGTCGTCATGGAAGAGATCGGCGGGACGGTGACGGCCATCCGGGCCGGTCTGCTGCCCTCCGTCAGGTACGTTGAAGGCTGTGTGTGACGCGGCCACCTTTGGAGAACACCATGCACACCTTCCGCCACAGCCGCCATGTCGCCGCATTGCCCGACGACATCTTCGCGGCCATCGCGCAGCCCGAGCGCCTGGCGCGCTGGTGGGGCCCGGACGGCTTCACCAACCGTTTCAGCAGCTTCGCCTTCCAGTCCGGGGGCCGCTGGGTGTTCGACATGGTCGGGCCGGACGGCACGGTGTACCCCAACGAATCGGTCTTCCAGGACATCGTGCCAGGCCAGCGGGTGGTGATCCGCCACGTCTGCCAGCCCCTGTTCACCTTGAGCATCACCCTGACGGCGTCCAAGGGCGGCACCGAGCTGGTCTGGGAGCAGGCCTTCGACGATGCTGCCGTGGCGCAGGCCATCCGCCACATCGTCGAGCCGGCCAACGAGCAGAACCTCGACCGCCTGAGCCGGGAGCTGGCCCGCGGGTGCCCATGATCATCAACGCCCTCATCCGTCTCGGGGTCGGCCTCTTCGGGCTGGCCATGCTGCTGGAGGTGTTCCTGCCCACCGTGCGGGAGAACGCCACCGTGGACCGCCACAGCATGGCCACACGCCCTGACCACACGGGCGACCGGTGGTCCACCGAAACCAGCTACACGCTGCACTTCTTTGGCAGCAAGCTGGGCTCGTGCGATGTGGGCCTGAACGCCTACAACGCGACGCAGGACGGCGATGCCGTGGCGGTGCGCCACACGCGCATCCTTCGACACTGCACGAGCATCGACCGGGCTGGGGCGCGCCTCTACACCAGCCATGGCTGGCGCTGGCTCTATGCCCTGTGCGGCACCGGAGCTTTGCTGGCCGCACTGGGGGTGTTCCACCGGTTCACCTTCGAGGGACGAGAGGTGTATTGAGATGCGCACAACCACTTTGCTGTGTGGCCTGGCCCTGGCCACCCCCTGGGCCCAGGCCCAGGACGCCAGCCCCGACACGGCCACGCCCTTCAAGCTGACGCTGGGGCACTACGCCTACCGCAACAGCCAGGACAGCCCACGGCACGACGTGGGCAAGGACGTGAACCTGCGCTGGTCGCAGGGTGACACGCACGCCTGGGTCGGGCATTACGAGGACCGCAGCTTCGGCCACCAGGACCGCTTCGGTGCCGACACCAGTTGGTCGGTGGCCGAGAGCCTGGCCCTGCAACCTTCGGTGCAGGCCGCCAGCGGGGGCTTCCGGGGTGGCAGCCTCAATGCCGTGCTGGGCACGGAGACCTTTGGCATCGTCGGCTGGGGGCGCACCAACCTCAAGCCCTACGCCAACCTCAACTTCGACCCGAACGATGCGGTCACGCTGGGCCTGGGCCATGTGTTCGCCAATGGCCAGACCTGGAGCGTCACCGTCATCCGCGACGACCGCCTGCACACCGGGCAGACCGACCGGCACCTCACCGGCCGCATCCCCGTCGGCGAAGACCGCCTCACCGTGGACCTGATGTACAAAACGGGCCGCGGTGATTCCGGCCAGGTCAAGGCCTGGGCGCCCTCGCTGACCTGGGACTTCCCGCGCTGGTTCCTGCGCTTGGCCCGCGACCCCAAGCAAGGCTTCACCGCGCAAGACGCCACCCGGCTCTCGGCGGGCGTGCGCTTCTGAGCCCTGTTGCCGCCCCGCCGCTCCGCCAAATCACAGCCACCCCTCACCCGCCACCCCGATGTCCTTCACCCCGCGTGCGCTGAGCAGCGCCACCCTGGCCTTGGGCCTGTCCGCCGGTTTGCCGGCCCTGGCCTGGGCCCAGTCCGATGTCGATGCCCATGCCGACGCCCCGCAAGCCTGGAACCTGCACTGGCAGACGACGCTGATCGCGCAGACCAAGGCCTCGATGCACGCGGCCTACTCCGGGGAGCACAGCCTGCTGACCCAGGCCGAGCACAGCCGCTCCTGGACGGCCACCGCCGCACTCGGCCTGCGCCTGGGTGCGCGCACCGAGGCCTACCTCGACCCGGAAATCGCCGCGGGTGTGCCCATCTCCGGCCTGCAGGGGCTGGCGGGCTTCACCAATGGCGAGATGGCGCGCTCGTCCGGCGCCGACCCCAAGCTCTACCGCGCCCGCGCCTTCGTGCGCCACGTGGTGGACCTGTCGGACGAGACCGAGGCCGTGGCGCCCGGCTTCAACCAGTTGGGCGGCACCTACGGCAGCCGGCGCCTGGTGCTCACGGCGGGCAACCTGTCGGTCACCGACATCTTCGATGCGAACGCCTACGCCCACGACCCACGCACGCAGTTCCTGAACTGGACGGTGATGTCGCAGGGCGCCTTCGACTTCGCCGCCGACGCGCGCGGCTACACCTGGGGCGCCGCGGCCGAGCTCATCGACGGCGACTGGAGCCTGCGCGCCGGCCGCTTCCTGCTGCCCAAGCTGCCCAACCAGCAACAACTGGACAAGCAACTGGGCCAGCACCACGGCGACCAGATCGAGCTGGAGCACTGCCACAGCCTGGGCGAAGAACGCGGCGGTGCCGTGCGCGTGCTGGCCTTCCGTGACCGTGCGGTGATGGGCCGCTACGCCGACGCGCTCGACCTGGCCGCGGCCACGCAAAGCACGCCCAGCCTGGACCTGGTGCGGCGCAGCGCGCAATTGAAGTACGGCCTGGGCGCGTCGTTCGACCAGCAGGTGGCGGCCGACGTCGGCGTGTTCGGGCGGGCCATGTGGGCCGATGGCCGCACCGAGACCTACGCCTTCACCGAGGTGGACCGCTCGGTCTCGGGCGGGGCGTCTGTCAAGGGCGGGCCGTGGTCGCGGCCACAGGACGTGGTGGGCCTGGCCCTGGCCGTCAATGGCCTGTCAGGCGTGCACCGCCAGTACCTGAGCGACGGCGGCACGGCCTTCTTCCTGGGCGATGGCCGCTTGCACTACCGCCACGAGCGCGTGCTGGAGGCCTACTACGCCCTCAGCCTGGGGCCCTGGGTGAAGGGCAGCACCGTGTCCATCGACCACCAGCAGATCGCCCATCCAGGCTACAACGCCGACCGCGGCCCGGCCTCGTTCTGGGCGCTGCGGTTTCACACCGAGCTCTGAGCCAGCGGCAGGCGAACCTCGGCGCGCAGGCCGCCGCCCTCGGGGCAGGACAGCTGCAGAGAGCCGCCGTGCGTCTGCGCGATCTCGTTGACGATGGACAGGCCCAGGCCCGAGCCGCCCGGCGGGCTGCCTGCGGGGCGGTGGAAGCGTTCGGTCAGGCGGGGCAGCTCGTGGGCCGGCACGCCGGGGCCGTTGTCTTCGACCGCGAGCACAGCCTGCCCGCCTGCACTGTGGGCGCTGAGGGTGATGGTGGCACCAGGGCCGGCATATTTCAGGGCGTTGTCCACCAGGTTGGTCACGGCCTCTTCGAGCAGCAGCTGGTCACCCTCGACCCAGGTTTGCGCCTCACCCTCCAGGCCGAAATCCGCGCCGGGGTGGCGGCCTGAATCGATGAAGCGGCGCCCCACCTCCTGGCACAGCGCGTAGAGGTCCAGGCGCTTGAAGTTGACGGTGGACAGCGCGCCAGGTTCGGCCCGCGCCAGGGTCAGCAGCTGGCCGGTCAGGCGGGACATGCGGTCCATGCCCACGTGCAGCAGCGCCAGGGCGCGGGCATGGCGGGCGGGGTCGGATTCGCGCACGGCGTGTTCCAGCTCGACCTTCAAGGCGGCCACCGGCGTGCGCAGCTGGTGGGCCGCATCGGCCATGAAACGCCGCTGGTGGCGCACGGCGGCGTCGAGCTTGGCCAACAGGCCATTGATGGCCTGGGTGAAGGTGCGCAGCTCGGCCGAGAGGTTCTGATCGGGCAAGGGCGTGAGGTCGCCTTCGGGCCGCGATTGCAGCGACTGGCTCAGGCCCAGCAAGGGGCGCAGGCCGCGGGTCACGGCGTCGCGCACCAGCAGCACGGTCAACAGGGCCAGCAAGCCGCTCAGGGACATGACGGTGCCCAGCACGCGCGAGGCCAGCCGGTGGCGCTTGTGCAGCGTTTCCGCGACGGTGATGGTGATCTGGTCGCCCGGCACGATGTCGGTGCGCAAGACGCTCACCGCGCGCATGTTCTGGCGGTTGGCCTGCACGTCCGCGTAGCTGCCGGTGCTGGTCGGGGCGGGCAAAGGTTCCAGCGCGGCCTGCCCGCCAATGAAACCGAGGTTGGCGCTGTCGATGCGGAACAGCACGACGTCGTTGGCATCCCAGACCAGGGCCTGCAGCGTCGCCTGGGGCAGGTCCACGAACAGGGTGCCGTCCTTCTGCTCGACCAGGAAAGACAGCGAACGCGCCGAGTCGAGCAGCCACTCGTCATAGGCTTCGTTGCTGAAATCCAGCGCCAGCCGGTACACCACCACCGACGACAGGCCGGAGAACACCAGCACGAGCACGCCCAGGCGCAGCATCAGGCTGCGGCGCAGGCTCATGGGCTTCATGGCTGGCTCTCCAGCAGGTAGCCGAAGCCCCGCAAGGTGCGCACGCTCAGGGCGCTGCCATCGAGCTTTTTGCGCAGGCGGTGGATCAGGATGTCGAGCGCATTGGCGCTCATGTCCTGGTCGAAATCGGTCAGGCGCTGGATGAGCTGGTCCTTGGTCTGCACCTGGCCGGACTTGAGCGCCAAGGCCTGCAGCAGCATGAACTCCTTGAGCGTGAGCTGCATGTCCTGGCCCGACAACCAGGCGCGGCGGGCCTGCAGGTCCAGCAGCAAGGGGCCGATCTCGATGCGGTTGTCCGACTGCCCGGCCTGCACGCGCCGGATGAGCACGCGCAGGCGGGCCTCCAGCTCCAGCAGGTCGAAGGGTTTGGTCAGGTAGTCGTCGGCGCCGACGTCCAGGCCCGAGACGCGGTCTTCGATGTCGTCGCGGGCCGACAGGATGAGCACCGGCGTGTGCACGCCGCGCCGGCGCCATTGGCGCAGCAGGTCGAGGCCATCGAGGTCCGGCAGGTTGAGGTCCAGGACGATGGCGTCGTACTCGGTCACCAGCACCGCGCCATCGGCGTCCCTGGCACAGGCAAACCAGTCGACCATGTAGCCCCCCAGGCGGAGGGCAGCCGTCAGGCCGGTGGCCAGGGGCTCGTCGTCTTCAACCAGCAGGAGTCGCATCGTGCATTCAAAGGGGGAAGGAGCCGCAGAAGGAGAAGGCGCCGGCGGGTGGAAAGGTTGGTGAAAGGACCCGTGTCCACACTCGCAGGCCATGAAGTTTGACACTGTCCGTATTGTCGCGTCGGCTGGCCGCAGGCTGGGCTGGGGTCTGATGGCGCTGGCCTGCCTCGCGCCGCTGCAGCTGCGTGCGGCCGAGCCGGCCCAGCCATGGACGCTCCAGGCCACGCTGTTGCGCGCGCAGGAGGCCAACCGCGATGTGCTGACCGCCCGCCGCGCCGTGGACGCCGCCCAGGCCGACTTGCGCAGCGCGAGCGTGACCCCGGCGCCCCAGCTCAGCTTGCTGAGCCAGGCCATCAACACCCAGAACCTGGGGCACGGCGGCGGATGGAGTCGGCCGGTGGACACCATCGTGCGGCTGGACACGCTGTTCGAGCGCGGCGGCAAACGCGCCCACCGCGAGCAACTGGCGCAGGCCGGCGTGCAGGCCGCCCAGTCCGACGTGGCCGACGCCCTGCGCGTGCAGCAAGTGGCCGCCGCCCAGGCCTACTGGGACCTCAAGCTGGCCCAGGTGCAGCACGAGGCGGCGCAAGCCAATGCGCAGATCGCACAGGAAAGCAGCCGCATCGCCGAGCTGCGCGCACGCAACGGCGACCTCGCCCGCCTGGACGCCACGCGCCTGTCCATGGAAACCGACCGCGCCCTCAACGAGGCCGAGCAGGCGCGCAGCGAACTGCACCGCGCCCAGACCGCCCTGGCGCAGTTGCTGGCGCTGGACAAGCAAGCCCGGGTGGTGGCAACCGACCCCTGGCCCACCTTGGCCCCTTCGGACAGCAGCCTGGGCGGCGACCTGAGCGACGCGGACGAGACCTGGCTGTCGGGCCGCGCCGACGTTGTGGCCGCACGCCAACGCCTGACGCAGGCCCAGGAGGCGCTGGCGCTGGCGCAGGCCCAACGCGCCACCGACGTGACCTGGAGCGTGCAGTTCGAACACAACCCGCCCGTGGGCAACCACCTGTGGGGCGTGGGCGTGGCCTTCCCGCTGGGCGTGGCGGGCCGCCAGGACGGCCCCATCGCCCGGGCCGTGGTGCTGGTCAGCGAAGCCCAGGCCACCCTGGAGCGCACCGAAGCCAACGCGCGCGCCGAGCAGGCCGTGCTGCGCGCCAACCTGGTCGCCGCCAGCCGCCGCATCGCCCGGCTGGACAGCGACCTCGTGCCCAAGGCCCGCGAGGCCGTGAAAGCCGCCGAATTCGCGCGCCAGCAAGGCGCCCTGTCCCTGCAGGACGTGCTCGACACCCGGCGCCTCGCGCATGCCGCCGAACTCGACGCCGCCCAAGCCCATGCGGACCACGCCAAGGCCCTGGCCGCCATGAACCTGACTTCGAGCCTGACATCCAACCCGACGGTGGTGACCCCGTGAAGCAAGCAACCCTCGCCGCCCTGGTGGCCGCCGCCGCGCTGGCCTCGGCCGGGCTCCTCATCAGCCGCGCCCACGGCGTGCCCGCAGAAGCAGCGCAAGGCGCGGTGCCCTCGACCCGGCTGGCGCCCAACATCCTGCGCTACCCCGTGGGTTCGAGCCAGCTGGCCTTCCTGGCCATCTCGCCGCTGCAGGCCTCGGTGCCTCCGGTGACCGACCCGCTGCCCGCGCGGCTGGTTTTCGATGAAAACCGCACCGTGCGCATCTACAGCCCGGTGGCCGGTCGCGTGGCCCAGATTTCCGCCGAGATCGGTGCGCGCGTCCAGGCTGGCGATGTGCTGGCCTGGCTGCTGGCGCCGGACTACGACGCCGCCGTGGCCGATGCCCGCAAGGCCCGCGCCGACCACGACAGCAAGCAAGCCGCCTGGCAACGCGCCGAGCGCCTGCACGAGGCCGGCGTGATCGCCACCCGCGACCTCGAAGGCGCCCGCGCCGATGCGCGCATGGCCCAGGCGGAGCTGGACCGCGTCCAGGCCCGCATGAAGGGCCTCGGCCCGGTCGGCGCAGACGGCCGCTTCGCGCTGCGCGCGCCCATCGCCGGCGTGATCGTCGAGCGCCACCTCAACCCCGGCCAGGAATGGCGCCCCGATGCCGCCGACCCGGCCTTCGTCATCACCGACCCGCAGCGCCTGGACGTGGTCGCCGATGTGGCCGTCTCTGACCTCCACGGCATGCACGTGGGCCAGGTCGTGCGCATCGAGTCGGACGACGCCGGCCTGCCGCCCATGAGCGGCAAGGTCAAATCCATCGGCGTGGCCATGGACAGCCACAGCCGCCGCGTGCCCGTGCGCGCCACCCTGGACCAGCCGCCCGCCGGCGCCCGCGCCGAGATGTTCGTGCGCCTGCTGGCCCTGGACGACGCGCAAGCGCCGCAACCTGCCGTGCCCAACAGCGCCATCGTCACCACCGGCCTGCACAGCTTCGTCTTCGTCGAAAAAGAGCCCGGCATGCTGGTCAAGACGCCCGTGACCCTGAGCCACCGCGGCCGCAGCAGCAGCCATGTCAGCGAAGGCCTGCAAGCGGGCATGCGCGTGGTCACCCAAGGCGCCATCTTGCTGGACGCCGAACTCACCTCGGACCACTGACATGCTCGATCGCCTTGTCCGGTTCGCGCTGACCCAGCGCGTCTTTGTCCTGCTCGCCGTCATGGCGCTGCTGCTGGTCGGCACCTACGCCGTGGTGGAGCTGCCCGTCGAAGCCTTCCCCGATGTGCAGGACGTCCAAGTCCAGATCATCACGCAGCTGCCCGGCGCCGCCCCCGAGGAGGTCGAGCGCGGCGTCTCCAAGCCCATTGAGGTGGAGATGAGCGGGGTGCCGCACATCACGCAACTGCGCTCGGTGTCCATGCCCGGGCTGTCGGTGGTGACGCTGCTGTTCTCCGACCACACCGACGACTACTTCGCCCGCCAGCAGGTGCTGGAGAAGCTGCAAAACGTGCAACTGCCACCCGGCATCACGCCCCAGCTTGCCCCGCTGACGACGGCCGTCGGCGAGGTCTACCGCTACCGCGTCAAGGGCCAGCCGGGCGTCAGCCTGACCGACCTGCGCACCGCCCAGGACACCCTCGTGCGCCCGGCCCTGCGCCGCGTGCCTGGCGTGGCCGACGTGGTCACCATCGGCGGCGCGCTCAAGGAAATCCAAGTGCGCGCCCGGCCCAACGCGCTGGAAAAATTCGGCGTGCCATTGCAGCAGTTGCAAGACGCTCTGAGCAAGAACAGCGCGAATGGCGGCGGCGGCGTGCTGGCCCGCGGCGACGAAGCCCTGGTGGTGCGCTCGCTCGGCCTGTTCAAGTCGCTCGATGACATCCGCCACACCGTGGTGACCGTGCGTGACAGCAAGCCCATCACCGTGAGCGACCTGGCCACCGTCGAGCCCGGCGAACGCGAGCGCGCCGGCATCGTCGCCCTCGACCGCGACAGCGACATCGTCGAAGGCATCGTGGACATGACGAAGGGCGAAGACCCGGCCAAGGTCATCGCCGCGCTGCAAACCAGCATGGACGCCCTCGGCAAGCGCCTGCCCACAGGCATCAGCATCGAGCGCATCTACGACCGCCGTGACCTCATCGAACACACCGTCAGCACGGTCACCGAGAACATGGTGACGGGCGCCATCCTGGTCGTGGCCATCCTGGTGATCTTCCTGCGCAACTGGGGCGCGGCCCTGATCGTGGCCAGCGTGATCCCGCTGGCGCTGCTGTCGGCGTTCACGCTGATGCACCTCAAGGGCATGTCGGCCAACCTGATCTCGCTGGGCGCGGTGGACTTCGGCATCATCATCGACTCGGCCGTGGTGCTGGTCGAAGCCCTGATGGTGCGCCTGACGCTGGAGGCCGCCGAGGGCTCGGGCAAGTCAGATGGCGTGCACCGCATGACCGCGCTGCGCCAGACCGCCACCAGCATGGGCCACCCCATCGTGTTCTCCAAGGCCATCATCATCCTGGCCTTCCTGCCGATCTTCACCTTCCAGCGGGTCGAGGGCAAGATCTTCTCGCCCATGGCCTTCACGCTGTCCTTCGCGCTGGCCGGTGCCGTGCTGCTGACCATGACGTGGATCCCGACTGCGCTGGCCTGGCTGCTGACGCGCCGCAACCTGCTGGAAAAGCACCTGGGCTGGATGGCCGCCCTGCAGCGCACTTACCGCAACGCCCTGGAGGCCTGCATGGCGTCCAGTCGCACGGTGGTCGTGGCATCGGGCGTGATGTTGGCCATCGCGCTGGCGCTGGTGCCGCTGCTGGGCAGCGAGTTCCTGCCCAAGCTGGACGAAGGCAACCTCTGGATCACCATGAGCCTGCCGCCCTCCACCAGCATCCAGGCCACGCAGAACGTGGAGTCCCGGCTGCGCAAGATCCTGCTGGACACACCGGAAGTGCGCCGCGTGGTGACCCACATCGGCCGCCCCGACGATGGCACCGACCCCAAGGGCCCCAACAGCATCGAGATCCTGGCCGACCTGCGCGACCATTCGACCTGGCGCTTCCACAACAAGGAAGCCCTGATCGACGACATCTCGCAGCGCATGAACACCCTGCCCGGCGTGCACCCGAACTTCAGCCAGGTCATCGAAGACAACGTCGAAGAGGCCCTGTCGGGCGGCAAGGGCGAACTGGCCGTGAAGGTCTTCGGCCCCGACCTGGACGTGCTGAGCCAGAAGGCCGCGGCCATTGCCGGCGTGCTCTCGGGCGTGCGCGGCGCCGCCGACGTCGAAGCCATCCCCATCAACGGCCAGAGCGAAGTGGCCATCACGCCCGACCGCGACAAGCTGGCGCGCTACGGCATCGCCATCGCCGACTTCAACAACATCGTCCAGACGGCACTGGGCGGGGTCACGGTCAACACCTACTTCGAAGAGCGGCGCAACCTCGACATCACGCTGCGCTTCGACCGCCCCTACCGTGACTCGGTCGATGCCGTGGCCCGCCTGCCCGTGGCCCTGCCCGATGGCGGCAGCATCCCCTTGAGCGAACTGGCCACCGTCGAGGTGCGCCAGGGCCCCACGCGCATCCCACGCGAAGCGGGCGTGCGCATGGTGCACATCAAGGCCAACCTGCGGGGCCGTGACCAGGGCAGCTTCGTGGCCGAAGCCCAGCAGAAGGTGGCTGCCGCCGTGCACCTGCCGGAGGGCTACAGCCTCACCTGGGGCGGTCAGTTCGAGAACCAGCAACGCGCCATCAAGCGCCTGATGATCGTGGTGCCGCTCTCGCTGGCCAGCATCTTCGTGCTGCTGTTCTGGGCGTTCAAATCGGTGTCGCGCGCGGCCCTGGTGCTGGCCATGGTGCCCTTCACCCTGATCGGCGGCTTCGGCGCGCTGGCCATCGCCGGCATGCACCTGTCGATCTCGGCGGCGGTGGGCTTCATCGCGGTGGCGGGCATCTGCGTGCAGAACGGCGTGATCCTGGTCGAAGAGGTCAAGGCGGGTCAGGACAACGGGCTCAGCAAATCGGCGGCCATCCTGGCCGGTGCCGTGACCCGGATGCGCCCCATCCTCATGACCGCGCTGATGGCCGGCCTGGGCCTGCTGCCTGCGGCACTGTCGCACGGCATCGGCTCGGAAACGCAGCGGCCCTTCGCCCTGGTGATCGTCGGTGGCATCGTCTCGGCCACGCTGTTCACCCTGCTCTTGCTGCCGACCCTGCTGGCCATGTTCGACAAGGACGAGCCGACCCCATGATGGGGCCACGGGCAGCGGACGGCTCAGCCCTGTTCGTGGCTCCTGTGGCGGCTGCCCTGGGAGCGCTCTTTCAGGTGGAGGCCCCAGAACATCGAGTCCAGGGTGTAGTCCTCCATGATGCCGAGCTCGCCCAGGCGGGGCACGGTGTCGGCATCGATGTAGGTGCCGAAGAGGTGGTCCCAGACCGAGAAGTAAAAGCCGTAGTTGGCATTGCCGTAAGCGGCTTCTCGGTGGTGGTGCACGAAGTGCATGCGCGGCGTCACGATGAGCCATTCCAGCTGCCGGGCGAAAGGCACCCGCACGTTCGAATGGGTGAAATGCTGGCTCGCCATCTCGATGGCCAGCAAGGTGAAGAAGGCCCAGCGGTTCTGCGTGAGCAGGAACATGGACGCCATCATGGCGCCCGGCGCCAGCACGAAGATCATGTGCAGGGGCGAGCCCCGCATGCCGGAAAACCAGTTCAGCGAACGCGACGAATGGTGCAACGCATGGATGCGCCACAGCCGCCGGCCATGCATGAAGCGGTGCGCCCAGTAGCCCAGGAAATCGGTGGTGACGAGGTAGGCCACGACCTGCGCAGGCGCGCTCCAGGCGGCGACGTGCTGTCGGGCCGAGCCAGCCCACAGGTAGAGCTGGTCAACGCTGGACGCCAGCAAGGGCCCGAACACCTCATCGACCGCGGCCGCCAGCAGCAGCGCGATGACCAGGAACCAGCGGTCAAAGGCCTCGACGCGCTGCGGTCCGTAATCCTGCATGGGGAACCTGCGGGCCAGGCCCCAGGCCAGCACACCGACCAGCACGAATGCCGCCAACCTCAAGAGCAGTTCTGACATGGGGCCTCAGGCGCTTTCAGACGGCCCGCATCGCGAGCACCGCGTTGCTGCCGCCAAAGGCGAACGAGTTCGACAAGGCCACCCGCACCGGGCGATCGCGCCGGGCTTGGTCCATGACGTGGTCCACGCCCGCGCACTCGGCGGCCACGTCCACCAGGCCGGCGGTCGGGGGCACCGCCTGGCCGTGCAAGGTCAGGGCCGTGGCCAGCGCTTCGATGGCACCGGCAGCGCCCAGCAGGTGGCCATGCATGGACTTGGTGGCACTCACCATCACGCGCTCGGCATGGTTGCCAAAGAGGGCCTTCAAGGCGCTGATTTCGGTGGGGTCACCCTCGCCCGTGGCCGTGCCGTGGGCGTTGACGTGGTCGACGTCCTCGGGCTGCAAGCCGGCGTGGGCCAGGGCCTGGCGCAGGGCGCGGACCTGGCCTTCGGCGTGCGGCGCCGTCAGGTGGTGGTGGTCACAACTGCTGCCGTAGCCGACCAGTTCGGCGTACACGCGCGCGCCACGGCGCATGGCGTGGTCCCACTCTTCCAGAACGAAGGCGGCAGCGCCCTCGCCCAGCACCAGACCGGTGCGTGAGGCATCGAAGGGCCGGCAAGCACGGGCGGGGTCGTCGCCCGGCGAGGCCATGACCTGCAGGGACTCCCAGGCTTTGAGCGCCGCGAAAGGCATGGCCGACTCGGCACCGCCGGCCACGGCCACGTCCATGCCGCCCAGCTGGATGCGGCGCATGGCTTCGCCGATGGCCACGGCCGACGAGGCACAGGCCACCGAGTAGGTCAGGCAATCACCGCCCAGGCCCAAGCCAAGCGCGACGTGCGAGGCCGCGGCGTTGTGCATGCCCAGCACCACGGACAGGGGCGAGATCCGCGCGCGCTGCTTGACGAACAGGTCGCGGTAGGTGCGGTCCGTCGTGTGCGTGCCACCGCCGCCCGTGCCCCAGTAGGTGCCGCAGGTGTCGCGCAGGGACGCATCGGCATCGGCGAGGCCGGCATCGGCCCAGGCGTCCTGTGCCACCACGGCGCTGAGCTGGCTGACACGGTCCATCGTGACCAGGCGCGTCTTGCCCAAGGCGGCCGCGGGGTCGAAGGCCGTGCAACTGGCCATGAGCGCCTTCGCCTGGTAGGGCGCCTCACCCACGTCGTGCAGGGCCACGCCGGACTCGCCCGACAACCAGCGCTCAAACACCTCCGCAGGGTTTTGCCCTTGCGAACACACCAGACCCAATCCCGTGATGGCCACACGCCGCATGTTGCGCTCCTGCTGCGTTCAGGCCGCAGGCTGGTGCGCGGCCAGGTAGGGCACCAGCAGTGCCACCACGTCGCTCACCAGCACGGGCTGTGTCGCCACGTCGGGAATCTGCTGGCCAATGCGGTCTTCCAGCTCGAACAGCAGTTCGGCCAGCGTGAGCGAATCGACGCCCATGTCCTTCAACACGGACGACATCTGGATGCCATGGGCAGGCAAGTCGATGTAGCGTGTGAGCGCCTCGCTGACGAGGTCAAAGGCGGCGGTGTGGAGGTCGGTCATTGGAGGGCACCTGTCTTGTCAACGGTGAAAGGCAGGACGGTCGCCTCTGCCTTGAAGGTGGCGGCGGCCGCACGGGCAGACACGCTGGCCAGGAAATCTTTCATCTCGTTCAGCACGACTTCTTTCTCACGGTCGATGCTGACCATGTGATAGCAGTCCTGCAGCAGCACCAATCGGGTCATGGCGCTGCGCACCCCCTGCATCACTTCGAAAGCGCTGCGGGGCGTGGCGTTCTCGTCTTCCTTGGCGTGGACGACCAGGGTCGGGCAATGGATGTCGGGCAGCGCGCGGCGGCTGCCCGCGATCAGCGAGCGGGCCTGCAGGATGTCGGCCACCCGCAGCGAAGCCGCGCCCGCATCGGACTCCCCGGCCTGGCGCATTTGCCGGGCCACCCAGGCGCGCATGCGCTCGTCCTTGAGCCCATAGGGCTCGCGCTCGCGGATGCGCAAGCGCCCGGCCAACGGCACGTAGCGCGCCAGCGGCAGCAGCGGGGTGTACCAGGGGTTGCCCCAGCTGTCGTAGTGCAGGGACGGCGACAGGCACATCAGGCCCTGGAGCTTGTCCGCACGCAATGCCGCCACACGCATGGCCAGCACGCTGCCCAGGCACAGGCCGCCGATGGTGACGCTCTCGCAGCTTTCACGCATGGCATCGAATTCGTCCAAGGCCACGGCCACCCAGTCTTTCGCGGTGAGCGTCTTGCCGTGGCGGTAGGTGTACCCCGCCATGGAAGGCACGCGAACGGTGTAGCCCGCGCGGTGGAGCCCCCGCGCCAGGAAGATCAACTCCAGCGGGCTGCTGCACAGCCCATGGAAGAGCAGCACACCTTGTGCGCCTGCCTTGAGGTGCACGCTGGGTGCCGGCACGTGTGCCGACGGTGTTGTTGCGTCCATTCCTTGCCTGACTTCCATGAAACTTCACGGTCAGATGCTAAGCACGGGCCCTTTCAGCAACCTTTCAGACACATTCGCCATGGCCAGGGGTCTTCCCTGGCGCGAAGGCGCTCAGAAGTCGCGCCACACGCCCACGGTCAGGAGGTGCTGCTGCCGGTGCACGCCCCTGGCGGCCAGGGCGGGCTTGTCGCCCAGCAACAAGACCTGCTGCCATTGCGCATCGACCCGCCAGGTCTGGGACCAGCGGTGCTCCACCGACAGCGTCATGGAGACGTCCGACCAGCCCGATGCCGCTTCGCCGGTTTCGTCACGCCGGAAGGCCCGGTTGCCGTGGGTGGCGGCCACACCGACGCCCACAAGCTCATCCCCCAGCGGCACGCCCGAGGTCAGCCCGACCTCCGCGCTAAGCCCCTTCTGGTCCGGCCCGCCCCCCGTCGACACGGTGGACTGGGCCAGCAACCAGTCGGTGACCTGCGCGTTGACAAACACCTGCTTGAGCCATCTTGGCCCGTGCGCCTGAAGCCCCGCTGAAGCATCCTTGCGGTCGCGCCCGAACTGCGGCCACAGGCGCCAGCCTGCCTGCAGTTGCCGCCACGGCGAGAGGTTCTGGCCCACCCCCAGGTCGGTGGACAGGAAGAGGCCGTCAGCACGCTGATAGTCGATGGCCGGCAGGATCAGCTGCGTCTGGTGGGCACTGCCGCTGGCGCGTGGCACCGACCAGGCGCTGGCGCCCAGGGCCAGGTGGTCGTCCTCGGGCGGTGCGTCTGTCAGCAGCAGCGAGCCCCAGGCCCAGGCGGTGCCGCCCACCAGTTGCAGCGCCACGAACAAAGCCGCTGACCTGGCGGCACCCAGCCCGGTCGCAATGCGCAAGCACATGGTCGCCTTTCGCTTGAATCCTTGATTGCGTGCATCATAGAAGGCTGTCAACGGACACGCCCATGCTCTCCATCGAACGCACACCTGAGGTGCCCGCGGACTTCCTGCCCGACCACGCCGAGGGCGCCGCATTCCAACGGGCTTACGCCCGCGCCCAGGTGCCCGGCTTCGGGTTGGGCTGCTTCACGGTGCGGCGCGACGGCGAGGTGGTCTGCATCGCGCCGTTCTTCACCATGCGCCTGCCCCTCAACACGATGATGCCGCCCGGCATCCTCAAGACCCTGATGGGCCCGCTGTCCTTGAAGATGGCCTTCGTGGGCCACCCCTCGGCCGACGTCGGGCGCATCCAGGGCGACACCTCGCCCGAGGTGCTGGCCCTGATCAATGCCGAGCTGCTCAAACTCGCGCCCCTGGTCTCTTACAAGGGCTTTGAGCCCGGCCTGCAGCTGCCCGGCTTCCACCGGGTGATCGGTCTGCCCGTGCCGGTGCTGACGGTCACCCCCGATTACTGGGCCGAGCTCAAGCACAAGGTCCGCACCGACCTCAAGCGCAAGCTGAAGGGCGCGGCGTCCCTGCGCTTCGAGGAGGTCGATGGCCTGCCCGAGGCCCATGTGGCGCGGGTGCATGCCCTCTACCGCCAGACCTGCGACAACGCGGACATCCAGTTCGAGCAGCTCAATCCCGCCTACTTCCGCGAGACCGGGCCCTTGAGCAAGTACATCTTCTACTTCGAGGGCGACGAGATGCTGGGCTTCCACCAGCTCATGCGCGACCGAGACACCTTGTACTGCAAGTACATCGGCATGGACTACGCCAAAGCCCACGAGCACAAGCTCTACTTCGCGCTGATGCTGCAGGCGGTGAACATCTGCATCCGCGACGGCATCCGCCATGTGGACTTCGGCGTGACGAGCTACGCCTTCAAGCGCCAGCTTGGCTGCGAGATGCAGCCGACCTACAACCACTTCAAGCACCGCAACCGCTGGCTCAACAAGCTGCTGACGCGGGCCTCGTTCCTGCTGGAGCCCAGCGCAGACGAACTGCTGTGAGCCCCGACAGTCAGCCCCCCGAGCACAAGGAAACCCCATGAAACCCTGGCTGATGCTGGCCATCGCGATCTGCGCCGAAGTGATCGCCACCACCTCCCTGAAGTACGCCGAGGGCTTCACCAAGCCCTGGCCCACCCTGGCGGTGGCCGTGGGCTACGGCGTGTCCTTCTTCCTGCTCTCGCTCATCCTCAAAACCATCCCGGTGTCGATCACCTACGCGGTGTGGTCCGGCCTGGGCGTGGCGCTCGTGACCTTGCTGGGCTGGCTGTGGCTGGGCCAGAAGCTCGATGCCGGCGCGCTGGTCGGCATCGGCCTGATCGTCGCCGGGGTGGTGGTGATCAACGTCTTTTCCAAGACCGTGGCGGCGTGATGGCCGTCAGGCTGCGCCCTGGCCCTTGAGCGAGGCCATGTCGATCACGAAGCGGTACTTCACATCGGCCTTGAGCAGGCGCTCGTAAGCCTCGTTGATGTCCTGGATGCCGATGAGCTCGATGTCCGACGTGATGCCGTGCTGGCCGCAGAAGTCCAGCATCTCCTGCGTTTCGGCGATGCCACCGATCAGGGAGCCAGCCAGGGCCTTGCGGCTTCGCACCATGGGCACGGTGTTCAGCGGCACGTTCAGCGACCCCAGGTAGCCCACCATCACGAGCGTGCCGTTCGATGCCAGCGTGGGCACGTAGGGGTTCACGTCGTGCTCGTAGGGCACGGTGTCGATGACGAGGTCGAAGCAGCCTGCCACGCTGGCCATCTGCGCCTCGTCGGTCGAGATGACGATGCGGTCGGCGCCCAGGCGGCGCGCATCGGCCTCCTTGCCCGGTGAGCGCGAAAACAGCGTCACCTCGGCACCCAGGGCCTTGGCCAGCTTCAAGCCCATGTGGCCCAGGCCGCCCAGGCCCACGATGGCGACGCGGCTGCCTGGCCCCACCTGCCAGTGGCGCAGCGGCGACCAGGTCGTGATGCCGGCGCACAGCAGCGGTGCGGCTGCGGCCGGGTCCAGCGACTCGGGCACCTTCAACACGAAGTCCTGGGCCACCACGATCTGCTCGCTGTAGCCGCCCTGAGTGGCACTGCCGTCGATCGGGTCCTTGCTGTTGTAGGTGTAGGTGGCGCCGCTTTCACAGTACTGCTCCCAGCCCTTGCCGCAGCTGCCGCAATGGCGGCACGAAGCCACCATGCAGCCCACGCCCACGCGCTCACCCGCCTGGAAGCGGCTCACCTCGGCACCGACCGCCACGACCCGGCCAATGATTTCATGGCCCGGCACGATGGGGTAGTTGGCGCTGCCCCAGTCGTTGCGCACGGTGTGCAGGTCGGAGTGGCAGACACCGCAGTAGAGGACCTCGATGACGACGTCGTCGGGCCGCGGGCTGCGGCGCTCGAACTGGAACAGGCCCAGGCGGCCGGTGGGCGAGTGGGCGGCGTAGCTGCGAACGGAGGTGGTCATGGGTTGTCCTTGGGATGAGTGGCGAGTATGCGGTGGGCCGTCAGGCCATGGGGCTGTGGGGCTGCGGCACCGACTTCGGAGGGTCGCGAACGCCACGTGACACCGACAGGCTTGCCGAAATGACTTGGCTTTGCCACAATTAATGTGCATATTGCACATATAAACAATGTCAGGGCGCCCCTCGGGAGAGACAAGGCCGCCTTCACACGTCCCGCCAGTCCCACCCAAAACCATGCCCATGCCCACGAACACCCCACTCGCCGTCGCTGCCTTGTCGCTCATTTTTGCCACAGCGGCCGGGGCGCAGACCGTCGACTACAGCTTCGCGGGCACCTACAACACCGCCTTAGGCGGATCGTCCGTTTCACTCGGCTACACCGGCACCTTCACGGTCGCTGACCCTGTGCAGACGACCACACGGCCCGCCTACGCGGCCGATGTGAACGCGCCCAGCTACGCCGGCATCTGGGCGGGCACGTCCAGCTTCTACACGGGCGCCGGCAACCTGCAGATCACGTTCTCGAACGGCGCCACCCTGGTGGCACCCACTCTGGGCTTGGTGGTCAACAACACCACCTTCAGTGGCGCTGGTGCACCCTACCCCCTGGGCCTGTCGGTGCAGATGTACACCGAAGGCGCGATGACCTCCGGGATGACAGCCTCCATGGTGTGCCCGAATGGCAGCACCGGAACCGTGTGCGATGACAGCGGCATCGACCCGCTGTACCGCAAGGGCGACGCCTCCGACCAAGCCGTGCAAGGCATCAACGGCGTCTACTTCGCCTTCTGGGGCGCACCGCTGTCGTCCGATGCCGCCGGCGTGCCTGAGCTGGCCAGCACCTTCGGCGCCGCTGGCGGCGGACTGGGCGTTTACTCGACGAACGCGCTGGGCCAGGCCGTCACCACCTTGACGCAGTTCAGCCAGCTCTCGTCCGTGACCACGGCCTCGCCCATGCCGGTGCCAGAGCCCAGCGCGCACGCGCTGCTGCTCATGGGCCTGGTGACCGTGGGCTGGCGCGTCGGGCGTCAAGGCCTGGGCAAGCAGACCACCCGCTGACACGTCCTCACCCCATCTCCCCCACCCACCACAAACCAGGGTTCACACCATGAAACACCTCCCCAGCGCTTGGGCCACATGGCCTGCCTGCGTCGCCACCACCATGGCCGCCTTCATGGCAGCCAACACCGTGGGCTCGCCCGCACTCGCGGCCACGACCGTGCAAATCGGCAGCAGCGGCAGGACCTTCGCCTCGCCGGCGCCTCAGTGCGCGCTCAACCCGGCCACGGGCGTGAATGCACCCAAGGTGCAGGCCGGCCTGTTCAACCCCGCGCCACGCGCCGAAGCCGTGGTTCGCCTCAACGGCGTCAAGCTCCAGGAACTCCAGGCCGCCACGCCGGTGGCAGATGTGTGGCTGGCCGATGGCAGCAACACGGTCACGGTGTCGCTGAGCAAGAAGGTGACGGACACCTACGCGTTTTCGGTCGCCAGCGGCCAGTGCAACCTGCCCGCCACCCCGGGCAACACCTACAGCGCCGACGGCAGCCTGGAATACGCGGTCAGCGGCAAGTCCTACCTGACGGTCGCACCCGGCTGCGCCCTGAACCCGGCCACCGGCCTGGCACAACCGTTCGTGAACCTGTTCGACAACGGCACCTTCTTGCTGAACGTGTCCGTCAATGGCGTGGCACTCACGCAACTGAGCGCCGCGCGCCCTCGGGCTGCGGTCTTCCTGAGCGCCGGGCAAAACGTCATCACGGCGGCCAATGGCAGCCTGTCCACGGACACCTACCTCCGTGACGGTGCCACGGGTGCTTGCGTGCTGCCCTGAGTGCTCAGCCTGCGGGCCCAGGCCGGCGCGCGCTGGTGCTCACTCCTGCGGCGTGCGCTCCAGCCGGGCGGTGTCGAAGCCCTGCTGCGTCAGCCGGCCCAGCAGGGCCTGGTAGGCCTGGGCGTCCACCTGGGGCGTGCGCGACAGCACCCACAGGAACTCGCGGCGGGGCTCGCTCACGGCCACCAGCTGGTAGCGCGCGTCCAGGTCGATGACCCAGTAATCGCCCCAAACCATGGGCAGGAAAGACAACCACGCCGGTGCGAAGCGCACTTCCAGCTTGGGCGATGTCGCCGCGCCGATCTGCCGGGCCTGACCGATCGCCGCCAGGTTGTCGCCCTGGGCCGTGCGGCAGCGGTTGGCCACCCGCACGGTGCCGTCGCCCTGCAAGGCGTACTCGGCCGAGGTGTTGCGCACGCATTGGCGCTGGAAACGGTTGGGGAATTTGGCGATCTCGAACCAGGTGCCCATGTAGCGGGGCACGTCGAGCGTGGCGATGGGCGTGACGGGTTGCAGGGGCTGCGGTGGCTGCACCGGCTCCGCGGCACCCGCCGCAAGGGCGGCACCGGCCAGGGCCCACAGCGCGAGCGCCACCGTCCGCAGTTTCAGCGGGGAAAAAGTTGTGTTTGCCATGGCGCCAGAGCTTAGCCCTGTCGGCCCAGGCTGCCACAGCGCCCAGCGCCATCCCCCCAAGGCCTGCGTTGGCACTGAAAGTGCCGGGCGCCGCACGCCAAGTGCCGCTCTCCGCGCTTTGCGTCGCAGCCTCCGCGCTTTTCGCAACGCCACCGGCACTGCAAGCGGCATGGCCGCCGCTTTGGGCGAGAAACAATGGGTCGAAAAGTGCGACGGGCCGCGCTTTCAGCCTCACTACACTGGCCACCCTGCCCCTTGCACGCCCGCAACCGCCCATGACCGCCACCACCGCCCTGCCCGACCTGCCCCCCCAGGCCACCCCGCACTGCAGCGCCTGTGGCGCGGCCTCGCCACAGCCCCTGGGCGACAAGGACTTCGCCTACAGCTGCAACGACCACTTCGCAGGCACGGCGCAGTTCCCCCCGGCCGACGCCCCCGTGCGCTACCACCGCTGCGGCAGCTGCCAGTTCACCTTCACGGCGGCGCTGGACAGTTGGTCACCGCAGGACTTCCAGACCCACATCTACAACGCCGATTACGTGCGCGCCGACCCGGTGTTCGCCGACGTCCGGCCCACGCGCAACAGCCAGATGGTGGCGGCCCTGTGGAACCGCGCGCTGGAAAGCACCGTGATGCTGGACTTCGGCGGCGGCGACGGCACCTTCGCGCGCCGCCTGCAGGCCATGGGCCACCGCTGCCACACCGTGGACCCCTTCCACGGCGAAGACACGCCCGAGCTGCTGGAGAGCTACGACCTCATCACCTGCTTCGAGGTCATCGAGCACGTTCCCCATGGCGACCTCGACGCCTGGTTCACCACCCTGCTCGGCCACCTCAGCCCGCAAGGCACGGTGCTGCTGAGCACCGAACTGCTGGACGCGGACATGGCCCTGAGCAACTGGTACATCGCACCGCGCAACGGCCACATCAGCCTGCACACCGCGGCCAGCCTGCGCGCCCTTGCGAGCCGCCATGGTTTGAGCGTGTTCAGCATCAACCATGAGATGCACCTGCTGCGCCGGGTGTGATGGCGGCGCCGCTCAATGCACCCACAGCACCTCGAACTGCCGTCGGACGGGCCCGAGCTGTACCGACACCTCATCGCCCTCGCATTTGCCCAGCATGGCCTGGCCCAAAGGGGCTTCGCTGCTGATGACCTGAACGGCTTGAGCGCCGCAGACCAACTGCATGCTGCCCCCGTCCGGGCCGAGGAATAGCTGTTGCTGCTTGTCGTCGGCATCGACCAGGCAGACCAGCGCGCCGAGCTGGATGCCTTGGGTGGGGTCGCAGGGACGCGGGCGGAATTGGCGCCACTTCGCCATCGCCTGGCGGATGGCTTCGGCACGACGCGCCTGGCCGGTGGCCAGGTAGGCGGCTTCGAGCCCCAAGGTGTCGTATTTGTTTTCGGCGATGTTTTCTTCGTGCGTCGCCGTTTCATGGGCCGCCCGCGCTGCCTGTTCGACTTGCAGCAGGTCTTCGGCAAGCCTCTCCAGCACCTGCTGCTGCAGCAAGAATTTGTCCATGGTGAAAGGTGGGCGTGCGAACCAGCGGCGGGCAGGTTTGGATTATGAAGGGCGCCGCGGTGGGGAGACAATCACGGCCTGAACCACCCCTGGTCGGCCAGACAGCCAGCGCCCATCCGCAGTTGGTGCCGCCCCACCCCTCATGACCGACGCGCCCCACACGAACTTGCCGGCGACCTTGCCGATGACATTGCCGACGACGCTTCCGCATTGGCCCAAGGCCTACCCGGCCAGCGGTGCCAGCGCCACCCTGAAACGCCTCAACGAGGATTTCACCGTGACCGAACTGCCGCTGCAGCTGCCCTGCGGTGAGGGCGAGCACATCTGGCTTGACATCGAAAAGAACGGCGCCAACACCGCCTTCGTCGCCCAGCAGCTGGCCGAAGCCGTGGGCGTGCAGGCCAGGGACGTGGGCTATGCCGGCCTCAAGGACCGCCACGCCATCACCCGGCAGTGGTTCAGCATCTATTTCCCGAAGGGCGGGATGCAAGGCGACATGCCCGACCTGGCCCAGCTCCAGCACCCGGAATTCAAGGTGCTGGGCCAGAGCCGCCACGTGAAAAAACTGCGCCCCGGTGACCTGCAGGGCAACCGATTCCGCATCGTGCTGCGTGACGTGACCGGCGACCCCGATGCCATGAAAGCCATCGAAGCCAACCTCCAGGCCATTGCGTCACAGGGCGTGCCCAGCTACTTCGGCGCCCAGCGTTTCGGCTTCGATGGCGGCAACGTCGAGCAGGGCCGCGCCATGCTGGCGCGCGAAATCCGCGTGCGCAACCCGAAGAAGAAGGGCATCTACCTGTCGGCGGTGCGCTCCTTCGTCTTCAACGAAGTGCTGGCGCAGCGCATCCAGCAGGGGCTCTGGGGCCAGACCCTGCCCGGTGACGTGATGGACGAGGCCGGCCGGCCCACCGGCCCCTTGTGGGGGCGGGGCCGCGTCAGCACCACCGATCAAGCGCAGGCCCTGGAAAACGGCGTGGCCGAACGTCACGCGACCCTGTGCGACGGCATGGAGCACGCCGGCCTGGACCAGGAGCGCCGCGCCCTGGTGGCACACCCGGCGGACCTGTCGTGGGCCTGGCAGACAACAGATCACCGGGCCGATCACCAGGCCGACCAACTCGTGCTCACGTTCTCGCTGCCCGCCGGGTGTTACGCCACGTCCGTGCTGAACGAAATCCTCCGCACCACGGAGCCTGAGCGGCACACAGAGGACGACCCCGCGCTTGTCGAATGACGGCACCCTCACCCGCCGAAGGGTCACTCCGCCGCATCCAACGAAAAATGCACCTGATGGCACGTTGCCGCTGAAAATTCACGAAAATGGCGGCCAATCACCTGGCCCAGCGCTGGACAGTCGATTTTCCGCACAGGAGCTGCACGCCCATGGTTGCCGACCCCAGGCCTGAAGAAGAACGGCGCCTCGACGCCCTCAAGGCGCTCAACCTTCTGGACAGCCCCCGGGAGCCGGTCTTCGACGTCATCACGCGCATGGCCGCGCGGTTTTTGCGCACCCCCATCGCCCTGATTTCTTTGGTGGACACCCACAGGCAGTGGTTCAAGTCAAGCGTCGGGGTCGATGTGACACAGACGCCCCGCGAAGCCGCGTTTTGTGCGCACGCGATCCGCGCCAACGCGCCCTTCATCGTGTCCGATGCCCTCCAGGATGCGCGCTTTGCCCACAACCCGCTGGTCACGGGCGCGCCTGGGATCAGGGCTTACGCCGGCATGCCGCTGACGAACTCCGAAGGCCTGGCCTTGGGAACCCTGTGCGTGATCGACCACCAGCCACGCACCTTCACCGAGGCAGAGCTAGACACCTTGCGTGACCTGGTGGAGATGGCGCGCAACGAAATACTCAGCCGCGAGGCCACGCTGAAGGCCAGCACGCTGGTGTCGGACGGCGCTGCCGCGCTGACCGATGGCGCGGAGCTGTTCCAGGCAATCTTCGAACAAGCCGCAGCTGGCATCGCCATGGTCGGGCTGGACGGCGCGTGGCTGCGCTTCAACGCCAAGCTGTGCAGCATCCTGGGCCGCACGCCGCAGACCCTGCAGGGCATCACGTTCCAGGACATCACGCACCCGGACGACCTCTCGCTGGACCTGCGCCATGTGCAGGAGCTGTTGGACGGCCTGGCCGACCAGTACACGATGGACAAGCGCTACATGCGCCCCGACGGGGGCGTGGTGTGGGCCCAGCTCACCGTGGCCTTGGTCAGGCGCAACGGCCTGCCACGCTACTTCATCGCCGTCATCGATGACATCTCCGAGCGCAAGCGCGCCGAGGCTTCGCTGGCCACCCTGCGCGCCGACCTGGAGCAGCGCGTGGTCGACCGCACCCGCGACCTGCAACGCAGCAACGACTGGCTCAATGCCGTGCTGGGCAATGCACTCAACGCCTTCATCTGTGTCGATGAGCGCGGGCACATCGTCGAATGGAACCGCCAGGCAGAGCGAACCCTGGGGTGGAGTCGCAGCGAGGCGCTGGGGCGCTTGATGTCGGAGCTCATCATCCCGCCCGGCTTGCGCGAAGGGCACGAAGCCGGCATGACCCACCTGCGGCGCACCCGCGAGGCCAAGGTGCTGGGCCGGCGGCTGGAGCTCACGGCCCAGCGCAAGGACGGCTCGGAGATCCCCTGCGAGATCACGATCAACGCCCTGCCTGACGGGCTCGGTCAGGGCAAGACCCTGTATTTCTCGTTCCTGCACGACATCTCCTACCGCAAACAGGCCGAGCAAGCCCTGGCCAACAGCGAGCGCCGGCTGCGCACCATCGCCGACAACCTGCCGGCCCTGATCGCCTATGTGGACCAGGACGAGCGCTATGTGTTTTGCAACCGCACCTACCAAAGCTGGTTGGGGGTGGACCCCCTGAAGGCCGTTGGCAAGCCGGTGAGCGAGGTGCTGGACGAAACATCCTACGCGCAAAGGCGCGACCTGCTGGTGCGCGCCAAACGGGGCGAGGCCGTCGAGTTCGACATCGAAACCACCTCGGACGACGAGGTCCGCCACCTGCGCCTGGCCTACCTGCCCGACCGGGCCGAGTCCGGCGAGGTGGTCGGGGTGTTTGCCCTGGGCACGGACGTCACGGACGCCAAGCTCGCACAGCACCAGCTGTTCGAACTGGCGCGCACCGACACGCTGACGGGCCTGGCCAACCGGCGCGCCTTCGAAGACGCCCTGGTGCAAGCCCTGGCGCGCCAAAAGCGCTCGGGCCTGCCCTTGGCACTGGCCTTCCTGGACATCGACAACTTCAAGGGCATCAACGACAGCCTCGGGCACGGCCTGGGTGACGAGGTGCTGCGCACCTTCGCCCTGCGCCTGACCTCGTGCATGCGTTCGTCCGACGTGGTCGCCAGGCTGGCAGGCGACGAGTTCGTCGTCTTGCTGGAAGGCCTGAGGCACCCCCGCGAGGCCGAGATCATCGCCCGCAAGGTGATCCGCGCCATCTCTGCCAGGTTTGACCTCACGGGCGACCTCGGCCTGGACGTGACGACCAGCCTGGGCGTGGCCTTCATGGCCCAGCACACCCTGTCACCGCAAGAGCTCGTGGACGCCGCCGACAAGGCGCTGTACCAGGCCAAGGCCGCGGGCAAGAACACCTACAAGGTGGTGCAGACCGAGGGGGCTTGAAGCGGGCGTGAAGGCTGGCACCCAACTGCCCCTGGACCGCACCAGCCCCTGCCACGCACGAACGGCCTAAGCCGATTCATGACGCAGTCACCTGCTCGGCCAATGCTCTGTGCTCAACCACCAACATCCATGCCAGGGAGTCCCACCATGCGCTCGTTCCAACTCAGTCGTTCCAACCGCGCGCTGCTGGGCGCGGCCTTGCTAACCTCGGCCGCCGCACATGCAGAAGGTCTGATTTTCTCTGGGCCGGTGTCCTATCCCAACATGGCCACACCGGCCTACTTGGTCCGCGTCGATGCACTTGACGGAGGCTATGACGAGCTGCTCTTCAGCAAGACGGACTCCAGTCTGCCCTACCCGGGCGACGCAGCGTTCCGCACATCCACACTCAGCTACGTCACGTCCACACTGGCCGCTTACATCGATGTGTACAGCGTGACCGCTGGTCAGACCTTCGCCGACAGCAGCCTGGCCATGGGCGCCGCAGGTCCCGGCTCGCTGCTCAACGGCAACATTTTGGAGCGCCTGGACCGCACCGCCACCAAGCCAACTTATTTCTACCTGGGTGTGCGCACTTACCTCGACCCCGTCTTCTCCGGCGGTCGGTCGCGCAGCGCCTTGGGTTGGTTGTATCTGGAAAACACCCAGGCCAACGGCCTGCGTCTGGTGGACAGTTCACTCGCTTACAACGCCAGCAGCATCGTCATCGGCCAGGTGCCGGAGGCCAGTGCCTGGTCGCTGGCCAGCCTGGGCGTGTTGACGGTGCTGGGTGCAGCGCTCAGCCGCCGAACATCCCCAGCATCCGCTCGATCGCCATCGTGAACGGCACCTGCATGGTCGGCAGGGTCAGCCACAGGCCCGTGAGGCCCACGCCCAGGGTGAAGGGGAAGCCGATCGAGAAGATGTTCATCTGCGGGGCCACGCGGGCCACCAGGCCCATCACCACCTGCGTCAGGGCCAACATGGCCACCACGGGCAGTGACACCCACAGGCCCAGCTTGAAGATCTCAGCGCCCCAGACCTGCGGCTTGACCACCGACAGGAAGGCCAGCGGTTCGGCCGAGACGGGGAAGGTCTGGAAGCTGCCCACCACCGCCGCCGTCAGCAGCAGGTGGCCATTCATGACGACGAAGAGCCAGGCGGCCATGGTGCCGTAGAAGCGGCTCACGGCCGTGGCCTGCCCGCCCTGCAAGGGGTCAAAGAAGGAGGCGAAGTTCAGGCCCATCTGCAGGCCGATGATTTCGCCAGCGAACTCGATGGCAGCGAACACCACACGGGCCGCAAAGCCCAGGGTCAGGCCGATCAGCACCTGCTGGGCGAGCACCATCAGCGCCATGGCCGAGCTCAAGGGCACATCGGGCATGGGCGGCAGGCTGGGCTCGGCGCAGATCACCACCAGCACGGCCAGGCTGATGCGCACACGGCGCGGCACGGCCTTCATCGACAGCACGGGCGCCGAGGTGAACAGACCCAGCACGCGCACGAAGGGCCACAGCCAGGCGGTGATCCAGGCCAGCACTTCGGCTTCGGTGAAGCTGACCATGGCGGGTTTCAGCCCACCACGTTGGGAATGGACTGCAGCACCTGCTGGATGTACTCCACCAGGGTGTTGATCATCCAGGGGCCGGCCACGGCCAGGGTGGCGAAAGCGGCCAGCAGCTTGGGCACGAAAGACAGCGTTTGTTCGCTGATCTGCGTGGCCGCCTGGAAGATGCTCACCACCAGGCCCACGGCCAGCACCACCAGCACCAGCGGGCCGGCCACGGTCAGCAGGGTGAGCAGGCCGTCGCGGCCGATGGTCAGGACTTGTTGGGGATCCATGTTTTGCTCCCGGGCGACGTCACTGCACGAAGCTGGCGGCCAACGAGCCGAGCAGCAGGTTCCAGCCGTCGGCCAGCACGAAGAGCATCAGCTTGAAGGGCAAGGCCACCATCACTGGCGACAACATCATCATGCCCAGGCTCATCAGCACGCTGGCCACGATCATGTCGATGACCAGGAAGGGGATGAAGATGAGGAAGCCGATCTGGAAGGCCGACTTCAACTCGCTGGTCACGAAGGCCGGCACCAGCACGCGGAAGGGCACGGTTTCGGGCTTGACCTCACCTTGCAACTTGGCCAGCTTGGTGAACAGCCCCAGGTCGGACTGGCGCGTCTGCTTGAGCATGAAGCTGCGCATCGGCGCCTGGCCGCGCTCCAGCGCCTGGGTGAAGGTGATCTGGTTGGCCGAGAAGGGCTCGTAGGCATCCTTGTAGACCTTGTCCAGCGTCGGGCCCATGACGAACAGTGTCAGGAACAGCGACAGGCCGACCACGACCTGGTTGGGCGGCGCGGCCTGGGTGCCGATGGCCTGGCGCATCAGGCTGAGCACGATGGCGATGCGGGTGAAGCCCGTCATCATCAGCAGCACGGCCGGCAGGAAGCCCAGGGCGGTGAAAAACAGCAGGGTCTGGATGGGCACCGAGTAGCTGTTGCCACCCGCGCCCTGGCCGATCATCAGCGGCAAGGTGCTGCCGCCGATGGGGCCCGGTGGCGTCACCTGCGCCCAGGACGAGGCCGCGGCCGTCAGCAGGGACAGCAGCACGAGGCCGCCACGGATCCAGCGCGAGCGGGTCATGGCGATGTGCGGCAGGCGCAAGCCGGGGGCGCGACGGGGGGCAGCGATCGCCATCATTGGGCTCCAGAAGACTTGTCGCCGGCCTTGCCAGCGCGCTTGAGCAGGGCCGCAAAACCAGGGTGCACCGCAGGCGCGGTGGCTTCGGCCGGGGCCTGCGGGGCCATGGTGTGCAGGGTCTGGATGCTCTGGCCGGTCACGCCCAGCACGAGCCAGGTGCGGTCGTCGCCCTGCCCCACCTCGACGGTCAGCAGGCGCTGGCCCGGGCCGATGTTGAGCTGCCCGATCGTCTTGACCAGGGCCTCGGCCTTGGCGCCGGCCAAAGCGCCCGAGGCCAGGCCCGAGCGCTTGAGCGCCCACAGGCACAGCGGGATCAGCGCCACGATGAGCACGAACCACACCACCGACATGCCAGTTGCAGCCATGTCAGCTCCCGCGGCTCAGGCGACGCATGCGCTCGGACGGCGTCACGATGTCGGTCAGGCGGATGCCGAACTTGTCGTTGACCACCACCACCTCGCCCTGCGCGATGAGGAAGCCGTTGACCAGCACGTCCATGGGTTCGCCGGCCAGCGCGTCGAGCTCCACCACCGAGCCCTGCGCCAGCTGCAGGATGTTCTTGATGGGGATGCGCGTGCGGCCCAGCTCCACCGTGAGCTGCACGGGGATGTCCAGGATCATGTTGATGTCGTTGCCCGCGCCGCTGGTGGGCGCCGAGTTGCCGAAGTTGGCGAACGCTGCGGGCGTCATCTGCTGGGCCGAGGCGGTGACTTCGCTGGCGGTGCCGGCCGAGCCCCCCATGGCGCCGTCGAAGGCGGCATCGGCGGAGGCGCCCGAGTTGGACTGCTGGGAGAGCGCGGCCTCCCATTCGGCGGCCATGGCGTCCTGTTCGGCGTCGCCGCCTGCGGGCGGGAACTCTGCTGCGGAATCAGACATGTTGGTCTCCAAGCCAGCTGGTGTTGCCGGTGGTCAAAAGCTTCTCGACGCGAAGCGCGTATTTGTTGTCCGAGGTGCCGTAGTAGCAGTCGAAGACGGGCACGCCATCGACCTTGGCCTGGATGATCTTGTTGAGGTCCAGCTCGATGAAGTCGCCCGGCTTGAGCGCCAGCAACTGCTCGACGGTGGCGGGGGCATGGCCCAGCTCGGCCACCAGATCCACCTCGGCGGACTGGATCTGCTGCGTCAGCAACTTGACCCAGCGGCGGTCGGGCTCGGCCGAATCGCCCTGGATGGAGCTGAACAGGATGTCGCGGATGGGTTCCAGCGTGGCGTAGGGGATGCAGATGTGGATGGTGCCGCTGGTGTCGCCGATTTCCAGCGTGAAGGAGCAGCACACCACGATCTCGCTGGGCGTGGCCACGGTGGCGAACTGGGGCTGCATCTCGGAGCGCTGGTAGTCCAGCTCGACCGGGTAGATGCCTTGCCAGGATTTCTTGTATTCCTCGGTGATGACGTCCACCAGGCGGCGGATGATGCGCTGCTCGGTGGCCGAGAAGTCCCGGCCTTCGATGCGGGTGTGGAACTTGCCACCGCCGCCAAAGAGGGCGTCGATCACGGCGAACACCAGGGTGGGCTCGCAGACGATCAGGCCCGAGCCGCGCAGCGGACGCACGGCCATGATGTTGAAGTTCGTGGGCACCACGATCTCGCGCAGGAAGGCGCTGTACTTCTGCACCTTGATGCCCCCCACCGACACCTCGGGCGACTTGCGGATGAAGTTGAACAGGCCGATGCGGATGTTGCGGGCGAAGCGCTCGTTGATGATCTCCATCGTGGGCATGCGCCCACGCACGATGCGCTCCTGGTGCGCCAGGTTGTAGTCGCGGATGCCTTCCTTGGGAACATCTTCCTGTTCCAGCTTCTGACTTTCGCCCGTGATGCCCTGGAGCAGGGCATCGACTTCGTCTTGGGAGAGGATTTGCTGGTTCATGGCGGACGACTTCTCAAACGGCGGGCGAGTGGCAGCGACCCTGGCTCACTGGATGATGAAATTCGAGTAGTGGACGTGCACGATCGGGTTGTAGGACTCGACCTTCTTCTTTTTCTTCTTTTTCTTCTTGGGCGCGTCTTCCTCGGCCTTGGCCGCGGCTTCTTCGTCTTCCGGGTCCTCGATCTCGTAGCCCATGGCGCGGGCGGCATCGCGGCGGATTTCTTCGGCCAGCTTCTGCTTGCCCTCGATGGTCAGCAGCTCGACCGAGGTCTTGTGCGAGAGGATCAGCAGCACCGAGTTGCGGATGGCGGGCATGTAGCCCTTCATCTCCTCGGCCATGTGGGCGTCGTCGACCTGCAGGCTGACGCCGATCTGGGCGAAGCGCTCGCCGTCCTTGTCGGCCAGGTTGACGATGAAGGGGTCCAGGGGCACGAAGGTGGGCGGGCCCTTGTGCTCGTCCTTGCCGTGCTCGGGCTTCTTGGCCTGCTTGCCCGGAGCGGCGTGCTCGGCCTCGCCGTCGTCGCCCTCGGCCGCTGCGGCGGCTTCGGCATCGGCCTTCTTCTTCATCATGAAGAACGCACCGCCGCCACCGGCCAGGAGCACGGCCACGGCGGCGCCGATGATGATGAGTTTCTTGCTGCCCTTTTTGGGGGCTTCGCCTTCGGCCGGTGCGGCGGGGGCTGCTGACATGCGTTTTCTCCTGGGGTCATGCCTTGAGGGGCATGGGGGGATTATTCGAAGTCAGCGCCCAGCGCGATGGACGGATAAGCGGCGGGAAAGGCGTGCGATTTCCACATCGCGCGCTTTTCCAGCGCCGCCGGCCTCAGTGCTCAGGCATAGAGGTCGAGCCCGCCCAGGCGGCCGGGCCGCGGTGCGCTGACCTGGCGCAGGCCCAGGGGCTCGGCGTCGTCACCCTCGCCTGACCCCCGACCCGCGCGCCCCGAGGCGCTGGTGCCGCCATTCGGGCCTTGCGAGAAGGCTTGCTGCTGCTGGGGTGTCTGGGAGAACACGCCGCCGCCGCTGAGGCTCAGGCCCACGTCGTTGAGCGAGGACGACAGCATGGAGAGGCTGGCTTCGATGGCCTGTCTCGTTTCTAGCGCGGCGGCGGCGAAGTCCACGTGCGCGGACTGGCCATCCAGTGAAATCTTCACGTTGATGGGGCCCATTTCGGCCGGGTTCAGGTGCAGCTCGGCCGTCATGGGGCCGTCGTTGCGGGCCTGGCCCACCCACAGACCGATCTGGTCGGCGAGCTTCTGGGTGAATTCGGGGGCGTCCAGCGGGGTGGGCAGGCTGGCCTGCGCGTGCGGCAGGGCCTGGCGGGCCTCGGACAGGGCCTGGCCGAAGCTGGCCACGCGGGCACCGTCGGCGGCCATCAGCGCGGCAGCGTCCTGCCCCATGCCCTTCGCGCCTTCGCCTGCCAGGGCCTGGGCCTCGCGGCCCTTGCCCAGCAGGGCATCGACCTGGAGCGAGGCATCGCCCTGGCCCAAGGCCAGTCCGGCCTTGCCAGCGGCGGCATCCTGGCCGAGCTCCTGCCTGCGCAGGCCCAGCGCCAGGCCTTGGCCACGTCCGTGTCCGAGGGCCTTGCCGCGGCCCTCTTCGTCCTGCCCCATCTTGAGGCCATGGCCTTCGCCCTCGGCGCCGGCCTGCTCGCTGCCTTCGGCGTGGGTGCCTGCTTCACCGCCCTGGGTGAGGCTGGCCAGCCAGGCCATCATGCCGGCCGGGTCGTTGGCTTGCACGGTGGGCGGGGGGGTGAGCTCGCGCACCACGGCCGAGCCTTCACCCTGGGCGGTGACCAGGCGGGTCTCGTCTTTGCTTTCGTCCGTGGCCTTGGCGGCGTCGGCCTCGTGGCCCGCCGAGGTGGCATCGGTGTCCATGCCGTCCTTCGCGCTGGCTGCGCGCTTGGCCTGGGCGTTGTTGGCGCCGTTGGCCGAATTGGCTTTCGCGGCCTCGGCCTTGGCCTGCGCTTGGGCCTGGCCCTGGGCAGCTGCCGCTTGGCGGGCAGCCGCGCCTGCCGAGCTTGGGGCGGCCGCGGTCGGTGCGCGTGTGGCACTGGACTGGCTGCGCGCTGCGGCCAGCTTTTGCTGGGTGGCGTTCCAGCCCGGCCCCTTGGCGGCGGTGGGTGCTTCGGCGGGCGATGCGCTGGGTGGCGTCGCCACCGAGGGTGTGGCCTGGGCCGCCCGGGCGGCTTGTGGCAGGGGCGTCTGGGCCTGAGGCGTGTGCTGCGCCATCCAGCGGGAGAAGCTGCCGGCGTTGGCGCCCTGCCCGTCCGAGCCCATGCGCGCCAACCAGTCGGCGGACTGTGTGGCGGCCGTGCCTTGCACGCCCGTCACGGCGTTGGTGGAAGACTGGATGGCTTTGCTCATGGGGGCCTCGTTCGGGATGTCGGTGTATCGGGGGTGTCAGGCCGCGCTCACAGCGCGCCGGTGGCCAGGCCGCTGGCCGCCATGCCCTGGGACTGGGCCATGCGCACGGAACGCGCGGCCTGCTCGTCTGTGGCTTTCTGCTCCTGCCGGTTCTGCTTGAGCTGCGCCTCTGCCTGGCGGCGCTCGATGAGCTGCGACACGGCCGCCACCCGGCGTTCGCGCTCGATCAGCTGGGCGCGGCAGCGCGCCAGTTGCTGCTCGCTCATGGCGACGCGGCGGTCCTGTTCAGAGACAGCTTCGCCCAGGCGCACGGTGAAATCCTGGTAGCAGCGCACGATCTCCATGCCGCCGGACTGCTGGAACTGCGTCTGCCAGCGGCGCTGGTATTCCTGGCGCCAGTCGGTGAGCGACTGCGCCTGCTGGCGCGACGATTCGTGCGCCTGGCGCGCCGCTTCCATGGCGGACACCGCCTCGTCGCGGGCCTTTTCGGCCGACTCCAACACCATCAGCAGGGCCTGGATACCGCTCATCAACCTTGCCTCCTGCCCGGGACGGGCTCATGCATCGCTGCAAGACGTCAATGCGAGACGATCTGCTGCAACTCGCCGATCGAGTCGCCCAGCGTGGCCTGGGTGTGCATGCCCTGTTGCAGCATCTGCACCATGGCCGGATGGGCGTGCACGGCCTGGTCCAGGTCGGGGTCGCCCCCGGGCACATAGGCGCCCAGCTGGATCAGGTCGCGCGCCTTGCTGTACTTGGACCACAGCTGGCGGAAGCGTCTCGCGCTGTCGATATGTTGCCCGTCTGCGACGTTGTGCATCACCCGAGAAGCACTGCGTTCGATGTCTATTGCGGGGAAATGGCCCGATTCGGCCAGCTCCCGCGAGAGCACGATGTGGCCGTCCAGGATGGCGCGGGCCGCATCGGCGATGGGGTCTTGCTGGTCGTCGCCCTCGGACAGCACGGTGTAGAACGCGGTGATGGAGCCGTGGCCATTGAGGCCGTTGCCGCTGCGCTCGACCAGCTGGGGCAGCTTGGCGAAGCACGAAGGCGGGTAGCCCTTGGTGGCGGGCGGCTCGCCGATGGCCAGCGCGATTTCACGCTGGGCCATGGCGTAGCGGGTCAGCGAATCCATCAGCAGCAGCACGTGCAGGCCCTGGTCGCGGAAATGCTCGGCCACAGCGGTGGCATAGGCGGCGCCCTGCATGCGGGTCAGCGGCGGGGCGTCGGCCGGAGCGGCCACCACCACCGAGCGGGCCAGGCCTTCTTCGCCCAGGATGTCTTCGATGAATTCCTTGACTTCGCGGCCCCGTTCGCCGATCAGGCCCACGACGATGACATCGGCCTGGGTGTAGCGGGCCATCATGCCCAGCAGCACCGATTTGCCCACGCCCGAACCGGCGAACAGGCCGATGCGCTGGCCTCGACCCACGGTGAGCATGGCGTTGATGGCGCGCACGCCGGTGTCCAGCGGCAGGCGGACCGGGTCGCGCTCCATGGCGTTGATGGCGCGGCGGGCCAGCGGCTCGCTGCGGATATGCTGCAGCGGGCCTTTGCGGTCCATCGGCACGCCCTGCGCATCGACCACGCGGCCCAGCAGGCCGGCGCCCACCGGCAGGTGGCGGGTGCGGTCTTCGCTGCGGCGCCAGGGGTGGTTGGGGCGGCCCAGCACCGGCGTGTTGACCGGGATCTGGCAAGGGATGACGCGGGCGCCGCTGGCCAGGCCATGCACCTCGGCCGTGGGCATCAGGTAGGCGCGGTCACCGGCGAAGCCGACCACCTCGGCCAGCACCGGGGTGGATTCCAGCCGGGTTTCGGAATGGATTTCACAGACGGCGCCCACGGGCAGGCGCAGGCCGGTGGCTTCCAGCACCAGGCCGGCCACGCGCACCAGCTTGCCCTGGTTTTCCAGTGGCATGCGGCTGGCAGCGCAGGCGTCCAGGTCGTCCAGGAAGCGGCTCCAGCGTCCCAGGGCGACGTCGTGGTGGGCTCGGATGGGCATGTTCATGGGTGGTCCTCCGTGCGGGCAGGTTCGGTCAGGCCATCGGCCTCGGCATCGTCTTCTTCGCTCACCGTCGGGTGGGCGTCGGCGGCGCTGGTGGCTTCGCGGCCGTCGTGCCAGGGGGCTTCGTAGCCCAGCGCGGACGCAGCGCGCGACCAGCGGGCCTCCACCGTGGCGTCGACCACGGCGATGTCGGATTCGACGATGCAGCCGCCGCGCTGCACGCTGGCATCGGGCACCAGGCGGGCGCCGCGGGCGGCCAGCATCTCGGACAGCTGGGCCTGGGCCAGGGCGTGATCGTCGGGGCTGAGCCGCACGATGACCTGGCGGGCCGAGGCCAGCAAGGCACCCAGGGCCTGTTCGGCCACATCGACCACCAGTTCCGGGCTTTGGCGCAGCTCGGTGCGCACCACTTGGCGGGCAAGCTCCAGCGCCACACCGGCGATGCGACCGGCGAGTTGCTGCTCCAGCGACTCCAGGCGGTGGTGAAAATCGGAGGCTAGCGCGCCGACCTGGTCGCTCATGTGGGCGGCCAGCTGGGCGGCCTGGGTCTGTTTGTAGCTTTCCAGCGCGGCCAGGCCGTTGCGGTAGCCGTCCTGGTAACCCTGCTGGCGAGCCTGGTCCAGCAACTCTTCCACGGGCGGGCCAGCGGGGGCGGCACTGGCTTCGGCCGCGCGGGCGGCTTCGCGCTCCTGCGCTTCGGCCTGGCCGGGCATGCCCCCCACCACGGGGCGGCGGGCTGCCGGCTTGGCACCGGCTGCCGCGCCGTTCTGGGCGGGGGCGCCCTGCCCCATCGCTGGACCTGCAGCCTGGCCCTTGGCCTGGGGCGCGTGCTGGGCCGGCTGCTGCGGCTTCATGTTGGGGCGCATCTCGGCGGCGGCGCGCTCGGCCAAGGTGGGCTTGCGCACGCCCACATCGGGCTGGTCTGCGGGGCGGGGCTCGAAAGTCTGCGGCGCCCAGGCCGAGAAATTGCCCAGCTCCTCGCGCGGGATGAAGCGTGCGTAGGGATTCGGGCCGGCGTTGCTGCCGGCGGCACCCGGGGCGCCCTGCCCTGCGGGCGGCACGCCAGGACGAGGCTGCTGCGGCTTAGACGTACTCATCGTCGCCTCCGCTGCTCAGGACGATCTGGCCTTCGTCGGACAGGCGCCGCACGATCTTGAGCAGCTCCTTCTGCTCGGCTTCCACGTCGGACAGCTTGACCGGTCCGCGGGACTCCAGGTCCTCGCGCAGGGTCTCGGCCGCACGGCTGGACATGTTCTTGAACACCTTCTCGCGGATCTCCGGCGAGGCGCCCTTGAGCGAGATGATGAGCGACTCGGTCTGCACTTCCTTGAGCAGGGACTGGAAGCCCTTGTCGTCGAGCTTGCCCAGGTCGTCGAAGGTGAACATGTTGTCCGTGATCTTCTGCGCCAGGTCGCTGTCGGCTTCGCGGATGTAGTCCAGCACCGAGGTCTCCAGGCTGGAGCCCATCAGGTTGATGATTTCGGCAGCAGGCTTGACACCGCCCAGCGAGGACTTGCGGATCTGCGTGCCACCGGCCAGCACGCGCGACAGCACCTCGTTGAGGTCCTTCAGCGCCGCCGGCTGGATGCCGTCCAGCGTGGCGATGCGCACCATCACCTCGTTTCGGTGGCGCTCGGTGAAGACCTTCAACACCGACGAGGCCTGGTCCGGGTCCAGGTGGACCAGGATGGCCGCGACGATCTGCGGGTGTTCGTGGCGCAGCAGCTCGGCCACCGAGATGGCGTCCATCCACTTCAGGCTCTCGATGCCAGTGATGTCGCTGCCCTGGATGATGCGGTCGATCAGCAGGTTGGCCTTGTCATCGCCCAGCGCCTTGCGCAGCACGGACTTGATGTACTCGTCGGTGTCGGCCACCAGCACGCCCATCTCGGTCGACTCCTGCGCGAAGCGGTCCAGCACGTTGTCGATGCGCTCGCGGGTCACCGTTTTGAGCTTGGCAATCGTCTCGCCCAGGTGCTGCACCTCTTTGGGCTCCAGGTTCTTGAAGACCTCGGCCGCCTCTTCCTCGCCCAGCGACATGAGCAGGATGGCGGCGTCTTCCAGGCCTTTTTCGTCCATGGCTCGTGTCCTCGGTCAGTTGTTCATCCAGCCGCGGACCACCCCGGCCATGGCCATGGGGTTCTCTTTGGCGAGCTTGCGGGCGGTTTCCAGGCGCGGGTCGACGCCGTTGTTGTCGGGGCCACCCAGCGCGGGCAGCGCCTGGCCATCGGCCCCCACCACGACCGGACCGTTGCCACCGGCGATGGCGGGCAGCTCCAGCGCATCGTCCACCGCGGCATTCAGGCGGTTGGCCTCGCCTTCGGGCTTGGGCAGCGGCTTGGCGGCGTTGATGGCCGGGCGGATCGCGCCGAACACCACGATCAGGGCGGCCAGCGTCAGGGCACCGGGCACGGCCAGGGTGCGGATCAGGTCCACCGTCTCGGGCTGCTTCCACAGCGGGGTGCTGTCGACCTCTTCCTTGGGCACCTGGAAGGGCGTGTTGATGACCTTGATCGAATCGCCGCGCTTGTCATCGGCACCGATCGATTCGCGCACCAGCGAGGTCAGCTTGTCGAGCTCTTCCTGCGGGATCGCCTGGGTGGTGGTCTTGCCCTTGGCGTCGGTCACGCTGCGGTGGTTGAGCACCACGGCGGCGGTCAGGCGGCGGATGTTGCCGGTGGCGCTGCGGATCACCCGCACGGTCTTGTCCACCTCGTAGTTGGTGACGGCGTCGCGGCGGCTGGTCGCGCTGGCGGTGCTGCCGTTGGCGGCCTGCAGGGGGGCCGAGGCGCCGTTGATGGGCGCGGCGGCCTGGGCGGGCGGCTGGTTGCTGGCCGCACCCGGCACGCCGGAAGGCGTCGCGCTGCCCTGGCCGTTGCTCTCGCTGGTCTGCTGGCTGCGCACGGTGGCCGTGGCCGTCTGGCCCTGGTTGGGCTTGTATTCCTCGGCGGTGGATTCGACCTGGGAGAAATCCACCTCGGCCGTCACCTGGGCGCGCAGGTTGTCCTTGCCCAGCACCGGCTCCAGGATGTCGCGGATGCGCTGGGTGTAGTTGCTCTCGATCTGGCGCACGTACTGCAGCTGCTGGGCGTCCAGACCGGCCTGGTCGTTGGCGCCACCGTCTTGCGCGCCCGACAGCAAGGTGCCGCTCTGGTCGACCACGCTGACGGCCTTGGGCGACATCTCCGGCACGCTGGACGACACCAGGTGCACGATGCCAGCCAGTTGGCCGCGGTCCAGGGTGCGACCGGCATACAGCGTCAACACCACCGAGGCCGAAGCCTTTTGCTGCTCGCGGAAGAATCCGTTCTGGTTGGGCAAGGCCAGGTGCACACGGGCGCTCTGCACGCTGGCGATCGCCTGGATGGAGCGGGTCAGCTCACCTTCCAGGCCGCGCTGGAAATTCAGGCGCTCCTGGAACTGGGTGACGCCGAACTTCTGGTTCTCCATCAGCTCGAAGCCCACCACCGACCCCTTGGGCAGACCGGCCGAGGCCAGCTTCAATCTCACATCGTGAACTTTGTCGGCCGGCACCAGGATGGCCGCGCCGCCGTCGGCGTGCTTGTAAGGCACTTGCATCTGCTGCAACTGCGCCAGGATGGCACCACCGTCTTTGTCAGACAGGTTGGTGTAGAGCACGCGGTAGTCGCCCTCACGACCCCACAGCAGCATGGCCGCAAAAATCATGAAGATGGCCGCAATGCCACCCGCCAGCATCAGCTTGCGCTGCATGGGCAAGCCCATGACGCGCTGCGCGAAACCGGGCGGCGTGGCGTCGATCACCTGGCTGGCAGGTGAGGCAACGGCGGCAGAGGTGGTGGGTGCGACAGTGACTTCCATGGGCGGGCAGTTCGTTGAGCCGCGCATCGATACAGACGATGCCGCAATCCAGCTTCAACGGAACCAATGTTCGCAGTCCGCCCGGGCAAAAGTGCCGGGAACAGCAAGCCATTTGCCGACCTCTTCGCAGCATCGGCGCCCAGGAAAATGCCTAGAGTGGCAACTGTGGTGATCTGAACCACGCCCTGTCGGACTTATCGGCACCATGGACCTCAAACTCAAGCCCTTTGATTTCGCCCAAGCCGCCACCCGCGCTGGCATGGCCGACGTCGCCCGGCGCGTCGAGGCCAAAACCCGCACCGACGCCACGGGCAGCAGCACCGGCGTGCAAGGCGCCAGCTTCCAGAACGCCTTCAGTGGCGCCCTGCAGTCGATCAGCGCCGCGCAGACCCAGGCCAGCACCATGCAGCGCGAGGTGCAGTTCGACAACCCCACCGTCAGCCTGGAAGAAACCATGATCGCCATGCAAAAGGCGCAACTGGGCTTCCAATCGGCCGTGCAAGTGCGCAACAAGCTGGTTCAGGCCTACACGGATATCATGAACATGCAGGTGTGAGGTCGCGCGCGTGGCGGCTTGACCCGCCACGCCAACACCTCACACACCATGTCGCCAAACCCATCTTCCCCGTCCACGACCCTGCCCTTGCGGCAGATGCTGATCTGCGGCGCACTCATCGTGACGCTGTCCATGGGCATCCGCCACAGCTTCGGCCTGTGGCTGCAGCCCATCACCATGGCCCATGGCTGGACCCGCGAGGACTACTCGGTCGCCATGGCCGTGCAGAACCTGGTGTGGGGTGCGGCAGGCCCCCTCGTGGGATGGTGGGCTGACCGCAGTGGCGCCTTCCGCGTGCTCTGGCTGGGCGCCCTGCTCTACGCGCTGGGCCTGTTCGGCATGGCCACCACCGACCAGCACCTGAGCTTCGTGCTGACCTGCGGCGTCACCATCGGGCTGGCGCAGGCTTGCACCACTTACGCGGTCATTTATGGCGTCGTCGGTCGCAACATCGACGCCTCGCAGCGTTCCTGGGCCATGGGCATCACCGCGGCGGCCGGCTCCTTCGGCCAGTTCCTGATGGTGCCGCTGGCAAGCACCCTCATCCACCGGATGGACTGGTCGCCGGCACTGAGCAGCCTGTCCTTCGCCGCCCTGCTGATCGGCCCCCTGGCCTTTGGCTTGCGGGAAGCGCGCCGCCAGGCCCCTGCGGCCGCGCCGGCACAGCACGGCAAGACCGCCGCCCTGCTCGACGGCACCCCGGTCTCGGCCGGAGCCGCGCTCAAAGAAGCCTTCGGCCACCGCGACTACCTGCTGCTGACCGCGGGTTATTTCGTCTGCGGCTTCCAGCTGGCCTTCATCGGCGTGCACCTGCCAAGCTACCTGCGCGACCACCAACTCGACCCGCAGGTCGCCACCACGGCGCTGGCCCTCATCGGCCTGTTCAACGTGTTCGGCACCTACGCGGCCGGCACCCTGGGCCAGCGCATCCGCAAGACCTGGATCCTGTCCTTCATCTACGCCATGCGTGGCCTGGCCATGCTCGCCTTCGTCTTCACGCCGCCCACCCCCCTGAGTGTCGGCCTGTTCGCCGCGACCATGGGCGCGCTGTGGCTGTCCACCGTGCCGCCCACCAACGCCGTGGTGGCGCAGATGCTGGGCGTCAAACACCTGTCCATGCTGGGCGGCATCGTCTTCTTTTCCCATCAGATCGGGTCTTTCATGGGGGTCTGGCTGGCCGGCAGGCTCTACGATGCCACCGGCAGCTACCAGGTGGTCTGGTGGATCGCCATCGTGCTGGCCTTTGCCGCGGCGCTGATCAACCTGCCCATCCGTGAGCAGCTGCAACCAGCCCGGCGGCTGGTGAGCGCGTGATGGACAGCGCGGTGGTGCGCATGAGCGGGCGCCTGCGCCTCACCAGGCTGCTGGCCTGGCTGGCCGCTGGCGCTTTGCTGCTGGCCGTTTTCCTGTGGTACCTCAGCCCCCACCTCGTTGTCGAGATGGCCGGGCGCCTTTGGAGTTGCATCTGACATGAGCGTGGTCATCATCACCGGAGCCTCTGACGGCATCGGCGCCGAACTGGCGCGTCAAATGGCACAGGCGCAAGGCGCCAAACTCACCCTGGTGCTGGCCGCGCGCAGCGCCGACAAACTCGAAGCCGTGGCGCAGCAATGCCGCCAGCACGGTGCGCGCGTCAAGGTGCGCCCCACCGACGTTGGCAACGAGGCCGATTGCCGTGGCCTGGTCCACGACACCATGGAGGCCTTCGGTCAGCTCGACGGCCTGGTCAACAACGCCGGCATGTCGGCCCACGCCTTGCTGGAAGAGGTCACCGACCTGGCCTGGTACGAGCAGCTCATGCGCATCAACCTGTGGGGCAGCGTGTGGTGCACCCACGCCGCGCTGCCGCACCTGAAAGCCAGCCAGGGACGCATCGTCGCCGTCTCCAGCCTGGCCGGCCTGATCGGCGTGCCTGGGCGCACCGCCTACAGCACCACCAAGTTCGCCATGAACGGCTTCTTCGAGGCCTTGCGGGTGGAGTTGCAGCCCCACGGCGTGTCGGTCACCCTCGCCTACCCCGGCGTGGTGGCCACGGAAATCCGCTACCGCGGCTTCAACGCCAAAGGCGCTGCCGCGGGCAAGAGCGGGCTGGACGAGTCCGGCGCCATGACGGTGGCAGAGTGCGCCCGCCTCATCCGCGAGGGCATGGACCGCCGCGAGCGCGACATCGTCATGTCGTTCAAAGGCAAGCTCAGCCGCTGGATGAAATTGATCGCACCCCGCCTTGTCGACCGTTTGGCGCTCAAAGCGTTGAACAAAGACGTCCGCCCACACTGAGCGCACTGAACACACACGTGACGCCCACGCAGCCCTGAACCCGCACAGATCCGGCTGCAAGCGCCCAGCACACCCGCATGACACCCGACCACGCCATTTAGAATGGCTGGGACTGAAGGAATCACCATGGACCCCATCATTGGCAGCATCGTCGCCCTGATCACGCCCCTGCATGCAGACGGCAGCGTGGACTACCCCACCCTGCGGAGCCTGATCGACTGGCACATCGCCGAAGGCACCGATTGCATCGGCGTCGTCGGCACCACCGGCGAGTCCCCCACCGTCTCGGTGGAAGAGCACTGCGAAATCATCCGCGTGGCGGTGGAGCAGGCCGCAGGCCGCGTGCCCGTCATGGCCGGCGCAGGCGCCAACTCGACGCGCGAAGCCATCGAGCTCACCCAATTCGCCAAGAAGGTCGGCGCCGACTGCACCCTGCAGGTCGTGCCCTACTACAACAAGCCCACGCAAGAAGGCATCTACCAGCACTTCAAGGCGATCGCCGAAGCGGTGGACCTGCCGATGATGCTCTACAACGTGCCCGGCCGCACCGTGGCCGACATGAGCGTTGAGACCGCCCTGCGCTGCGCCAGCCTGCCCGGTGTGTTCGGCATCAAGGAAGCCACCGGCAACCTGGAGCGCGCCGCCTGGCTGATCAAGCAAGCGCCCAAGGGCTTCCGCATCTACTCGGGTGACGACCCCACCGCCGTGGCCCTGATGCTGCTGGGCGGACACGGCAACGTCAGCGTGACGGCCAACGTCGCGCCACGTGCCATGGCCCAGCTGTGCAAGGCGGCCATCGCCCAGGACGCCACCCGCGCCATCGCGCTGCACATGCAGTTGCTGCCGCTGCACAAGCACCTGTTCGTCGAACCCAACCCGATCCCCGTGAAATGGGCCCTGACCCGCATGGGCAAATCTGGTGGTACGCTGCGCCTGCCGCTGACCGAGCTGTCGGCCTCGGCGCAGCCTGTGGTCGAATCCGCGCTGCGCGAAGCTGGCGTGCTCTGAGCCTTGCTGCCGCCCCCGGCCCCCGTCTCCGGCACAGCGCCAGACGGGAGGTCCCAGATTGCCTGCCCCACTGCCCTGACCCCATGCGCATCACACCCCGCACCCCGCACGTCCTGACCCTGGGCGCGGCATTGGCCTCGGCCATGCTGGCAACCGGCTGCTCTTCCGTCTCCAGCGCCCTCTCGGGTGACAAAATCGACTACCGCAGCAGCGGCTCGCAGAGCGTGCGCCTGGATGTGCCGCCTGACCTCAGCCAACTGCCCGGCCAGCAACGCTACAACCAGGCCACGCCGGCCATCGTGTCGGCCAGCAGCCTGAGCCGCCAGAACCCGCAAGCCGACACGGCGCCCGTGGCCATCGCCCCGGCCGAGCGCGGCGGCATCAAGCTGGAGCGCCAAGGCCAGACGCGCTGGCTGGTGGTGAACCAGCCACCCGAAGCCATCTACAGCCAGGTGCGCGGCTTCTGGTCGGACGTCGGCTTCGAGCTGACGGTCGATCGCCCTGAAGCCGGCGTGATGGAGACCAACTTCTCCGAGAACCGCGCCAAGATGCCCGAAGACGGCGTCCGCAACCTGCTGGGCCGCGTCTACGACATGCTCTACGACACCGGCCTGCGCGACTCCTTCCGCACCCGCATCGAGCGCACCGCCACGGGCAGCGAGATCTACATCAGCCACCGCGGCATGTCCGAAGAGTTCGTGGACAGCACCCGCAAGGACCAGACGACCTGGCGCATCCGCCCCAGCGACCCCAGCCTGGAAGCCGAGATGCTGGCCCGCCTGATGGTGAAACTGGGCGCACCGAAGGAAGCCGCGACCGCCGTGCGCGAACAGGCGGCCACCCCCGCACCTGCTGCACTGGCCAGCGCCGTGAAGATCGGCGCCGACGGCACCACGCTGACCCTGCAAGCCGAGGGCGACCTGGCATGGCGCCGCGTGGGCCTGGCCCTGGACCGCAGTGGTTTCACCGTCGAGAACCGCGACCGCAAGAGCGGCAGCTACGAAGTGCGCATCTCCGTGGACGATCCGGAAGCCGCCAAGCCGGGCTTCTTCGGACGCCTGATGGGCCGCGAAGCCGAAACGCTGGCGCGCTACAAGGTGCGCGTGCAGCCGCAAGGCAATGCCACCTTGGTCAGCGTGCTGACCGACAGTGGCACGGCCGCGGACTCCCCCACGGGCAAGCGCATCGCCAAACGCCTGGCCGAGGAACTCAACTGAGTACCGCGCTGACGCCGGCTTGACCGGCTCAGGTTGACGCAAAAAACCGGCCACCTTGCGGTGAGCCGGTTTTTCTTTACCTGGCGTCAGGATTCGCCACTCAAGCGTGACATCCGGACGAAAAAAAGCCGCTCTTACGAGCGGCTTTTTTGTACGCTGAACTGGAGATCAGTTCGAAGCGGCCGAAGCAACTTCGGAAGCAGCAGCAGCGACTTCAGAAGCGGCAGCGGAAGCAGCGTCCACGGCAGCGGAAGCAGCCACAGCGACTTCGGAAGCAGCGGAAGCGACTTCGGAAGCGGCGGTAGCGGCAGCTTGTTCTTCTTTCTTACCGCAGGCGGCCAGGGCCATGGCAGCGATCAGCGAAGCCAGCAGGAGCGACTTTTTCATGCTTGTGTCCTCAAAAGGAGTGTCAAAAACGGTGGTCTTGGAACTGTGTTCAAAGCCCGAGACCCGTCAGTGATCGAACACAGTGCGGGCCACAAGGGCATAGGATGCATCGCAACTGGCGTTGCTCCACATTCAGCCATCGATTATACGGCGCATCGGGCAGTTCCCTATAGACCAAGGGTCGTGCCTGGCATTGCCTCTGTTGAGCGTTGCGAAATAACGTCAAAATCAGCCTGCCAAACGTGCAGTGTGGCCGGATCCGAGCTCCAGACACCCCTTCCGGACAGCCCATCCAGCAAGCGCAGGCCCAAACGCCCAGGCCACAGCAGCATCGGGCGCAGTTGAGGCGCGTCCTCCTCGTTGGACTGCAAGCAGCGCACGCGGTGCGACCAATCCTGCCGCCAGGCCAGCCAGCGCGGGTGCTTGCGCGGGAATTCATCGAAGCGGGCGGCCAACAAGGTCAGGCGGGTGCGAGGATGCGCCAGGGTGCCTTGTTTCAGGACGTCGACAATGGCCCGCTCCCCGAGGGGCCATTGCGCGAAGTCTGGATCGCTCAGGCACCAGTCCGCAGGCTCGGTGCTGCCCATGGCCAGGGCCGCACGCAGGCGGTCTTCGAAATCGCGCCAGCCGTCGATGCGCCCTGAGGGGTGAGCCGTGGCATGGGCTGCGGGGCGGGGCTCTTCAGAGGTGTCCATGGCCATGCTCCGGTTCGGTCTGTGACCGCAAAGGCGTTGCTTCAGGGCTGCGGGTGCAACCAGCCGTCTTCCGACCACTGGTTGAGCAGCTCGCGCAAGGTCGCACTGGCGCGGGCCACGGCCTTGGCGCTCAGCCAACGCTGATCGGCCAACTCGCGCAAATGGCGGGCGTCTTGCCCGGCGGCGCGCCAGGACTCCCCGTTGGCGAACACGCGCTGGCCGTCATAGACCATGCGGGTGCGGGCGTCCAGGCGCACGCCCACGCCTTCGGGCAAGGGCTCGCCGGCCTCGAACCACACGCGGGGCTTGGGTTCCGTGAGGATCTCGCCCAGCGCCGAGCGCAGGCCATCGCGGTCCTTGAGCAAGCGCTCGATGGCATCGGCGGCGAAGGCTTCCAGCGCATCGGGGATCAGGCCGGGTGTCTCGGTGGCCTCTTGCTTGGGGTCGCGGTAGAGGCGGCGCGGTGCCTCGCTGTCGAGCTCTTCGACGAAGCGGATCAGCACCTCGCGCGCCAGCTCGGTGGCCTCGGGCACGCGGAACCCGATGGAGCAGGTCATGCACTCGCCCTGTGCGATGCCGTCGTGCGCCCACATGGGCGGCAGGTAGAGCATGTCGCCGGGCTCCAGCAGGTACTCTTCCTCGGGCTCGAAGTGGCTGAGGATTTTCAGCGGCACATCGGGCTGCAGGCTGTCGTCCTTGAGCTTGCCAACCCGCCAGCGGCGCTGGCCATGCACCTGCAGCAGGAAGACATCGTAGGAGTCGTAGTGCGGGCCCACGCCACCGCCATCGGTCGCGTAGGAAATCATGAGGTCGTCCAGGCGGGCGTCGGGCACAAAGCGGAAGCGCTGCAACAACTCGTGCGCGGCCGGCACGTGCAGGTCCAGCCCCTGCACCAGCAGCGTCCAGCCGGGCTGGGTCAGCGGCGGCAGGTTGCGGCGGTTCAAGGGACCATGTTTGAGCGACCAGCCGGCATCGTCCGCAGCCGAATTCTTCGCGACCTTCACGCCCTTGCCTGGCTGGGCTTGCGCCAGCCGCTGCTGCACGATCAGGCGGGACTCCACCGCCTCATCGCCGGCCAGCGCGAAGAGCGCGGCGCGGTCCAGCGGCGCCTGCACGCCGGGCACCGCTTGGCGGATCAGCAAAGGCTTTTTCTGCCAATGGCGGCGCATGAAAGTGCTGGGCGACAGACCGCCCAGCAGGGGCGTCGGGGTGTCAGGAGACGGTGGCAGCGGGAGGGAGGATGCAGGTGCGTTCATGCCCCGCATTGTGCGGCGTCCGACGCAGGGGCGCTGCACAGTCGTGAGATGATCTGCGCATGATCATTTCTTCCCCCTGTGTGGTCAGTCTGACGTGGCGCCTTGAAGACGCCCAAGGCCAGCTGATCGACGAGTTGACCGAGCCCATGGAGTTCCTGCTGGGCGGCGATGACCTGCTGGCCAAGGTGGAGCATGCGCTCATCGGCCAGACTGCGGGCTTCGAGGCGAACCTGCACCTGGAGCCAGAGCACGCTTTCGGCGATTACCGCGCCGAGCTGGTGTTTTTCGAGGCGCGCGACATCTTCCCCGATGCCGTGACCGAGGGCATGCAGTTCGACGGCCCGCCCGAAGGCAGCACCACGCCCGACCTGTCCAAGGACGCCATCTACACCGTCACCGAGGTCTATGAGACCCACGTGGTGCTGGACGGCAACCACCCGCTGGCCGGCATCTCGCTGAACCTGACCTTGCAGGTGTGCGATGTGCGTCCGGCCACCGAAGAAGAGACCGAACAGGGCTCGGTGGCGCTGTCGCCGCTGTCCCTGGGTGGCCACGTGGCGCCCGAAGGCACCACCCTGCACTGATCACCCCCGGCGCGAGGAGGCCGCGCAGCCTGCGCGGTCGCGCTCAGCCGCGGCCGGTCGATCCGAAGCCGCCCTCGCCGCGCTGGCTCGCGTCGTTGAAACCCTCGACCACGCGGAAAGTGGCCTGCACCACCGGCACGATGACCATCTGCGCGATGCGCTCCATCGGCTGGATGGTGAAGGGCTGGCTGCCTCGGTTCCAGCAACTGACCATCAAGGGTCCTTGGTAGTCAGAGTCGATCAGGCCCACCAGGTTGCCCAGCACGATGCCTTGTTTGTGGCCCAGGCCCGAGCGCGGCAGGATCATGGCCGCCAAGCCCGGATCGCCCAGGTGCATGGCCAGCCCCGTGGGAATGAGCTGGGCCTGACCGGGCGCCAGCACCAGGGCTTCGTCCAGGCAGGCGCGCAGGTCCAGGCCAGCGCTGCCAGGCGTGGCATAGGCCGGCAAAGCGTCGGTCATGCGGGGGTCGAGGATGCGGAGGTCAACGGTGGTCATGGTGTACGGGATCAGAATGCGTGGTCCAAGGCCAAGGCTCAGCCGGCCAAGCGCTGGGCCAGCTCGGTCATCAGCGCGCGCGCCAGGGTGAGCTTGTCGGCTTGGCTGCCATCGGCGGGCAAGGGGCGTTCGCTGTGCGCGTCCACCAGCAGGAGGCTGTTGTCGTCGCGGCCAAAGGTGGCGGGCCCCAGGTTGCCGACGATCAGCGGAATGCGCTTGCGCAGGAGTTTGGCGCGCGCGTGGGCCAGCAGCTGCTCGCTCTCGGCCGCGAAGCCCACGCAGTAAGGCGGCTGCGCCAACGAGGCCACGGCGGCCAGGATGTCGGGGTTCTCGGTGAGCTCGAAGGTGGGCGCCTGCTTCTTGCCTTCCTTCTTGATCTTGTGCTCGCTGAGGGACGCAGGGCGCCAATCGGCCACCGCGGCCGTGGCCACGAACACATCGTGCTGACCGGCCTGGGGCAGCACGGTGTCGAACATCTGCTGGGCGGTCATCACGTCGATGCGGCGCACGCCGCGCGGCGTGGGCAGGTGCACCGGACCGGCCACCAGCGTGACCTGGGCACCGGCCTCGGCCGCTGCCCGCGCGATGGCGAAACCCATCTTGCCGCTGGAGTGGTTGGTGATGCCGCGCACCGGGTCGATGGGCTCGAACGTCGGGCCGGCCGTGATGAGCAGGCGCTGTCCGGCCAGCACCTTGGGTTGAAAGAAGGCCACGAGCTCGTCGAGCAGCTCCTGGGGCTCCAGCATGCGGCCGTCGCCCACCTCGCCACAGGCCTGGTCGCCACTGCCCGGGCCCAGCACCACAGCGCCATCGGCCTGCAACTGCGCCACATTGCGTTGCGTGGCCGGGTGAGACCACATCTCGCGGTTCATGGCCGGGGCCACCAGCAGAGCGCAGCGCTCACGCGGACGGGCCAGGCACAGCAGGCTGAGGAGCTCGTCCGCCCTGCCCTGCACCAAGCGCGCGATGAAGTCCGCGCTCGCCGGGGCAACCAGGACCGCATCGGCCTCGCGCCCCAGGTTGATGTGGGCCATGTTGTTGCCCTCACGGGCGTCCCATTGGCTGGTGTAGACCGGGCGGCCCGAGAGCGCCTGCATCGTGACCGGGGTGATGAAGGCCTCGGCGGCCTCGGTCATGAGCACCTGAACGGTGGCGCCTGCCTTGGTGAGCAGGCGCACGAGTTCGGCCGATTTGTAGCAGGCGATGCCGCCCGACAGGCCCAGCACGATGTGCCGGCCCAGGAGATCTGCGCGTTCTGACATGGGCCTGACTCTAGCAGGCCCTGAGCCACGGCTTCAGGCGCAGATGCTGGTGCGGTAGACGCTGGGCGACATGCCCATCCAGCGCTTGAAGGCGAAGGTGAAGGCACGGCGGTCGGAGAAGCCGAGCTCCGCGCTGATGGACTCCATGCTGATCGCCCGGCGGCGCAGCATGATCTGGGCGCGGTGGCATTTGGCCTCCGACTGGATGTCCACGTACTTGACGCCATCGGCCTGCAGGCGACGCTGCAGGGTGCGCGGGTGCAGGCCCAGCGCCGCGGCGGTGGCTTCCAGGCCCTCGCGCAGCAGCTCCGGACGACGCTCCAGGGCCCAGCGCACCTCGTCCACGATGTGGCGCTCAGCGCCCTCTTGGCTCAGGCGTCTCTCGATGCGCTGGCGCGCCTCGGTCAAGGCCTGCGGCAGCGGGGCGTTGAGGGGCTGGTCCAGCCAGCGGCGGTCCATGACCAACGCATCAGCGTCCTCGTTGAAGGACACAGGCACGCCGAAGTGCTCGGTGTACTTCTCCGGGTGAGCCGGGGCCGGTCCCGCCATGCGCACCGACAACAGCACGTGGGCGTTGTGCGCGGCGCGGCGCACCAGCTGGTTGATGGCGGCCAGCAGCACCTCCCTCACGTGGCAGAACTCGCGAGGGTCGAGGCCCGGCACGGTCATCACGACGCGCACATGGGCCTCGGCGCCAAACTCGTCCAGGCGCACGTTCATCCAGGGCGTCAGGACTTCGCGTGCCCAGCCGGCGAGTTCCAGGATCTCGCGCAGCGTGGTGCAGGATTCGAGGAAGGCGTCGAATTCGGCGAAATGCTCGAAGACGAAGTTTTCGCCCAGAGCGAAGGGGAAGTGGTGGGTGCGCGCACGCTCCACGCACATCGAAAAAGCCTTGAACAGGCTGGCGGGTGGCACACGCAGGGGCACCTGCGGATCATGCGGGTTGATGCCCACTTCGCGGAGGACGGGGTCGATGGTGAAACCACAGACCGAAGCCGCCTGACGCCAGCTTGCGAGAGCGGGCACAGGGATGGGAGACGAGGACAGCCGAGGTTGCATAGCGGTACGACGAGCCAATATCGATTAACGATCAGCCAAATGGCTGGCTGAGGCCTAATCTATGTGACGCAATGACCCCACACAAGGAACCTTGCGCGCCACAAAGGACGAGCGCACGACACGACCACTCAAATGATGTGCTCGTTGCTACGCATATCGTGTGCTTTGAGGGCCAATCGTGGCAACCAAGGCACACTGCGGCACATCGTCTGCACCGCAGCGCCGCCGAAAAAACCGCCAGGGGGAACGCTCAGGCTTGCTGCTCTCGCCAGGCGCTCGGGGTTGTGCCCTCCCAGCGCTTGAACGCGGCGGTGAAGGCGCGCCGGTCTGAGAAGCCCAGGCGTGCGCTGATGTCGTCGATGGACACATCGCCCTGGCGCAACCATTGGCAGGCCAGGCGGTGGCGCATGCGCGCCTGCACGTGCAGGTAGCTGTCGCCCTCGTCCTTCAAGCGCCGCTGCAGGGTGCGCGGGTGCAGGTTGAGGCGGTCGGCCATGTCTTCCACACCGAGCGCCAGCAGGTTGGGCTCCCGGGTGATGAGCTCTTCGATTTCGGCGGCCACGCCCTGGCGGCGCGCCTCTTTGCCCAGGCGCTGCTCGGCCAGGAACTGGGCCTGCTCGTGCAAAGCGGGGAAGGCGCCCTCCAGCGGCAAATCCAGGATGCGCCGCTCGAACACCAGGGCATCGGCCGGTGCGTTGAAGGTCACTGGGACGCCGAAAAAGGGCTCGAAGCTCGCGGCGTACCTCGGAGGAGCCCCCTTGACAGTGACGCCCACGAAACCCAGGTCAGAGCCTTGCAGGGTGCGGCCGAATTTGCGGATGCATGCCAGGATGGCCTCGGTGACGAGGTGCAGGGGCAAGCCTGACAAGGCTGCATTGGGCAGAGGTACGTCGAAGCCCACACACACCCTCGCCAACTCGCCCTCTTCCTTGACGTCCAGGGTCAGCCAGGGCAAGACCATGCGCTTGGCCAGATCGGCCACCCGCAATGCTTCACGCAGCGTCGGGCTGGTCGTCAGCAGGGTTTCGAACTCGGGCAGGGACTCGAATGCGAAGGTGTCGCCGAGCACGAAAGGGAAGTGTTTCTCCGGCGACAGCGCCACGCACTGCTCCAGCAAGGAGATGAGCTGCAGCGGCGAAACCCGGGCGTCTTCCAGCCGGATCAGGTCGATCTTGATGCCGGCTTCTTTGAACAGCGGCTGGACGTTGAAACCACACTTCGCGCCGGCCTTGATCCAGGCCGAGAGCATGAACAACGGGATGGGCTTGATGCCCATGGCCTCCAGCACGGCCGCAGGGGGAAGTGGAATGCGCATAAAGAAAATCGGCACACCCAAGACAGGTGTGCCGAAGTCTAACCAACTACGGGGGTGTCACGCAGAAATTTGCGCGACAGCACTCAGCGCGCCGCGGCCAAATCCGCACGCATCAACTCGCTGGCCTCGACCGGGTCGCTGTGCCTGGCGAAGCCACGCAGCCACTCTTCGTAGCCAGGCTGTTCGGTCTCTTGCCAGGGGTGATAACCCGGCTTGTAGTACTGCACATAGTGCTTGTGCAGGGGCGCGGCGAAACCACCGGGCTTGAGCAGCCACCAGATGCCCTTGGCGTTGAGTTGGAGGCGCTGCCAGAAGCTGAAGCCATCGGCCTTGAGCATGGCATTGGCGAACTTCAGGATCACGTGCGGGAACATGAAGGTCGCGTGGATCAGGGCGCCGATGCGCTTGAAGTAGCCGACCTTGGCGTAGTCGATCATGACGTCGTAGGCCACGCCCTTGTGCTCCACTTCTTCGATGGCGTGCCAGGCGTACATGGCGCGGACCTTGGGGTGCGCATCGCCCATGATGTCGCGGTCGTCGAACATGGCGTGGGCGCCCAGGGCAGTGAAGTGCTCCAGCGCACCGGTGATGGCCAGCGTGTACTCGCGGCTGTGGCGGTTGCGGTACTTGTCGAACAGCAACGCATCGAGCCAACCGATCAGCTTGTCCACCGGCATGCCTTGCTTGCGCAGCACGTTGTTGTACTGCTCGTGGACCATGCTGTGCTGGGCTTCCTGGCGGTTGAAGTCCTTGATGTCCTTCAGCAGCTTGGGGTCGTTGATCTGGTCGCGGAAGTCGCGCACGGTGACCATGAAGAACTTTTCGCCCGGCGGGAAGATCAGGGACATCGCATCGAAGAAACGGGTCTTGAACGCGTCACCGCCAAACCAGTACTTGGGGATGCTGGGGTCGTCGAGACCGAAGTCAAGCTTCTCGCGCGGCACGATGGGGTGCTGCTTGTCGGATGCGTGTGCCATGTTGTCGTCCTCTGTGGTTTGTCTCCAGAATGACGCCATCGTAGGGAGCGCTGGGGTGACGCAACAGGATGTCGCGTGACAGCAAGGCATCGTCAACGACAGTGCGGCAGCTGGCTGGGCGCCAGGCTTGCGCTGGATCAAGCCCATGAAAAAAGGCCCCCGAAGGAGCCTTTGTGCGCCCAAGAAGGACCGGTGTCAAGCCATGGCCATGACGGCACGCATTTGCTCACTGGCTTTGACCGGGTCGCGCTCGTTGTGGTCGAAAGCCGCCAGCCACTCGGCATAGCCAGGCTGATCGGCTTCTTCCCAGGGGTGGTAGCCGGGCTTGTAGTACTGCACGTAATGCTTGTGCATCGGGGCCAGCAGGCCGCCCGGCTTGAGCAACCACCAGATGCCCTTGACGGTCATCTTCAGGCGCTCGGCGCGGCTGAAGCCGTCCTGGATCATCAGCTCGCGCTGGATGTGGAAGATGGTGGCGGGGAACATGAAGGTGGAGTGCAGCAAGGCGCCGACGCGCTTGAAGTAGCCCACTTTGGCGTAGTCCTCCATGACGTCGTAGGCCACGCCCTTGTGCTCGACCTCTTCGATGGCGTGCCAGGCGTACATGGCGCGCACGCGGTGGTCAGCATCTTTCATGACGTCGCGCTTGTCGAAGAGGCTGTGCGCGAAGATCGACGTGAAGTGCTCCAGGGCCGAGGTGATGGCCAGGGTGTAGTCGCGGCTATAGTTGGCGCGGTAGTGGCCGTTGAGCAGCTCATCGACGTACTGGGTCAGGCTGTCCACGTCGATGCCTTGTTTGCGCAGGCGATCGTTGTCCTGACGGTGGACCATGCCGTGCTGGGCTTCCTGGCGGTTGAAGTCCTTGATGTCTTGCAGCAGCTTGGGGTCGTTGATCTGGTCGCGGAAGTCGCGCACGCAGGTCATGAAGAATTTTTCGCCTGGCGGGAAGATGATGGACAGGGCGTCCCAGAAGCGGGTCTTGAAGGGGTCGCCGCCGTACCAGAAACGGGGGATGTCACCGTCCAGGCCGAATTGCAGTCGTTCGCGGGGGACGATGGGGTGCTGTGCAACGGGGGTGGTCATGGTGTCTCCTCTTCGGGATGGGTCTCTGTTGGATTCGAATGTCGCGCTTTGATCTGGGTCAACACAGGATGCTGTGTGACACGAAGGGTTCGTTGCCGACACCCCGGCCTGCACCCCGGCAAAAGTACCGCCGAAAGCCGATTCAAGCGTGCGTCAAGGTCGTCGGTGGCATCCCACTCGCCAGTTCATGGGTTTGCTGTATTTTCAGTAATTACTGAACTTTCAGCATATCATTGCGGCATCTCAAATGTCTGTCAGAACTTTCGAGGCCCGCCATGACCACGCTCAGCCCCCTTGCCCACAGCTTTGTCTCTCACTTCGGCGAAATGGGCAGCCGATGGGGCATCAACCGCACCGTGGGGCAGATCTACGCGCTGATCTACGTGTCGGCACTTCCCATCCATGCCGACGAGATGGCTGAGACGCTGGGCTTCTCGCGCTCCAACGTCAGCATGGGCCTGAAAGAGCTGCAGGCCTGGCGCCTGGTGCGGCTGCGTCACATGCCCGGCGACCGCCGTGAGTACTTCGAGCCCTCAGGGGACGCCTGGGACACCTTCCGCCGCCTGGCCGAGGAGCGCCGCCGCCGCGAGATCGAGCCGACACTGAGCATGCTGCGCGACGCCCTGCTGCAAGAGCCCGCCAGCCCAGAGGATGCCCACGCCCAGGCCCGCATGCGCGAGATGCACGATCTGATCGAGCAGCTGACGCAGTGGTTCGACGAGGTCAGCCACATGGACGCGCAAACGCTGTCCAAGCTGATGAAGATGGGCGCCAAGGTCGGCAAGCTGCTGGACTTCACGGGCATCGCCAAGCGCGGTGCGGCCAAGCCCGCCAGCACCGGTCACACCGGCACGGAGGGCTGAGCCATGGACGCCCTGCTCCTGTCGCGCATGCAGTTCGCGGCCAACATCTCCTTCCACATCCTGTTCCCGACGATCAGCATCGCGCTGGGCTGGTGGCTGGTGTTTTTCCGCTGGCGCTGGGTGCGCACGCGCGACCAGCGTTGGTTGCTGGCCTGGCGCTACTGGACCAAGATCTTCGCGCTGACGTTTGCCATGGGCGTGGTCAGTGGCATCACCATGAGCTTCCAGTTCGGCACCAACTGGCCGGGCTACATGGAGCGCGTGGGCAACATCGCAGGTCCCTTGCTGGGCTACGAGGTGCTGACGGCCTTCTTCTTGGAAGCGACCTTCCTGGGCGTGATGCTGTTCGGTGCCGAGCGGGTGTCGGAGCGCGTGCACCTGCTGGCCAGTTGCCTGGTGGCGTTCGGCACGACACTGAGCGCCTTCTGGATCCTGAGCCTGAATTCGTGGATGCAGACGCCGACCGGCTTCGAGGTCATCAACGGCGAGTTCCACGTGCGCAGCTGGCTAGAGGTGGTCTTCAACCCCTCCTTCCCCTACCGGCTGGCGCACATGCTGATGGCTTCGGGTCTGACGGTGAGCTTCCTGCTGGCAGGCGCGACCGCTTTGCGCGTGCTGCGCGGCACGGCCAGCCCGGCCGCTCCGCTGGTGATGCGCGCGGCCCTGACCGTTGCCGCCGTGCTGGTGCCGCTGCAGATCCTGGCGGGTGACGCGCACGGGCTCAACACCCTGCAGCACCAGCCGCAGAAGATCGCGGCCATCGAGGGCGTGTGGCACACCGAGCGTGGCGCACCGCTGGTGCTGTTCGGCCTGCCCGACGAGGCGACACGGACGACGCGCCACGCCATCGAGATCCCCCGGGTGGCGTCCCTGATCCTGACGCACGATGCCGATGGCGAGATCCGCGGGCTCAACGAGTTCGAGGGCGTGCACCCGCCCGTGGCGCCATTGTTCTGGGGTTTCCGCGTGATGGTGGGCGTCGGGATGCTGATGCTGGCCGTGAGCTGGCTGGGCTGGTGGCAACTGCGCCGGGTGCAGTGGCAGCCGCAACGCTTGCCCCGCTGGCAGTTGCAGGCGCTGCGCTGGATGGGATTTTCCGGCTGGGTGGCCACGCTGGCCGGTTGGTACGTCACCGAAATCGGCCGCCAGCCTTACATCGTCTTTGGTCAGTTGCTGACGCGTGACGTGGTCGCAAGCGTGCCGGCCTCGCACGTGGCGCTGACCCTGGCGGGCTACCTGCTGATGTACGTGCTGTTGCTGGCGGCTTACGTCATGGTGCTGCGCTACATGAGCGAGAAGCCGCTGACATCACCTGCGCCGTTGCCCGCACCTTCGCCCGCGCCATCCAACCCAGCCCAAGGAGCACCCGCATGAACCCCGCACACCTGACCAGCGCCATGGGCGGATGGAGCGGCGACTGGCTGCCCGTGGCCTTCATGGCCCTGATGGGCCTGGCCATGCTGATCTACGTGGTGCTGGACGGCTACGACCTGGGCGTGGGCATGTGGATGGCCCGTGCCAGCGCCGACGAGCGCGACGTGATGGTGGCGTCCATTGGCCCGTTCTGGGACGCCAACGAGACCTGGCTGGTGCTGGGCGTGGGCCTGCTGCTGATCGCCTTCCCCAAGGCGCAGGGCGTGGTGCTGGGCGCGCTCTACCTGCCAGTGGCACTGATGCTGCTGGGGCTGACCTTGCGTGGTGTGGCTTTCGACTTCCGCGTCAAGGCGCGGGATGCGCACAAGGCCTTGTGGAACCGGGCCTTCATCGCCGGCTCGGCGCTGGCATCGCTGTCGCAAGGCTGGATGCTCGGGCGCTACATCACCGGCTTTGCCGAAGGGGCATGGCCGACGGCGTTTGCCGGCTTGATCGCGCTGTCGCTGAGCGCCGCCTACCTGCTGCTGGGCGCCGGCTGGCTGATCATCAAGACCGAAGGCGCCCTGCAGCAACGTGCGGTGCGCTGGGGCAAGGCCGTGTGGCCGGTGGTGGTGCTGGGCATCGGGCTGATTTCGGTGGCCACGCCGCTGGTGAGCCCGGCGGTGCGCGCACGTTGGTTCGCCATGCCGGACTTCATCGCCTTGCTGCCCATCCCGCTGGTGACGCTGGGTGCACTGGGGGCCACGCGCGTGGTGCTGAACTCGAAGCTGGTGCTCGACCGACTGAGCGCCCTGCCCTTCTTCGCCACCGTGCTGGTGTGCGCCATGGCGGGCATCGGCCTGGCCTACAGCCTCTTCCCCTACGTGGTGATGGACCGCCTGACCGTGTGGCAGGCTGCCAGCGCGCACGCATCGCTGCAGGCCATCGGGCTGGGCGCGGCCATCACCGTGCCCGCCATCCTGGGCTACACCGTCTTCTCTTACCGGGTGTTCCGCGGCAAGGCCTCGGCGCTGAGCTACGGCTGATCAGAGGCGCTCGGTCACCCAGGCTTGCACGCCGGCCAGGGCCTGTGGCAACGCGGTGGCATCGGTGCCGCCGGCCATGGCCATGTCGGGCTTGCCGCCGCCCTTGCCACCCACTTGCTGGGCGACGAAGTTGACCAGCTCGCCGGCCTTGATCTTGGATGTCGTGTCGGCGGTGACGCCGGCAGCCAGTTGCACCTTGCCGCCATCGACCGCCGCCAGCACGATCACCGCGGTTTTCAGCTTGTTCTTGAGCTGGTCCATGGTGTTGCGCAGCGTGGCGGCATCGGCGCCTTCCAGCGTCGCGGCCAAGACCTTCACACCCTTGATGTCCGCGGCCTGTGCCACCAGCTCGTCGCCTTGCGAGGACGCCAGCTTGCCCTTGAGCGAAGCAATTTCCTTTTCCAGGGCGCGGATCTGGTCCTGCGCAGCGGCCACGCGGGCCGGCACGTCGTGCGGGGTCGCCTTGAGCAGCGCGGCCACACCCTTGAGCGTGCCTTCGAGGTTCTGCGTGTAGCTCAGGGCGCTCGCGCCCGTGATCGCCTCGACGCGGCGCACGCCAGCGGCCACACCGCCTTCGGCGACGATCTTGAACAGGCCGATGTCACCGGTGCGCCGCACGTGGGTGCCACCGCAGAGTTCCTTCGACGAGCCAATCGACAGCACGCGCACGGTCTCGCCGTACTTCTCGCCGAACAGCATCATGGCGCCGCTCTTTTGGGCATCGTCCAGGGCCATCACCTGGGCCTGGGCTTCGGCGTTGGCCAGCACCTCGGCGTTGACCAACTCTTCGATTTCGCGGATCTCTTCGTCGCTCAGCGGCTGGCCGTGCGAGAAGTCGAAGCGGGTGCGGTCGGGCGTGACCTGCGAGCCCTTCTGGGCCACGTGATCGCCCAGCACCTCGCGCAGGGCCTTGTGCATCAGGTGGGTGGCGCTGTGGTTGCGCACGGTCTTGGCGCGCAGCTCGGCATCGACCTTGGCGTTGAGCTTGTCGCCCACCTGGATGCTGCCTTCGACGATGCGGCCATGGTGGCCGAACACGTCGGCCTGGACCTTCAGCGTGTCCTCCACCAGGAAACGGCTGGTGGCGTTGCGCAGTTCACCGCTGTCGCCGCACTGGCCGCCGGACTCGGCATAGAAGGGGGTGTGGTCCAGCACGACGACGGCGTCGTCACCGGCGTTGGCCTGCTGCACCGAGGCGCCATCGACGTAGATGGCCGTCACGTTGGCGGCGTCCACCGTCAGGTGTTCATAGCCGTGGAAGCCCGTGGCCACGCCGGTGTACTCGAGGCCAGCGGCCATCTTGAACTTGCCCGCGGCACGGGCCTGCTCGCGCTGGCGGGCCATGGCGGCGTCGAAGCCAGCCTGGTCGACGGTCACGTCGCGCTCGCGGCAGACGTCGGCGGTCAGGTCCACGGGGAAGCCGTAGGTGTCGTGCAGCTTGAAGGCAGTTTCGCCGTCGATCTGTTTCGTGCCTGCGGTTTCCACGGTCGCCAGGGCCGCGTCCAGGATCTCCATGCCGTTGGCGATCGTCTGGAAGAAGCGCTCTTCTTCGGTTTTCAGCACCTCGGTGATGCGCTTCTCGTTGGCGCGCAGCTCGGGGTAAGCCTCGCCCATCTCGGCCACCAGCGCGGCCACCAGCTTATGGAAGAAGGGGGTGCGGGCGCCCAGCTTGTAGCCGTGGCGGATGGCGCGACGGGTGATGCGGCGCAGCACGTAGCCGCGGCCTTCGTTGCTGGGGATGACGCCGTCGGCCACCGTGAACGAGCAGGCGCGGATGTGGTCGGCAATCACCTTCAGCGAGGGGCTGTTGGCGTCGAAGCCTTCGCTCGCGGGCGAGGCTGCCGTGACCGCCGTGCGCGCAGCAGTCAGCAGGTTCTGGAACAGGTCGATCTCGTAGTTGCTGTGTTTGCCCTGCAGCACCGTGGCGATGCGCTCCAGGCCCATGCCGGTGTCCACCGAGGGCTTGGGCAGCGGGTGCATCACGCCGTCTTCGGTGCGGTTGTACTGCATGAAGACGTTGTTCCAGATCTCGATGTAGCGGTCGCCGTCTTCGTCGGGGCTGCCCGGGGGGCCGCCGGCGATCTCGGGTCCGTGGTCGAAGAAAATCTCGGTGCAGGGGCCGCAAGGACCGGTGTCGCCCATCATCCAGAAGTTGTCGGACATGTAGCGGCCGCCCTTGTTGTCGCCGATGCGCACGATGCGCTCAGCAGGCACGCCCACCACTTTGTTCCAGATCTCGTAAGCCTCGTCGTCTTCCTGGTAAACGGTGACCCAGAGCTTCTCTTTGGGCAGCTTGAACTCTTCGGTCAGCAGGCCCCAGGCGTACTGGATGGCGTCGTGCTTGAAGTAATCACCGAACGAGAAGTTGCCCAGCATCTCGAAGAAGGTGTGGTGGCGCGCGGTGTAGCCGACGTTGTCCAGGTCGTTGTGCTTGCCGCCAGCGCGGATGCACTTCTGCGAGGTGGTGGCGCGGCTGTAGGGGCGCTTGTCGAAGCCCAGGAACACGTCCTTGAACTGGTTCATGCCGGCGTTGGTGAACAGCAGCGTCGGGTCGTCGCCCGGCACGACAGGGCTGGATGCCACGATGGTGTGGCCCTTGGACTGGAAGAACTCCAGGAAGGTCTTGCGGATGTCGGCGGCTTTCATTCGGCTTTCTCGACGCTTTCTCGACGGACTGTCAGAAGGGGCAGAAGTGGACGTCGCCCAGGCATGCACCGGGCAGGGATTCGGACTCAACCTCAGATTATAGATTTGGCCCTTGTCCTATGATGACGGACTGCCCTGCACCGGCCTGACGTTGGTGCATCCGGGCACCCCATTTGCGTGACGCGAGGCCCCGATGACCGTGACGACTTCTCCCGCCGCTTCCTCTGCTGCCTCTCCTTTGAGCGCACTGCAAGACCCCACTCTGCTCAGAACCCAGGCCTTGATCGACGGCCACTGGGTGGATGCCACAGACAGCGCCCAGCGCTTCAACGTCACTGACCCCGCCACGGGCGCCCACCTCGCCTCGGTGCCCAACCTGGGCGCGACCGAGACGCAAGCCGCCATCGCAGCAGCCAACCGCGCCTGGCCCGCCTGGCGCGCCCTGCCCGCCAAGGCCCGCTCGGCCATCCTGATGAATTGGTTCCACCTGCTGCACCAGCATGCCGACGACCTCGCCCGCATCATGACCGCCGAGCAGGGCAAGCCACTGGCCGAGGCCAAGGGCGAAGTTGGCTATGGCGCCAGCTTCCTGGAGTGGTTCGCCGAGGAAGGCCGCCGCATCTACGGCGAAACCGTGCCCTCCACCGACCCGAGCAGGCGCTTCCTGGTGCTCAAGCAGGCCGTGGGCGTCTGCGCGGCGATCACGCCGTGGAACTTCCCGATCGCAATGATCACGCGCAAGGTCGCGCCGGCCCTGGCCGCTGGCTGCCCCGTGGTCATCAAACCAGCCGAAGCCACGCCGCTGTCGGCCCTGGCCGTGGCCGAACTGGCCCAGCGCGCCGGCATGCCACCGGGCGTGCTCAACGTCATCACGGCAGATGCCGACCGCTCCATCGACGTCGGCCAGGCGCTGTGCGCCTCCGACGTGGTGCGCCACCTGTCCTTCACAGGCTCCACCGAGGTGGGCCGCATCCTGATGAAGCAATGCGCTCCCACGGTGAAAAAGCTGTCGCTGGAGCTGGGCGGCAACGCGCCCTTCATCGTCTTCGATGACGCCGACCTGGAAGCCGCCGTCGAAGGCGCACTGGTCAGCAAGTACCGCAACGCCGGCCAGACCTGCGTGTGCGCCAACCGCCTCTACGCCCAGGCCGGCATCTACGAGCGCTTCGTCGAGAAGCTCACCGCCAAGGTGGCCGAGATGCGCGTGGGCAACGGCTTCGACGCGGGTGTGGTGCAAGGCCCGCTGATCGACGACCAAGCGCTGGCCAAGGTCGAGGAACTGCTGGGTGACGCGCTCGCCAAGGGCGCGCAAGTGCGCACGGGCGGCCAGCGCGCCACCGTGCCTGGCGGCCAGGGCGCCTTCTTCCAGCCCACCGTGCTGTCCGACGTGGACGCCTCCATGCGCGTGGCCCGCGAGGAAATCTTCGGCCCCGTGGCGCCCGTGTTCAAGTTCGACACCGAAGCCGACGCCATCCGCCTGGCCAACGACACCGAATTCGGCCTGGCCAGCTACTTCTTCAGCCGCGACATCGGCCGCATCTGGCGCGTCAGCGAGGGGCTGGAGTACGGCATGGTCGGTGTCAACACGGGCATCATCTCGACCTGTGAGGTGCCTTTTGGTGGCGTCAAGCAGTCCGGGCTGGGCCGCGAAGGCGCGCGCCAGGGCATCGAAGATTACGTCGAAGCCAAGTACGTCTGCCTGGGCGGCCTCGACCGCTGAACACAACCGCATCGCCGCAACCGCTCTCTGCGTTCTGCCCCATGAACTTCGTCCACGACCTCTGGCCCCTGGCCCCGCGCCACTGGGTGCTCATCGCCTTCATCGCTGCCGCCCTGCACGCCCACTTGCGCGGCAAGGTGCGCTTCGGCCTGGTGCGCGCGCTCACCGACTTCACCGTGCTGATCGCGCCCTTCAACTCGATGATGGTGCTGTTCTCCAAGGTCGGCAGCCAGCCCTACCTGGACGACAAGCAGTTCCCCGAGCTGAAGGTGCTGCAAGAGAACTGGCAGATGATCCGTGAGGAGGCCCTGGCCCTGGACGAAGGCGGCAACATCAAGGCCGCCGACGGCTACAACGACATCGGCTTCAACTCCTTCTTCCGCACGGGCTGGAAGCGCTTCTACCTGAAGTGGTACGGCGTGGATCAGCCTTCGGCCGCGGTACGTTGCCCCAAGACGGTGGCCCTGCTCAACCAGATCCCTGGCATCAAGGCCGCGATGTTCGCCTCGCTGCCGCCCGGCGCCACCCTGGTCAAGCACCGCGACCCCTATGCCGGCTCGCTGCGCTATCACCTCGGCCTGATCACGCCGAACGACCCGGGTTGCTACATCGAGGTCGATGGCCAGCGCTACCACTGGAAGGACGGCGAGGTCGTGATGTTCGACGAGACCTACATCCACCACGCCGCCAACACCACGCAGCAGCCGCGCATCATCCTGTTCGCCGACGTCGAGCGCCCGGTCTACACGCCCCTGGTGCGATGGGTCAACAAGGTGTTCGCCGCCATCGTCATGAAGGCCTCGGCCACGCAGAACGAGCAAGGCGAGCAGGTCGGCGGCATCAACAAGTTCTTCGGCGTGGCCTACAAGGCCCGCGAAAAGGCCAAGCAGCTCAAGGCCACGAACCGCTCGGCCTACTACGTGGGCAAGTGGGTGCTGATCGGCGGGCTGCTGCTGGCAATTTTTTACTGACGGCGCTCAGGCCAGTGCTTCATCCACCGGTCAGGCCGAATCCCGGTCGGTGTGGATGTCGCTGAGCGACCAGCCCGCACGCGCCAGCACCGCCTCGCGGAACGCCCCGTTGGGGCAGACCCAGGACATCGTCTCGTAGGGATGCGGCGCGGTCCGGAACATCAGTGGCTTGAGCTCAGCCTCCAAGGCCGGGTCGTACAGCGTCCAGGTCAGGTAATCGGCGCCGCCGCGGAAGGCGCGGGCCGTCACGCGGGCGAGCAAGGCGCGCAAAGCCGGGCGCAGTCTCGCCGGGTCGATCACCGCGTCCAGCACCTGCACGGCCTGTCGCCCGCCCTCGATGGGCACCACGCGCGTGGCCATCATGCCCACCGGACGCCCCCCCTCTCGGACCAGCCAGACCTCACAGCGGGTGCGTGGGTTGGCCAACAGTCGGTGCGCCAAAGCGGCCGCATCGCGGTCCACCTCCACGCGGTCTGGCCGACGGGCTGCCCGCAACAAGGCCTCCATGTCGCGGTGTTCCGGGGTGCCCGCCGCCCACTGCGTGAGGCGTGTCGCCGACAGACGCCGCCCGGTGAACCACAGGCGACCGGTGCGCAACACCACCATGGTGATGTCGGCCAGCCCCGCCGCCACACCAGCCAGCAGGCCATGGTGGGGCAGGCGCTTGGCCATGAAGTGCGCAAAGTGCAGGGGGTGGGTGTGCGTGCGGCGGTCGGGCAAGGCCTCGAAAGTGCGGGCCAACACGCCCTTCGAATTGGGATTGGAGCCGATGGCCAGCACACAGCCCAGGCGCTCGCACACCGTCTGGTTGATCCACACGCCCAAGCCGCAGCCCGCCAGCTCAGGCTGCACCATGAGGTCCATCGCGGCATGCACCTGCTGGCGCAAGTCACCGGCTTGCAAACAGAGCGCCTCGGTGCCGATCATGCCCAGCAGTTCTTCACCGCGGGTGCACAGCCAACAAGTCGCCAACCCGCGCTCGCCAGCCTCCGGCAGGTAGCGCCAACGCACATACAGTGCGTCGTCCCAAGCCAGGTCATTGCCCAGCACACGGCGGCGAAGCGCCAGCACCGCAGGCAGGTCGGCCAGCGTGGCCGGGCGGAATCCAGCGTCCAGCAGCTGTGGCGTGGTGCCCAGCGCGCGGGCCACAAGGCGCGCAGTTTTGTCACGGGGCATCGGCGCAGGCGCAGGTGACCTTGCAGCAGCGCCTGCCGACATGGGCAGCGGTGTCGACACAGCGGCGCTCGACGAGGGTGCCCGCTGTGCCACCGCCGGATCTCAGGCCGACAAGACGCCGTGCTGCGCCAGGAAATCCAGGACGTGCTGGACCGAGCGCATCTGGCGCGAGGCCTCGGCGCTGAGCTCGATGCCAAAGCGCTCGTCCAGCTCGGCGATCAGCATCAAGGCCCCCATGGAATCCCAACCAGGGATGCTGTCGCGGGCCGTCTCGGGCTGCACGTTGGCGAGGGGCTCATTGAAAGCGTCGGCCATCATGCCGAGGGCTTCGGCCAGGGTGATGTGGGGCTGGCTCATGGGGCGATCTCGTGAGGTGGTTCCGCGGCAGGCCCGACCGGGGCAGACAGGCCATGCATCAGCACGGTGCGCGCGTCCACCTGAACGACGGCCGAGGCCCACGACAGGCCCACGCCGTAACCCAGCAGCATCACGCGGAGGTCTTGCGCTTGCGCGCGCTGGCGCTCGGCCAGAGCACGCGTCAGCGTCACTGGCACCGAAGGGCCACCGCAATTGCCCGTGTCTTCGAGCGTGAAGGGCACGCGGTCTTCCGGCAGGCCGCACTTCTTGATCAGGTGCTTCATGATGAAGCGGTTCGACTGGTGGAAGATGTAGGCGTCCACATCCTGCACGTCCAGAGCGGCAGCGGCCAGGGTGTCCTGGATCAATGGCGGCACGCGCTTGATGGTGAAGTTGAAAACGCCGGCGCCGTCCATGCGCACGAACAGGTCGCGCGGATCTGCCGGGAAGCGATCGCGGAAACCGCCGCCCTTCATGATCAAGGCTTCGGCGCCTGTGCCGTCCGAGAACAGCCCGAAGTGCGAGGCGAAACCGCCAGACGCCACCGCTTCCAGGGCCGTGGCCGAGCCGGCATCGCCGAACAGCAGTGTGGTGGCGTGGTCATCGGGGCTGGTGAAGCGGCTGGGCGTGTCGCCATTCAGCATGAGGATGCGCTGGTGACCACCGCCTTTGAGCATGGTGGCTGCCAGGTACAGGCCATAGGGGTAGCCTGAGCAACCCAGGCCCACGTCGAAGGCCGCGCAGCCCACGCTCAAGCCAAGACGGCCATGCACCACGCAGGCCGACGAGGGCAGGAAGTGATCGGGGGATTGCGTCACCATGATCAGGCCGGTGACGCTCTCGGGGTCCCAATCCAGGGCTTTGAGCAAGCGCTGGGCTGCGTCAGCGCAGAGGTCCACCGAGGTCTGGCCGTCGCTGACCACATGGCGGTGGCGCACACCGGCCATCGACACCACCTTGCGGACGTCGTCAGCACCGTAGCGATCGCCCAAGGCGAGGTTGTCCAGCTGCGTGGCAGGAACGACCGTGGAGACACCGGCAATGCGGAATCCATCCAGACGACTGAAACTCACGACTTCCTGCCTGTTGATTGGGTGACAGCGGCCGCCCAGCAGGCGACGGCACACGGGAAGTCAATACTGTACGGAGTTTCTGTGTCCGTTTGCCCCCCTCAGGCAGGGGCAGCATGGAGCGGGCGATGGGAATCGAACCCACGTTATTTGCTTGGGAAGCAAGAGTCCTGCCATTGAACGACGCCCGCACTGCGCAAGATTGTAGCCCCAGGGCGCCACCGACCCATCTCAGGCACCGCGAACCTGGCGTCAGGACAGACGCCTTCTCGCCACAAAAGCAAGGCCCAGCAAGCCCAGGCCCAAGGTGGCAAAGCGCGGTGGCTCAGGGATTGCAGCCACCAAGGCCTGGTCCGACAAGCCGAAGCGCAAAGCCGGCGAGATGTTCACGTCGAGGGTGCCGAAATTCAGCACGGGCAGCACGGACACCGCCAATTCGTCCAGCTGCAGCGCCGTGGCGAACTGCGCCTGGGCGCCATTCGTCAGGGTCATGTGGGACAGGTTCATCGCCATCGACAAGCCACCGGTGGTGGACACGTGCAGACCCTGGTCCACGGTGAAGCTGTACACATCAAAGGCTTTGCGAATGCCCGCACTGGTGCCCAGGTCTGCCGTCAACACATTGCGCTTGAAATCCAGGCCAAAGTTCGCCAGCGTCAGCGCGCCGGCTTCACTCTGGATCATCAAGCCCGAACCCGAGGCAAAGCCAGACACCGGCGTGAGGCCCAGCGGCAGGATGCTGGCATTGAGCGTCACCTGCGTCACGGGCATCATGAACTGCCAGTTGCTGCCAGAGACGGCCTGGGTGTTGCCCAGGCCGCGCACCGAGATGCCCATGAGGCGCATCAGGTCGGCCGTGTCGGCATCGAAGGTGTAGATCGACTCCGCGTCCAGGTAAGTCGTGGGGATGGTCAGGGGGATGGCGCTGGCGCTGGCTGCGACTGCGCCCAGGGCCAGGCCCAGCAGTGTCTGGCGGGCGGTGGTGGTCGAAAATGCCATGCTGAACTCCTGTGCATCGAACGAGGCCCTTGCGGTCAAGCACCTCCATGGCCATCAGGATCGCAGAATGAACCGGGCAAAACACAGCTTGTTGCACACGCCGGTGGTCACTTGGTCAACTTCGTCACGGCCCTGCCGTCGGGTGTGACGCAAGATCCACGCGCCAACCCTCGGCCCTAAAATGCAGCCATGAGTTCGCCTTCCGAGAAAGACTGCCCGCCCGTTGGCAGCGACGCCCCCACCTCCACCACACCGCCCGACCAAGCGCCGCTCGGGGTCGCCCACCCACGCAGCATCCGCAGCTTCGTGATGCGCGCAGGTCGCACCACCGAGGGCCAAGCCCGTGCGCTGAGCGAGTTGGGGCCGAAGTTCGTGCTGCCGTTCACGCAACAGCAGCTGGACCTGGAAGCCACGTTTGGCCGCAAGGCACCCGTGGTGTTCGAGATCGGCTTCGGCATGGGCGACGCCACGGCCAAGATCGCCGAGTTGCTGCCCGACACCGACTTCATCGGCTGCGAGGTGCACGAACCCGGCGTGGGCGCGCTGCTCAAGCAGGTGGGCGAGCGCGGCCTGACCAACCTGCGCATCGTGCAAGACGACGCCGTCGAGGTCCTCAAGCACATGGTGCCCGAGGGCTCGCTGGCCGGCATGCACATCTTCTTCCCCGACCCGTGGCACAAGAAGAAGCACAACAAGCGCCGCCTCATCCAGGCGAGCTTTGTGGCCGACATCGTCAAGCACCTGGCACCGGGCGGCTACCTGCACTGCGCCACCGACTGGGAACCCTACGCCCAGCAGATGCTGGAGGTGCTCTCGGCCGAACCAGCGCTGCTCAACACCGCCGGGGGGTATGCCGAGAAGCCGGCCTACCGTCCGCTGACGAAGTTCGAGAACCGCGGCCTGCGCCTGGGCCACGGCGTGTGGGACCTGGTGTTCCGCAAGCGCGGCTGACCCACATGAAAAAAGGCAGGCCCGGTCACCGGAGCCTGCCTTTTTTCCTGGCACAGGCCCTTGTTCAAGGCCTGGGCACCCCCAACGGATGGGTCAGTTGGAGAACTTGTAGTCCGTCTTGGCCTTGGTCTTCAGCTCTTCACGGAACTTGGCCACCTTGGCCTGGTTGTTGCGCTGGATGATCTGGGCCTTGACTTCATCGAAGGCCGGGAACTGCACCGCGCGGGTGTCTTCCAGCTTGATGATGTGGTAGCCGAACTGCGACTTCACCGGGGTGTCGGTCACTTCGCCCTTGTTCAGCTTGACCATCGCGGCAGAGAACTCAGGCACGTAGTTGCCAGGATTGGCCCAGTCGAGGTCGCCACCGTTTTCGGCAGAGCCCGGGTCCTTGGAGTTCTTCTTGGCCAGGTCTTCGAACTTGGCGCCACCCTTGAGCTGGGCCAAGATGGCCTTGGCGTCTTCTTCCTTCTCGACCAGGATGTGGCGGGCGCGGTATTCCTTGTCGCCATTGGCCGACTTGATCTTGTCGTACTCGGCGCGGGCTTCGGCCTCGGTGGTGCCGCTCTTCTTCTCGAAATCCTGGAACAGCGAACGGATCAGGATGGACTGGCGGGTCAGCTCCATCTGGGCCTTGTAATCGGGCGTGCTCTGCAGGCCGCGGCGCTCGGCTTCCTGGATCAGGATTTCACGGATCACGATCTCGTCCTTGACCTTTTGCTCCAGCTCGGGGCTCTTGGTCATGGGCGGCTGGCCCGGTTGCTGGGGCGACTTCAGGATCTGCTCGATCATGGCATCGACGCGCGCCTTGGGCACGGCCTTGCCGTTGACGATGGCGATGTTCTGGGCCGAGACCAGCGGAGCGGCCAGCGACAGCGATGCGGCCAGCAGAGCAGCCTTGACGTGACGGGAAGTCTTCATGTTGAGCAGAACGCTTGGGTTGGGTGAATCAGTGTGACGGCGACACAGGATCGGCCGGCAGCTCGGCCTTGATCGCCAGGGCATGCACGCCGCGGGGCATCAGGTCGCGCAAAGCATCATACACAAGGCGATGTCGCTGTACGTGTGACAGTCCGGTGAAAGAACGTGCACGGATGTGAAGCGAAAAATGCGTGCCGAAATCGGCGCCACTGTGCCCCGCGTGGCCGTGGTGGGCTGCCGTGTCGTCATGCACGTCGATGAACTCGGGTTGAAGCGCTTCGGTCAACACCGCCTGCATTTCGGCGGCCGTCACAGGCTCGAAAGCGGCGGCGCTCATTGCGAACCTCCGGGCTCACCCACGGCGACCGGGGCCTGGCTGATGTGCTTGCTCAAGTAGACACCTTGCGCCAGCGTGAACACCAGCGTCAGGCCCAGGCTGCCCCACATCTTGAAGCTCACCCAGACATCGGTCGGGAAGTTGAAGGCCACGTACAGGTTGAGCACGCCCATGGCACCAAAGAACAGCACCCAGGCCCAGCCCAGGGTGCGCCAGACGGCGTCCGGTGCGTCCATCTGCCCGCCCATCATCTGGCGCAGCATCTTGCGCTTGAGCACGATTTCGGTGACCAGGAAACCCACGGCCATCAGCCAATAGATCAGCGTGGGCTTCCACTTGATGAAGCGCTCATCGTGGAACCACAGCGTCAGGCCGCCCAGCACGACCACGATGACCAGCCCGGCCCACAGCATCTTGTCCACCGGCTTGCGCAAGGCCTTGAGCACGATGATTTGCAGGGCCGTGGCCACGATCACGACCACGGTGGCCAGCAGGGTGGGTGCTTCTGTCAGCCCCACCACGCCGCCTGAGACGGCAAAGCCCAGGTGCTCGGTGAGCCATTGCGCGGCCAACGCCTTGTGCCCTTCGGCCCACTTGAAGCTGGCAAAGAACAGGAAGATGGGCAGCAGGTCGAATAAGATTTTCATGGGGTGTGGTCAAGGGCGCCCATCAGCGGGAGCCTGGCTCAAAGTCTATCGCGGCGGAGTTGATGCAATAGCGCTCCCCCGTGGGTTGGGGGCCGTCTTCGAACACGTGCCCGAGGTGGGCGCCGCAGTTTTTGCAGCGCACCTCGGTGCGGACCATGCCGTGGCTGGTGTCGCGGATGTACTCGATGCGGTCATCGGCCGCCGGTTGCCAATAGCTCGGCCAGCCACAGCCTGCATCGAACTTGGTGTCCGAGGCGAAGAGCTGGACGCCACAGCACACGCACTTGTAGCTGCCTGCTTCGAAGTGATCCCAGTAGCGGCCACTGAACGGTGGCTCGGTCGCGGCATGGCGGGTGACGCGGTAGGTCAAGGGCTCGGCATCGGGCGTCGAGAGCTGCTCGCGCCATTCGGCGTCGGTCTTGTTGACGGCGTAATCACTCATGATGAACAGGACACCTCGATGGATTGCGCCCAGCTGGGCGGGAAGTCGGCATCGGCTTCGCAGCCGGCTTGCACGTCGAAGGGATTTTGCAGCAGGCGGTGCAGGCGCTGGACCTCGCTGTCGTCGCCTTGTTGCGCACGGCGGATGGCGGTTTCGGCCATGTGGTTTCGCAGCACGTAGATGGGGTTGACGCGGCCCATGCGCTGGGCACGTTCGGCATCGTGGCTGCCCTCGGCCTGCAGGCGCTGGGCGTAACGCAAGGCCCAGGCGTCGAAGGCCGCTCGGTCGAGGAACAGGTCGCGCAGCGGCGCATTGCGGGCATCGGTGGCCGCGGCCTCGGACGCGCCCTCGCTCACGAAGTCACCCAGTCGCCGGAAGGCGATGGTGAAGTCCACTCGGCCCGCGGCCAGCAGGCGCAGGTAGTCGATGGCCAGTTCGACGTCTTCCGGACGTTCGGCCTGGAGGCCCAGTTTGGCCCGCCAGCGCGCGTTCATCGCTTGCGGAAAGCGCTGCTCATAGGTCTGCAGCACCTCGGTGAGGGCTTTCGGGTCGTCCTTTGCCTCAGGCACCAGGGGCAGCAGCGCCTGCGCCAGGGCACGCAGGTTCCAGTAGCCGATCTGCGGCTGGTTGTTCCAGCTGTAGCGGCCGCGGTCATCGGAGTGGTTGCAGATGTGGTCGGGGTCGAAAGCGTCGAGGAAGCCGAACGGGCCGTAATCGATGGTCAAGCCCAGGATGGACATGTTGTCCGTGTTCATCACGCCGTGGCAAAAGCCGACCGACTGCCAGGCCGCCATCAGCTCGGCGGTGCGCTGCACCACGGCGTCCAGCAAGGCCAAGGCAGGCTGGGGCTGGCCTTGCAACTGCGGGAAGTGGTGGGCGATGACGAAGTCCAGCAGCGCCGCCAAGGCCTCGTGGTGGCGAGGCCGGCCACTGTGCGCGAAGTGCTCGAAGTGACCGAATCGGATGAAGCTGGGCGCCACGCGGGTGACCACTGCGGCGGTTTCCAGGGTTTCACGCCGCACCGCTTCGGGCGATGCCGTCAAAGCCAGCGCCCGCGTGGTGGGGATGCCCAGGGCGTGCATGGCCTCGCTGCACAGGAATTCGCGGATGCTGGAGCGCAGCACAGCGCGGCCGTCGGCGCGGCGCGAGTACGGTGTCATGCCCGCGCCCTTGAGTTGCAACTCCTGCGGGCCCAAGGGCGTTTGGACTTCGCCCAGCAGCAAGGCGCGGCCGTCGCCCAACTGCCCGGCCCACTGCCCAAACTGGTGCCCCGAATACACGGTGGCCATGGGCGCCATGCCCGGCCAGACGGCGTTGCCGCTGAACACCTGCAGCGCTTGGTCATTGCGCCAGTCGGCGGCCCCTCGTCGTTTCGTGTGGAAACCAACGGCGACAATCGGTGGTGGTCGTAGCGCCGTGTGGGCATGTGGGCAAGTCGCAGAGCGGCTTGTCCACATGCCCATGCGGCCTTGTAGTGCATGAACT
>Ga0265316_10000180_pt1 | contig 71764 bp, 73 predicted proteins | sample 4522metaG_FD_202092 | JGI IMG/M metagenome (GOLD analysis project Ga0265316, IMG submission 202092) | Rhizosphere microbial communities from Carex aquatilis grown in University of Washington, Seatle, WA, United States - 4-5-22 metaG | ecosystem: Host-associated > Plants > Roots > Rhizosphere >... | reverse complement strand
GACGTGCTGGGCCCGCTGTTCGCCAAGCGTCCTGGTGGCTACACCCGCATCCTGAAGATGGGCTTCCGCGTGGGCGACAACGCTCCGATGGCCTACATGGAGCTGGTCGAGCGCAGCCACGACGAATCCGCTGCCGAAGACAACGCTGCTGAATAAGCTGCGAAAGACCGCACTGCGACCGGGCTTCGGCCCGGCCTGCACGAGAACCCGCCACGCCTTGCGCGTTGCGGGTTTTTTCGTGGGGCCAGCTCTTTTTGCTTTATCGAAGGGGAGGCTGGTCAAAGTGTCAAAGATGTGCCATAATCTATGTCTCTGTCGCGGGGTGGAGCAGTCTGGTAGCTCGTTGGGCTCATAACCCAAAGGTCGTTGGTTCAAATCCGGCCCCCGCAACCAAATCATTCGGACCATGTGCCATCACCTCGGTGAGCGGTATCCGGTTCACCAGCACGTCAAGCGGAGCTCATGCGCCGCCTTCGTGGTCACCACATCCTGTCGCGGGGTGGAGCAGTCTGGTAGCTCGTTGGGCTCATAACCCAAAGGTCACAGGTTCAAATCCTGTCCCCGCAACCAACATGACGCGTGCAAGCCCAAGCCTGCCGCACTCAGCAAAAAGCCACCCTAGGGTGGCTTTTTTGTTGCCTGTGCGCAGCTCTCGCTGCGTGTCCGCGGGTCTTCTCGCTTGTGGCGGCGTTGGCACGGCGCCATCTGCGCGCCATGCCGAACACCATCAGGCCAGGGTCGGGTAGTCGGTGTAGCCGTGGGGGCCTTGGCCGCCGTACAGCGGTGCGTCGGAGAACAGCTCGTTGAGCGGGGCGTTTTCCTGGAAGCGACGCACCAGGTCGGGGTTGGTGATCATGGCGCGGCCGAAGGACACCACATCGGCATGGCCGCTGGCCACGGCCTGCTCGGCCATCTCCTTGGTGTAGCCGTTGTTGACCATCCAGACGCCGCTGTAGAGCTTGCGCAGGGCGGCGTAATCGAACGGCGCGTTGTCGCGCGGGCCGCCGGTGGCGCCTTCGACGACGTGGATGTAGACCGGGTGCAGCTTTTCCAGCTCGCGCACGACGTGCTCGAACAGCGGCTGCGGGTGGCTTTCGTTGGAGTCGTTCACAGGCGAGACGGGCGACAGGCGAACGCCGACCTTGCTGGCGCCGATTTCGCCGATCACGGCGGCCATCACCTCCACCAGGAAGCGGGCGCGGTTCTCGATGCTGCCGCCGTAGGCGTCCGTGCGGTGGTTGGCGCCGTCGCGCAGGAAGGCGTCGAGCAGGTAGCCGTGGGCGCCGTGGATTTCGATGCCGTCAAAGCCAGCTTCGATGGCGTGGCGGGCGGCCGTGCGGAAATCGTCGACGATGCCGGCGATCTCGGCCGTTTCCAAGGCGCGCGGCTCGGAAGTGTCCACATAGCCGGCGCCAGGGATGTAGGTCTTGGCCTTGGCGCGGATGGCCGAGGGGGCGACGGGGGCCTTCTCGCCGGGTTGGAAGGCGGTGTGCGACATGCGGCCGGTGTGCCACAGTTGCACGAAGATCTTGCCGCCCTTGGCGTGGACGGCGTCGGTCACCTTGCGCCAGCCGGCGATTTGCTCGGGCGTGTGCACGCCGGGCGTGGCCACGTAGCCTTGGGCCTGGGCCGACACCTGGGTGGCTTCGGCGATGATCAGGCCGACGCTGGCGCGCTGGGCGTAGTACTCGACGGTCATGGGGCCAGGCACGTTGCCTTCTTCGGCGCGGTTGCGCGTCAGCGGGGCCATGGCCATGCGGTTGCTCAGGGTGATGTCGCCGAGGCGGACGGGCTGGAAGAGGGATGCGGTCATGGCGGTTTCCGAGGTGGGTGAGGAAGGGTGCGCCAGGGCTTGGCGCAAGGGGTTGATGTGGGTCAGCCGTGTGCGTCAGTGCGCGCTGGCTGGGCGAGCAGGTGGTCGATCAGCAGGTCGGTGGTCTGCTGGAGCGGTGCGGTGGATTGCGCGATCTTCATGCGCAGCAAGGCGCCTTCCCATGCGTCCCAGAACAGGGACGAGAGCACGGCGGCATCGACGTCCTGGCGCACGCTGCCTTCTTGCTGGGCGCGGGCGATGAGCTCGGCCAGGCGAATGCGCCAGGCGTCCATGCAGGCTTGCAGCACGGTGCGGCAACTGGCACTGGACTCGGCCACTTCGGCGGCGAAGTTGCCCACCAGGCAGCCCTGGCATTGGGTGTTGCCGTGGTGCACGATGAAGCGCGCAAAGGTGTGGCGGATGGCGCCCAGCGCGTCGGGCGGTGCGTCGGCCTGGCACTGCGCCCAGGCCTGGTCCACCCAAGTGGCGTAGTTGCGGATGATCTGGGCGGCGAAGGCGTCTTTGCTGTCGAAATGGTTGTAAAACGAGCCCTTGGGCACGCCCGCCTGATCCGTGATCTGCTGGATGCCGGTGGCGTTGTAGCCAAAGCGCGTGAACAGCAGGTAGCCGGCCTCGGCGAGGCGGCGTGGGATGTCGGTTTTGTCGGCGGTCCGGGGCATGGGCAAAGAATATGACCAGTCGTCTTAAGACGTCAGGCGGGGAATCCATGCCCTGCCAATGTGTGCGGGATTGGACCTGGATCAAGACAGCAGCGCACCGATGTGGCATCGCCCGCGCCCGCGCCCGCGCCAGCCAGGCCATATGCTTGTCACACCGCCGCCTGACGATGGGCTGCACGCGATGTCCCCGAGCCTGATCCCTCACCCCGCGCAGCCCCAGCTCCAGCGCCTGCTTGCCGAAGCCATGAAATTGCCATGAGTGCCTTGACCAACCTGACGTTTGACCAGATCGACATCGGCGCTTCGCTGGTGATCCACCACACGGTGACGCGCCACGAGGTGGAACTGATGGCCTTGGTCTCGGGCGAGGCCAACCCCTTCGCTCCGCGCGATGGCGGCCCGGCGGACGAGGGCCCGGTGTGCGAAGGCGTGAGCGCAGAGGCGTTGGTCCACGGCATGCTCAAGCGCCAGTTGCCAGGGCCCGGCACCGTCATCCTCTCGCACCAGTTGGTGTACGGCGGCACGGCGCGCATGGGCGATGCGCTGATGGCCACCATCACGGTGGTGGAGAAGCAGGCGCCCGACCAGCTGACCTTCGATTGCCAAGTGCGCCACGCCGACGCCCTCTTGCTCAGCGGGGCGATCACGGTGAGGGCGCCGTCCACCCAGCAGACGGTGGACGAGCGCGACCCGGTCGATGTGGTGCTGCGTCGCAACGATGTCTTCGGGCGCTTGTTCCGTGAGTGCGCGCCCCTGCCGCCGGTGAGCTGCGCGGTGGTCCACCCTTGCGACGCCAGTGCCTTGCGCGGCGCGCTGGAAGCCGCCCGCCACGGCATGATCACGCCGGTGCTGGTGGGGCCACAGGCCAAGATCCAGTCGGTCGCACAGGCCGAGGGCCTGGACCTGACGGGTTACCGCGTCGTCCACACCGAGCACAGCCACGCGGCGGCCGAGGTGGCCGTGGCCATGGCGCGCAGTGGCGAGGTGCAGGCCCTGATGAAGGGCAGCCTGCACACAGACGAGCTGATGGCCGCGGTGGTGCCCTCGGCCACCGGCTTGCGCACGGGGCGGCGCATCAGCCACGTCTTCGTGATGGACGTGCCGGCCTACCCGCGCATGCTGCTGGTGACGGACGCGGCCATCAACATCGCGCCCACCATCGTGGACAAGGTGGACATCGTGCAAAACGCCATCGACCTGGCGCAGGTGCTGGGCGTGGCGGTGCCGAAAGTGGCCATCCTGGCAGCGGTGGAGACCGTCAACCCCGAGATGCAAGCCACCATCGACGCGGCCATGCTGTGCAAGATGGCCGACCGGGGGCAGATCACGGGCGGCTTGGTCGATGGGCCCCTGGCCTTCGACAACGCCGTGAGCCTGGAGGCCGCGCACACGAAGAAGATCACGTCCGAAGTGGCGGGGCAGGCCGACATCCTCGTGGTGCCCAACCTGGAGGCGGGCAACATGGTGGCCAAGCAGCTGCAGTACCTGGCCGGTGCCGACAGCGCGGGCATCGTGCTGGGCACGCGCGTGCCGATGATCCTGACCAGCCGGGCCGACAGCGTGCGCACCCGGCTGGCCTCGGCGGCGGTGCTCAAGCTGCTGGCACACGCGCAGGCGGCCAAGCAGGCGAAGGCGGGTCAGCCATGAGCCAGGCCATCGTCGTGTTCAACGCGGGCTCGTCGAGCCTGAAGTTCTCGCTCTTCCCGGCCACGCCAGCGCCTGGCGCGCCGGACGCAGCCTGGTTGCACGGACAGATCGACGGCCTGGGCGTGCACCCGCACCTGCAGGCCCACACACCCGATGGCTCGGTGGTGCTGCAGCGCGACTGGCCGAACAGCCTGGGCCACGACGAGGCGCTGGGTTTCCTGCTCGACGCCATCCAGCCCTTCCTGCAAGGCCACACGCTGTGCGCCGTCGGTCACCGCATCGTGCACGGTGGCACCCACTTCCACGCGCCGGTGCTGCTGGACGATGCCGTGTTGGCCGAGCTGGACAAGCTGGTGCCCCTGGCCCCCTTGCACCAGCCGCACAACCTGGCGCCGGTGCGGGCCTTGCAGCGCGTTGCGCCCGGCCTGCCGCAGGTGGGCTGCTTCGACACGGCCTTCCACACCACCTGTCCGCCGGTGGCCCAGCGCTTCGCCCTGCCGCGCGAGCTGCACGGGGCGGGTGTGCGGCGCTATGGCTTCCACGGGCTGTCCTACGAGTACATCGCCAGCCAGCTGCCGCAGGTGGATGCGCGCGCGACGCAGGGCCGCACCATCGTCATGCACCTGGGCAATGGCGCCAGCATGTGCGCCCTGCAAGGCGCTCGCAGCGTGGCCAGCAGCATGGGCTTCACGGCACTCGATGGCCTGATGATGGGCACGCGCTGCGGCAGCCTGGACGCCGGCGTGCTGCTGTGGTTGATGGACGAGCGCGGCATGGACGCTCGCGCCATCGAGCGCCTGCTCTACAAGGACTCCGGCCTGCTCGGCGTGTCGGGCGGCTTGTCTTCGGACATGCGCACCTTGCTGGCGAGCGACCGTGTGGAAGCGCGCGAGGCCGTTGAGCTGTACGTGCACCGCATCACCCGGGAGCTGGGCGCGCTGGCCGCGGTGCTGGGCGGGCTGGACGCCATGGTTTTCACGGCGGGCATCGGCGAGCACGCGGCGCCCATCCGCGCGCAGGTCTGTGCGCAGGCGGCCTGGCTGGGCGTGCGCCTGGACGACGCGGCCAATGCCAGCGCATCGGCCCTGGACGATGGCCAGAGCCTGCGCATCAGCACACCCGACAGCGCCGTGGCCGTGTGGGTGATCCCCACCGACGAGGAGCGCATGATCGCCCAGCACACCCGCCGCCTGGCGCTGGGCCGCTGACCGCCCTCGGCGCTACAATCGAAAGCTCTGGACACGGCTTGGATGGGCGCCCCCTGTCGGCGCACAGCCCGTGCACACTGGACACTGAACAAGGACACCCCCATGTCGATGGACGACCGCGACGGCAAAATCTGGATGGACGGCAAGATGGTGGAGTGGCGCGATGCCAAGATCCACGTCCTGACGCACACGCTGCACTATGGCTGCGGCGCCTTCGAAGGCGTGCGGGCCTACAACACCGTCAACGGTCCCGCCATCTTCCGCCTGCGTGAGCACACCGAGCGCCTGTTCAACAGCGCCAAGATCCTGCGCATGCCCATGCCCTTCACGCAAGAAGAGGTCAGTCAGGCGCAGATCGACGTCATCAAGGCCAACAAGCTGGAAAGCGGCTACATCCGTCCGCTGGTGTGGCTGGGCTCCGAGAAGCTTGGCGTCAGCCCCAAGGGCGCCAAGGTGCACCTGATGGTCGCGGCCTGGACCTGGGGCGCTTACCTGGGCGAAGACGGCATGAAGCGTGGCATCCGCGTCAAGACCTCCAGCTACACCCGCCACCACGTCAACATCACGATGACGCAGGCCAAGGCGGTGAGCAATTACACCAACTCCATCCTGGCCAACATGGAAGCCACGGACGATGGCTACGACGAGGCCATGCTGCTGGACGCCTCCGGTTTCGTGTCCGAGGGCGCTGGTGAAAACCTCTTCATCGTCAAGAACGGCGTGATCTACACGCCCGACCTGTCGGCCGGTGCGCTCAACGGCATCACCCGCAACACCATTTTCGCCATCGCCCGTGACCTGGGCCTGGAGATCAAGGAAAAGCGCATCACCCGCGACGAGATCTACATCGCCGACGAGGCCTTCTTCACCGGCACCGCCGCCGAAGTGACGCCCATCCGCGAGCTCGACCGCATCGAGATCGGTATCGGCTCGCGCGGCCCGATCACCGAGAAGATCCAGTCTGCGTTCTTTGACATCGTCAACGGCCGCAATCCGAAGTACGCCGAGTGGCTGACGCCCGTGGTCTGAGCCCCTGACGGAGTTTTCGCATGAGCAACAGCAACCAACAAGCCCCTGCCACAGTAGAAGTCACCGCCGCCGAGCTGCAAGGCCCCGGCGTGGTGTTCTGCCCGAACCCCAAGATGGCCCTGTGGAGCAACCACCCCCGCGTGTTCATCGACGTGGCGGGCCATGGCGAAGGCAAGTGCCCGTACTGCGGCACGGTGTACAAGCTGAAGGCCGGCGAGAAGGTGTCGCACGGTCACTGACCGGGTGCGCACCCCCTCACCCTTGGCAGCAGGGGTGGCCAGACAGCAAAAAGCCCGGCATGCCGGGCTTTTGCCTTGAGAGGCCGGGATAAGTGGCCGGGATGAGAGGCCGGAGCCAGAGGCCCCGACCGCCGCATCACATCGCGGGCTTGTAGAAGATGTAGTCGGCCTTGTAGCCCACGACCTTCTTGTCACCCTTTTGCTCGGCGCCGCAAGGCAGGGCCGGGGCCACACCGCCCACGGTGTTCAGGCGCTGGATGAAGCTCACGCCCTGCATGACGCCGGCGCCCGAAGCGGGGTTGGCCTTGACCAGTTGCAGGGGGATGTTGCCGGCGGCAGCGGGGCTGACGGCGACTTGCTTGCCGGTCACCTTGGAGCCGTCGTTGGACTCCCAGGTCGGGCCGGCGTAGTACTTGCCGACCACGGTGCCCTTGGCATCGCTCAGGGTGGCGACGGGGCCGACGAAGGCCCACTCGAACGCACCGGCCATGTCCTTCTTCTCACGGCATTCGTAGGTCAGCTCGCCGCTGCCAACGGTGAACAACGACTGGGTGTTGCCGGCCGGCACGCGCACGGCTTCGGGCAGTTCGGCGTTCTTGACCATGGGCTGGTTGGCGCAACCGGCCAGCACGGCCACGGCGGCAACAGCGGTCAGGGACAGGCTGCGGAAGGACAGGACAGAGGTGTTGTTCATGAGGGTCTCCGGTGGGCTGGGTGCGTCGGCCTGGGGCCTGGGCACCGGCACGCAACATGCGCGCTTGAAGACCACTACGTGCCGACCCCATCCAACAGATGCAGCGGCCGGTGCAAACGCACCACCCGGATGCAGGGGATGCGCGTGCGGCGGTAATTTGTCACAGCTGGAGCTTGCCCACCGAGACGATGGGGCCCGTGGGTTTGCCGGACGGCGAGCCGCCCGGGGGCTCCACCGTCAAGGCGAAGGCTGCCGTGTCTTTCAGCAGGGCCGTGCGCAGCACCGTGGTGGCGTTGTGTTGCGAGACCACGCCCAGGGAGCGCGGCGCACCCTGCGCAGGCACGGCCCAGAGTTCGAGTGCCTTGTTCAGTGCCACCGTCTGGCCCTCGCTCAGCGGTTTGACCACCAGGCTGCGGCCGTCGCCACTGACGCTGGCCACGTAGGACGCTGGCTGGATGCCGTTGCCCGCCGCGCCGCTCTGCGCACCCATGACCACCACGATGGGCGGCTGCACCGGCACAGGTTGCGCCAGCATCACGCCCAGGGTGATGGCGGCGGCCGTGGCCATGCCCGCCGCACCCTGCCACAGGGCCAGGCGTTCCCACCAGCGCACCACGCTGCGCGCGGCGTCCGAGGCCATCTGTCCGATCTGGTTGCCCGATGCCTGCAGCGCGTCGCTTGCGCCGAACAGGCGGTTCTGGATGCCCTGCCACACGCGGGGCGGTGGTGCCACCGCTGGCGTGGACGCGGTGAGCGTTTCCAGCCGGCGCTCCCAGTCGGTCGTGGCGCGGCGCAGGCTGGGGTGGGCTGGCAGCAGGTTCTCGAAGCGGCGTCGGGCCGGGCCCCTCAGGGTGCCCAGGGCGTACTCCGCGGCCAGCTTGTCGGCCAGTTCGGGGCGGCTGTAGTCCATGTCAGCTCAGGGCCAGCGAGGCCCGCTCCAGGCAAGTCTTCAGGCTCTGCAGGCCGCGGCGCACCCAGCTTTTGACGGTGCCCAGCGGGTGTCCGAGTTGTTCGGCCACCTCGGCATGCGTCAGGCCCTGGTAGTAGGCCAGGGCCAGGCTGTGCTTCTGCTCGCCACTCAGGGCCTTCATGCAGGTCGTGAGCGCGCGGGCGTCGCTGGCCCGCTCCAGCAGGTCGAGCGGGCCCGGGGTGTCGGCGGCGATGTCTTGCAGCATGTCGGTGTCGTCCTCGTCCGGACCGGCCTGGAAGCGGCTGAGGGTTTGCGGCTCCGACTGGCGACGGCGCAGGCTGTCAATGGCCCGGTTGCGGGCCACGCTGTTGAGCCAGGTGCGGGCCTGGCTGAGCGCGGGGTTGAAGCTCTGCGCCGAACGCCAGACGTTCACGTACACCTCTTGCAGCACGTCTTCGGCCTGGGCCCGGTCCCTTTGTATACGCAGGATCACGCCCAGCAGATGCGGACTTGTGTCACGGTAAAGCCGGTCGAATGCGGCGCGGTCGCCCAAAGCAACGCGTGAGAGCAGGTCGGCCAGGGCTTGGGAGCGGTCGGTGGCGTCGGTCAAGGGGGCCATGCGTCCTCGTGGTGCGGTGTCGGTGTGTCAATGACGTCGACGTTGGGGAGCCATTCTAGGGCGAGGGGCCGTCACAGCAGGCCTCTACAATCGCAGACACCATGAAGAAGCCCCAAGAATTCGTCCTGACCCTGTCTTGCCGCGACACCACCGGCATCGTCCACGCTGTGTCGGGCCTGTTGTACCAGGCAGGTTGCAACATCATCGACTCCCAGCAGTTCGGCGATGTGCTCAGCGAGGACAGCACGGGCCTGTTCTTCATGCGCGTTCACTTCTCTGCGCCCGAGCACCTGGCCGATGCCATCACGCTGGACAAACTGTTCTCGCACGTGTGCGAGCAGTTCGGCATGGCCGCGCAGATCCGCGCGCTGGCGCGCAAGCCGCGCGTGCTGGTCATGGCCAGCAAACACGGCCACTGCCTCAACGACCTGCTGTTCCGCTGGCGCTCGGGCTGGCTGAACATCGACATCCCTGCCATCGTTTCCAACCACCCGGACTACGCCGAGCTGGCCGCCAGCTACGGCATCCCCTTCCACCACCTGCCTTTGCCCACGGGCTCGGGTGCCGAGGTCAAACGGGCCCAGGAGGCGCAGGTCGAAGCCCTGGTCGATGGCGAGCAGATCGACCTGGTCGTGCTGGCGCGCTACATGCAGATCCTCAGCCCCGAGTTCTGCGCCTTCCTCAAGGGCCGCGCCATCAACATCCACCACAGCTTCCTGCCCAGCTTCAAAGGCGCCAAGCCCTACTACCAGGCGCACGACCGCGGCGTGAAGCTCATCGGGGCCACGGCCCACTACGTGACGGCCGACCTCGACGAAGGCCCCATCATCGAACAAGACGTCGAGCGCGTGGACCACACGCTGAGCCCCGAAGATTTCACCGCCGTGGGCCGGGACGTCGAATGCGTGGTGCTGGCGCGTGCCGTGAAGTGGCACACCGAGCACCGCGTGCTCATGAACGGCCACAAGACCGTGGTCTTCAAATGACCTGCAGCCTGAGGATGCCCGCATGACCGACCCGCGCGCCAAAGTCACCCAAGCGGTGTTGCTGACCACGGCCGATGAAACCGAGGCCTCGTTCTACGAAGCCATGCAGCACGCCGACCTCGACCGCATGATGCAGGCCTGGGCCGACGACGAAGACATCGCCTGCGTGCACCCCGGTGGCCCGCGCGTGGTGGGCACGGCGGCGGTGCGTGCCGGCTTCGAAGCCGTGTTCGCCAACGGACCGGTGCACATCGGCATCGAGCACGTACGCCGCATGGAAACGGCGGTGTGCGCGGTCCACCACGTCACCGAAAAAGTCCAGGCCATGGGCCCCGACGGCCAACTGCAGACGGCCTTCGTCATGGCCACCAACGTCTACCTGCGCACGTCCCAGGGGTGGCGCATGGTGGCGCACCACGCCAGCCCGGGCCTGGCGCAGGACCTGCCGGACATCACCGAGCCGCGCGGCGTGCTGCACTGAGCGGCCCCGACGCTTACGGAATCGGCAGGGTCACCGCCATGCACGGCTACCGCGCCCCCCGCTGGCTGGCCGGCGCAGGCCCGTTGGCGGGCCATGTGCAAACCATCTGGCCGGCGCTCTACAGCCGTGTCCACCCGGACCGCCGCGTCGGCCCGGTGGCCTACCTGCGCGAGCGCTGGGACACGCCCGATGGCGATTTCGTCGACGTGGATTTCCTGCCCGCACCCGCTGGCACGCCCAGCCCACGGCCCTTGCTGGTGATGTTCCATGGCCTGGAGGGCTCTTCGCAAAGCCACTACAGCCGGGCGTTCGCGCTGTGGGCGCATGCCCAGGGCTGGGACTTCGCCGTGCCGCATTTCCGCGGCTGCTCGGGCGAGATCAACCGCGCGCCGCGCACCTACCACTCGGGCGACCACGCCGAGGCCGACTGGATCCTTCAGCGCCTGGCGCGTCGCCATGCCGGCCCGCTGCTGGCCGTGGGCATCTCGCTGGGCGGCAATGTGCTGCTGCGCTGGGCCCAGGAGGCAGGCGCCGAGGCCGAACGCACGGTGCGCGCCGTGGCCGCCATTTCATCGCCCGTGGACCTGGCCGCGGCCGGGCACGCACTGGCGCATGGCTTCAGCCGGCACATCTACACGCGCATGTTCCTGCAGTCGATGAAGCCCAAGGCCCTGGCCAAGCTGCAGCAGCACCCCGGCCTGTTCAACGAAGCCGCCCTGCGCGCTGCGCGGGATCTCCACGCCTACGACAATGCGTTCACGGCCCCGCTGCACGGCTTTGCCAACACGGAAGACTATTGGGCGCGTTGCTCGGCCAAGCCGGGGCTGGAGGCCATGCGCCACGTGCCTGCACTGGTGCTCAACGCGCGCAACGACCCCTTCATCCCTGCGGCCTGCCTGCCCTCACGGGGCGAGGTGGGCCCGGCCGTGACGCTGTGGCAACCGCACGAAGGTGGCCACGTCGGCTTCCCCGCTGGCCGCTTTCCGGGCCATGTCGCCGATTTGCCGCAGGCAGTGGGGCGGTGGCTGAAACATCATCTGTGAATCCCACGCGGCGACGCGGGGCCCCACGCCAAGGAGACCCATGGACGACATCGTCAAAGCCGCGCTGAAGAAGTGGCCCAACGTGCCCGACTGCTACGACTGGCTGGCGCTGGACGCCCGCGGCGACTGGTACATGCGCGACGACCGCATCCAGGCCGCAGGGCCTTTTCCGCTGGTCAAGGGCAGCCGCATCGTTCACGACAAGCTCAAGGAGTTCATCCACCGCAACTACGACCACGACGACCGCGGTGCCTGGTTCTTCCAGAACGGCCCACAGCGCGTGTACGTGGTGCTGGAGGCCGCGCCCTGGGTGTTGGGCGTGCAGCGTGGCGATGCGGACTTTGAGCTGGACGCCCACACCGGCCAGCCGGTGCATGAGGTGCGCGCCACTTTCGTGGACGAGCATGGCCGCTTGTTCTTGCTCACCGAGCTGGGCTTGGGTGTGCTGCGCTCGATGGACATGGATGTGGCTGCCGATGCCCTTGTGGCGGGCGTCTGGCCCGAGCCTGAGGATGTGGTTTTTGCCGAGTTGCCAGAGCGCTGCGGGTACGTGCTGGCGCCGTGCAAGGGCTGACCACCGCGCCGCTGCGCACAAGTCGGACTGCAAATCGGCGGGCAACGACAGGCATGAAAAAACCGGCCACCAGGGCCGGTTGATCGCGGTGTTGCAAGCACCTCAGGAGGCCGCTACGGGCCTCAGTCGACCTCAGGGGGCCGAGGCAGCTTCGGCCGGGGCTGCCGGCTCCGCAAACTTGCCGCCGGATCCATTGGCCATGTACACCATGGCGCGGTGCACTTCGTAATCGGAGTAGTCGGCGCCGCCCTGGGCAGGCATGGCGTTGAAGCCCTTGAGCGCGTGCTCCAGCAGCTTGGCATCGCCCTGGCCCAGACGGCCACCCCAGGCGCCGGCATCGCCGAACTTCGGTGCGCCCAGCATGCCTGCGCCGTGGCAGTTCACGCACTGGGCCTTGTAGACCTCTTCACCCGAGCGCGGACCGGTGTTGGCCGATGCCAGTTTGATCTCGACCGTGCCCACAGGCATGATGCGTTGCGCCGTGGCTTGGCCGCTCAGGGCGTCGCTGCCAGCTGCGTCCTTGGCGGCCGAATTCACGTAGTTCACCAGCAGGGCAATGACAGCCACCGGCACGATGAACGCAGCCGCCACAGCCGCCATCAGCTGCTTGGGGGTCTGGATCGGGCCTTCGTGGCCGGACTCGTGGGATTGGGGCGCTTGGCTCATGGGTGTTCGCTACAGGCTGGTTTGACGCGGTGGGACGCGTGGGCGCCGCGCAGTGTGATGCGCGGTGAGAACGATGGGCGAGATTATAGGTCGTGGCAGAGCCGGTCGCGCTGCTAGAATCCCGCAGCGCTGCGCCCGTAGCTCAATGGATAGAGTACTGCCCTCCGAAGGCAGGGGTTGCTGGTTCGATCCCAGCCGGGCGCGCCAAGAAAAGCCGAATGAATCAAGCCCTCAGCGACATCGCTCGGGGCTTTTTTCTTGTTCAAGCCACGCCCGCCAGCCTGAGCGCCAGCCCTGCCAGCGCGGCGCCGGCAATCACCTGCATCACCGAGCGCTTGAAGCGGAACAAGGCGAGGGCCGCGGCCAGCGTCAGGGCCAGCGCGGCGAGGTCGAGCCGGTGCCAAGCCTCGGGCAGGCCGCCATCGCCCAGCCCCTGTGGCCACAGCACGTGCACGCCGAAGAACAAGGCCAGGTTGAGGATCACGCCCACCACCGCGGCCGTGATCGCCGTCAGTGGTGCCGTCAGGCGCACCTCGTGGCGGCTCGATTCCACCAGCGGCCCGCCCGCCAGGATGAACATGAACGAGGGCAGGAAGGTGAACCACGTCACCAACGCAGCGCCCAGCGCGCCTGACAGGAAGGGGGCGTCTGTCCCCAGCAAGGCCTGGCCGTGCGCGCCCACATAGCCCACGAAGGCCACCACCATGATCAGCGGGCCGGGTGTGGTCTCGCCCAACGCCAGGCCGTCCATCATCTGCAGCGGGCTCAGCCAGTGGAAGTGCTCCACCGCCCCTTGCACCACGTAAGGCAGCACGGCATACGCCCCGCCGAAGGTCATCCACGCGGCCTTGGTGAAGAACCAGCCCATCTGCGTGTAGGTGTGGGCCCAGCCCAGTTGCGCGACCATCCAGGCCATCGGTGCCAGCCAGAGGGCCAGCGACACGCCGAGCACGGTCAGCAGGCGCGGCCAGAGGAACACCGTGTGCTCGGCCCGCAGGCCATGGTCGTCGATGACGGTGGGGCCGCTCTCAGGGCCCGCGCTGCCATGCCCGCCGCCGACCACGAACAGCGTGGGCGCCATGCGGCCGCCCAAGGCCCCGGCAGCCGCAGCCAGCGCCAGGATCAGGGGGAAGGGCAGTTGCAACACCGCGATGCCGAGGAAGGACGCCGCCGCGATCGCCCACAGCACCCGGTTGCGCAGCGCGCGTGAGCCAATGCGGTGTGCCGCCTGCAGCACGATGGCCGCCACCGCCGGCTTGATGCCGTAGAACACCCCGGCCACCCAGGGCACCTGCCCGAACGCCACGTACACCCACGACAGCCCGATCAGGATGGCCAGCGAGGGCAGCACGAACAGGGTACCGGCCACGATGCCGCCCCAGGTCCGGTGCATCAGCCAGCCGATGTAGGTGGCCAGCTGTTGCGCCTCCGGACCCGGCAGCACCATGCAGTAGTTCAGCGCGTGCAGGAAGCGGCGCTCCGACAGCCAGCGCCGGCGCACCACCAGTTCCTCGTGCAGGATGGCGATCTGCCCGGCCGGCCCACCGAAGCTGATGAAGCCCAGGCGCAGCCAGAAGCGCAAGGCCTGCCAGAAAGTCACGGATGCGGGGGCTGGGGCGTCGGTCAAGCGCATGGGGGCTGGCGGTGGGGTGATGGCTCGGCGCACAATCGGCGCTCGGCTCTGGACTTCGCACATTAAATCAGGAGTGGGCATGCAGGCCTCTGTTTCCGCGACCGAAACCGACGCTCGCCTGACGCTGGACTACCTCCTGCGGCGCATGCGCAGCAAGCAGGACTTCCCGGCGCTGTCGGCGTCCATCAGCCGCGTGCAGGCCCTGTCCGAATCCGACAGCGACAGCCTGCAGACCCTGTGCGATGAGATCCTGCAGGACGTGGCCCTCACGCAAAAGCTGCTGCGCGTCGTCAACACCGCCCACTACCGCCGCGCCGGCACCGACCCGATCCGCACCGTGTCGCGCGCGGTCAGCCTCATCGGCGTGGCCGGCGTGCGCAACCTGGCCCTGTCCCTCGTGCTGCTCGACCACATGCACGACCAGGTCCATGCCTTGCAACTGAAGGAAGCGTTCCTGCACACGGTCATGGCTGGCACCCTGGCCAGCGAGCTGGGCAGCACCCCGGGCGAGGCCGAAGAGGCTTTCGTGGGCACCCTGTTCCGCCGCCTGGGCTGGTTGCTGGTGGCCTTCTACCTGCCCGAAGACGCCGAACAGATGCGCGAGCTGATGCGCGCCCCACCGCCCGCACCCAGCGAGGCGCAGACCGCGCAACAGGTGCTGGGCGTGCGCCTGGACGAACTGGCCGATGCCATCGGGGCGCAATGGGCCCTGCCCGAGGCCTTGCGGGCCTGCATGCGCGCGCCACAAGGGGCTTTGCCCACGCACTCCCTGGCCGGCACGCCGGAGCGCCTGCACTGGCTGGCCAGCCTGGCCGAAGCCGCCACCGACGCCATGCTGCACACGCCACCCGCCGAGTTGGGCGATGCCTTGGTGCGACTGCAGCGCCACCACGCCCGTGCCCTCGACCTCGCGCCCCAGGCCCTGCAGGACGCGGCCGGGCGCGCGCGCAAGCGCCTGAGCGAGCTCACCGCGGCGCTCAACCTGACGGTGCCGGCATCCTCCCCGGCAGAGCGCCTGCTCGACACGTACTACGTCGATGCCCCCGATGCGGTCGGTGTGGCACCGGGCGCCACCGCGGGCACGGCCGGCGGCGCGGGCCTCGACATCGACCTGGCCGAGCCTGGTTTCACCGACCTGGGCGCCGGCGAACTGGGGCCCCTCGCGCTGAGCCCCATCGACATCCTCACCAGCGGCATCCAGGACATCACCAACACCCTGGTCGAGGCCTTCAGCCTGCAAAGCGTGCTGCACATGGTGCTGGAGACGCTCTACCGCGGCCTCGACGCCCGCCGCGTCGTGTTCTGCCTGCGCGATGCCCGCACCGGCGAGCTGCAAGGCCGCATGGGCCTGGGCGAGGGCGCAGAGCTTCTCAAGGCCGCCTTCCATGTGCCGCTGAGTGTGTCACCCGGCGCCCAGCCCGACCTGTTCACCGCGGTCAGCCTGAAGAACGCCGACACCCTGATCGCCGATGCGCGGCTGCCCGCGGTGGCGCGCCTGCTGCCCCGCTGGTTCACCACCCACATCGACGCGCAAACCTTCCTGCTGCTGCCCCTGCTGCTCAAGCGCCCCGGCCAGCCCGACCGTGTCATCGGCCTGATCTATGCGGACAAGGCGGCCGCAGGCAGCCTGCAGCCCGATGAGCGCACCCTGTCCTTGCTGCGCACCTTGCGCAACCAGGCGATCATGGCGTTCAAGCAGTCGGCATAATCGCGCCCCATGTTCCGCATCGTCCTGGTCCAGCCCGAGATCCCGCCCAACACCGGCAACGTCATCCGCCTGGCGGCCAACACCGGCTGCGAGCTGCACCTCATCGAGCCCCTGGGTTTTTCGATGGACGACAAGCTGCTGCGCCGCGCTGGCCTCGACTACCACGAGCACGCCGCCGTGCAGCGCCACGCCAGCTGGCCGGCTTTCCTCGACACCGTGCAACCCGACATGGCCCGCCTGTTCGCTTTCACCACGCGCGGCAGCCGGCCGTTGGGCGAGGTGCAGTGGCGACCTGGTGATTGGCTGGTGTTTGGCAGCGAAACTGCGGGCCTGGCGCCCGAGTTGCGCGAGACCTTCCCGACGGCGCAGCGCGTGCGCCTCCCCATGCGCGAGGGGCAGCGCAGCTTGAACTTGAGCAATGCCGTGGCCGTGGCCGTGTTCGAGGCCTGGCGACAGAACGGCTACGCCGGCGGGGCCTGATCAGTCCGAAGCGCCAGCCCGCAGCGCCTCAGCCCTCGGCCTTGGCCTCGCGGCGCATCAGCGCACCCACGGCCTCTGCCGGGCTCAAGCGCCCGTCCAGCACGGCCACCACCGCTTCGGTGATGGGCATGGCCACGCCCAGGGTCTGTGCGCGCTGCCACACCGTGGCCGCGGAATACACGCCTTCGGCCACGTGGCCGAGTTCATGAAGGATCTGCGCCAGCGGCTTGCCCGTGGCCAGTTGCAAGCCGACCGTGCGGTTGCGGGACAGCGCGCCAGTGGACGTCAGCACCAGGTCGCCCAGGCCCGAGAGGCCCATGAAGGTGTCAGGACGTGCGCCCAGGGCCACGCCCAGGCGGGTCATTTCGGCCAGGCCGCGGGTGATGAGGGCCGCGCGGGCATTCAGGCCCAAATCCATGCCATCGACGATGCCCGTGGCGATCGCCAGCACGTTCTTGACGGCGCCGCCCACTTCCACGCCCACCGGGTCGTTGGAGGTGTAGACGCGCAAGGAATCGCTGTGGAACACGTCCACGGCCTGTTCGGCCAGCGCGTTGTCGGTGCTGGCCGCGACCAGGGCGGTGGGTTGGCCCAGGGCCACTTCCTTGGCGAAGCTGGGGCCTGAGAGCACGCCGCTGCGTGCCTGCGGGCGCACCGCGCGGGCGATTTCATGGCCCAGCCGGCCCGTGCCTTTTTCGAAGCCTTTGCACAGCCACAGCGTGGCCACGTGCTCGGGCAGGCGCTGCAGGATGTCGGCGAGCGCTGCCATCGGCGTGCCCACGATGACCAGCCCGCCATGGCCGTGTGCATGCGCCACGGCTGCGTCGAAATCGGCCGTCAGCGCCAGGCTGTCGGGGAAAGCGGCCTCGGGCAGGTAGCGGGTGTTGCACCGCTGCGCCTGCATCTCGGCCACCTGGGCGGCATCGCGCGCCCACAGCTGAACCGCCACGCCCTGGCGCGCGGCACCGATGGCCAGTGCCGTGCCCCAGGCGCCGGCGCCCAGCACCGTGAGGTGACGGCTCATGCGCTGCGCAGGATCAAGAAGCCTGAACTTGCTGGGCGGCAGCGGCTTGCTGCAGCTGCGACTCGTACATGGCCTGGAAGTTGACTTCGGTCAGGTGCACGGGCGGGAAGCCGGTGCGGTTCAGGACGTCGGCCACGGTGGCGCGCAGGTAGGGGTAGACGATCTGCGGGCAGGCGATGGCGATGATGGGCTGCAGCTGGTCTTCCGGCACGTTGCGGATCTCGAACAGGCCGGCTTGCTTGGCTTCCACCAGGAACAGCACCTTGTCGTTGACCTTGGCGGTCACGGTGGCGGTCACGGCGATTTCATAGATGCCTTCGACCACGGGCTCGGCGTGCAGGTTCAGTTGCACGTCCACCTGGGGTTGGCCTTGCTCCAGCAGGATCTGGGGGGCGTTGGGCAACTCCAGCGACAGGTCCTTGAGGTAGATGCGTTGGATGCTGAAGGAAGGCTGGAGGTTCTGTTCGCTCATGAGAGGTCCTTGCGGTGGCCTTGGAGGTAAGGCAGTTCGTTGGAGATCGCGGGGAATTATGACCCAGCCACATGACGCGACTGTCACAGCGTGGCTGGCGTGACGCGCACGCGCCCATCTGTGTGCGGGGGATGCCTTCAAAAGCCTCGGCCCTGCTCACATAATGCAATGGCATTTGCGGGCTTGTGGTGAATCAAAAACAAGCCGCTGTGAGAAATATCATTTCTGGAATATCAACCATGCCACACCAGGGAATGGGCTCGGCACAAAATCTGCCGATGGGGGGCGTGCATCTCCGGCTGTGCCCGATTTGCCAAAACGGGATGTTGGGGCGTGTTTGGCAGAAATCGGCCACCGACATGCAGCAAGCCACGCACCAGCGCACCTTCGTGGCTGGCGACGTCATTTGCCGCAAGGGTGCGCGGGGCAAGATGGTGTATTCCGTCTGCAAAGGGGCGGTGAAGCTGGAGGTCAGCACGCCCGACGGCCATCCCAGGGTGGTGCGCGTGTTGCAGGCGGGGGCGGTGTTCGGCCTGGAGGTGCTCAGCGACATCAGCTACCACCACACGGTCACCTGCCTGGGCCGCACCCAGCTGTGCGAGATCCCGGCCGATGCCGTCAACGAGGCCACCCTGCACGACGCCGACCTGCACATGGCCTTGATGCAACTGTGGCAGTCGAGCACCGACGAGGCCGATACCGTCATCGCCGAACTCTGCACCGGGCCGGCCCGCGTGCGCCTGGCGCGCCTGTTGCTGCACCTGGCGCGTGAGCATGTCACCCACACCTGCCAGTCGATGTCGCGCGAGGACATGGCCTCCCTGCTGGACCTCACGCCCGAAACCGTCAGCCGCACCATGGCCGCGTTCAAGCGCAGCGGGCTGGTGGCCGAGCGCAGTGGCGTGCTGGCCTGTGAACTGCCTGAGCTGGAGCGCATCTCCCAGCGCATGGACTGAAAGCCGCAAGCACCCGGCGTGGCGACCACAGCCCGGTGTTTGCGGCTGGCTGGGTTGAAGCTGCGCCAGCTTGGCGCAGCCCGCTCAGGCAGTCAGTTCAGGCGATCATGTCAGGCAGCTTGGCGCAGGACGCGGCGACGCGCCAGGCCCAGACCAGCGATGCCCACGAGGGCCAGCGCGTAGGTCGAAGGCTCCGGTGCCTGCGAGATGCTTTCCTGGAAATGCAGCACCGAGGCATTGGTGCCGGGGATGGATGCGCTCAGCAAAATGGTGGTCTCGATTTCGGCCACGGTCGGGCGGAGGCCCGGCTGGGTGAAAGCCTCGTCGTTGAAGACCGAGGCACCCGGCGCGTACTGGCTGACTTCCAGCGGGCCCACCGGGTTCAGCGGGATCAGGGTGTTGGTGAGGTCGCTGACCGACTCGCGCACCACGGCCTGGCCATTCGGGCCGGACACCAGCGGGTCGCCGTCGAGGTGGAAGTCCGACAGGTAGAGGTTGGGGTTGAGCACCCGCACCGTGTAGGTCAGCTGGGCCGAGGCCGAGTCACCGGGGTGGGCTTGCAGCGGGCCGGTGAAGTCCAGGCCGTAGTTGCCGCTGTTGGTGATTTCGCCATGCACATTGACGTGCGCAGCCAGGTCCAGGCTGTCCCACAGGCTGCCGGTGGCGTCGTTGAAGAAGCCATTGGCGTGCCAGTCGAAGTTGCTGAACTCCTTGTCACCGACCACCAGCTTGAAAGCCTTGTCGTTGACCAGTTGGGCCAGCGTGTAGTTGTCGGTCAAGGTGGTGTCGGCGTGCGCCAGGCTGGCGGCGCTCAGGCAGGCGGCGCCCACCAAGGCCAGGATGGATTTCTTGAAGTGCTTGTTTGTGTTGAAAGTCATGAGATTCTCCGTGCGTTGGTATTTGATTCCGAATACAGCCTGGAAACCAAATGAAATCTGCGTATCCGCAGCTATCAGGGCGCCTGGCAGATATTCCGTCGGTCAATGCCCGTCAGGCAGGCCAAGACTATGTCTGACGGTGTCGGGTGTCAAATGCACGGGCGCCGTTCGCGCCACGGAGAAACCATTTCGATCTGACGATTGTCAATATTCGACAGCCCAAATCCTCACGGATTGACAAACCTCATTGAGGCTTCGCAGTTCTCTGGCGATGAGGCGATGGGCATGCGCCGTTCGCCGCCCCCGTGAACAAGGGGGCGACTTCCAGGAGCGAATGGAGTGTCTGGGGGTTAACCCAGCACGGCGCTGGGGCAATGCCAGCGGGGTTGTCAGGCGAAGCCGACGCTCAGCCTTGCAGCAGGGGGAGCAGTCCGCCGCGTTGGTCCAGGGCGATGAGGTCGTCGCAGCCACCGACGTGGGTCTCGCCGATGAAGATCTGCGGCACGGTGCGCCGGCCGGTGACGTTCATCATGTGATCGCGCTGGACCGGGTCCAGGTCGATGCGGATTTCCTCGATGGCCTCAACCCCGCGCTGCTTGAGCAGCATCTTGGCCCGCTGGCAGTAGGGGCAGACCTGGGTGGTGTACATCTTGACGGCGGTCATGGCGGTGCGGGGCTGGGAGGCCCTGAAAGATGGTTCAAGACGAGATTGTCCCGCCGGGAGGATGTCCGCCCGGCGTGTGGGGGCTCCCGTGCAGGCTGCACGGGGCGGGGGGCGTCAGGCCAGGTTCAGGCTTTTTCCACCGGCAGGTTGGCTTCGCGCCAGGCCTTCAGGCCACCCGACAGCGACTGGGCGTTCTCGTAGCCCATGCCCTTGAGCTGGGCCACAGCCTTGGCCGAGCGCTGGCCGGCGGCGCACACCACCACCAGCGGCAGCTTCTTGTTGCCCGGCAGGCCCTTGCCCGCGGCGATCTCACCCAGCGGCACGTTCTTGGCGCCGGCCACGTGGCCTGCGGCGAACTCGGCCGGCTCGCACACGTCGATGACCTGGGCGCGCTCCTTGTTGATGAGCTGCACGGCCAGGGCCGGCGACAGGCCGCCCGAGATGGTGGCTTCCTGCAGTTGCTGCCACAGCAGCAGGCCACCCGAGGCGGCAGCGGCCACGGCCCAGTACCAGTTGTCGGCGAGGAAGCTCGAGAAATTCATGCGCGGGTCTTTCGCGGCGGCCCAGGTGGACCGCGGTGGGATCGTTGAAGGTCAGCAAGGATTATAAAATCGTGGGCTGACATCCACACCGACCGAGACCTCACCATGTACAAGCTCGTGCTGATCCGCCACGGCGAATCGACCTGGAACCTGGAAAACCGCTTCACCGGCTGGACCGACGTCGAGCTGACCCCCACCGGCGTCTCGCAGGCCATGTCGGCCGGCAAGCTGCTCAAGGCCGAAGGCTACGAGTTCGACATCGCCTACACCTCGGTGCTCAAGCGTGCCATCCACACGCTGAACTACTGCCTCGACGAGATGGACCGCAGCTGGCTGCCCGTCGTCAAGGACTGGCGCCTCAACGAGCGTCACTACGGCGGCCTGCAAGGCCTGGACAAGGGCGAGACGGCCAAGAAGTACGGCGACGCGCAGGTGCTGGTCTGGCGCCGCAGTTACGACACCCCGCCGCCGGCGCTGGAGGCCAACGACCCGCGCGGTCAGCGCCAGGACGTGCGCTACGCCAAGCTCTCGCCCGAGCAGATTCCGTTGACCGAGTGCCTCAAGGACACCGTGGCCCGCGTGCTGCCGTTCTGGAACGAGGCCATGGCCCCGGCGATCAAGTCGGGCCAGCGCATCGTGATCGCCGCGCACGGCAACTCGATCCGCGCCCTCATCAAGTACCTGGACAACATCAGCGATGCCGACATCGTGGGCCTGAACATTCCCAACGGCATCCCGCTGGTCTATGAGCTCGACGCCGATCTCAAGCCGATCAAGAGCTACTACCTGGGCGATGCGGAAGCCGCGGCCAAGGCCGCTGCGGCTGTGGCCTCGCAGGGCAAGGCCTGAGGCCGGGTCGGTCGGGTCAGGGCTTCAGGGCCCAGATCACCGGGCAGTGGTCGGACAGCGTCCGGCCCTGGTCTCCGGCTTCGAAAGGCAGGCGCGCGAAGCGCCTGTTTTTGTGTCTGTCGGCCAGTTTGCGGTCGATGAGGATGTCGTCGATGTACTGCTTGTGGCGGTCGTCGGCGTCGCAGCCCACGTAGGGCTGACCTTCGGTGGCGCGCAGCAGTTCGGCGCCGGGCGGGTCGTTGTCGCTCCAGGCCTGGATCAGGTTGAAGGGCGCGGCTTCGTCGGGGCCGGCGGGGTAGCGGGCGTCCTTGTCGAGGTGGCGGTTGAAGTCGCCCAACAGGGCGAAGGCCACGCCCTCGCGCACGCGTTGGTCGACCCAGGCTTCCACCACGGGCACCTGCTGGCGCAGCCGCGCGCAGGGCGGGAATTGGCGGTCGAGCTTGCCGGTGAAGCACCCACTTTTGAGGTGCACGGCCAGCAGGCGCACGGCCTGGCGCGTGCCGGGCCACAGCATCACGTCGGCGCCGCTGCGCGTGCTGCCATCGACATCGAGGGCTTGCAGGTCGCCGTTGCAGCGATAGGGGATGCCATCGCGGATGGCAAAGCCCACTTTCTGCGGGTGCTGCCGCTGCACGAAGCAGTCCAGGCGCCAACCCTGGCGGAACACCTGCCGGGCGGCCTCGGGGCCATCGACCTCCTGCAGCGCGACCACGTCCACGCCGTGCTGGTTGCGCAGGGTTTGGGCACTGCGGGCCAGGGCGTCGAAGTCGACCGGGGTGCGCTCTGGCGGCGGTGTGCGTCCCGGCGTGCACGGCAGGGCGCGCTGGTCGCTGCGGGGTTGCTGGGCCATGCAGGTGGCGCCGAGGGCCTGGCGCGCCTGGGGTGTCATCAGCCACTCCAGGTTCCAGGTGGCCAGCGTCAGCCCGGCTGATTGCGCCGTGGCCGATGCGCAGGCCGCGCCCAGCGACAGGGTGAGGAGGAGGGCCCGTACAGCGGCCAGAGAAAAGCGTTGCACGGGAGGCCTCACAGTCTCAACTCATGGACAGATCACAGGCCAGTCACAGACCCAGAGCGGCACGGTCCAGCGTGTAGTTCTGCGGGCCGGCCACGGCGATCTTGATGGCGCCGATGCGGTTGCCCAGGGCCACCGATTTGACCAGGTCCCAGCCCTTGGACAGGCCGTAGAGCAGGCCGCCGCGGAAGGCGTCGCCGCAGCCAGTGGGGTCGATCACGGCCTCGGCCTTCACGCCGGGCACGTGGGTTTTCACGCCTTGGATGTACACGTTGCAGCCGTCGGCGCCCAGGGTCTCGACCAGGCCTTGCAGGTGCGATGTCGACAGCTCGGCCAGGCTGCTGCCGGTGCGGTCGGACAGCATCTTGCCTTCGTAGTCGTTCACCGTCACCCAGGTGGCCTGGGCGATGAACTGCTTGAGCTCTTCGCCGTTGAACATGGGCAGACCCTGGCCCGGATCGAAGACGAAGGGGATGCCGGCAGCGCGCAGCTGCTCGGCGTGCTGCAGCATGGCATCGCGGCCGTCTGGCGAGACGATGGCCAGCTTCACCGAGGCGTCGGCCTCGATCTTCAGGCGGTGGGCCTGGCCCATGGCGCCGGGGTGGAAGGCGGTGATCTGGTTGTTGTCCTGGTCCGTGATGATCATGGCCTGGGCGGTGTAGTCGTCTTCCACCGTGAGCACGTGCTTCTGGCTCATGCCCTGTTGATCGAGGTGGTTGCGGTAGAGCGCGCCGTCCTTGCCCAGGGCCGCCATGACCAGGGGCTCGCCACCGAGTTGTCGCAGGCTGTAGCCGATGTTGCCGGCGCAGCCGCCGAATTCCTTGCGCAGCGTGGGCACCAGGAAGGACACGTTCAGGATGTGCACCTGCTCGGGCAGGATCTGCTGCGCGAAGCGGCCGGGGAAGGCGGTGATGGTGTCGAAGGCCAGGGAGCCACAGATGAGCACGGACATGGGGGTGCCTTTGTTGTTGGGGTGCGCCGCGGCGCAGTCAGGGGTAGAAGAGTTCGGCCGTGTAGCCAGCGGGGGTCAGGCCGTCGAGCCGCAGCGACCATTGCAAGGTGGTGCTTTGCTGTGCAGGCACGGCCTCAGGCGTCGGCGTGAGGGATTGGGCAGGGCCTTCGCCGCGCACCACGCGGGCGTCTGAGGCCTGGAAGGCGCGCCGGGCGATGACGCTGCCACTCTCGTCGGTGAGGCTGAGGTCGATGTGCGGCCAGGCCACGCCGATGTCGCTGCGGTTGTGCACCGACACGGTCAGGCGGTAGCGGTCAGGCCCCTCGGAGGCTGTGCGCAGCAAGGTGGCGCTGTCCACTTGCAGCACTTCCAGGCGCAGCGGCGGTGCGATCTGGCAGCCGACCTGGTCGCACCAGGCTTGCAGCAAGGGGCGGGTTTCTGGGTTGTAGGCGGCGATGAGGTCGCGGAACTGGTGCGCCATCTGCAGGCCCAGGCCGAGGGTGAGGCCCAGCAGCAGCGTGAGCAGCACGCCGCGCGTGGCCGGGTGGCGCCAGAAGGCCTGGCGCTGGGCGCGCTTGACGAACTCGGGCGGCTGGGTGGCGGGGTCGCGTCCACGCGTGCCGGAGCGGCCCTGGCGCTTGCTGGGCGGGGGCTGCACTTGCTCGCGCACGAAGTCCTCGCCGAAGCGCGAGGGCAGGGTCGTGGGGATGCTGGGGTCGTCCTCGGCATCGGCGGTGCGCGTTGTCAGGTCGGCGCCTGGGCCTGGGCCGCTGGGCGACCGGAGCAGGCTGGCCGATGGCAGGGGCGCGGCTGCGGGCAGCGGCACCGGGGTGGTCGCAACTGGGGCCGGGCTGCGCGGTGTCCATGACGGGGGCGATGGTGCGTCTGTCAGGGCTTCGGACGCAGGGGGGGCGGGCTCGGGGGGCAGTTCTGCCGGGATGCTGTCGAGCGCCCAGTCTTCCTCGGCGTCGAGCATGGCGTCGTTGGGGAACTGCGCGTCGGCGAACTCCGGCCCTTGCGGGCGGCGCTTGACCTGGCGCGGGCCGTCCTGCGAAGGCATGAGGTAGCGCGAGTCCAACGCGTCGGACTCGTCGGTGTCGGGCACGTCCTGTGGCGGCGGGCCGTCCCAGGGGCGTGGCTCGCTCAAGGGCACCTGCAAGGGCAGGCTGACCGAGGTGTCGAGGTCGAAGTCGGTGGCCGCGGGCAGCGGCGTGGTCGCCAAGTGCAGGTCGGCCGCGCTCAGCGGTGTGTGTGCGCTGATGGGGGTGGGCGGCGCGAGCTCGGTGGGCCGGGTGCTCGACCAGGACGCGTTGTCGCGCTCGGGGGCCGCGGCGACCGCCTCGTCAGCACCGTCGGCATCGGCGAAGGTGCCCGGATCTTCAGGCGTTGTGGAAGGCGCCGCGTTGGCCCGGGCGGGCTCAGCCGGTGCAGGAGGCTGGGCCGTGCGCCGCGGAGGCGGAGATTCGCTGTCCAGGTCGAACAGCGCCGGCAGGGCGTTGAAGACCTCGTGGCAACGGCCGCAACGCACCCACCCTTCCGAGACCTTCAATTGGTCTTGCACGACCTTGAAGATCGTGCCGCAATGGGTGCAACGGGTGGCCAGGCTCATAGCCTGCCTTTATGCCATTGTTTCGGGCTTCGTTTTGCAGGCGGTCATCAAGATCCAGCCCTCTTCTGCGTTGGCAACCTGCAACGCGAGGCCGACTTCGGCGTAGGCGTCTTTCAGCTCTTGTTCCTGGCGGGCCAGGATGCCGGCCAGCACGAGGTGGCCGCCCCCAGCAACGTGACCGGCCAGCAGCGGCGCCAGCATCTTCAAGGGCGTGGCCAGGATGTTGGCCAGCACCACCGGGTAGGCGCCGTGCGCTTCGCCGACCAGGTCGGGCAGGCCGGCCAGGATGGGCAGCTTGCCGTCGGCAGCTTTGAGGTGCTGCAGGTTGGCCTCGGCGTTGGCGAGGGTCGATTCCACCGCGGCCGGGTCGATGTCGACCGCGTCCACCACGCCCGAGCCGAACAGCGCGGCGCCAATGGCCAGGATGCCCGAGCCGCAACCGTAGTCCAGCACACGCTGGCCCTGGAGGGCCTGCGCGTTTTGCGCGATCCACTTCAGGCACATGCGGGTGGTCGGGTGGGTGCCCGTGCCGAAGGCCAGGCCCGGGTCCAGGCGCATGACGGTGGTGGCCGCGGCGGGCACCTCGTGCCAGGTGGGCACGATGTAGAAGGTGTCGGTGATGGGCACCGGCTGGAACTGGGATTGCGTCAGGCGCACCCAGTCCTGCTCGCCCACGGGCTGGATGCCCTGGACGTGGATGTCACCGGCCCAGTCCTGGGCCAGGATCAGCGTGGCGGCTTCCAGCGCCTCGGCCTCGGTGGGGAAGAGGCTTTTGACGGTGGAGCGCTGCCAGGCTTCGCGCGCCACGGGCATGCCGGGCTCACCCCACAGGGCCTCTTCGTGCTCGGTGTCGGCATCGGCGTCTTCGACCGACACGGACAGGGCCTCGATCTCCATGAGCGCGTCGCTCAGGTTCTCGACTTCGGCTTCCTTGGCCAGCAGGGTGAGTTCAAACAGCATGGTCGTGTGGGGCGAGAGGCCGCTCAGCGCTTGCGCGCGGCCATCCAGCTTTCGAGGTAATGGATGTCGGTGCCGCCTTCGATGAACTTGGCGTCCACCATCAGCTCGCGGTGCAGCGGGATGTTGGTGTTGATGCCTTCGACCACGGTCTCCGACAGCGCGGTGCGCATGCGGGCCAGGGCCTGCTCGCGGGTGTCGCCGTGCACGATGATCTTGCCGATCATGGAGTCGTAGTTCGGAGGCACGAAGTAGTTCGTGTAGATGTGCGAGTCCACGCGCACGCCGGGGCCGCCGGGAGCGTGCCAGGTCGTGATGCGGCCCGGCGAGGGGACGAACTTCACCGGATCTTCCGCGTTGATGCGGCACTCGATGGAGTGACCACGCGTTTCGATCTGGCGTTGCGTGAAGGGCAGCTTTTCGCCGGCGGCCACGCGGATCTGCATCTGCACGATGTCGATGCCGCTGGTCATCTCGGTGACGGGGTGCTCCACCTGCACGCGGGTGTTCATCTCGATGAAGTAGAACTCGCCGTTCTCATAGAGGAACTCGAAGGTGCCGGCACCGCGGTAGCCGATCTTCTTGCAGGCCGCAGCGCAACGCTCGCCGACCTTCTCGATGGCACGGCGCAGGATGCCGGGGGCCGGCGCTTCTTCGATGATTTTCTGGTGGCGGCGCTGCATGGAGCAGTCGCGCTCGCCCAGCCACACGGCGTTCTTGTGCTGGTCGGCCAGGATCTGGATCTCGATGTGCCGAGGGTGCTCCAGGAACTTCTCCATGTAGACCTCGGGGTTGCCGAACGCGGCACCCGCTTCGGCCTTCGTGGTCTGCACGGCGTGGATCAGCGCGGCTTCGGTGTGCACCACGCGCATGCCACGGCCACCGCCGCCACCCGCGGCCTTGATGATGACCGGGTAGCCCACGGTGCGGGCGATCTTGATGATCTCTTTCGGGTCGTCGGGCAGGGCGCCTTCGGAGCCGGGCACGCAAGGCACACCCGACTTGATCATGGCCTGCTTGGCCGAAACCTTGTCACCCATCACGCGGATGGATTCGGGCGTCGGGCCGATGAAGACGAAGCCGGACTGCTCGACGCGCTCGGCGAAGTCGGCGTTCTCGGAGAGGAAGCCGTAGCCGGGGTGGATGGCCTCGGCGTCGGTCACTTCGGCGGCCGAGATGATGGCCGGCATGTGCAGGTAGCTTTGCGCGGACGGGGCCGGGCCGATGCACACGGCCTCGTCGGCCAGGCGCACGTACTTGGCGTCGCGGTCGGCCTCGGAGTAGACGACGACGGACTGGATGCCCATCTCGCGGCAGGCGCGCTGGATGCGCAGCGCGATCTCGCCGCGGTTGGCGATCAGGATCTTCTTGAACATGGCAAGACCCCTTTATTCAACGATGAACAAAGGCTGGCCGTATTCCACTGGCTGGCCGTTCTCGACCAGGATCTTGGTGATGGTGCCGTCCATGTCCGCCTCGATCTCGTTCATGATCTTCATGGCTTCGATGATGCAAACGGCCTGGCCGGCCTTGACCACGTCGCCGACGTCGGCGAAGGCCTTGGCGCCAGGGCTGGCGGCGCGGTAGAAGGTGCCCACCATGGGCGACTTGACCACGTGGCCGGTCTCGACCGGTGCGGCGGGTGCCTCGGCAGCGGGTGCAGCGGCGGGCGCGGCGGCGGCAGGCACGGCCATGGCGGGCGCGGCCATGGTTTGCATGACGATCGGGGCAGCGCCGGCCTTGACGATGCGGACTTTGCCGTCGGCTTCGGTGATTTCGAGTTCAGACACGTTCGACTCGGACACGAGGTCGATCAGGGTCTTGAGTTTGCGCAGGTCCATGGGTTTTCTCCAGCAATGCGCCGAGCGGGTGACGCTCGTGTGGCGCAAGGGTTGATGCGGTCGGGCGGTCCGGGAGGTGGTCCGTCGGAGCTCAGCCGCGGGGGGGATTCTGAGGGGCGTTCAGGCGGTCCAGGGCGGCATCCACGGCCAGGCGGTAGCCCGCCGCGCCCAGTCCCAGGATCACGCCTTCGGCGAGGTCCGAGAAATAGGAGTGGTGGCGGAAGGGTTCGCGCCGGTGGATGTTGGACAGGTGCACTTCGATGAAGGGCAGGGCCACGCCAGCAAAGGCATCGCGCAGGGCCACGCTGGTGTGCGTGTAGGCGCCCGGGTTGATGACGATGAACTGGGTGCCGTCGGTGCGCGCGGCTTGCACGCGGTCGATCAGCACGCCTTCGTGGTTGCTTTGGAAGGTGCTCAGCGCGGCGCCACGGCGGGCAGCGTGGGCGACCAGATCGGCGTTGATCTGCTCCAGGGTGGTGGCGCCATAGACCTGCGGTTCACGGATGCCCAGCAGGTTGAGGTTGGGGCCATGGAGGACGAGAATCTGCATGCGTCAGGGGGCGTCTGTGTGATTGCATCTGACAACGCAACCAATGAGATGACCCCAGAAAATGAACGTAGGCGGATTTTACTCGCACATGGCCGCAAATCCGAAGCTTTGCTGGAAATGTTTGTGCGGGCTCAGGGGGTGATCTCGCGGGCCCAGCCGGCCAGTTCGTCGAAGTGGGTGGCGCCCATCTTGCGGTGGCGGACGCGGCCTTGCGCGTCGATCAGCAGGGAGAACGGCAGGCCGCCGGCCGCGTTGCCCAGCGCCTGGGCGAGTTCGGTGCCACCGAAGCCTGCCAAGCCGATGCCGAATCCTACATGGACTTTGGCCAAAAACTCCTTCACGGGGGTCGGGCCGTCGATGGCCAGGCCCAGCACCTGCCAGCCCTTGGGGCCGAACTCGGTGTGGAAGCGGTCGAGCTCGGGCATTTCCTTGACGCAGGGCGGGCACCACGTCGCCCAGAAATTCAGCAGCACGGGCTTGCCCTTCAGGCTGGCCAGGTTCAGGCTGCTGCCGGTGGGGGTGTCGAACTGCTGGGCCCAGAAGCCGGCTTGCAGGACATCACCGGCGATGAGCGGGGCCGAGGCGGCGTTGGCCGGGGCGCTGGTACTGACACTGGTGCCGTTGGCCACCGCGCTGTCGGCGGGTGCGCCACCGCGGCGCAGGCCGAACCAGGCGCCTGCCGCGGCGGCCCCCAGCCCGAGCGCGACGAGGACGGTGCGTCGCGCCTCGCCATGCTGGGTGCGGGCGCGGGAGGTGGTTTGGGCGGGACGTGTGGGTGTCATGGCGTGAGGGGGGTGTCGTTGGCCAGCAGGCGTTGCAGGGCGGCCAGGTCACCGCGTTCGGTGCGGCCGCGGGCGTCGGGCTTGAGGGCGCCGCGCAGGTCGTCGGCGTCGAGGATGGTCAGGTGCAGGCCGATGGTTTCGTTGAGCGCGGGGCAGGCCACGCTCAGGCTCAGGCGGTCGACGTCCTGGCCGCGCGGGCCGGGCACGCTGCCGACGTCGTAGTCCTGGCCCTTGCCAAGCAGGAAGATCTCGGCGGATTTGCTGTCGTCGCAGTAGAGCTGCAGGTGGACGTCGTTGAGGCGGGTGGCCGTGCCGCGCCAGATGGCGCCGCTCAGGTGGGGGCGGAACTCGGCCAGGCGCTGCATCCACAGGGCGGCCAGCTCGCGCAGGGCGCGCAGCTCGGCCGGTTGGGTGTCGGCGCAGAACAGGCCGATGTATTCGAAGACGGCCTCTTCCACCTCGCCGTTGTCGGGCAGGGCGGTGCGGCTGTTCAAGCCCAGCTGCTTGATGGCGCGGCGCTTGGCCGGGCCGTACTCCAGGCCTTCTTCCACGACCATGCGCGCGGCGGTGGTGGCGATTTCCAGGGTGAGGTCGCTCATGGGTTCACGCATGGAGAGCGATTGTGGGTCAGGCCGCTTCGATCCAGACCGGCACGGCGCTGAAAGCCGCGTTGGCAGAAATGCGATCGGTCAGGCGATCGTCGGTGAGGTCGTTGATGCTGACGCCCGCGTGGGCCTGCGCCACCTGCATCTGCACGCCTTCGCGGTCGTGGCCCCAGCCGTGCGGCAGGCTGACGACGCCGGCGCGGATGTCGGCGGTCACGTGCACCGGCACCGCGATGCGCCCGGTGCGCGAGGCGACAGCGACGGTCTGGCCATCGGTGATGGCGTGGCGCTGGGCGTCTTCCGGGTGCATCCACAGGGTGCAGCGCGGCTTGCCCGAGACCAGGCGCTCGCTGTTGTGCATCCAGGAGTTGTTGCTGCGCACGTCACGCCGGCCGATCAGCTTCAGTGTGGGTTGGCCCGAGGGGCTGACAGGCGGCGTGGTGGGCGCGGTGAACAGCGCCACCAGCTGCGGCAGCTCGCTGCGGATGCCCGCAGGCATCAGGTCGATGCGCTTCTTGCGTGCCGTGAGGCTGGCGACCAGCGAAGGTTGGAGCTCGCCCAGGTCGATGCCCTCGGGGTGGGCGCGCAGCTTGGCCAGCGTCAGACCACGGGCCTGGGCGTTTCGGCCGGCGGATCGGTTCAGGCCGATGGCCAGCAGGCGGTGCGGCGGCAGGCGCTTCATCAGGCCGCGGGTCAGCAGGCCGGCCAGGCGCGAGGTCACGCCGCCGCGCTCCAGCGCCCAGGTGCGGCGGGCGTACCGCGTGGCCAGCTCGCTGTAGATCTCCCAATCGTGCAGGGCGCCGGGCGCGCGCTCAACGATGGCCTCGCTGTAGCGCGCCACGTTGCGCACGGCCAGGTGCAGGAAGACGAGGTCGTAGTGGTCGTGCTCGACGAAGCAGGTCGGCGGCAGGATGACGTGGGCGTGGCGCGTGGTCTCGTTGACGTAGAAATCCACCGACACCATGAAGTCCAGCTTCTCCATCGCCTCGTCCAGCTGGCGCCCGTTCGGCGTGGACAGCACGGGGTTGCCGGCCGCCGTCACCAAGGCGCGGACCTGACCACGGCCGGGGGTCAGCATCTCTTCGGCCAGCACCGACACGGGCAGCTCGCCGCCGAACTCGGGCGCGCCCCGCACCCGGCTGCGCCAAGCGCCGAGGTGGCCTGGCGGCATCAGCTTCATCTGGATGAGGTTGAGCGCAGGGCTGGTGAGCAGGGCGCCGCCTTCGCGGTCGATGTTGCCCGTCAGCAGGTTGATGACCTGGATGGCCCATTGGCAGACCACGCCGTGCGCCTGGGTGGACACGCCCATGCGGCCGTAGGCCACGGCGCCGCCTTGGCCCGACGCGGATGCCAACTCGCGGGCGATGCGGCGCGTCGTGGCCGCGTCGATGCCGGTGAGGGCGGCGGTGGCTTCCGGGCTGAAAGGCGCGACGGCATCGCGCACGGCGCGGACCTGGTCGAGCAAGGGTTCGAGCGCGCCGGGCTGGGTCAGTTCCTCGGCAAACAGGGTGTGGACGATGCTGAGCAGCCAGGCCGCGTCGCTGCCCGGGTCGATGGCGAGGTGCTCGTCGGCGATGGCAGCGGTTTCGGTGCGGCGCGGGTCCACCACCACCAGCTTGCCGCCTCGGCTTTTGAGCGCCTTGAGGCGGGCGCGCACATCGGGCACGGTCATCAGGCTGCCGTTGGAGGCCAGCGGGTTGCCGCCCAGCACCAGCATGTACTGGGTGCGGTCGATGTCGGGGATGGGGATGGCCAGCTGGTGGCCGTACAACCAGTGCGCGACGACGTGGTGCGGCAACTGGTCGGCCGAGGTGGCCGAAAAGCGCGAGCGCGTCTTCAGCTGGCTGAAGAAGAGGTGCCCGTGGGTGACGTTGCCCCAGTTGTGCACATTGGGGTTGCCTTGGTAGACGCCCACCGCGTGGCTGCCGTGCTGCTCGCGCACCGTGGCCAGGCCTTCGACCACGAGGTCAAAGGCCTCGTCCCAGGTGATGGTCTGCCAGCGGGTGACACCGCCCTCGACCACGCGCTTGACGGGCTGGCGCAGGCGGTCGGGGTCTTCGTGGAGGTCTTTCAGCGCCACGGCCTTGGGGCAGATGTGCCCGCGCGAGAGCGGATCGGCGTCGTTGCCCTTCACACTGACGATCCGCGCCTGCGGGCCTTCGCCCTGCACCTGGAAGGTCAGCCCGCAAATGGCTTCGCACAGGTTGCAGGCACCGTGGCGCGTGTGGATGGGGGCGTCGGCAGCCGACGCTTTGCTGGGGTCTGGGTGGGCATGGGCCATGAGGCGTCCTCGTGGGAAATCAGCCCACGATCATGCCAGCTGTCTCAGGCGCGCACACTGGTGCTTGACCCATGCCGTCCAGGCGTCGGTGGCGCGCATGGCGGGGCGTTCGATGGTGTGGAAGCTCAACCAGGCGCAGGTCACAACGGCGGGCGTCAAGGCGCTCAGCCACAGCCAGTGGGCCTGCGGCGTGTAGGCGCTCACCTGTGCGCGGCCCAGCACGAAGGTCAGGCTGATGAAGAGCAGCAGCCCGTGCAACAGGTAGATGCTGTAGGCCAGGTCGCCCAATTGCTGTGACACCCGCAGGCGCAGCAGGCCGAAAAGGTCGCAGCCCGACGCGATCAGGCCAAACGCCACGGTCAGCAGCAGGATGGGGAGTGTGTGGTGCACATTGGGTGCGCTGACCATGGCGCCGGCGCAGGCCAGCAGCACCAGCCCATCGTGCCAGGGGCGAGGGCGCCAGCCCTGCATGGCAGGGCGGCGCACCCACCAGGCGACCAGCCCGCCGCCCGCGAAGGCCCAGAGCATGGTGGGCTCCTTGTTGTTGGCCCAGATGCCGAGGGCGCAGGCCAGCCCTGCTGCGGCCAGCCACAGCGGCGCGGTGCGGCGCATCAGCAAGGCCAGCGTGGGCAGCAGCAGGTAGAACATCCATTCCAGGGGCAGGGACCAGGTCACACCCGCCGTCAGGGTGGCCGTGTAGGGCACGCCGTTGATGTTGTCCTTGCCGCCGATGCTGAAGAGCAGCCAGTGCCAAACGGCGCGGCGCAACTCCCGATCAGGCACATGGCGCTCCCAGTCGGTGAGCACACCGCACAGTGTGAACAGCACCACCATGGCCAGCAGGTACAGCGGCGTCAGGCGCAGCACGCGAGACACGTAGAGACGCAGCCAGTCCACCGGGCGCTCGCGGGCATCGAGCAAGCGACCCACGAACAAGAAGGCCGTGACCATGAAGAACAGCACCACGCTGTCCTGCCCCAGGTGGTTGAAGAAAGCCGACGGCGGTGCATCCCACTTGCCGCTGCGCAGGAAGCCGTGCCAGATCACCCCGTGGTGCAAGAAAACGCCGAAGGCCAGGTGGCCGCGCAAGCCGTCGATGGTGGCGAAGCGGCCCGCCTCGGGCGGCAGTGGCCGCATCCGAGACAGCAGGCTCACGCAGCCCAGGGCCAGCAGCCAGGGCAGCAGCACCCAGGCCGGGTTCAACACGCCCATGGCGTGAGCGCTCGCGTCAGGACTCGCGGCGCAACGCCGGGAACAGGATCACGTCGCGGATGTTGGGCGCGTCGGTCAGCAGCATCATCAGGCGGTCGATGCCGATGCCGCAGCCACCCGTCGGGGGCAGGCCATATTCGAGCGCGCGGATGTAGTCGGCGTCGAAGTACATGGCTTCTTCGTCGCCGGCGTCCTTGGCATTGGCTTGCGCGGCGAAGCGGGCGGCCTGCTCTTCGGGGTCGTTCAGCTCGCTGAAGCCGTTGCCGTATTCGCGGCCGGTGATGAAGAGCTCGAAGCGCTCGGTGATGGACGGGTTGGCGTCCGAAGCGCGGGCCAGCGGGCTGACCTCGACGGGGTAGTCGATGATGAAGGTCGGCTGCCAGAGCTTTTCTTCCACCGCGGCTTCGAACAGGCCGAACTGCAGCTCGGCCAGGCTCCAGCGGGCGGGGGCTTCTTCGCCCAGGTGCTTGAGCTTGTCGCGCAGCACGGCGGCGTTGTCGGCTTCCGCGGCGGTCAGGCCGGCGTGCTTGACCAGCGAGTCGCGCACGGTCAGGCGCTCGAAGGGCGATTCGAGGTCGACTTCCTTGCCGCCGTATGTCAGCTTGGCGGTGCCCACGGCGGCGTGTGCCGCGTGGCGCAGGATGGATTCGGTGAAGTCCATCAGGTCGCGGTGGTTCCACCAGGCCGCGTAGAACTCCATCATCGTGAACTCGGGGTTGTGACGGACCGACACGCCTTCGTTGCGGAAGTTGCGGTTGATCTCGAACACGCGCTCGAAGCCGCCCACCACCAGGCGCTTGAGGTAGAGCTCAGGCGCAATGCGCAGGAACATCTCCTGGTCGAGCGCGTTGTGGTGGGTGGTGAAGGGCTTGGCGTTGGCGCCGCCGGGGATGGGGTGCATCATCGGCGTCTCGACTTCGAGGAAGCCGTTGTCCACCATGAAGCTGCGGATCGAGGCCACGGCCTTGCTGCGCGCGATGAAGCGGTTGCGCGACTCTTCATCGACGATCAGGTCCACGTAGCGCTGGCGGTACTTTTGTTCCTGGTCGGTCATGCCGTGGAACTTGTCGGGCAGCGGGCGCAGGGCCTTGGTCAGCAGGCGGATGTCGGTGACCTCGATGGACAGCTCGCCCGTCTTGGTCTTGAACAGCGTGCCCTCGGCGCCGAGGATGTCGCCCAGGTCCCAGTGCTTGAAGGCGTCGAGCTTGTCGGCACCGACGTTGTCGAGCTTCACATAGACCTGGATGCGGCCGGTGGCGTCTTGCAGGGTGCCGAAGCAGGCCTTGCCCATGACGCGCTTGAGCATCAGGCGGCCACCCACGCTGGCCTTGACGCCTTGCGCGGCCAGGGCCTCGGACTCGGTGCCGTCGTGGGCTGCGTGCAGGGCACCGGCGCGGTCGGCGGGCTTGAAGTCGTTGGGGAAGGCCACGCCCTGGGCGCGGATGGCGGCCAGTTTCTCGCGACGCTCGGCCACCAGTTTGTTGGTGTCGACCACCAGCTCGGGCGAAACCTCGGGCGATGTGGATGCGGGCGTTGCGGGGTGTTGGGGCGTGGTCATGGCAAAGCTGGGGTCGAGAGGGGACCGGGGATTGTATAAAACCCTGGGCGACAATGCCCACCATGTTTGCGCGTCTGTCTGTGCCCCGGGCTGCCCTGGGCAACCTCCTGGCCAAGCTCCTGATGGTGGGCCTGGGTTTGGCCATCACCGTCGTGGTGGCGCGCCAGGGGCCCAAGGTCCAGGGCGCTTTCGCCCTCTTCGTGGCGGTCGAGTCGGCCTTGCTGACGCTGTTCTCGGGCCTGGGCCTGTGGCTGGCGCGGCAGATGTCCCAGCAGGGCGGCACGCCCACGCTGCAGGCCCTGCCCATGCTGCGCGGCGTGTTGCGCGCGGCGGTGGCGCTGGGACTGGTGGCCTCGTGCGCGCTGCTGGCGGTGTCCTGGGCCTCGCAGACGCTGCCGTACTCGCAGCTGTGGTTGCTGGCCCTGGCCGCGCCCTTCTTGCTCCTGGTGCCCACGGCCACCGGCCTGTGGCTGGGCGAGGGGCGCATGTGGCCCATCAACGTGGCCCAGGTGGCGGCGCCGGCCCTGGTGCTGTTGGGTCTGCTGGGCGCCGGCTGGTTGACGCAAGGCACGGTGCGCAATGCGCCGCTGGTGGTGCTGGTGCTCACGGCCTGGGTCAGTGGCAAGGCCATCGTGGCCGTGCTGACGGCGGTGTACGCCTTGCGCGACGCGGACCAGCGGGATGGGGCTTTGGGCGTGGCCTCAGAGGTGGCCTCCCGGGCGCTCTCTCAGGCGGCGGCGCGCTGGCAGAGCCAGTGGCCTTTCATCGCCACTATCGGCGTGACCAACGTCGTCAGCCTGCTGAACTACCGCGCTTCGCTGTTCCTGGTCGAGCGCTTCCACGGCTTGAGCGAGGTCGGCACCTACTCGGTGTCGGTCACAGTGGCCGAGCTGCTGTGGCTGCTGTCGTCCTCGGTGACGGTGTCGGCCTACGCGCGCATCGGGCACCCGGACGCGCGCGTGGCCGCGGCCATGACGGTGCAGGCGGTGCGCATCAACGTGCTGGCGACCTTGCTGGCCGCGCCTGTGCTGCTGGTGGGGGCCTGGTGGGCGCTGCCTTGGGTGCTGGGGGAGGCCTACCAGGCCTCGCTGATGCCGCTGGCGGCCTTGCTGCCCGGGGTGGCGGGCTACGCGGCGGCGTCCAGCCTGTCGGCGTTCTACACGAACCACCTGGGGCGCCCGCAGCTGTCGGGGGCCATCGCGGGCTTGTCGCTGTGCCTGAGCTTCGGCTTAGGCTGGTGGCTGGTGCCCCTGCACGGTGCGGTGGGGGCGGGTGTGGCGTCCAGCGTGGGTTACCTGGGCGCCATCGCGGTGGCCTACGGTGTGTTCCTGAAACACGCGGGCCTGCCGCTGCGCGCCCTGTGGACGCGCGGGGCCGGCGAGGCGCCAGCCCCTGTCTGAGCGCGATCAGGCGCGGCGGCGGCTCACGGCGGCCACAGCGGCCAGGCCCAGGGCCATCAGGGCCCAGGTGCCGGGCTCGGGGATGGCCGGTGGCGTGAACTTGGGGGTGAACTTCACGCCGACCACGAAGTCGTCGAAGTCACGGTCGCCCACCGAGCTGCCGGGGCGCTTGTCGTTGAAGCCGATCACGAAATCGAAGTTGCCGTATTTCGCGGTGCTCACGGCGGGCATGAAGGCCATCGAGCCGATGCTGCTGCCGTTGGCGTAGGTGCTGGCTTGCAAGCCGAACAGGCCGCCGTGGTTCGTGAAGCTGAAGTTCACGGCGCCAGCGTCGATGTGGGCGCTCAGCGTGCCACCCGTGACCAGACCCTGGTAGAGGTGCTGGCCGTTGAAATTGAAGACGTTGCTGTAAGCGGACTCGTGGCCCAGGTAGGTGAAGCTGATGGTGCCTGCCGTCAGGGCATTCAGCGTGCCGGTGTAGCCCTGGCTCAGGGTGCCGGTGTTCACCGAGGCGCTGCCGTCGTAGCCGCTGAAGGACACGGCGGTGGCGTTGCCAATGCTCAGGCTGCCCTGCGTGGTGCTGTCCAGGACGGCGGGCGTGGCGTGCGCGCTGGCAGCGGCACAGCACAGGGTCAGGGCGGTGAGCAGGTGACGGTTCATGGGATTCCTGGAGATTGTGTGGACGCTGTGCGGCCTTTGAGGGTTTTCACCAGCATCGTACCCCAGGCGGGATGGTGGGCGGCACCCTCCAGGCCAGGGGTGGATTTGGCGTCAAGTGTGACATGCCTCACGGAAGCTCGCTCTGGCGAACAGGGGCGTGATTTCCGCGGACAATCTCAGGCGTTCGCCCCCTTTTGCCCTATGTCCGCCCTGAGCCACTTCTTCAAACAGCCCTTGGTGCGCCTGCTGTCGGTGTTCACCGGCCCCCGCGCCGTGTACGGCTGGCGCAATGCCGATGGCAGCTTCCAGCCGCACACGCGGGTGAGCACGCACACCTGCATCGAGGGCAAGGACGGCCTGGTGCTGCAGGACCACGTCTTCGTCGGGCACTTCAACCGCTTGGACGGCTCCAATGGCCTGTTGATCGAAGAGGGCGTGCAGGTCACCAACTATGTGTCCATCCTCAGCCACTCCAGCCACCGCGCGGTGCGCGTCATGGGCCGCCGCTACATCTCTGATCCCAAACCCGCCGGCTACGTGCGCCGTGCCACCCGCGTGGGCGCTTACAGCTTCATCGGGCCGCACAGCGTGATCGCGCCGGGCGCGCAGATCGGCAAGGGCGTCATCGTGCAGGGGTACAGCTTCGTGTCGGGCGCGGTGCCCGACTTCGCCATCGTCGGGCCGCAAGCCCATGGCCGCCCGGCCGTGGTGATCGGTGACACGCGCGAGCTCGACGGCCCGCTGCTGCAGCGCCACCCCGAGCTGCAATCCGTCTACGCCCAGTGGGCCGGCAAGGACCATCTGCGCCGCGCCTTGCAGGCGGGCGAGCCTGGCCAACCGAAGGCCCCCGCGAAAGCCCCTGCATGAGCCACCGCATGAGCACCCCGCACCCCGACGTCGGCACCCGCATCCTCTTTTTCGCCGATGCCGCCAGCGTGCACACGCGCCGCTGGGTGGCCGCGGTGGTCGAGCGCGGCGCCGAGGCCATCGTCATCACCCGCCAACCGGCCGAGGTGCCGGGCGCGACCGAGGTCATCGCCATCGCGCCGGGCAACGACAAGCTGACGTGGTTCAAGGCCTTGCCCGAGGTGCGCCGCGTGGCCCGCGAGGTGGCCGAGCGCTTCCAGCCCACGCTGGTGCACGGCCACTACGTCACGTCGTATGGCTTGTGGGCGGCGATGTGCGGGCTGAAGCTGCCCACGGTGTTGACCGCCTGGGGCAGCGACATCCTGGTCACGCCGCGCGACAGCCGCCTGATGCGCCTGGTGGTGGCCTGGTCGCTGCGCCACGCCGACCTGATCACGGCCGACTCGATGGACATGATCGACGAGATCGCGCGCTACCACCCGCAGGCGCCTTGCCACCAGATTTTGTGGGGGGCGGACACGGACGTGTTCACGCCTGCCTTGGTCGATGTGGATGCGCCCGCCGAGCCCCAACACTTCGACATCGTCAGCCTGCGCAGCTGGGAGCCCAACTACAACATCGACACCATCGTGGCGGGCTTCGCGCAGTTCGCAGCGCAACGCCCGCAAGCCCGTGCGCGCTTGCACCTGCTGGGCGGCGGCAGCCTGAGCGATGCCCTGCACGCGCAGGTGGCCGAACTGGGCCTGCAAGACCAGGTGCAATTCCACGGCCGCGTCAACGACGTGCAGATGGTGCAAGCCATCCAGCAAAGCCGGGTGTCGGTGTCGGTGCCCACCTCGGACGCCACCTCGGTGTCGGTGCTGGAATCGATGGCCTGCGGCCTGCCCGTGCTGGCCTCCGACCTGCCGGCCAACCGCCAGTGGGTCGATGAACAAGGCGGCTGGGTCGTGCCCGTGCGCGACGCCCAGGCCCTCACGCAGGCCCTGTTGCTGGCCCACGACCACCCCGAGCAGTCGGCCCAGATGGGCCTGCACAACCGCGAGCGCATCGAGCGTGACGCCTCCCGCCGTGGCCAGATGGACGCCATGTGGCGCCTCTACCAGCGCCTGCTCCACCCCACCGTGCCGCGCCAGCAGCGCAAGCGCGCGGTGACGGGTTGAGGATCGGGTGAGCACGCCCATGCGCATCTCCGTCATCGTGCCCTGCCGCAACGAAGCGGCCCACATCCGCGCGTTTTGCCAAAGCGTGGCCGAGCAGCAGTTGCCAGCCGACGTGGCGCTGGAGGTCTGGGTCGCCGACGGCATGAGCAACGACGGCACGCGCGAGCAGCTGGCCGCCTTCTGTGAAGACGATGTCCGGTTCCACATGATCGACAACCCGGGCCGCATCGTCTCGACCGGGCTGAACCGCTGCATCGCGCAGGCCACGGGCGACTTCATCGTGCGCCTGGACGTGCACACCGTCTACGCGCCCGACTACATCGCGCAATGCCTGGCCACCTGGCAGGCCACCGGTGCAGACAACGTGGGTGGCCCCTGGCGCGCGCAAGGCCAGCAAGGTGACAGTGGCCAGGCCGCGACCGTGCAACGCGCGGTGGCCGCGGCCTTCCAGTCGACCTGGGTGTCGGGCGGGGCGCGTTCGCGCGACCTGACATACAACGGCGAGGTGGACACGGTCTACCTCGGCGCCTGGCCGCGCAGCACCTTCGAGCGCTTTGGCGGCTTCGACGAAACCTTGGTGCGCAACCAGGACGACGAGCACAACCTGCGCATCCACCAGGGCGGCGGGCGCATCTGGCAATCGGCCAGCATCCGCTCGGTGTACTTCCCGCGAAGCAGCAAGCGCGATGTCTTCCGCCAGTACCGCCAGTACGGCTACTGGAAGCCTTTCGTGATGAAGAAGCACGGCCAAGCCGCGGCCCTGCGCCACCTCATTCCCGGCCTGTTCGTGGCGGCCTTGCTGTTGTGCCTGACGCTGATGCTGCTGGGCGCCGCGGTGAGCTACCTGTTGCCCCCCGCGGCCGATTACCGCCTGGCCGCGCTGTGGCTGGCCGCGCTCGGCGCCGGCGGCCTGATGGCCTTGACCACGCTGTACGGCATGGCGGTGTTCGCCGTGAGCACCGCGATCAGCCGCGAGGCCGGCCGCGACCTCTGGTGGCACCTGCCCGACGTGATCGCCGCCTACCACTTCGGCTACGGCCTGGGCTCGCTGCGCGGCTGGTGGGATGCGCTGGTGCACCGCCGCCCCGACCCTGCCTTCGGCCGCCTGACGCGCTGAGCCGCCCGACCCGATGAACTGAAAGACCGCCCCAAGACCGCCATGAGCATCGACCACAAGCCCCCCTTCCTGCCCTTTGCCCTGCCCGAAATCGGCGAAGAAGAGATCGCCGAGGTGGTGGACACCCTGCGCTCCGGCTGGGTCACCACCGGCCCCAAGGCGCGCCAGTTCGAGCAGGCCTTCGCGGCCTACCTCATCCACCATGGCAACGCCGAAGGCACGGGTGAGCTCCACGCCATCGCCGTGAACTCCGCCACCGCGGGCCTGCACCTGGCGCTCGAAGCGCTGGGCATCGGTCCGGGCGACGAGGTCATCACCACCACCCACACCTTCACGGCCACGGCCGAGGTGGTGCGCTACCTCGGCGCCGACGTCAAGCTGGTGGACATCGACCCGGCCACGCTGAACATCGACCCGGCCGCCATCGAGGCCGCCATCACGCCGCGCACGAAGGCCATCATGCCGGTGCACTACGCCGGCCTGGCGGTGGACATGGACGCCATCCACGCCATCGCGCAGCGCCATGGCCTGAAGGTCGTGGAAGACGCCGCCCACGCCTTGCCCACCACCTGGCAGGGCCGCCTGATCGGCAACCACGCCTCGGACGCCATCGTCTTCAGCTTCTACGCCAACAAGACGATGACGACGGGCGAGGGCGGCATGCTGGTCACGCGCAACGCCGCGCTGGCCGCGCGCGCCAAGGTCATGCGCCTGCACGGCATCAACCGCGATGCCTTCGACCGCTTCACCGCCAAGGTGCCGAGCTGGTATTACGAGATCGTCGCGCCCGGCTTCAAGTACAACCTGACCGACATCGCTGCAGCTTTGGGCCTGCACCAGCTCAAGCGCATCGACGGCTTCCAGGCCCAGCGCGAGCACATCGCCCAGCGCTTCGACGCCGCCCTGGCCGACCTGCCCCTGGTGCTGCCCCCGCGGCCCGTGCACGAAGGCGACGTCCACGCCTGGCACCTCTATGTGGTGCGCCTGAGCGACGAGGCCATCGCCCAAGGCATCACCCGCGACGGCTTCATCGAGAGCCTGTTCGCCGATGGCATCGGCGTGAGCGTGCACTACATCCCGCTGCACCTGCACCCCTATTGGAAAGAGCGCTACGACCTCCAGCCCGAGGCCTTCCCGCACAGCCAGAAGGCCTACGAGCGCATGGTCAGCCTGCCGCTGTACACCCGCATGAGCGAGGCCGACACCGACCGCGTCATCGCGGCCGTGCGCAAGGCCTGCGGGCGTTGATGGCGTTGATGAGCAAGCGTCTGTTCGACCTGCTGCTGTCCAGCATCGGCCTCTTGCTGCTGATGCCGCTGCTGGGGCTGATCGCGCTGTGCGTGAAGCTGGACTCGCCCGGGCCGGTGATGTTCCGCCAGGAGCGCGTGGGCCGCTTCGGCCGGCCGTTCCGCATCCACAAGTTCCGCACGATGCAGCATGCGGTGCCCGGCCAGCCCAGCCAGGGATTGCAGATCACGGTGGGGGCGGACCGCCGCATCACCCGCGTGGGCCACTTCCTGCGCGCCTCCAAGCTCGACGAGCTGCCGCAACTGTTCGACGTCTGGCTGGGCGACATGAGCCTGGTGGGGCCCCGCCCCGAGGTGCCGCGCTACGTGGCGCACTACCCTGCAGGCCTGCGTGAAAAGGTGCTGTCGGTGCGCCCGGGCATCACCGACATCGCCTCCATCGAGTACCGCGACGAGAGCAGCGTGCTGGCCCGCGCCGCCGACCCAGAGCAGGCCTACATCCACGAGGTGCTGCCGCACAAGCTGGCCCTGGCCGCGCAGTACGTGGACCAGTCCTCGCTGTGGCTGGACGTGCGGCTGATTGCGCGCACGGTCGCGGCCATCGTGGGGCGCTGAGCGCACCTACACGCGCCAACACACACGCCCATGGTCGAAATCGCCTTGCTGTTGTTGATCGTGGGGGGCGGCGCCTGGTACATCCTCGGCCAACGCCAGGGCCTGGACGCCGCGGCTGCGCAACTGCGCCGCGACACCGTGGTGCGTGACGCGCAAGCCGATGGTGGCCAGTTGCTGTTCGACGGCAGCGTGGCCGAGGTGACCGAGGAAACGGTGGAAGCCCTGGGGGATGACCGCAGCGGCCCCTGGTTGCGCGTGAGCAGCCTGTGCCGCATGCCCGATGGCGGCGTGTGGCGGGTGGTGGTGGAGACGGCGCGCACCGGTGCGCCAGCGCGGAGCGCCGCGCAGAAAGCTCCGCCCGCGCCCTAGTGAGCGACTGCGTTCAGATGGCCGGCGCCGTCGTTGGCACTGTCAGTGCCGCTCACCACCCTCGGCGAGCCATCTCTTGTCGCAAAAAGCGCGGGCGTTGACGCAAAAAGCGACGACCGTGTCGCGCAAAGCGCGGCGCATGGCGCTTTCAGTGTGGCAGCCCGCGGTTTTTGGGCGGCGGATGGCGCTGCGTGACGCGTGTGTGGCCCTTGGCGCGCTGGCCTGCGGGGAAGACGAACTGCCAACCCCAGGTGGTGCCCGCGCGGGGGTACTTCAGCGCCAGGGCGTCGGGCAGCCAGACCTCGCCGAAGCCCTCGCTCAGATCTCGCTGATGCAAGGCGCGGGCCCGGGCCATTTGCGCTTGCAGCGGCGCGATCAGGTTTTCTGGCAGCACGGTGACGCGGTCCTTGTTGCCCTTGCCGGCGCGGATGAGGATGTCGCGGCGCTCGATGTCCACATCTTTCACGCGCAGACGCAAACCCTCCAGCAGCCGCATGCCGGTGCCATAGAGCAGGCCGGCCACCAGGCCGTTGGTGCCGCTGAGTTGAAGCAGCAACTCGCGCACCTCGCGCTCGGTCAGCACCACGGGCAGGCGGCGCGACTGCTTGGCCGACACCACCTCTGCCAGCCAGGGCAGTGCCATGCCCAGCACCTCGCGGTACAGGAAGAGCAGGGCGGAGCGGGCCTGGTTCTGCGTGGCGGCCGACACGTTGCGCTGCACCGCGAGGTGGCTGAGGAAAGCTTCGACCTCGGCCGCACCCATGTCGCGCGGGTGGCGCTTGCCGTGGTGGAGGATGAAGCGGCGCGCCCAATCGACATAGACCTGCTCGGTGCGGATGCTGTAGTGCAGCGTGCGCAGGCGGGCGCGGAGCTGGTCGAGCAGGCGGGGGGGCGCTTGGCCGGTGGGCGGGGGCTCGCACACGGTGTGGGCCGGGGTGTGGGAGTGGTGCGGAGAGGCGGTCTGAAGGGCGGCGTGCATGGCAGTGGGTACGCGGTTTTTTAGGTTGCCTGATGCGGACGGCCGTGGATGCTGCGTGGGGCCTGAAGGGAATGTTGCCCTGGGAGATGAGGCCTGTCATCGCCCGTGAGGGGGATCGTTTTAGACCAACACGTCGGGTAGAGTGGGGTTGGTCTAAATCCAGTTAGGCTCCTCAGGAGGAAGTGTTGAACAACATAGTCCAAGCTATAGAGGTGCTAGCCAGGAGCTCATCCCTACAAGGTGGAATCTTTCGAGCAATCAGTGCTTCTCTTTGGTTCCCACCACTGCGCGTGCTGAACGAATTCTTCCTGTCTGGCCACGATGCCTGCGACCAGGATGAGCGGATGTGCAATTGGTTGCCGTTCTCGCTCAGCGAAGACGAATACCGCCAAGTGAAGCAATGGTGGTTGGAAAGGCATCCTGGCGCCACCGAAGACTCATTGGCACAAACCAATTGGCGGGATTGGACAGTGGAGCTTTTGGAGCGCCAAGATGGAGTCTGAATACGCGCTCACCGTGACCAAGGTACTGAGCCGGCGCCTAACTGGTCGGTCAAGCGGACGCCGACACTGGCCATGCCTTCGGCATTTTCATGGCCAGTGTCGGTACCCTACGCACCTTCGGTGCTCCGGCGCCGCTTACCTTGGGCGTTAGGCGCTAGAAGCATGATCCGGCTCAATTGTTCAGGCATCCGATTTGGCTCGCAGCTCGATGAGAAGCACCTGTTCTCATGGGCCGGCGAAATCGCTGGCTTCGTTCGCTGGGAGCAGGACACACTGGTCATGCGTTCCAAGCGCCTCTCCGAGGCGGCGCTTCGCGATCTATTGGCGCTCTTCTGGCGTTACCAAATCCCCATGGCGCAACTTGCTCAGTTCGAAAACCAGCGCAACTCGTCTTGGTTCCGCTCACCGAAGTCCTATTGGCACAAGCGTGTCTTCGGCAATCAATCATGAGCACGCAACCAAAAACGCGCCTAACTGGGCGGTCAAGCGGACGCCAATGCTGGCCATGGCTTCGCCATCTTCATGGCCAGCATTGGTGCCCTACGCACCTGTGGTGCTTCGGCGCCGCTTACCTTGGGCGTTAGGCGTCACGAGCAAGCGTCAAAGCAAATTTGGGAGAAATACATGGATGGCCTACTTATCCTCGCTGCCGGGCTTCTTCTAGGCGTAGTCCTCTCCCAGGCCTATGTCTCATTGCGCATCCACCAACTTCGCAAGCGGGGCGTCTATCCACCACTGGGTAAAGCCTCGGATGCGGACGTGATGCGCTTGCTGAAGAGTGGCTACAAGGTTGAGGCCATTCGCTGCCACCGAGAGATTCACCAGACTTCCCTCAAGGCGGCCAAGCAGGCGGTAGAGGGCTTGGCAGTTTGAATGCCAGCCATGCATTCGTTCTCCATCCACCAGCGCCTAACTGGGCGTTGCAGCGGACGCCAACCCTGGCCATGGCTTCGCCATCGTCATGGCCAGGGTTGGTGCCCTGCGCACCTGCGGTGCTCCGGCGCCGCTGAACTTAGGCGTTAGGCCACTCCACGCAAGGCGTTCCATGGAAGAGCTGATCGACTTCCTTTTTGAGCTCGCGAAGAACTGGCGAGTCCTCGTATCCAGTGTTGGCTGCTGCGCCCTTGGCGTGGCCCTATCGACCTTGCTACCTGAGTTTGCCTTCTACCTTGGTCTTGGCGGCTTCTGCTTCGGCTTAGCCGTTGGCTTCATTTGGCAAAGCAAACAACCAACGTTCAATTACTAGTAAGCGCATGGCTGACGCCATACGCAAAGGGAGGCGTGATGGCACGGTTCATCTCGGAAGCTGATAGTTCAGCTCATCGCGCACACCAGGCTGTCGCCTCGTGTGCAAGCTCGCTGTCCACGCATCGGCTCTGCTACTGCCACCGGCCTAACTGGTCGTTGCAGGGGACGCCTCCACCACTGCACGCTTCGGCAACGCCAAGCGCGCGCCCCTGAACTTGGGCGTTAGGCCTCAACCAAGAACCACCATGGCGACATCCACGATCTTCTTGATTTGCGCGCTGATCGTCTTTGTTATCTGGGCTATCAAAGTGGGGGGCCGTTTGCCAAAGGCGTTTCGGCAGAGGTCTTGCCAAGGTGCTGCTTGGAGGGAAGCGTTTCTTGGTGCAAACAAGGATGAAATCCGAGGATTTCTCTCTCTCTTCGTGTCGGCGTTCGCGTTCAACGATGACCAAAAGCTCCGGCTTACACCGAACGACAAGATCTTGGAAATTTATCGAGCGCTTTATCCAAGCCGCTGGATGGCAGACGCACTGGAAGTTGAAACGCTGGCAGAAGAGTTGGAACGCCAATACGGGCTGTCGCTACAAACCATATGGCATGAACAGCTCACCTTAGGTCAACTGTTTGCACATGTTCATGCACTCCGCCTGCATACAGAGGCACATCTGTGAGTGGGGCACGCCAAGCAATCAAAGGCGCGCCTAACTGGGCGGTCAAGCGGACGCCAACAAGGGCCAAGGCTTCGCCATTGTCTTGGCCCTTGTTGGTGCCCTTCAGTCGCTGCGCTCCTTGCGGCGCCGCTTACCTTGGGCGTTAGGCCAACTAGGACGCACTATGGACACACCTAAGCAATTGGCCGAGCAAAACGCCTTTCGCCGATTCATAAAGAGCACCGGGCAGGAGGCTTCATGGATTAGCGTGGAGAGTCGCCAGCCACCTGAGCCGGACCTCTTATGCGAACACAGGTCCGAGGGCGTAATCGCCTTTGAGTGCGTGAGCATCACAGACCCGGAAATCGCCAAGGTTCTCGGCGCGGGTAGCAAAGCGCGCCGCGACGCGTTCGCAACCACCGACCCAACAGGCGAAATAATCAGGAACAAGCTGCATCGCTCGTACACCACTCAGGCGACACGAATCGATCTGCTTGTGTACACAGATGGTCGAGTGATAAGCCCAGACAGTCAAATCACGGAGATCGTGTTGGCATGGGTGGGCTCCCTCGAACATCCTTTCGCAAACGTTTGGTACTCGGGCGAAAGAGAGGCCCGACTTTTATGGTCAGCAGCCTAACTGGGCGGTCAAGCGGGCACCTTTGGTGCTCCGGCGCCGCTCATCTTGGGCGTCAGGGCTCTCCTAAAAAACATCTCTGGAAGCTTTCATGACACCAGCAATAAAGACTGCCGCAATGGTTGGCGCAATCGTTATCGCAGCATTTGCGCTTAATCCATCCGCTGAACGGCACCGAAACCAGATCAAAGAGTCCATTGCAGAGCGCAGCCCATTGGCCGGTCTGTTGGGTGTCGGGGCGTTGGCTGCTTTTGCCAGCAACTATCATTCGCTGGGCGTAGCGTCCTATACCAGCATCAACAACAAGACGGTCTCCGTGGGCTTGCTGGGCATGGTGTGGGTGATCGACTCGCAGAAGGACTTTTGAACTTCAGCGCGCCGGCGCTGTCACCACTTCGGTGGGCACTCAAGCCTGACGGGGTTGCCGTGAACTTGCATCTCCGCCCCGTCGGGCTCTGGCGCTGCCTACCTTGGGCGTCTGGCCATCCCAATGCCCTGGCTCAGTGAGGTCACATGAAAGTCCACGGATCTTGTCACTGCGGTGCCGTTCGGTTTGTCGCTCAAGTCGATCCACGGCTCACAAGCGTCTGTCACTGCCATGACTGCCAAAAGCTCACCGGCACCGCATTCCGGCTTTCCACACCCGCAACACCGGGCTCATTCCAGTTGGTGCAGGGCACACCCAAGGTCTACGTCAAGGTCGCAGAAAGCGGTTCACGACGTGCCCAAGCGTTCTGTCCCGAATGTGGCTCCCCCTTGTTCACCTGCGACGCTGACAACCCCACGACACATGGCCTGCGCGTTGGTGTTCTCGATGAGAGGCAACACCTTGCCCCGACTTGGCAAAAGTGGTGCGAATCAGCCTTGCCGTGGACCGACAACCTGCCGCTGCTTGAGCGGGCCCAACGCAATGAACGCACCCCAACCCACCCAAGGACCGCCATGAAACTTGGCTACACCATCGTCTACGTGCCGGACGTCTCGGCCTCACTGGCCTTCTTCGAGCAGGCTTTCGGGCTGAAGCGCAAGTTCCTCCACGAAAGCGGCACGTACGGCGAGCTGGACACAGGGGGTACCACCCTGTCCTTCGCGGCGCACGCGCTGGGCGACATGAATTTCCCTGGCGGCCACGTGCACGCCGACGCCTCACCGCAGCCCCTGGGCTTCGAGCTGGCCCTCGTCACGGCGGACGTGCCTGCAGCCCATGCGCACGCGGTGAAGGCCGGCGCCGCTGAGTTGGCCGCGCCGCAAGTCAAACCCTGGGGACAGACGGTGTCTTACGTGCGCTGCCCCGATGGCGTGCTCGTGGAGCTGTGTTCGCCCATCGCGGGTTGAGCGCAGCGCAGCTTCGGCCGCGCGTGAGCCAAAATCGCGGCACTGACACACTGGAAGCCCCATGGGACAAGCAAAAATCCGCGGCACGCCCGAGCAACGCAAGCAAGCAGCCATCGAGCGGCAACTCTCGCTGCGCCCGAAACACATCGTCTGCAACAACTGCCAGGCAGAGCTGTCCGAGATGGACCCCATCGACATCTCCGGCATGCCTGGCATCGACGCGGCCTTCGTGGCCACGTGCCCGCATTGCGGCCACGACACCTATGCCATCAAGGGTGAGCGGGAGGCGGTGGCCAAGATGCACATGGCCATCGAGGATGCCGCTGGCGCGCAAGCCCAGGCTGGCGTCGTGCCCTCCGCCAACGGCAAGTGAACCACGCTACATTGACCCCACTTCAAGGAAACCAACATGCCCAAAGGCGAACAGCGCAGCAACAAGATGTCGAAGAAGCCCAAGAAGGACACCAGCTCCCCCAAGGACACTTCGACCTCATCCTCCTCTCCTTCCACCCGCCCCGTCGCGCCGATGACGTCGGTCATGCCCAAGGGCAAGCTGAAGAACAAGTGATGGCCTGAGCATGCCCACCCACACCGTTCGCCTGCACCGCGTGCTGCGTGCCACACCCGAGCGTGTCATGCGCGCCTTCCTCGATGCCGATGCCTGGGCCAAGTGGTTGCCGCCGCATGGCTTCATGGCCAAGGTCCATCTGCTGGAGCCCCATGTGGGCGGCCGCTACCGGATGTCGTTCACCAACCTGACCACTGGCCACAGCCACGCCTTCGGCGGCGAGTACCTGGAGCTCATCCCGGGGCAGAAGCTGCGCTATACGGCGGTGTTCGAGGACGCGAACCTGCCAGGCACCATGCAGACCACGGTGACGATCACCCCGGTGTCGTGCGGTGTGGCGCTCGATGTGGTGCAAGAGGGCATCCCGGGGATGATCCCGCCGGAAGCTTGCCACCTGGGCTGGCAAGAGTCCTTGCAGCTGCTGACGCTGTTGGTCGAGCCGGAGATCCGAGCCTGAGTCTGTTGCCGTGGGGCGCATGGCGAGGGGAGGTCGAGGATGGGCTCGACGGGACGGACCATGCCATGTCATGTCGACTTCATGACCCTTTGTTAAAAACTGTGCATTGACGGACGCACACCGCTGCGCCTGTCTTGCCTGGTGGTCAAGCGCAATGCCAAGGGGGTGGGCGCGTACCGGGTTCCTCAACCGGTATGTGATCCATGAAGTCTTTCGCGCCCCGAGCAGCTTGGTCTGTTTCGCTGTTGGCCAGTGTGGTCCTGGCCAGTGCCGCGACATTGAGCGGTGTGGCCTGGGCCGCGGGTGCTCCCTCAGACGCCAACGCGCCCCAAGCCCGTTCGCGCCTGTTCGGTGCCATCGACGACAACGACCGCGTCACGCTGAGTGGCAACCGCCACCCGCGCCTGAACCGCGCCGAAGACCGCGGCCGTGCCGACGATGCGATGGTCGTGCGCCGCATGATCCTGACGCTGTCGCCCGATGCCGAGCAGCAGCGCGCCCTCGAAGCCTTCATGGCCTCGCGCCGCGACCCGACCTCGCCTTTCTACGGCCAGTGGCTGACGCCCACCGAGTACGAGCGGCAGTTCGGTGTGTCCGACGCCGACTTGGCCAAGGTGACGCAGTGGTTGCAGTCGCAGGGCTTCACGGTCGATGAGGTGCCGCAAGGCCGCCGCAGCATCGTTTTCAGCGGGGCGGTGAAGCACGTCCGCAAGGCCTTCCGCACCGACATGCGCCAGTTCCGTGTCGATGGCAAGGACCACATCGCCAATGCCGCCGACCCGAGCATCCCGGACGCACTGTCGGCGGTGGTCTCGGGCGTGGTTTCGCTGCACGACTTCCGCAGCCGTCCGATGCATGCGAACGTGCGGCCCGCACCGAATTTCACTGACAGCAGCGGTGGCCACGCCATGGCCGCGGCCGACTTCGCCACCATCTACAACACCAAGGCGCTGGTGGCGCAGGGCATCGACGGCACGGGCGTGTCCATCGCCGTGCTGGGCCGCACCAACATCGTCATGGGTGATATGACGACCTTCCGCAGCGCCATGGGCCTGCCGGCCAACCCGCCGCAAATCATCCTCAACGGCGCCGACCCTGGCCGCCAGACGGGCGACGAGGGCGAGTCCGACCTGGACCTGCAATGGGCCGGTGCCGTGGCACCTGGCGCGACCATCAAGTTCGTGACCTCGGCCTCCACCGCATCGACCGACGGCATCGACCTGTCGGCGCAGTACGCGGTCAGCAACAACGTGGCCGACATCGTCACCCTGAGCTATGGCCTGTGCGAGGCCGACCTTGGCACCTCGGCCACCAACTTCTACAACGGCCTGTGGCAGCAGGCGGCGGCGCAGGGCATGTCGGTGTTCGTGTCCTCGGGTGACAGCGGCGCGGCCGACTGCGATGCCAGCGATGCGGCCACCGCCACGCGCGGCCGCGCCGTCAACGGCCTGTGCACCTCGCCCTCGGCGACCTGCGTGGGCGGCACCCAGTTCGACGACACGGCCAACCCGTCGCAGTACTGGTCGGCCACGAACGCGGCCAACCTGGGTTCGGCACTGTCCTACATCCCCGAGAAGGTCTGGAACGAAAGCGGCAGCGTCAGCGGGGGCTCGGCCTTGTGGTCGAGCGGCGGCGGTGCCAGCACAGTGTTCACCCAGCCGTCCTGGCAGACCGGCGTGGGCGTGCCCAACAACGGCCGCCGAAACGTGCCGGACGTGTCGCTCGCGGCGGCCTCGCACGACGGCTACCTCGTCTATTCCAGCGACAACACCACCAACACCCGCACCCGCTACGTGTTCGGTGGCACCTCGGCAGCCGCCCCTTCGTTCGCCGGCCTGATGGCCCTGGTCAACCACAAGGCCGGTGCGCGCCAGGGCAATGCCAACCCGCGCTTCTACCAGTTGGCGGCCTTGCAGGCCAATGGCGGCCCGAGCTACTTCCACGCTGTCCAGGGTGGCAACAACAGCGTGCCCGGCGTCACGGGCTTCACGGCCACCACGGGCGCGGTCACGCCCATCTACAACCAGGCCACGGGCCTGGGCTCGGTCGATGGCAGCGTGCTGGTCAACCAGTGGGCCGCGACCCTGGCGGCCAGCACGACCAGCCTGGTGGCCAACCCGGCGACGGGCGCCTACAACCAGAGCGTGACCTTCACGGCCACCGTGGCCGGCGGCGGCACGGCGGCACCCACGGGCACCGTGCAGTTCAAGGACGGCAGCGCCAACCTGGGCAGCGCCGTGGCCGTGAGCAATGGCGTGGCCAGCCTCACCACGGCAGCCCTGGCGCCGGGCAACCACAGCATCTCGGCGGTGTACTCCGGCGACGGTGCCAACGCGGCCAGCGCCTCCACCAGCATGAACTACAACGTGGCCCAGGTGGTCTCGACCGTCAGCGTGAGCAGCTCGGTCAGCAGCACGCTGCCAGGCCAGGGCGTGACCTTCACCGCCTCGCTCACCGGCAAGTCGGTCAGCGGCAGCCTGCAGTTCAAGGACGGCAACACCGTGCTGGCCACCGTGCCGCTGGTGGCGTGCCCGACGGCCTTCAGCACCTCGGCCCTGGGCGTGGGCGTGCACCAGATCACCGTGGTGTATTCGGGCGACGCCAACAACGCGCCCAGCACCTCGGCGGCCTTGACGCACACCGTGGCGGCGCCGCCTGCCACCACGACCTCGGTCTTGAGCGCCTCGGCCAGCAGCGTCGTGGCAGGTCAGGTCCTGAGCCTGAGCGTGGCGGTCGCCGGCGACGGCACCAACCTGCCCACTGGCACGGTGCAGTTCATGGACGGCGGCGTGGCACTCGGCAGCCCGGTGGCCCTGAGCGGCGGCACAGCCAGCCTCTCGACCAACGCCTTGACCGTGGGCAACCACAGCCTCACGGCGGTGTACAGCGGCGACGCGGCCAACGCGGCCAGCACTTCGGCAGCCCTCGGCGTGACCGTGGCGCAGGCCAACACCACCGTCGCGCTGGCAGGGCAGGGCAGTTCCACCCAGGGCCAGGGCGTGAGCTTCACCGCCACCATCGACGGCGTGTCGCCCACCGGCATGGTGACCTTCATGGACGGCACCGCTACGCTGGGCGTGGTCCCTGTCAGTGCCGGCAAGGCCATCTTCACCACGGCGGCGCTGTCGGCGGGCACGCACAGCATCACCGCCGTCTATTCGGGTGACACCCACAACCGCAGCAGCGTTTCGGCCGCCCTCGGCCACACCGTGATGGCCGACAGCACGGCATCCGATGGCGATGTGCCGACCCTGCCCGAGTGGGCCTTCCTGTTGACGGCCTTGCTGCTGTTGACGGGTTTGGTGCGCCGTGGCCGCGCTTGACGCCAAGGCCTTCGCCATGACCCGTGATCTGCCTGTCGCCTTGCCTGTTGCTTCGACCGAGACGTCCATGAATCCCCTTCACCTTTCTCGCCTGCGCTGCGCCACCCTGGCCGTGGCCGCCTGGATGGCCGTGCTGTCCCCGGTCGAAGCCGCCGTGCTGGCCGGCTGGGACGTCCACGGCTTGCCCGGCGGCGTCAACGCCTTTGGTGCCTCGCCGCTGGCGGCCACCACGACCTCGCCCAACCTGACGGTGGGCGGCCTGACCCGTGGCAGCGGCGTGGGCACCACCGGCACGGCCGCATCGCGTGGCTGGGGCGGCACCGACTGGGCCACGGCCACGGCCGCAGCCGCTGTCACCGCTGGCGATGTGTTCACCTTCACGGTGTCCGCGAGCGCGGGCTACAAGGTGTCCATCAGCGGCATCAGCCGCTTCGACTACCGCCGCTCCAGCACCGGCCCCACCAGCGGCGTGCTGCAGTACCAGATCGGTGGCGCAGCCTTTGTCGACGCGGCCGCCTTGAGCTTCACCAGCACGGCTTCGGGGGGCGCCTCGGTGGCGGCCATCGACCTCAGCGGCGTGGCCGCGCTGCAGAACGTGCCGGCGGGCACCACCGTCACCTTGCGCGTGGTGAACTACGCGGCCTCGGGCGCGGGCGGCACCTGGTACCTCTACGACACGGCCAACACCACCGCGTCTGACCTGGAGGTCTCGGGCACGGTCTCGGCCGCCGGTCCGGCGGTCAATGGCAGCTGTGGCACGGCCCAGGGCCTGACCTTCCCCCGCGCGCCAGCGGTGGGCCTGTGCACCGATGGCAGCACGCCCTCAGTGACGGACGGTGGCAGTTCGTGGAATTGGAGCTGCCCGGGCAGCAACGGTGGCCAGGCTGCGGCCTGCACCGCCGTGAACTCATCGGCCACGGGCTGTTGATCCGGGCTGTTGAGGGATCAGGGCTGCGCTTCGCTCAGGCGCGCCAGCAGGCCGCGCAGCACGTTGCGCTCTTCGGGCGTGAGCGCCTGTGCCATGCGATCGTCGTGCGCCTGCACGGCCTCGCTGATGGCCACCAAGTCAGCCTCGCCCTTGGCCGTCAGCGCCAGGCCAAAAGCGCGTCGGTCGCCGGGCATGGGCAGGCGCTGGATGTAGCCCAGCGCTTCCAGCGCATCCACCAGGCTCACCGAGCCCGAGCGCGCGATGCCCATGATGCGCGCCAGCTGCGTCAGCTTGAGCCCTGGGTTGCGCGAGACGATGACCATGGCCGAGAAGCGCGGCGGCGTGATGCCCCAGGGCGCCAGCGAGGGGATGAAATCTTCGTAGAGCCGGATCTGGGCGCGGCGCACCGCGTAGCCCAGGAGCGAATCGAGGATGCCGTAGTCGATGCCCGGGACTTTGGCGACGAACGGGTCAGGGTCATGCATGGGCGGTACAGCGGGTGAGGGCGGTGCAAAGGGCGATGGCGACAGTCTAGGCAGTGCTGCACCCACCGACCATCCCCAGGAGCGCTTCACGTGGGCCAGGCGCCATGAAAAAAGCCGCCCCGGGGGACGGCTTGAAGGTGTGCGCGGCCCTGCGGCTCAATATGCGGCCTGAAAGAGCGCGGCACCGGCTTGCATGGGGTTGCCGGTCTCTTCGTACGTCTTGACCCACACGGGGTAGCTGTGGATGGCCTTGTGCTCCCAGGGATGGAAGCCGGGCTTGTAGTACGCCATCAGGTTGGCGGTGTTGCGGGCGAAGATGCCGCCGCGGCCGTACAGCCACCAGGCGCCCTTGACCGACATCACCATGCGCTGGCGCCAACCGAAGCCATCGCCCTTGAGCAGGCGGTTGGTCAGGCGCATGCTGTCCACCACGACCTTGTAGAGCGCGTGGGTCATGGCCGCGCAACGCATCACGTAGCCGACCTTGGCGACCTGCTGCATCACGTCGAAGGCCACGGCCTTGTGTTCCATCTCCTCGATGGCGTGCCAGGCCCACATGGCGCGCACGTTGGGATCGGCGGGGGCCATCACGTCTTTGGTCTCGAAAAGCATCTGCGCCATCATGGCCGTGAAGTGCTCGAAGGCGGCGGTCAGGGCCAGGTTGTACCGGGCCGAGTAGGTCTTGGTGTACTTGTCGAACAGGGCCTTGGCCTCCACCAAGATGCCATCGACGTCCAGGCCCTGCTTGCGCAGCAGGTCGTTGAAGTCGGTGTGCGTCATGCCGTGCTGGGCTTCCTGGCGGATGAAGTTCTTCACGTCCTCGGCCATCTTGGCGTCGGTGATCTGGGGACGGAAGGCGCGCACGCTGGTGCAGAAGTAACGCTCGCCATCGGGGAAGGCGGCCTGCATGCCGTCGAACAGGCGGGTCTTGAAGGCATCGTTGCCGTACCACCAGCGGGGCGTTTGCTCGGTGATCTCGAAGTCCAGGTCGGTGCGGGGCACGATCGGGTTCGGGCTCACGGGGGTCTGTCGGGTGCTCATGGGTTTGTCTCCTGCGGTACAGCCGATGCGGGTGGGCCGGTGATGGGCCTCTGATGGGTTGTTCAGATGCAGTGTAGAAATCGCGACACGCTTGACGTGCACGTCAACGCGACAGACAGGCATCGCGGACGACACCCAGGGGCCTGACGACGCCTTGACGCGTTTTTGACGATCGGGTTTACCCTTGCGTCAACCTTGTCGCATGATGTGCGCTGTGCCAGCTTCACCGCATTGCCTTCCACACCATGAACGCTTCCACTGACTCCTTGGGTTCCGGCGCCTCCCTGCGCCTTGACGGCCGCGTGGCCATCGTCACCGGCGCGGGCGCCGGCCTGGGTCGCGCCCATGCGCGCCTGCTGGCGTCGCGCGGCGCCCAGGTCGTCGTCAATGACCTCCACCTGGCCCCGGCCGAGGCCGTCGTGGCCGAGATCCGCGCTGCCGGTGGCCAGGCCATCGCCGCGGCCGGCTCGGTCACCGACGAAGCCGCCGTGCAGGCCATGGTCGCGCAGACCCTGGCGCAGTGGGGCCGCATCGACATCCTGGTCAACAACGCCGGCATCCTGCGGGACAAGAGCTTTGCCAAGATGACGCTGGACGATTTCCGCCTGGTGGTCGATGTCCACCTGATGGGCGCGGTGGTCTGCACCAAGGCCGTCTGGGACACCATGCGCGCCCAGCAATTTGGCCGCATCGTCTTCACCACCTCGTCGTCCGGTCTGTTCGGCAATTTCGGCCAATCCAACTACGGCGCCGCCAAGATGGCCCTGGTCGGCCTGATGCAGACGCTGGCGCTGGAAGGCGAGAAGGCCAATGTGCGCGTGAACTGCCTGGCGCCCACGGCGGCCACGGCCATGACGGAGGGCATCCTGCCGGCCGAGGTGCTGGCGGTGCTGACGCCCGAAAGCGTGTCGCCGGGCCTGCTCTTCCTGGTCAGCGAGGACGCGCCCACCCGCGCCATCCTCAACGCCGGCGCGGGCGTGTTCGCGGCCTCGCACGTCAGCCTGACGGCGCCGGTGCACATCGGCACAGGTCTGCAGGCGCCCGAGCAGGTGGCCGCCGCCTGGCCGCGCATCAGCGACCGCGCCGACAGCACCGTGCCCGGCAGCGGCATGGAACAGTCGATGCGCGAGGTGCAGACGGTGCTGCAAAAGCGCTGATGCACGGTTGCCCCGCGCCTGAGCTTGTACATTTTCCGCATAAGCAAGTGAACAAACGGTTGTTCTCAGCATGATCTACCCCCTCTAACATGCGGTCTTCGCATGTTGAAAGGGCTTGGTCATGCTGTTTTTCTGGAAGAAACCGTTTGCAGCGCTTGTCGCCGCCACGTTGGCCCTGGGTGCCGCCTCGGCCCACGCCGACGCCACCCTGCTGAACGTCAGCTACGACGTCACCCGCGAGTTCTACAAGGACTACAACCAGGCCTTCGCCAAGCACTGGAAGCAGACCACCGGTGAGACGCTGACGCTCAACCAGTCGCACGGCGGCTCCAGCAAGCAGGCGGGCAGCGTCGTGGCCGGCCTGGCCGCCGACGTCATCACCATGAACCAGGCCAGCGACATCGACATCCTGGCCGAGCGCGGTGGCCTGGTGCCCGCCGACTGGGCCAAGCGCCTGCCCAACAACAGCGCCCCGACCACCTCGGTCACCGTCATCCTGGTGCGCAAGGGCAACCCCAAGGCCATCAAGGACTGGGCCGACCTGGCCAAGCCCGGCATCTCGGTCGTCATCCCCAACCCCAAGACCTCGGGCAACGGCCGCTACACCTACCTGGCGGCCTGGGGCTCGGTCATCAAGGCCGGCGGCAAGCCCGAGCAGGCCAAGGCCCTGGTGACGCAGCTCTTCGCCAACGTGCCCGTGTTCGACGGCGGTGGCCGCGCCGCCACCACGACCTTCGCGCAGCGCAACATCGGCGACGCGCTGGTGACCTTCGAGAGCGAAGTGCCCCTGATCCAGAGCGAGTTCAGCGGCGACTACCAGGTCGTGTATCCCAAGACGACCATCCTGGCCGAGAACCCGGTCAGCGTGGTCGACAAGGTGGTCGACAAGAAGGGCACGCGCAAGCAGGCCGAGGCCTACCTGAAGTACCTCTACTCCGACGAGGGCCAGGCGATCGCCGTCAAGCACAACCTGCGTCCGCGCAACCCGGCGCTGCTCAAGCAGTACCAGGCCAAGTTCATCGGTCTGCCCACCTTCACCGTGGACGAGGTGTTCGGTGGCTGGAAGAAGGCGCAGGCCGACCACTTCCGCGACGGCGGCATCTACGACCAGATCACCGCGGCCGGCCGCAAGTGAACTGAAGGCTGACCCATGTTCCTCTCCAAGACCCTGCTGCGGCGGCACACCGTGTTGCCCGGCTTCGACCTCGCGCTCGGCCTGACGCTGCTCTACCTGTGCCTGATCGTGCTCATCCCCTTGAGCGCGGCCTTCCTGCGCACGACCGAGCTGACCTGGCCACAGTTCGTGGACACGGTGACCTCGCCGCGCGTGGTGGCGTCCTACAAGCTGACCTTCGGCACCTCGCTGCTGGCGGCCGTGGTGAACGCTTTTTTTGGCCTGCTGGTGGCCTGGGTGCTGGTGCGCTATGACTTCTTCGGGCGCCGCATCGTCGATGCCCTGGTGGACCTGCCCTTCGCCCTGCCCACGGCCGTGGCCGGCATCACGCTGACGGGCCTGTACGCGGGCAATGGCTGGATCGGCCGGTGGCTGGAGCCGCTGGGCCTGAAGGTGGCGTTCACGCCGGTGGGCATCTTCGTGGCCATGACCTTCATCGGCCTGCCCTTCGTGGTGCGCACGGTGCAGCCCATCCTGGAAGACATGGCCTCCGAGCTGGAAGAGGCCGCTGCGACGCTGGGCGCCAGCCGCTGGCAGAGCTTCTCCAAGGTGGTCTTTCCCATCCTGCTGCCGGCGCTGCTGACGGGCTTTGCCCTGGCCTTTGCGCGCGCCCTGGGCGAGTACGGCTCGATCATCTTCATCGCGGGAAACATGCCCATGGTCTCGGAGATCACGCCGCTGCTCATCATCACCAAGCTGGAGCAATACGACTACGCAGGCGCCACCGCGATTGCCGTGGTGATGCTGGTGATGTCGTTCATCCTGCTGCTGGCCATCAACGGCTTGCAGGCCTGGACGCGCAAGCGCCAGGGCAAGTGAGTCGGAGTGCCCAAGATGCAAGCTGTTTCTCCATCCACCTCCCCCGCTGCTGCCGTGGCGACGCCTCCCGCGCATGCGCAGGTGCCTCCGAACGTGGCGCGCGCCACCACCGAGCCGGCCTGGGTGCGTCGCCTGCTGATCGGCACCGCGCTGGTCTTCCTGTCGCTGTTCCTGTTCGTGCCGCTGGTGTCGGTGTTCGCCGAGGCCTTCAAGAAGGGCTGGGACGTGTACGTGGCGGCCATCACCGAGCCGGACGCCGTGGCCGCCATCTGGTTGACGCTGACGGCGGCCGTCATCGCCGTGCCGCTGAACCTGGTGTTCGGCGTGGCCGCGGCCTGGGCGATCGCCAAGTTCGACTTCCGCGGCAAGAGCGTGCTGCTGACCTTCATCGACCTGCCGTTCTCGGTCTCGCCTGTGATCGCCGGCCTCATCTATGTGCTGGTGTTCGGCCTGCAGGGCTGGTTCGGCGAGTGGCTGATGGCCAACGATTACAAGGTCATCTTCGCGGTGCCGGGCATCGTGCTGGCCACCGTCTTCGTGACCTTCCCCTTCGTGGCGCGTGAGCTGATCCCGCTGATGCAGGCGCAGGGCCAGGAGCAGGAAGAAGCCGCACGCGTGCTGGGCGCCTCGGGCTGGCAGACCTTCTGGAAGGTGACGCTGCCCAATGTGAAGTGGGGCCTGCTGTACGGCGTGATTTTGTGCAACGCACGGGCCATGGGCGAGTTCGGCGCGGTGTCGGTGGTGTCGGGCCATGTGCGCGGCCAGACCAACACGCTGCCCCTGCACATCGAGATCCTCTACAACGAGTACCAGTTTGCCGCGTCCTTCGCTGTGGCGTCGCTGCTGGCCAGCCTGGCGCTGGTCACCCTGGTCCTGAAATACATCGTCGAGCGCCGCGTGCAGCAAGAGCTGAAGCAGTCGCAGACATCCACGCATTGAGCCGGAGAGGCCGTATGAGCATCGAAGTCAAGAACCTCGTCAAGCGTTTCGGTCAGACCACCGTGTGTGACCACCTCAACCTCAGCATCCCCTCGGGCCAGCTGGTGGCCTTGCTGGGCCCCTCGGGCTCGGGCAAGACCTCGCTGCTGCGCATCATCGCCGGCCTGGAAACGCCGGACAGCGGCGCCGTGTACTTCAATGGCGAAGACACCACCCACGTGGCCGTGCGCGAGCGCAATGTGGGCTTCGTGTTCCAGCACTACGCCTTGTTCGGGCACATGAGCATCTTCGAGAACGTGGCTTTCGGCCTGCGCGTGCGCCCGAAGGAAACGCGCCCTTCCGAGGCCCAGATCAAGGCCAAGGTGATGGAGCTGCTCAAGCTGGTGCAGCTCGACTGGATCGCCGACCGCTACCCGCACCAGCTCTCCGGTGGCCAGCGCCAGCGCATCGCCCTGGCCCGTGCCCTGGCGGTGGAGCCCAAGGTGCTGCTGCTCGACGAGCCCTTTGGCGCGCTCGATGCCAAGGTGCGCAAGGAGCTGCGCCGCTGGTTGCGCCGCCTGCACGATGAAATGCACATCACCAGCGTGTTCGTGACCCACGACCAGGAAGAAGCCATGGAAGTGGCCGACCGCATCGTGGTGATGAACCAGGGCCGCATCGAGCAGGAAGGCGCACCCGATGAGGTCTACGACCACCCGGCCACGCCTTTCGTGCTGAAGTTCCTGGGCGACGTGAACCTCTTCCATGGCCGCGACCACGCGCAAGGCGCGGTGGAGGGGGCGAAGTCTGCAGGCGCGTCGGGGGCCGAGGGCGATGCCGGCGTGAGCTATGTGCGTCCGCACGAGATCCAGGTGCTGGCCCGCGCTGAGGCCGGCTCGCTGGCTGCGACCCTGATCGACACCTTGACCGTGGGCCCCAACACGCGCCTGGCCTTCCAGCGTACCGATGGGCAGGGCGAGATCGAGGTGGAGCTCAGCCGCGAGGAGTTCGCCGCGCTGCGCGACAGTGGCGTGCTGCGCACCGGCGAGCTGGCCCACCTCAAGCCCCGCCGCATCCGCCAGTTCACGGCCGAAGGCACGCCGGCGCCGGCACCTGTCGCCACAGCGGTGACCGGAGGCGCTGCATGAATTTCCAGCAACTGCGTTCGGTGCGCGAAGCCGCACGGCGTGGCTACAACCTGACCGAGGTGGCCGCGGCCCTGCACACCTCGCAGCCCGGAGTGAGCCGTCAGATCCGCGAGCTGGAAGACGAGCTGGGCGTGGAACTGTTCCAGCGCGTCGGCAAGCGCCTCACGGGCATGACACCGTCGGGCCAGCAGCTGCTGCCCGTGGTCGAGCGCCTGCTGCGCGAGGCCGAGAATCTGCGCCAGGCCGCGCGCGATTGCGCCTCGCACGACACCGGCCCGCTGTCCCTGGCCGCCACCCACTCGCAGGCCCGTTACGCCCTGCCGGGCGCGGTGAAGGACTTCCGCCACCGCTTCCCGAAGGTCACGCTGAGCCTGCACCAGGGCTCGCCGCGGCATGTGGCGCAGATGCTCATCGACGGGGAGGCCGACATCGGCATCGCCACGGAAGCGCTGGACCAGTACCCGCAGCTCGTCACCCTGCCTTGCTACACCTGGACGCACAGCGTCGTGGTGCCGCCCGATCACCCGCTGCTCGACGGCGAGCCGCTGACGCTGGCGCGGCTGTCCAAGTACCCGCTCATCACCTACGACGGTGGCTTCACCGGCCGCGCTCACATCGACGAGGCCTTCTCGCGCGAAGGGCTGCAGCCCAGCATCGTGCTGTCGGCCATGGACGCCGACGTGATCAAGACCTATGTGGAGCTGGGCCTGGGCGTGGGCGTGGTGGCCTCCATCGCTTTCGATGCCGACCGCGACCGCAACCTGCGCGCGCTCGACGCGGGCCACCTCTTTGCGGTCAACATGACGCGTCTCGCCTTCCGCCGCGGTGCCTTCCTGCGCGGCTATGTGTACGGCTTCATCGAGACCTTCGCCGCGCCGCTGACGCGTGAGGTGGTGGAGCAGGCGATTGCGCGGGCGGAGACGGACCCGGCCAGGGCCGAGGCCGCTTGATGGTGGGCGCAGGCCGGATTCCGGTCTGCGCATGTTGAGGAGCATTTCACGATCACCCCGGGTTTCTCCGGGCGGAACTCAGGTCCGACCCCATGCGGTCAAACCCTGGGGCGGATCGTTGCGGCCAATGCGTGGCCGTTTGGGCATATCCAGGGGCGTTGGGGCGCAGGGACACTGCAGCACATCCCGACCCAAGTCCGGCACACCGCCGCGAAACCAGGAAGCCACCATGCGATTCCGTCTGAGCCAACGAACCCTGCTGCTGAGCGCAGCGCAAGCCGCTGTGAGCGCCCTCCTGCTGCCCGGCGTGGCCGGTGCGGCCACCGCCACCCCGGACCCCTTCTACCAGTACACGGACAGCACGCCGCTGGCCAGCATCGCACCGGGCACGGTCCTCAAGAGCCGCACGATTTCGGTGTACATCGCCGGCATCCAGACGACGCTGAAGGCCACCCAGCTGGTGTACCGCTCGACCGACGCCCAGCAGCGTCCCACGGCCAACGTGACCACCGTGTTCGCGCCCGATTGCAGCAAGGTCAGCTGCGCCAACAAGGGCAAGGTGATCTCCTACCAGTCCTTCTACGACTCGCTGAACCCTGAGGACGCGCCCTCGCGTGCCTACGCCGGCGGCAAGCGCCTGCCCGACCTGCTGCCCGCCGTCGAGACCGTGCTGTTCGGCACCTACGTCAAGAAGGGCTACACCGTCATCATCTCGGACACCGAAGGCCAGCGGGCCAACTTCGCGGCCGGCCCGGAGTACGGCTACAACACGCTGGATTCGATCCGTGCGACCTTCAACGCGCCCCAGATCGCCCTGGCCAAGAGCGCCAAGGTCGTGATGATGGGCTACTCGGGCGGCGCCATCGCCACCGAGTGGGCGGCCGAACTGGCCCCGAGCTACGCCCCCGACCTCAAGCCCAACCTGATCGGCGCGGCTTTTGGCGGCACGCTGGTGAGCCCCGAGCACAACCTGACCTACGTCGAAGGCGCGGCCATCTGGGGCGGTGTGATGCCGATGGCCGTGCTCGGCGTGTCGCGCTCGTATGACATCGACATCCAGAAGTACCTGACCGCGCGCGGTGTGGAGGTCTTCGACAAGATGCAGACCGCCTCGATCGCTTATGTGCTGGGCCAGTACACCAAGGTGACCTGGAAGGACCTGGTCAAGCCCGAGTTCCAGGACCGCACCAAGATCCCCGAGTACGTGGACGCGGCCAACAAGGTCATCATGGGCACGGGCGGCACGCCTGAGATCCCGCTGCAGATCGGCCAAGGCACCGGCGGCACCTTCGAGCTCACCAAGCCCTCGCCGCTGTGGGGTGCAGGCGATGGCGTGATGCTGGCCGGTGACGTGCGCACGCTGGCGCGCCAGTACTGCGGCAAGGGCGTGCCCGTGCAGCACAAGGAATGGGGCACCAGCCACTTCGTGACCATGGTCAACTGGTTGCCATGGGCCACCGCCTGGGTCGATGACCGCTTCGCTGGCAAGGCCGCACCGCAGAACTGCAGCAGCATCGCCGTGGGCAACCCCCTGACACCGCTGGCGCACACCCCCTGAGTTTTCTGAGCACCCTCCTCGGTGCCAAGTCCAGCCCGCTTCGGCGCGCTGGACTTTTTTCATGGGGCGCACCACACCGTGAGGCGATGCGTTATAAACACATCTACATAACGACATCGCCCTACGCGCCCATGCCCTCGTCCTCCCGCCGTTCCACATCGCCCCGCTGGCTGGGCAAGCTGGAGTTGCAGACCGAGCGCGGGCCGGTGCTGGGCGATGTGCGCATCCGCCTGCTGGAGGCCATCGCCGAGACGGGCTCCATTTCCAAGGCCGCGCCCTTGGTGCCCCTGTCCTACAAGGGCGCCTGGGATGCGGTCGATGCCATGAACAACTTGGCCGAGCAGCCCCTGGTCGCGCGCAGCACCGGCGGGCGTCAGGGCGGTGGCACCACGCTCACGACCCATGGGCTCAAGATGGTGGCGCTGTACCGCGCGATGGAGGCCGAGTCCCAGGCTGCGCTGGACCGTGTCATGGGGCAGTGGGCGACGCTGGGCCACGACGGTGCGCAAGACGTGCGCGCCTTCCAGCACCTGCTGCGCGGCATGGCCATGCGCACCAGCGCGCGCAACCAGTTCGTCTGCACGGTCGAGCGCGTGGACGCCGGCCCGGTGGACGTGGCCCTGAGCCTGCGGCTGGACGCCGCCCATGCGCTGTCGGTGGTCATCACCCAGACCTCGGCGGAGCGGCTGGGCGTGCAGGTCGGCACGGCGCTGATGGTGCTGGTCAAGGCGTCTGCCGTGTCGATTTCGCGCCGCGCGCCTGCCGGGGCGGGGACCAGCCCTGTCCGTGGCCCCGTGCGCAACCGCCTGTGGGGCGAGGTGGGCCGCTGCATCGACGGCGGTGAGCACAGCGAAGTGACACTGGACCTCGGCGGCGGGCGCACGGTCACGGCCGTGCTGCCCACGGCCACGGTGAACAAGCTGGCGCCGCAGGCGGGGGAGCGCCTGTGCGCGCACTTCCTGCCGTCTGCGGCCATCGTGTCGGTGCTGGGGTGAGCCACCGATGAACCATCACTGGATGCACAAGGGGCACCGCATGAGCCAATCTTCTGGACGCACTTCTGGACGCGCATCGTCACGCGCATCTGGCCACACCCATGTCGCCCTGCGGACCCGGCGGTCCCTGGCGCTGAGCCTGCTGCTGCCCCTGGGCTTGCTGGCGCCCACGGCCACCCTCATGGCCGTCCCCACGACCGCCCATGCCGACGAGGTGCAGGTGGCCGTGGCCGCCAACTTCGCCGCGCCCTTCCAGAAGATCGCGGCTGACTTCGCCACCGCCACGGGCCACACCGCCGTGCCGGTGGTGGGCGCGACGGGCAAGTTCCACACCCAGATCAAGGCGGGCGCCCCCTTCGAGGTGCTGCTGGCGGCCGACGACGAGACCCCGAAAAAGCTGGTCGACGAAGGCTTCGCGGTCAAGGGCAGCGCCTTCACCTACGCGGTGGGCAAGCTGGTGCTGTGGAGCGCCCAGCCCGGCGTGGTCGATGCCCAGGGCGAGGTGCTGAAGAAAGGCACCTTCGCCCACCTGGCCGTGGCCAACCCCAAGCTGGCGCCGTACGGCGCGGCGGCCATGGAGGTGCTCAAGGCCCTGGGCCTGAGCGAGGCCCTGGCGCCAAAGATCGTGCAGGGCGAGAACATCGCGCAGACCTTCCAGTTCATCTCCACCGGCAACGCGGAGCTGGGCTTTGTGGCGCTGTCCCAGGTGCAGCAGCCCGGCAAGCCCGCCGTGGGTTCGCACTGGCTGGTGCCGGCCAAGCGGCACACGCCCATCCTGCAAGACGCGGTGCTGCTGAACAAGGGCGCGGGCAAGCCGGCGGCCCAGGCCTTGCTGGTCTACCTGCGTTCGGACGCGGCCAAGGCGGTGGTCCAGTCCTACGGCTACGGCCTCTGAGCGGGAGCGCGCGTGCCCTGGTTGCCCGACGATGACCTGCTGGCCCTGAAGCTGACCGCCCAGCTCGCGGGCACGACCACGCTGCTGCTGCTGCTGCTGGGCACGCCCGTGGCCTGGTGGCTGGCGCGCACGCGCTCGCGGCTGAAGGGTGTGGTGGCCGCGGTGGTGGCCTTGCCCCTGGTGCTGCCGCCCACCGTCATCGGCTTCTACCTGCTGCTCTTGCTGGGCCCGCAAGGCCCAGTGGGGCAGGCCATGCAGGCGCTGGGCCTGGGCCTGCTGCCCTTCACCTTCTGGGGCCTGGTGGTGGCCTCCGTGCTGCACTCCATGCCCTTCGTGGTGCAGCCCTTGCACCAAGCGTTCGAGGCCATCGGTTCGCGTCCGCTGGAGGTGGCGGCCACGCTGCGCGCCTCGCCCTGGGACCGCTTCCTCACCGTGGCCTTGCCGCTGGCCCGACCGGGCTTCCTGACGGCCGCGGTGCTGGGCTTCGCGCACACCGTGGGCGAGTTCGGCGTGGTGCTGATGATCGGCGGCAACATCCCCGGTGCCACGCGCGTGCTGTCGGTGGCGCTGTACGGCCACGTCGAGGCGCAGGAGCTGGCCCATGCGCACTGGCTGGCCGGCGGCATGGTGGCCTTCGGCTTCGCGGTGATGCTGGCGCTCTACCTGCTGCAGGGGCGCGCGCCGGGGGCGGCCCCAGGCTGGCGCGGGGGTGCCCGGTGAGCCGCGCTGACACGGCCATGGACGGCATCGACACCACCGATGCCACTGACACCATCCGGGCCGACTTGTCGGTCCAGCATCCGGGGCTGGCCGGGCAGCCGGGTTTCTCGCTCGACGTGGCCTTGCGCCTGCCGGGCCAGGGCGTGAGCGTGCTGCTGGGCCCCTCGGGCTGCGGCAAGACCACGGTGCTGCGCGCGCTGGCGGGCCTGGGTGGCCAGGGAGGTGCGGCACAGCGCGCGCGCGGCCGGGTGCAGGTGCGCGGCGAGGTCTGGCAGGACGACGCACGTGGCCTGTGGCGACCGGTGCACCAGCGCCCCATCGGCGTGGTCTTCCAGGAAGCCAGCTTGTTCGAGCACCTGACGGTGCAGGGCAACCTCGACTACGGCTGGCGTCGTGTGCCCGCGCAGCAGCGCCGCCTGCAGCACGACGACGTCATCCCGCTGTTGGGCATTGGCCACCTGCTGCAACGGCGCCCGCAAGGCCTGTCGGGCGGAGAACGCCAGCGCGTGGCCATCGCCCGTGCCCTGCTGAGCAGCCCCGCGCTGCTGTTGATGGACGAGCCCTTGTCGGCGCTCGATGCCGCCCGCAAAGCCGAGGTGCTGCCCTGCCTGGAGCGCCTGGGCCAGACCGGCGTGCCCGTGGTCTATGTGACGCACGCGCTCGACGAGGCCGCTCGCCTGGCCGACCACCTCGTGGTGCTGCGCGATGGCCGTGTGCAGGCCGCCGGCCCGGCCGAGGCGCTCTGGACCCGCCTGGACATGCCCTTGAGCGACAGCGACGATGCCGCGGCGGTGCTGTCGGCCGAGGTGGTTCGCCACGAGGCTGCGCAGGGGCTGAGCCTCTTGCGGGTGGGGCAGGGCGATGCGGCCTTGCCTCTGTGGACGGGGCTGTGCGCCGGCATGCAAGGGGGCGATCAGAGCGGCCCGGCCACAGCCGGTCACCGCGTGCGGGTGCGCGTGCTGGCCCGCGACGTCAGCGTGAGCCTGAGCCACGCGCCTGACAGCAGCATCCTCAACATCCTGCCGGCGGTGGTGGCCGAGCTGCGCGACGACGCCCAGGGCAGCGTGATGCTGGGCCTGCAACTGGGTGCAGCCTTGGCAAGCCCTGCGACAGGCATGCCCACCGATGCCATCCCAGCCGACCCGCCCCGCCTGCTGGCCCGCATCACCCGCCGTTCGGCCGAGCACCTGGGCCTGCGCGTGGGCCTGCCGGTGTTCGCGCAGGTCAAAGGCGTGGCCTTGCTGCGCGGCTGACGCAGGGCATGAACGTCAGCCCGCCGCGGCCTGGGCGCTGACCAGCCAACCCTGCACGGGCTGCCCGGCTTCTTGCCGCAGCACCACCGGCTCCAGCTCGGCGGCCTGCCAGCCGGCCTCGGCCAGCCAGGTGGCGACGGCGTCGCGGTGGTGGGCGTAGCGGCCGTGGTGCATGAGCTGCACGCCCTGGGCATGCGGCTCGGCCAGGGCCTCGACCGTGAACACCAGCCAGCCGCCGGGCGCGGTGGCCTGGCGCGCCGCACGCAGCACCGGCCCCAGCGGGCCGAAATAGCACAGCGTGTCGGCCGAAACGATGAGGTCGAAGCCTGGGTCGGCGCGTTCGGTGCTGTGCTGCAGCCAGGCGACCAGCTCGCCCTGTTCGAGCTGGTCGTAGACGCCGCGTTCGCGGGCCCGCGCCAGCATCGCCGCCGACAGGTCCACGCCCACCAGCTGTTGGGCGCGTGGCCGCAGCCAGTCGCCGCACAGGCCGGTGCCGCAGCCGGCGTCCAGCACCTTGCCCAAGACCTTGCCCACGGGCTTGGCCTCACCAGTCTCCCCCAGGCGACGCCGCAGCGCCTGGGCACACAGGGCCGGCGCCTGGTAGCCCAGTTGCGCGAGCCGGGCGTCGAAGCTGGACGCGAAGTGGTCGAACACGTCCGCCACATAGGCGTCGCTGGCGCGCTCGGGCACGCCGTGGCCGGTCACGGCGGCGAGGTGGTGCTGCGCCTGCGGGTCGGCGGGGCACTCGGCCAGCCAGGCGCGGAACACCTGCTCGGCCTCGGCCAGGCGGCCGCGCTGCGCGTACAGCGCGCCCAGCATGCGGCGCGAGCGCGGGTTGTCCGGCTTGAGCGCCAGCGCGCGGGCGCCGCTGTCCAGGGCTTCGTCCATGCGCCCTTGCTGGGCCAGCACCACGGCCAGGTTGGCGTGGGCCTCGCAGTAGCCGGGCGCGCGGTCGATGGCCTCGCGCAGCAGGGCCTCGGCCTCGGCGAGATGGCCCGTCAGGCGCCACAGGCAGGCCAGGTTGTTGCGCACTTCCAGGTTGTCCGGGTCCAGCGCCAGGCAGCGCTGGTAGGCCTGGGCCGCGTCGGCCGTCTGGCGCTGGTCCAGCAGCATGTTGCCCAGGTTGTTGTGCCAGGCCGCGACGTTCGGGTCGAGCGCGATGGCCTGCCGCACCTGCGCCAGGGCTTCGCCATGGCGGTGCCGCTGGTAGAGCAGCACGCCGTGGAAGTGCAGGAGGTTGGCATCCTGGGGCAGCACCTGCAGCAGGTGGCGGTACATCGCTTCGGCCTCGTCGAGCCGGCCGGCGCGGTGCAGGGCGATGGCCTGGGGCACGGCCGCGCGCCAGTCGATGTGCGGGGTCTGTGCGGGGCGCGCTGCCTGCGCATTGGCCGCAACCACCCGCATCCCAGGGGCCGGGGGCTGGCGCAGCATGCTCAGGCGCGCAGGCGTTGCAGCGGGTGCGCGCCGTGGCCGTCGTGCCGTCGTCGCTGCGCCCACGTGGTCGCGCCCAGCACGCCCAGGCCCGCCAGCAGCGTGGCCCAGGTGGCCGGTTCGGGCACGGGCAGGTTGACGGCATCGATGCTGCCGCCCGCTTCGGCCAGGCCGCGCAGCACGGTCGGGTCGCCGCTGAAGCTCAGCGCCTTCGTGGGGCCCAGCGTGAAGTCGCCTTTCACGCAGGTGCCCAGCGCGCCGGTGGCCAGCGTCGGGCAATAGGTCATGCTGACGGCGTCGTAGCGCATGGCCGCGTTGACCACGATGCTGTCCACCCCGGCTTGGCTGTTCAGCGCGATCACGTGCGGGCCGGTGAACACCATCTTGAAGAACTCCACGGGCGAGATGCCGCCTGCGCGTCGGACGGTCAGTTGGGCGGTGGAGAAGGCGGTGTCGTTGACCAGGCCCAGGAACAGGGGCGTGAAGCTGCTGTCCAGGCCCTGGCTCCAGCTGAAGGGCTCGAAGCTGGGTTGCCCGCCGCTGGTGCTCACGCCCCAGGACCACGACAGCACGTCGATCTCGCCCTTGTGCTTGGCGTCCATGCTCTCGCCCGCTGCGCCCGGGATCTTGAGGAAGTAGTCTAGCGTGGCGGCCTGCGAGGCCAGGGGGATGGCGGCAAGCAGCGCCGCCGTACAGGCAAGTTGTTTGACCATGGGAGGGCTCCGAGGCAAGGCGTGACGGGGGACTGCAGCGAGCTGCCAGCTTCGCCATCCGTGACTTTTTTGTCAATCCAAAGGGTGCCAGTCAGATCAAAGTGCTGCGCCATTCCCCTGTCAGGGTTTCACGATCGGCCTTGCCCCCGGGGTGCAATCGGACTACAAGGAAGGCGGGCATGATGTTGGGCATGGCTCTTGCTGCACCTTGCAAAGCCCACCCTGCAGGCTGTCTGCACGCCCTCCGCCATCCGTCCCGCCCGTCACCTCAGCCCACCACCGCTTGCGTGGGCCCCTGAAAGCCAAGTTTGGTCCGCATTGAACTGTCCATCGAGCTGCGCTACGACGTCGCTCCCCCGGGCGCCGATTTCGTCTTCAACATCCACGGTGCGCACACGCGCTGCCAGATCGTGCAAAGCGAAGAGCTCACGCTCAGCCAGCAGGTGCTGCCGCAGATCTACACCGATCCGGCCACGCACAACCGCTACCTGCGCCTGAGCGCCCAGCCCGGTCCGTTGACGGTGGGCTACCACGCCGTCGTGCAGCTGCACCACCACCTGGCCCGCCCGCAGGACGTCTACGAGGTGCCCGTGGCGCGCCTGCCGCCCGAGGCCCTGTGCTACATCTACCCCAGCCGCTATTGCCAGTCCGACGTGCTGGCGCGGCTGGTGATGGGCGAGTTCGCCCTCCTGCCGCAGGGCTACAGCCGCGTGCTGGCCATCCAGGACTGGGTGCGCCGCAATGTGCGCTTCGAGTCGAACACTTCGGACACCAGCACCTCGGCGCTGGACACCATCCAGAGCGGGCGGGGCGTGTGCCGCGATTTCGCCCACCTGATGATCGCGCTGTGCCGTGCGCTGAGCATCCCGGCGCGCTTCGCCACCGGCATCGACTACGGCGCCGACCCGGTGCTCGGCCCCACCGACTTCCACGCCTACGTCGAGGTCTACCTCAGCGGCGGCTGGTACATCTTCGACCCCTCCGGCACGGCCATCCCGATGGGTTTCGTGCGCTTTGGCACCGGGCGCGACGCGGCCGACGTGTCCTTCGCCACCATCTTCGGGCCTGTGCAATCGCAGGCGCCGCGCATCGCGGTGCACGCCCTGGCCGACCCGCTGCTGCGCTGGGAAGTGCCGTACCGCCGCGAAGAGGCGATCTCGACCGACGTCTGAGGCTCGTGCGCGGGCCGGTGTGGCTTGTGCACGAGGCCTGGCGAGTTGCGCGCAAGCGGTTCGCAGCGGCACACCGCCGAGGCTGACTGGCGCGCCGCCGGGTTTGGGCGGTGCGCCGGCCAGATCGGGTCGTGCGCCGCTGGCAAAGCCTTGCGCGCCACACGTTGTGCCCGCAGCCGCCGAGCTTCTGTGTGCCGCGCGCAAGCCAAAACCTGCGGCGCACCAGCCAGATTCGGTGGCGCGCGACTGACACAGCGCGGCACGCAAGCGGGGGGAACTGCACGCGCCGGTCGCATCGGGCGGCAGGCCGCTCAAGCTGTGCGGTGCACCGCTCGCATCGGCTTGCGCACCGCACAGATCGGCTGGCGCGCGAGTCAAAACGCGCGGCGCATGGCCCGCGCAGGCCGGCGCCCGCAGCACATCGTTACCTTTGCCGAGCGCGATGGCGCGCGGCCGCTGCCAGAATCCCCGGCAAACAAACTCAGGGGATCGGCATGCGGCCATTCATCGTGGTGGGCGACCCGACAGACCATGGCGGCGTGGTCATCGGCTCTACACAAACCACCGACACCTTCGGCAAGCGCCTGGCGCGCGTCGGCGACCAAGTCACCTGCCCGAAGAAGGGGCACGGCACCACCGTCATCGTCACCGGCGACCCGACCATGATCGTGGACGGCGCGCCCGTGGCGCGGCATGGCGACAAGTGCGCTTGCGGGGCGACGTTGATATCGAGTCAGGTGGTGTCGGGGGTCGGGGAGGGAGGGGGAGGGGGGAATAGCGCCTCACACACGCACGCGGACGGCGCGGTGGTAGCCCCTGTGCACAGTCAGGGGCCAACCGATGAGGATGAGGAAGTCCTTGCGCAGTTCTACGAAGCCCTGGACGCTGATGGACAGCCCGTTGATGGCTACAAGTTTGATCTGTTTGCAAACGACGCGTTGCATACCAAAGCGGCTCATTTGACGTCTGGCCGTTCCGCCGTGGTCGATGGCGATGCCGCGCTGCGTCTGGTGATGTGGGTGGCCGGTGACGGAGGTGCGCGTCATGGCTGATGAAAAGGCAATGGATCCCGAGGTCAAGCTGCTTGCAGCGATGGCGTATGGCGAGGGCTCCGCGGCGAATGACCATGATGAAATCTTCGCTCTGGCCAGCGTCCTTGTCAGACAGCGCAATGCGCGCGGTTACAGCACGATGTCGGCCTTCATCAAGGGTGAACCGAGCTATTCCTATGTCATCGGAGACGGCAACCCTCGGTACAAAAAAATGTCTCAGGCGAGCGATTCGGTCATTCGAAAGGATCCAGGCATGTCGCTGGCCATCGAGGCAGCCGAGAATGCAATGAAAGGTGGGACCGATTTTTCCAATGGTGCGTACTTCTGGGATGGGGGCGACATCAAGACCAACTACGCCAAACATTTCAAGGTGAGGCACGGCATCAAGTTCACGGACCCCGCACACAACGTCTATGACGTCCAAGAATCCACCCAGTTGGTGGTCTTGACCAGGACGGTCAAGAAGCGCGTTGGCAAGAAGGTCACCACGACAAAAGAAGAGGTCGGACGATACGACCACGTGTACGAGTCCACGGCGGGCCATGGCGGCACGATTTTTTGGAAGAACGGCGCTGACTATCTGAGAACGGCCGGAGCCAAGGCGTACAAATGAACGTTTTCAAGCAATGGTTGGCTGCGCTGTCGGTCACCGTCATGACGGTCAGCGCACATGCCGCGAAGCCTTCTGCCGAGGTGGTTGATGCTTGCCTTCACGGCGAGTCTCGCGGCCACGCGATATGGACCGCCATCGCGACGGATGACGTCGGCCGTGACGACGACTTCCGGGGTGGCCACAAGGCGACCCTCTTCAGGGCACACGGACGAGATGCGGGCTATGCCGAGAAGGATGGCCGAGATGGGCTGATCTGGGGGCGCGCCATCGTTCCTCTCAAACATGCTGTTCCGTTGGACCAGCCTGCTGAAACACCCAGCACATTCACGCCGCTGCTGGCGGATTGGTCAAGCATCCAACAAGGACCTCAACGGTTCCTGTGCGTGAATTTCAACTTTGACGGCTTGGGGCGCAGTGGCTCGTTTCAGAAGGTGCATGGCCTGTACCTGATGC